>ENA-UOXB01000476-UOXB01000476.1-bioreactor-metagenome-genome-assembly--contig:-NODE-476-length-27407-cov-9.215816_pt1 | contig 27407 bp, 25 predicted proteins | sample MGYA00238158_ERZ761615 | MGnify/ENA primary metagenome ERZ761615 (study PRJEB28904, sample SAMN06267902) | bioreactor metagenome | isolation source: Joint BioEnergy Institute, California, USA | place...
AGGTTGACTCCGGGGCTTGTGATCTGAGATTCGGCGTCGCCGGCCAGACCCTCCCCTCCGGCCCCTCTCCCATCAGTGGGAGAGGGGAGACAAGCTCATCCCCGGATTGCATCCGGGCTACGTGAACCTAGATATCCGCCAGTGTCGAAACCAAAATCGCCTTGATGGTGTGCATGCGATTTTCCGCCTGCTCGAAGGCGATATTCCACGGCGACTCGAAGACGTCCTCGGTGACTTCGATGCCGTTCTTCAGGTTCGGATACTGCTCGGCGATCTGCTTGCCCACCTTGGTCTCGCTGTTATGGAAGGCCGGCAAACAGTGCATGAACTTCACTCGCGGATTACCGGCGGCTTTCATGATCTCGACGTTGACCTGGTAGGGCAGTAGTTCCTTGATGCGTTCACCCCAGGCTTCCACCGGCTCACCCATCGATACCCAGACGTCGGTATGGACGAAGTCGACGCCCTTGACCGCTTCCTTCGGATCTTCGGTGAGGGTGATACGTGCGCCACTCTCCTCGGCGAATTTCTTGCACGCGGCGACATGGTCATCGTGTGGCCAGAGTGCCTTGGGCGCGGCGATGCGTACGTCCATGCCGAGCTTGGCGCCGATCAGCAGCAGCGAGTTGCCCATGTTGTTGCGCGCGTCACCGAGGTAGGCGTAGGCGATGTCGTGTAGCGGCTTGTCGCTGTGTTCGCGCATGGTCAGTACGTCAGCGAGCATCTGCGTCGGGTGGTATTCGTCGGTCAGGCCGTTGAACACCGGTACGCCGGCGTAGGTAGCCAGCTCCTCGACGATTTCCTGCTTGAAGCCACGGTACTCGATGGCGTCGTACATGCGCCCGAGCACGCGGGCGGTGTCCTTCATCGATTCCTTGTGGCCGATCTGCGACGAGTTGGGGTCGATGTAGGTGACGTTGGCGCCCTGGTCGTAGGCGGCGACCTCGAAGGCGCAGCGGGTGCGGGTCGAGGTCTTCTCGAAGATCAGCGCGATGTTCTTGCGCTTGAGGTGCTGCTGCTCGGTACCGGTGTACTTGGCGCGTTTGAGATCGCGCGACAGGTCGAGCAGGTAACGCAGCTCGCGCGGGCTGTGGTGCATCAGGCTGAGCAGGTTGCGGTTGTGCATGTTGAAAGCCATGGTCTCTCTCCTTTTGGGGCGTCGAAACACCCTGGCAGCAGATAGCCGCCAGGGCTGGCTGGATCAGTAGTCGATAGGGTCGCGGATGATCGGGCAGGTCATGCAGTGGCCGCCGCCACGACCGCGTCCCAGCTCGCTGGCGCTGATGGTGATGACCTCGACGCCGGCCTTGCGCAGCAAGGTGTTGGTGTAGGTGTTGCGGTCGTAGCCGATGACCACGCCCGGCTCGAGGCAGACCACGTTGTTGCCGTCATCCCATTGCTCGCGCTCGGCCTCGTAGGCATCGCCACCGGTTTCCACCACGCGCAGTTGTTTGAGGCCCAGGCATTCGGCGACCACATCGACGAATGGCTTTTCCTCGCGGCGCAAGTCGATGCCACCGGGGCGGCTTTCATCCGGGCGCAGGGTGAAGGGCACGATGCTGTTGGCCACTTCCGGGAAGATGGTCACCAGATCGCGGTCGCAGAAACTGAACACCGTATCCAGGTGCATGGCCGCACGTGAGCGACCGAGGCCGGCGACCACCACCCGCTCGGCTGCGCCCTTGGCGAACAGGGTGCGTGCCAACTGGCCGATGGCCTGGTGCGAGGTGCGCTCGCCCATGCCGATCAGCACGGTGCCGTTGCCGATGGGCATCACGTCGCCGCCTTCCAGGGTGGCCGAGCCATGATCCTTGTCCGGGTCGCCGAACCAGATCTCGAAGGGCTCATTGGCGAAGTCCGGGTGGAAGGTGTAGATGGCGCTGGCGAGCAGGGTTTCCTGACGACGTGCCGGCCAGTACATCGGGTTGAGGGTGACGCCGCCATAGATCCAGCAGGTGGTGTCGCGAGTGAACTGGGTATTGGGCAGCGGCGGGAAGATGAAGCTGGCTTCGCCCAGGTAGGCGTTGAACATCTTCGCCGCCTCGGAATCCTTGTGCTTGGCCAGGTCGGCGCCGGAAACGCCACCGATCAGGAACTCGGCGATGCGCCGGGGCTCCAGGCTTTCGATGAAGGAACGCACTTCGTTCTGCAGGCCGGGGCCTACGCTGTTGGGGGTGATCTTGCGGTCGAGAATCCACTTCAGTGCATTGGGATCGCTGACGGTCTCTTCCAGCAGGTTGTGCATCTCCACGACTTCCACACCGCGTTCGCGCATCTTGGTCATGAAGTCGAAGTGATCGCGCTTGGCCTGCGATACCCATATCACGTCGTCGAACAGCAGTTCGTCGCAGTTGGCGGGAGTCAGGCGTAGATGGGCTAGGCCTGGTGAACAGACCATCACCTTGTGCAGTTTGCCGGCTTCGGAATGAACGCCGAGGGCTTTCTTGGACATGTCGAACTCCTTCTCGTAGAGCGAGTTTTCAGGCTGACCAGCGGCCCGCGCGGGCCGCTCCACGGCCAGCGGTGTTACAGACTCAGGAAGCCGTCATACAGCCCGTAGGCAGCAATGGCGGCACCGATCAGTACGGCGGCGAAAATCAGCTTTTCCAGGCCGGTGAACACGGGTTGCCCCAGTTCGCGTTTGGCCTTGGCGAAGAGAATCGCGCCAGGGGCATAGAGCAGCGCGGAGAGCAGCAGGTACTGGATACCGGCCGCGTATACCAGCCACACCGCGTAGAGGGTGGAAATCAGCGCGATCAGCAGGTCCTTGTTGCGCTCGCCGGCAGCCTTCTCGTAGGTCTCGCCGCGCACGGCCAGTAGCACCGCATAGGCGCTGGACCAGAAGTACGGCACCAGGATCATCGAGGTGGCCAGGTACAGCAGGCTCAGGTAGGTGGACGCGTTGAACAGGGTGATGATGAGGAACAGCTGGATCAGCCCGTTGGACAGCCACAGCGCATTGGCCGGAACGTGGTTGGCGTTCTCCTTGCGCAGGAACTCCGGCATGGTGTGGTCGCGGGCACTGGCGAAGAGAATCTCCGCGCACAGCAGGGTCCACGACAGCAACGCACCGGCTAGGGAGACGATCAGGCCGATGGAGATCAGCTGTGCACCCCAGGGGCCGACCACGTGTTCCAGCACACCGGCCATGGACGGGTTCTTCAAACCGGCCAGTTCGGCCTGGGCCAGAATGCCCTGGCTGAGTACGTTGACCAGCACCAGCAGCAGGAGCACGCCGACGAAGCCAAGCACCGTGGCCTTGCCAACGTCGCTGCGTTTCTCGGCTCGGGCCGAGAAGATGCTTGCACCCTCGATACCGATGAACACCCAGACGGTGACCAGCATCATGTTGCGTACCTGATCCATCACGCTGCCCAACTCGCTGTTGCCGTGGCCCCAGAAGTCAGCGGTGTAGACGTCGAACTTGAAGGCGATGGCGGCGATGATGATGAACAGCGCGAGCGGAACCATCTTGGCGATGGTGGTGACGGTGTTGATGAACGCCGCCTCCTTGATCCCGCGCAGCACCAAGAAGTGCAGCAGCCATAGCAGCAGCGAGGCGCAGATCACCGCCGGCAGGGTATTGCCTTCACCGAAGACCGGAAAGAAGTAACCCAGGGTGGAGAACAGCAGCACCATGTAGCTGACGTTGCCGATCCACGCGCTGATCCAGTAGCCCCAGGCCGAAGAAAAGCCCATGTAGTCACCGAAACCAGCCTTGGCGTAGGCATACACCCCACCATCGAGTTCGGGCTTGCGATTGGCCAGGGTCTGGAATACGAACGCCAGGGTCAGCATGCCGACCCCGGTGATCAACCAGCCGATCAGGGTGGCGCCGGCGCTGGCGCTGGCCGCAATGTTTTGCGGAAGAGAGAAGATACCGCCGCCGACCATCGAGCCGACTACCAGTGCGATCAACGCGGCGAGGCGGAGTTTTTGGGTCGAGTCTGACATCTCAATTACCTCCGTATCACAGGGAGACATAGGTATTGAGCGCGTTTGGCGAGCAGAACATCCTGACTTGAGTCAACAGTCAGGATTCGTCAACGCACATCCGTGTAGTAAGCGTTGTCGAGCACCTGATAAGCCTCAGGACTGCAGCTCTGGCGGGCGCGGCAAGGCGACCGTCCTGACACCATAGTCCGAACTTTTCGTTACGCAATGATGGCCAGTTGAGATGAAATCAGTATGGGGAGGGAAATGGGCGGGGCGTTTGGCCCCGCTCGAAGCACCGGCCGGGTAGGCTGGCGCAGACCCTAAGGTCACGAGGAGATGGCACGGCGCTGGGCGGGTAGCCCCTGCAGGCAGGTGCGCCGTGTGGGTACAGCATGCCGTAGAAAGCTTTCAGCCAGCTTTCCACGGCGTTGCCGCCATATGACGACTATCAGCCGATGGTCATCAGACTGGCGTTGCCGCCGGCCGCTGCGGTGTTGACGCTCAAGGCGTGCTCGATCAGCAGGCGTTCCAGCGGGATGTCGGTCTCGCCCTTGTTCAGGCCGTGTACACCGACGATGGCACCCTTGCGCTGCGCGGCTTGCTCGCTGACTGCGCGCAACTGGTCGGAGTCGCCGTGGTGCAGAATGGCGTCCAGCTCCACGTCGACGCTGTTCCAGTCGGCCACCAGTTGGATGTGCTTCTGCACTTCCTTCGGCAGCTCGCTGTACAGGGCGCGCTGGCTTTCCAGCCAGATCGCCTGGCTGCCGACTGCCAGGGTAGCAGCCAGTTGCGTCAGCAGGTCGCTGCGTTCGTCGGCCAGGTTCAGTACGTGCTCACGTGGCAGCAGGGTGTAGCTGTTGCGCTCGCCGGTCGGGCCGGTGAGGGCGTGGCTGCTGTAACTCTGCGACAGGCCGCGGTAGTGCTCGAACAGTGCGGCGACGGCCGGCTCCTGCTTGCCTGCCCACTCGGCGAAGGCGGCGCGTACATTGTCCAGCTCGGTCGGTGCTGGCAGTGCCTGCACTTCGGCCTGTTGCAGGTACTGGGCGACGGCCTCCTGCGGGCGGGTCGACAGCAGGCGATAGAGGTATAGCGGGCCGCCGGCTTTCGGGCCGGTGCCTGACAGGCCTTCACCACCGAACGGCTGCACGCCGACCACGGCGCCGACCATGTTGCGGTTGACGTACAGGTTGCCGACCTTGGCGGTGCCGACCACCTGGGCGATGGTCTCGTCGATGCGCGTGTGCACGCCGAGGGTCAGGCCGTAGCCGCTGTCGTTGATCTGCTGCAGCAGCTTGCCCAGATCGGCGCGCTGGTAGCGCACCACGTGCAGTACCGGACCGAAGATCTCGCGCTTCATTTCGTCGAAGCTGTCCAGCTCGATCAGGGTCGGCACGACGAAGGTGCCGCGCTTGATCTCGTCACCGTTGACGCGCGCCAGTTGAGTGACCTTGCGGCCTTTCTCGCGCAGCTTGGCAATATGGGTTTCGATGCCAGCCTTGGCTTCGGCGTCGATCACCGGGCCGATGTCGGTGTTCAGGCGCTCCGGGTTGCCGAGGCTGTATTCGGCCATGGCGCCCTTGAGCATGGTCAGCACGCGGTCGGCCACGTCGTCCTGCACGCACAGCACGCGCAGGGCCGAGCAGCGCTGGCCGGCGCTGTCGAAGGCGGAGGCGACCACGTCCATCACCACCTGCTCGGTCAGCGCCGAGGAATCGACGATCATGGCGTTGAGGCCGCCGGTTTCGGCGATCAGCGGAATGGTCCGGCCCTGGGCATCCAGGCGACCGGCGATGTTGCGCTGGAGGATGCCGGCCACTTCGGTGGAGCCGGTGAACATCACGCCACGCACGCGCTCGTCACCCACCAGGCGCGCACCAACGGTTTCGCCACGACCCGGCAGCAGTTGCACGGCGCCGGCCGGCACGCCGGCCTCGCGCAGGATGCGCACGGCCTGGGCGGCGATCAGCGGGGTCTGTTCGGCCGGCTTGGCCAGCACGGTGTTGCCGGCGGCCAGTGCGGCGCAGACCTGGCCGGTGAAGATTGCCAGGGGAAAGTTCCACGGGCTGATGCACACCACCGGGCCCAGCGGGCGGTGGCTGTCGTTGCCGAAGCTGCGTGCCTGAATGGCGTAGTAGCGGAGGAAGTCCACCGCCTCGCGCACTTCGGCGATGGCGTTGGCGAAGGTCTTGCCGGACTCGCGCACCAGCAGGCCCATCAGCTGTTGCAGCTCGGCTTCCATCAGGTCGGCGGCGCGTTCCAGCACGGCGGCGCGCTCGGCGGGCAGGGTGGACTGCCAGATCTGCCCACTGGCCAGGGCGCAGAGAATGGCGCTGTCGACGTCCTTGACGCTGGCTTCGCGCACATGGCCGACCAGGTCGCGATGATCGGCCGGGTTGCGCACCGGCTCCGGCTCGCCCGGATTGGCGCCATCGCAACCGAGCATCGGCTCGGCCAGGTAGCTGTGGTTGACGGTCGACAGCAGCGCCGAGGACAGCGAGCCGAGGCGGTGTTCGTTGGCCAGGTCGAGGCCGGCGGAGTTGACACGCTGCTTGCCGTACAGATCACGCGGCAGCGGGATGCGCGGGTGCGGCAGGCCGACGGTGCCTTCCTGCGCGGCCATCTGCTCGACCTGCTGCACCGGATCGAGTACGAGGTCTTTCAGCGAGATGCTGTGGTCGGCGATGCGGTTGACGAAGCTGGTGTTGGCGCCGTTTTCCAGCAGGCGACGTACCAGGTAGGCCAGCAGGGTTTCATGGCTGCCGACCGGGGCGTAGATGCGGCACGGGCGGTTCAGCTTGCCATCGGCGATCTTGCCGACCACTTGCTCGTACAGCGGCTCGCCCATGCCGTGCAGGCACTGGAACTCGTACTGGCCCGGGTAGTAGTTCTGCCCGGCCAGGTGATAGATGGCCGACAGCGAGTGGGCGTTGTGCGTGGCGAACTGCGGGTAGATGGCTTCCGGCGCGGCCAACAGTTTGCGCGCACAGGCGATGTAGGAGAGGTCGGTGTACGGCTTGCGGGTGTACACCGGGTAGCCTTCCAGGCCATTGACCTGGGCCAGCTTGATCTCGCTGTCCCAGTAGGCGCCTTTCACCAGGCGGATCATCAGGCGGTGGCGGCTGCGCTTGGCCAGGTCGATGACGTAGTCGATCACGTACGGGCAGCGCTTCTGGTAGGCCTGGATGACGAAGCCGATGCCGTTCCAGCCGGCCAGGCTCGGCTCGAAGCACAGGCGCTCGAGCAGATCCAGCGACAGCTCCAGGCGGTCGGCTTCCTCGGCGTCGATGTTGATGCCGATGTCGTACTGCTTGGCCAGTTGGGTCAGGCCCAGCAGGGTCGGGTACAGCTCGTCCATTACGCGCTCGTACTGGGCGCGGCTGTAGCGGGGGTGCAGGGCGGACAGCTTGATCGAGATGCCCGGGCCTTCGTAGATGCCGCGACCGTGCGAGGCCTTGCCGATGGCGTGGATGGCCTGCTCGTAGGAGGCCAGGTAACGCTTGGCGTCTTCTTCGGTCAGCGCGGCTTCACCGAGCATGTCGTAGGAATAGCGGAAGCCTTTGGCCTCCAGGTTGGATGCATTGGCCAGGGCTTCGGCGATGGTTTCGCCGGTGACGAACTGTTCGCCCATCAGGCGCATGGCCATGTCCACACCCTTGCGGATGACCGGCTCGCCGCTCTTGCCGATGATGCGGTTGAGCGCCGAGGTCATGCCGGCTTCGGTGTGGGTCGACACCAGCTTGCCGGTGATCAGCAAGCCCCAGCTGGCCGCGTTGACGAACATCGACGGGCTCTGGCCGAGGTGCTGGCTCCAGTTGCCGTTGGCGATCTTGTCGCGAATCAGGGCATCGCGGGTGGCCTTGTCGGGGATGCGCAGCAGGGCTTCGGCCAGGCACATCAGGGCCACGCCTTCCTGCGACGACAACGAGAACTCCTGCAGCAGGCCCTGCACCAGGCCCTGACGGCCGCTGGCGTTCTTCTGGTTACGCAGCTTCTCGGCGATGCCGAGAGCCAGTTTCTGCGAGGCCTCGGCCTGCTGTGGGTTCAGGCGCGCCTGCTCCAGCAGCATCGGCACCACTTCGGTTTCCGGGCGGCGGTAGGCACTGGTAATGGCGGCGCGCAGCACCGACTGCGGCAGGATGCTCTCGGCGAAATCGAGGAATACCTGCAGGCCCTGCTCGGTCAGCGACTCCAGCGCTTCTTCGCCAGCGGCGGCGGCTAGGCCGGCGTGCTCGGCGGGCGTCAGGCCACTCTCGACTTGCTCCAGATAATTGAAGATCGCCTGCTTGATCATCCAGTGCGGCGTGCGGTCGATCTGCGCAGCGGCCTTTTTCAGGCGCTCGCGGGTGGCATCGTCGAGTTTCACGCCAAGAGTGGTAGTAGCCATGGGGAGTCCTACTTATTGTCAGGTTATGCACGGTAGAAAATTGCCGAAGCAATTTTTGACGTCGCCCTGCGACGGCCCGAAGAGTTGCCGCCTTCGATGCGGGCAGCAAAAAAGCTGCGGGAGAGTAAACCCGTAAATATGTAAGGTGCAACTAGGTGCAACCAATAATTGTCGTGGGCCGACGAACGTCTAATCCCATGGCTCATGAACGCTGCCGCTAAAGCCCGGCGCCGCAGACAATAGGTCATGAGTAGCGCAAAGCGGGCTGAAACCGGTGGGGAGACTTTGTGGTGCAACCTTGGTGCTACCCGATCGTCGGCAAGGTATTGCCTTTTGATCAGGGTAGACCGCTGGAAAGGGGACGGTGGTGCGAGGTGACGGATTGCATGCGCCGGGTAGCGCCAGGCGCAGATCAGTAGCGGCAGTCTTCGCCGATGCGTTGATAGATCAGAGTGTGCTGTTCGCCTTTGGAGTCCAGGTAGACCATTCGGGCTTCACCCGTTTCGCAGCCTTGCGGCAGGGTCTGGCTGATGATTCTGGCGATGTCCAGGTGCATCCCATAGTGGTAGTGCTCGGGTGTTTCGGCATGTGCCAGGGCAGCGGTGCAGGCGAAAGCGAGTAGGCAGGCGATACGTTTCATGTTGGCCTCGATTGGGAGAAAAGGCCGTGTCAGCGGCCTCGGGGGCGCCAGTCAGGTGCTCGGCCGGCACCCGGTAAGCCTTGTTTCAGCCGTGATGATCGGTGCTCTGCGAGCCCGTGGTCTGCGCTTGCTGGGTGGTTGTGGTGTGCGGCTGTTGCTGGTGGGCCTGCTGATGGGCGACGAATGCAGCCGACTCTTCGGCAAGGCAGGCCTGGGCGGCCAGTAGAGTGGAGAGAGACAGGGCAGCAGCAGTGATGAGGTTCTTCATGGGGGTGATCCTCTCGGGATTCTTCGTGGGGTCGAAGTCATCCTAGTGAGGCATCGGGGTCGGAAAAAGCGCGTTGCGGGTGAATGACTCTTACTTCTCGCGCAACAATTTATCGGGCGTCGCCCAGTATCGCGTGTCGTCCAATACCGCTTCGTCAGCGCGCAGCAGCGGTGGCAGTTCGGCCTTGAGGAAGTCCACCCAGGTGCGCGTCTTGGCATCGAGAAAACGACGCGACGGATACATCGCATAGATGTTCAGGGCGCGCAGGCGGTGCTGCGGCAGGATACGCAGCAGTCGCCCCTCGCGCAGCGGCTGACTGGCGACGAACGATGGCAGCAGGCAAAACCCCATGCCCGCCTGCGCTGCCTTGACCAGAGCCTCGGCGACGTTGACCTGAAAGCATTCGGCTGGCAAGGCATCCAGCTGCTCGTCACCGAAATCCCATTGGCCCCGGTACAGAGGGTCGGTCAGCCGCAGGTAGCGGTGTTGCTGCAGATCGCTCGGTCGTTGTGCGATGCCGTGTTTGGCCAGGTAGCTGGGGGCGGCGCAGAGCACGCTGTACACCGGGCCGAGACGTTGTGCGACCAGTTGCGAATCCGGCAGGTCGCGGGCGAAGGCGACGGTCACGTCGTGGCCGTCTTCGAGAAGATCCGGCGTGCGTTGCGCCAGGGTGAGCTCGACCACAACCTGTGGATAACGCTCGGCGTAGCGGGCGATCAGTGGCGTCAGGTGCTGCAGGCCGAGGCCGGTCATGGTGTGCACGCGCAGGCGGCCACTGGGCGTGAGGTGGGCGCCGCGTGCTTCGGCATCGGCTTCGTCGATCTGGCCGAGAATCTGTCGGCTGCGTTCCAGATAGCGCTCGCCGGTTTCGGTCAGGGCCAGGCGGCGAGTGGTGCGCTGCAGCAGGCGCGCTTGCAGATGCTGCTCCAGATCGGCGATCAGGCGTGACACCTGAGCAGTCGACAGATCCAGCGCCTGAGCTGCTGCAGTGAAACTGCCGCGCTCGACCACCTGAATGAACACGCGCATCGCATGCAAGGTATCCATTGTTGCTCCTGGCGTAAGAGGGTCTGACGCATTATGCGCGTCCTGCCGCTACAGCACGCCAAGGATCAACTGCGCCGCCACCGCGAACATCATCGCAGCCACACCCAGATCGATCAGGCGCCAGGTCAGCGGCTTCGCCAGCCATGGCGCCAGCCAGGCCGCACCAAGAGCCAGAGCGCTGAACCAGAGAAAGGACGCGCTGGCCGCTCCTGCCGCATAGGCGCCGGGCTCGGGTTGCTGAGCACCGAGCGAGCCGATCAGCAACACGGTATCCAGATAGACGTGCGGGTTGAGCAGGGTGACCGCCAGCGCTGCGAGCATCACCGCGCGAAGCGAACGTGGTTCGCTGCCAGCCGCCTGCAGTGACTGTGGGCGGGCGGCGCGCAGCAGCGCCTGGCTGCCGTACCACATGAGGAAGGCAGCGCCGCCCCAGCGGGCGATTGCCAGCAGCGTCGGGCTCTGCGTCAGCAGTGTGGCGAGGCCGAACACGCCGGCCGCCACCAGTGCCGCGTCGCAGGCGATGCACAGCGCGGCCACCGGCAGGTGATGCTCGCGGCGCAGGCTTTGCGCCAGGACGAAGGCGTTCTGCGCACCGATGGCCATGATCAGACCGATGGCCACCAGCAGGCCGTTACTGTAGCTCTGCCACATCACGCGTGCTCCGGCAGGGAGGCCGCTGACAGAGCGCACAGGGTGGAAAGCGCCTTTTCGGCTCGTTCGCAGGGCACGAACAGGTGGTCGTGGTGAAAGCCTGCGACCACGTTGCAACTGATCCCCGCCTGCGCCAGGGCGGTGGAGAAGGAAGCGGTCAAACCGACAGCGGCCAGCGACGAATGCACCTCAAGGGTGATCCAGGCCGCGACGTAGTCGTAGCTCAGGTTGTACGCGTCGGCGACCTCGCGCGGCAGCACCAGGCTCAGGCCTTCGCTTTCGCGCAGGCTGGCGATGGGCTGCAGGCCGTTGCAGTCATACTCGGCCGGAACGCAGCAGAACACATACTGACCGGGGTTGAGTTGCGGCGTCATGCTTTGCAACAGGCGCGCGAGGTTGGTTTCGCCAGACATGGCAGGCTCCTGATTGGGTGAATGCTGGCGAGTCTGCTGCGATCGGGGGTATAAGAGAAACCAATATTGCTGATTGCTCATTAGGAAAATCGATGTTCGACTACAAACTGCTGGCTGCCCTGGCGGCGGTGGTGGAGCAGGCCGGTTTCGAGCGCGCTGCGCAGGTGCTGGGGCTGTCGCAGTCTGCCGTTTCGCAGCGCATCAAGTTGCTCGAGGCGCGCGTCGGCCAGCCGGTGCTGGTGCGTGCTGCTCCACCAGCACCCACCGACATTGGTCGACGCCTGCTCAACCACGTGCAGCAGGTGCGCCTGCTCGAACGCGACCTGCAGGGCCAGGTGCCGGGGCTGGATGAACAGGCCTTGCCCGAGCGTCTGCGCATCGCCATCAACGCCGATAGCCTGGCTACCTGGTGGGCGGCGGCAACGGCCGAGTTCTGCGCCGCCCAGCATGTGTTGATGGAGCTGGTAGTTGAGGACCAGGAAGTGGGCCTCAAGCGCATGCGTGCGGGTGAGGTGGCCGGCTGCGTGTGTGCTGCCGAGCGTCCGGTGGCGGGTGCGCGCAGCCTGGCGCTGGGGGCGATGCGTTATCGCGCACTGGCCAGCCCGGCCTTCGTCTCCCGGCACTTTTCCACTGGCGTTACCGCCGAGTCGCTGGCGCGTGCCCCAGCTATCGTCTACGGCCCTGATGATCAACTGCAGCACCGCTACCTCGCAGGGCTGGGGGTGACCGGAGCCTTTGCCTATCACCTGTGCCCGTCGTCGGAAGGCTTCGTGCGCCTGGCCGAAGGCGGCCTGGGCTGGGGTCTGGTACCGGAGTTGCAGGTGCGTGAGGCATTGGTCGGTGGCCGGCTGGTGGATCTGGTGCCGGAGCGCTTCATCGATGTGCCGCTGTACTGGCACCACTGGCGCAACGGCGGTGAACTGCTCGGCGAGCTGACCGAGCAACTGCGTCGCCGCTCGGCGTCGGTGCTGGTGTCGCTGCACTCATAGGCGGCCTGCAGAGTCGTAGTTCTGGCCGCCGCCGACAGCGCAGGGCGAACCGAGCGCTGCTAGAGTGCGGCCATTACAAGAATCAGTGTTTGGGGGATGCGATGAAGATTCTGGTCACCGGCGCGAGTGGTTTCATCGGTGGGCGCTTCGCACGTTTCGCGCTCGAACAGGGCCTGGCGGTGCGGGTCAACGGCCGCCGTGCCGAAGGCGTGCAGCACCTGATCAAGCGCGGTGCCGAGTTCGTCCAGGGCGATCTGGGCGATGCCGAGCTGGCCCAGGCGCTGTGCCAGGATGTCGAGGCCGTGGTGCACTGTGCCGGCGCCGTGGGGGTGTGGGGCGACTACGGACATTTCCATCAGGCCAATGTGACGGTCACCGAGAACATCGTCGACGCCTGCCTCAAGCAGAAAGTGCAGCGCCTGGTGCACCTGTCTTCACCCTCGATCTACTTCGATGGGAAATCCCATGTTGATATCCGTGAGGAACAGGTGCCCAAGCGTTTTTCCGATCACTACGGCAAAACCAAGTACCTGGCCGAGCAGCAGGTGTTCGCCGCGCAAGAGTTCGGCCTGGAGGTGGTCGCCCTGCGCCCGCGTTTCGTTACCGGGGCGGGCGATACCAGCATCTTCCCGCGCTTGATCGGCATGCAACGCAAGGGTCGTCTGGCGATCATCGGCAATGGTCTGAACAAGGTCGACTTCACCAACGTGCACAACCTCAACGATGCTTTGCTCAGCTCGTTGCAAGTGGGCGGAGCGGCGCTTGGTCAGGTGTACAACATCAGCAATGGCGCGCCGGTGCCGTTGTGGGATGTGGTCAACTACGTGTTGCGTCGCCTGGAGCTACCACCGGTAACCCGGCATGTGCCGTTTCCGCTGGCCTATGCTGCGGCGACGCTGAACGAGGGCGTGTGTCGCCTGTTGCCCGGTCGTCCCGAACCGAGCCTGTTCCGCCTGGGCGTGGCGGTGATGGCCAGGGATTTTTCCCTGAACATCGATCGCGCCCGTGAGTACCTCGGCTATGAGCCCAGGGCCAGCCTGTGGGATGCACTGGATGAGTTCTGCACCTGGTGGCAGGCGCAGATGGGGCATCAGGCGTAGATGCGCTGGCCGCGATAGATGCGCACCGAGCCGGTGGTGCTGCCGACCGGCAACTCGACTGCAGCCACGGGTGAAGCGATGCGCTGAGGTTGATCGGACAACTCTGCCAGGCGCCTGCCCAGGCTACGGGTTTCTTCATCATCGGACTTGAGGCTGCCATCGAGCATGGCACCGATGGCGTTGGGCTGGCTGAGGCGAATGTCCACCGCCTGCTCTTCGCGTAGGCGACGACGCAGCGCTTTCATGCAGTCCAGTACTTCTTTGTTCAGTTCCATCGCGACTTCCCCCGGTTGGTTGAAGGGGCACGGGTTGTGGCGTTCCTCGCCCGCCGTGTCCTGGCCAGCCACTTCCCGGTGGCTGTCACACGTATTTTCGTGCTGAGTGCATTGCAGAACTTTCAGGCCGCCTGCTGGCGCGTGAGCGACGCGCTATCGGCGCATTCACGACAGGATCAAAAGCAAAGTGCGTACCAGTTCAAGTTTTGCGGAACTGCCGGGCTGCAGGCGAGTCGATGGCCCTGTCGCGCCCTTCGTCGGTGCGCCGCGCACCTGCTTGGCGCGACGCTGATGGCATAGTGGCGAATCGGTATACTGCGCGGCATTTCCGTTTCTACGTTCCAACCATAGGTCCGACCATGCGCAACGACGCCAACGACGAGCTCGACAACCTGCCCAGCCTGACCCCGGAACGCCGCGAGGATTTCGCCGAGCCGCGTGAGGAACCGGCCCCGCGCAGCAGCCGCGTGACCAGCAGCAAGGCGCCAGTGGTCAAGGGCGCCAGCACCGGGCCGCTGTGGGCATTGGTCGGTGCACTGAGCTTCGCCCTGGCTGGCCTGGGCTGGTGGAGCCTGCAACAGATCGGCCTGATGGAGCAGCGCCTGGTGGCGACCCAGGAAAGCTTCGCGCGCATCAGCGAAGAGGCCGCCGGACGCATTCAGGATATTTCCGGCAAGGTGGTAGCGACCGAATCCAGCGTCACTAGCGGCAGCGAGGCGCTCAAGCTGCAGGTCAAGCAGCTGGAAACGCGTCTGGCCGAGCTGAGCAAGCAGCAACAGCAGAGCGCCACCGCGCAGGCCGCGCTGGACAAGCGCGTCGAGCAACTTGGCAGCGAACTGAAGGGTGGCATTGGTGCCAGCGCCGATTTCGACAAGCGCCTGCAGGCGCTCTCCGCCGAGCAGGCGGCGCTGAAGGCCGCGCAGGGTGATGCCAAGGCGACCCAGGCCGAGCTGACCAAGCTCGATACCCGGATCAAGGCGCTTGGTGGCGATATCGATGCGCTGAAGAAGCAGGGCAACCCGGCCCAGGCCATCCGCAACCTGGAGCAGGATCTGTTGGTACTGCGCAGTGAGCTGGACAATCGCCCGGCCGCCAGCGCGGGTCCCAACACCGCCGAGTTCGATGCCTTCCGCGCGCAGATGACGCGCAACATCAACACCCTGCAGAGCCAGGTGGTGAATCTGCAGCAGCAGCTCAATCAGCGCTAAGGCAATTCGCTAAATGAACAAGCCCCGCAATGCGGGGCTTGTTCATTTATTGGTCGCGGCTAAAGCCCCTCCCACGGGATATCGCTTGCGGGAGGTGCTTAAGCTGCGATCTTACAGACGCGGATAGTCGATATAGCCGACCGGGCCCGAGCCGTAGAAGGTTTCCGGATGCGGCTCGTTCAGCGCTGCGTCCTGTGCCAGGCGCTCCGGCAGGTCCGGGTTGGCGATGAAGGGGATACCGAACGCCACGGCGTCGGCCTTGCCTTCAGCCAGCCAGGCGTTGGCCTGATCCTTGGTGAAGCGCTCGTTGGCGATGAACACACCACCGAATTCCTTCTTCAGTTGCGGTGTCAGGCTGTCGTCACCTGCCTTCTCGCGGGCGCAGATGAAGGCGATGCCGCGTTTGCCCAGTTCACGGGCCACGTAGCCGAAGGTTTCGGCGCGGTTGGCGTCGCCCATGTCGTGCGAGTCGGCGCGCGGCGCCAGGTGCACGCCGACGCGGCCGGCGCCCCACACGGAAATGGCGGCATCCGTCACTTCCAGCAGCAGGCGCGCACGGTTCTCGAGGCTGCCGCCGTAGCGGTCGGTGCGCTGGTTGGTGCTGCTCTGCAGGAACTGGTCGAGCAGGTAGCCATTGGCGCCGTGGATTTCCACGCCGTCGAAACCGGCGGCCATGGCGTTTTCGGCGCCCTGACGATACGCCTCGACGATGTCGGCGATCTCTTCGGTTTCCAGGGCGCGCGGGGTGACATAGTCCTTGATCGGACGCACCAGGCTGACATGGCCGGCTGGCTTGATCGCGCTGGGAGCGACCGGCAGTTCGCCGTTCAGGTAGATCGGGTCGGAGATACGGCCGACGTGCCACAGCTGCAGAACGATCTTGCCGCCGTTGGCGTGCACTGCCTGGGTGATATTGCTCCAGCCACGGACCTGCTCGTCGGACCAGATGCCGGGCGTGTTCGGGTAGCCCACGCCCATTGGCGTGACGGCGGTGGCCTCGCTGATGATCAGGCCAGCCGATGCGCGCTGGGTGTAGTACTCGGCCATCAGCGCGTTGGGTACGCGGCCTTCGTCGGCGCGGCAGCGAGTGAGCGGCGCCATGATGATGCGGTTGTTCAGGTGCAGATCACCGATCTGGATGGGGTCGAACAGTGTGGGCATGTGATTTCTCCGAAGGAAAGGTCAAATCAGAGTTGCTGGCCTAGGCGCTCGACGAAGGCCTGGATCAGCTCGTCGTTACGCTTGAAGAAGTGCCACTGACCGACTTTGCGACTGGTCACCAGACCGGCGCGCTGCAGGGTGGTCAGATGGGCGGAAACGGTGGATTGCGAAAGCCCGGTGCGCAGGAAGATCTTGCCCGCGCACACGCCGATTTCCAGCGGATGATCCTGTTCGGCGAAGTGGCGCTCAGGCTCCTTCAGCCAGTCGAGGATGTCGCGGCGTACCGGGTGGGCAAGGGCCTTGATGATGGCGTCGAGGTCGATATCCATGATGTGTGGGCCGTGTTTCGTCATGTGGCGAACCTTATATCGTCTCTGAGCGATATACAGATCGTTTGTTCCGATAGTCTCCATCAACCGCTTCGATTGTCCCGCCGACGGCGTTAAGCTCCGGGGATGAACTACCTCGCCCATCTGCATCTCGGCGGTGACGCGCCGTCACAGCTACTCGGCAGCCTTTATGGCGATTTCGTCAAAGGCCCGCTCAACGGGCGCTGGCCGGCGCAGATCGAGGCGGCCATTCGCCTGCACCGGCGTATCGACGCCTTCACCGACAGCCACCCACTGCAAGCCCGCGCACGGGCGCGCTTTCCCGTCGAGCGGCGAAGAACGGCCGGCATGCTGCTGGACCTGTTCTTCGATCATTGCCTGGCTCGTGACTGGCCGATGTATGCGACGCAGCCGCTGGATCACTTCACCGGTCGGGTATACCGGGTACTGGCTGCCGAGCCTGAACTGCCGGGGCGTCTGGCGCTGATGGCACCGCGTATGGCGGCGCAGGACTGGTTGGGCAGCTACCGCGAGTTCGCCGTGCTGGAACAGGTGATCGCCGGCATGCAGCGGCGCCTGTCCAAACCGCAGTTGCTCGATGGCAGCCTGAGCGAACTGGAGCGCCTGTATGAACCGCTCAGCGAGGACTTTCGCGACTTCTACCCCGAACTGATGGCCTTTGCCGAGGCCGAGCTGGGCGGGAGCGAGTCTTAGCCCGGATTCCGGGGGGGGGAGCGGCATCCCCGCTCGCCGCTGAAGCGCCTCCCACAGAAGCGGGCGTCTGGCTCCGTGGGAGGGGCTTCAGCCGCGACAACATCACCGCAGCGCTTCTCTGACGTTCAGACCGCCTGCGGATGCAGGCGATAGCGCCGCACCAGCCATTTCTCCAGCTCTGCCAGGGAAAATAGCACCAGGCCCGCCAGCAGCACGCGCAGCCATTGTTCCAGGCTCAGGCCAACCGAGTTGAACAGGTTTTGCAGCGGCGGGGCGTAGGTGAACAGTGCCTGCAACACCAGGCACAGGGCGATGGTCACCAGCACCGCGCGATTACCCAGCAGGGCCTCACGGCTGAGCACCGAGCCGAACAGGCTGCGGCAGTTGAGCAGATAGAAGATTTCGCACATCACCACGGCGTTGACCGCCACGGTCCTTGCACTGCTCAGGTCGTTGCCGAGCTGCAGTTCCCAAAGGAAAAGGGCGATGCCGGCACCGGCGATGAGCACCGAGATCATCACCACGCGCCAGACGAAAAAGCCAGACAGCAGGGGCTCGTTCGGCGCCCGCGGCGCGCGGTTCATGAGCCCGCGTTCGCTGGGCTCGAAGGCCAGCGCCAGGCCCAGCGTGCTGGATGTGACCATGTTGATCCACAGCACCTGCGCCGGGGTCAGCGGCAGTAGCACCTGGAACAGGATGGCGAAGATCACGATCAACGCCTGGCCGCCGTTGGTGGGCAGGGCGAAAAGGATGAATTTCTTCAGGTTGTCGTAGATCGCCCGACCCTCGCGTACGGCACCGGCGATGGTGGCGAAGTTGTCGTCGGCCAGCACCACTTCGGCGGCTTCCTTGGCCGCTTCGGTACCCTTCAGGCCCATGGCGACACCGACGTCGGCGCGCTTCAGCGCGGGGGCATCGTTGACGCCGTCGCCGGTCATGGCGACCACCTGGCCGCTGTCCTGCATTGCCTGCACCAGGCGCAGCTTGTGCTCGGGACTGGCGCGGGCGAATACCTCCACGCCGGGCAGCACCTCGCGCAGGCGACGGTCATCGAGCAGTTCCAGCTCGGCACCGGTCATTGCCGGCAGGCCGACGCCGATGCCCAGTTGCGCGCCGATGGCGCGTGCGGTTTCGGCGTGATCACCGGTGATCATCTTGACTCGGATGCCGGCGCGCTGGCATTCGGCGACGGCGACGATGGCTTCCGCGCGCGGTGGATCGATGATGCCGATCAGGGCCAGCAGGGTCAGGCCATCTTCTACGTCGGCGAAATTCAGCGTGCGCTGCTCAGCCGGCGCCGCCTTGCTGGCCAGGGCCAGCAGGCGCAGGCCACGGGCAGCCAGGTCGGTGGCCTGGCGTCGCCAGTAATCGGTGTCCAGTGGGGCATTGCTGCCATCGGCACTGCGTTGGCTGGTGCACATTTCCAGCACCCGCTCGGGAGCACCCTTGAGGTAGATCAGGCCATGGCCCGTGTGGTCATGGTGCAGGGTGGCCATGAAGCGATGCTCTGACTCGAACGGAATGGCGTCGCTGCGTGGTAACTGCGCCTGCAGGGTTTGGATATCGAGGCCGCTTTTCAGCGCCAGGGTCAGCAGCGCGCCTTCGGTGGGGTCACCGTGCAGCCGCCAGTGGCCGGCATCGTTCTGATGCAGGCGGGCGTCGTTGCACAGTTGCGCGGCGCGCGCGATCTCCAGCAGTTCGGCGTCGGGCTCGCGCAGCGCACCGTCCTGGTGGAAGGCGCCTTCCGGGGCGTAGCCAACACCCGAGACATCGAGGACGCGGCTGGCGCTGACCACGCGCTGCACGGTCATCTCGTTGCGGGTCAGGGTGCCGGTCTTGTCCGAGCAGATCACCGTCACCGAGCCCAGGGTTTCCACCGCCGGCAGGCGACGCACGATGGCGTTGTGCCCGGCCATGCGCTGTACGCCGAGGGCGAGGATCACCGTCATGATCGCCGGTAGCCCTTCAGGGATGGCCGCTGCGGTCAGGGCGACCACCATCATGAACATGTCGCCGGGGTCCTGGCCGTTCCACAGAATGCCGAGGACGAAGGTGGCGAAGGCGAGGATCAGGATGATCACCGCCAGCCAGCGGCTGAACTGTTCGATCTGCCGCAGCAGCGGAGTGGATAGTGCCTGCACCTGTTGCAGCATGGCGCCGATGCGACCCAGTTCGGTGTCGGCGCCGGTTGCCACCACTACGCCGGTGGCCTGGCCGCTGCTGACCAGGGTTCCGGAGTAAGCCATGCAGCGGCGGTCGCCGAGCGCAGCGTCGACCTGGCAGTGGGCCACGGATTTCTCCACCGGCACCGATTCGCCGGTCAGTGCGGCTTCCTCCACCAGCAGGTTCTTCACGCTGAGCAGGCGCAGGTCGGCCGGCACCTTGTCACCGGATACCAGCAGCACGATGTCGCCGGGGACCAGGTATTCGGCGTCGATTTCGTGGCGTTCGCCGTCGCGCAGCACCATGGCCTGAGGCGAAAGCATGTTGCGGATGGCGTCCAGCGCATTCTCTGCCTTGCCTTCCTGGATGAAGCCGATGATCACGTTGATCAGCACCGCGGCGAGGATCACCGAGGTGTCGACCCAATGGCCGAGCAGCGCGGTGATGATGGCGGCCACCAGCATCAGGTAGAGCAGCACGTTATGGAACTGATAGAGCAGGCGCAGCAGTGGTCCACGGCGTTGTGGCGGTGGCAGGCGGTTGGCGCCGTGGCTTTGCAGGCGCCGTTCGGCTTCGCCCTGGCTGAGGCCACTGGCGTTGCTGTGCTGCGCCTCGAGCGCTTGTTGTGCAGTCAAACCGTGCCAAGCGTGGTCACTATGTTGAGAGGGGGAATTGCCCATGAGGCACGTCTCCTTCGGTGAACCGGGCTGCGCTTGCCGGTCGCCTTCGGGCGGCGCAGCAAGCAGTCCTGGTCACCCTAGTCCGCTTTCGCGCGTCTGGCCTGACCTGCATCAAGGAGTACGGCGCCGGCAGGCGCTTGAATGTAACTCGGTGTTAAACCCATGGAGGAAACGAGATGATCAAGATTCTGGTAGCGACCGACCTGTCCGAGCGTTCGGCGCATGCGGTGCAGCGTGCCGTGCAACTGGTCCGTCGCCAGGGTGGCGGCGAGTGGAGTCTGCTGCATGTGATCGATGACGATGCGCCGGCCGCGCACGTGCAGCGTCAGGTGCAACAGGCAGAGACGCTCCTGCAGGCGCAGGCCGAGCGCCTTGGTGAACAGGCCGGCAGCGTTCCGCGAGTGATAGTCGGCACTGGCGAAGCTGCCGCGGTTATCGTCGAAAGCGCTCGAGGCATGGGCGCCGATCTGCTGGTGGTGGGGGCGCATCGCAAGTCGGCGCTGCGCGATTTCTTCGTCGGTACCACGCTCGAGCGCGTCGTGCGCAGCAGCCATCTGCCGGTGCTGCGGGTCAATGGACCGGTCACCCATGAGTACCGTCATGCGCTGTTGGCGATGGATCTGTCGCGCACCTCGCAAAATGCCCTCAAGCGCGCACGCGAATTGGGACTGGCGAGCCTCGATAACCTGCATGTGGCTAGCGCGGTCGAGCCGGTGGCGGCGGGTGCCGTGATGGAGGCAGGGATCAGCGCCGAGGTGCTGGAGAACCAGCGCGAGCTGCTTCGTCAGCAACTGGTGGAGCGCCTGGATGCACTCGGCGCGACGCTGAACCATGAGCGCCTGCTGGTGCAGATCGGATCGCCCGAAGGGGTGATCGGCGAGGCCTTGCGTCTCTCCGGGGCCGACCTGCTGGTACTTGGCACCCATGCCCGTGAAGGCGTCTCGCGCTTCTTCCTGGGCAGCGTGGCCAGCCGCCTGCTGGGCTCGCTAGACTGCGATGCGTTGATCGTGCCGCCGGCTGGCTGAACGGCTCCGACCTGTAGCCTGGATGAAATCCAGGGAGCCCTTGCAAAGCCCCGGATTGCATCCGGGCTGCGCGGTGGATTAGGCGGCTTCGGCTTCGGTCGGCACCATGGCCGACGTTTCCAGTCGCAGGGCGCAGGCGATTGCGGCCTGGCTGTGCCGGGCCAGTTCGTTGCGGCTGCGTGATTCGCTGGGGATCGGCGCGAGCAGGCGGATTTCCACCTCGCAGGCGGAACTGGAAAGCAGGCGCAGAAGGTGCGAGAGCATGTCGTCGTCGCCCACGAACGGCGCCACCATGCAGGGTTGGCCATCGCGCAAGTAACGGATGGCCACAGGTTGCAGCGCCACGCCGCTGTCGATGGCGCTGCTCAGCAGACGACCGTGAAAGGTGCGCAGGGCGAGGCCGTCGGTGGTGGTACCTTCGGGGAAGATCAGCAGGTGATGACCCTGTTGCAGATGGCGGGTGAGTTGCTGGCCGACCTGGCTGCTGTCACCTGCGCCACGACGGATGAACAGCGTCCCACCCTTGTGTGCCAGCCAGCCGGCCAGCGGCCAGGCACGTACTTCGGCTTTGGACAGGAAGGACAGCGGCTGCAGGGCGCCGAGCAGCGGAATGTCCGTCCACGACACATGGTTGGCGACCCACAGCATCGGTTGCGTCGGCAGTTCGCCTTCGACTCGTACGCGAAATGGCAGGGCGCCGCCCAGGCGTGCCAGGAACCAGCGCGTCAGGCGCTGGCGCAGCGGCATCAGGTCGTGCCGTACTGCGCGTTCGCACAGGCCGACGATGCCGGCCAGCAGGGTGCCGAAGGCGATTACCAGGGCCAGGTGCAGCAGGCGCAGGGCCAGGCGCAGTCGGGTCATGCAGGACTCCAGATGAAAAAAGCCGGCCTCTGTCTACAGGGCCGGCGCAGGGTATGCAAGTGTTGCTGTCAGACTGCCGCCTTAAAGTGGCGGGCGTAGCGCGGGCACAGCTCGTCACGCTTGAGCAGGATGAACACGTCGGCCACCTGGAAGTCCTTGTCCCAGCACGGCTCGCCACAGATCTTCGCGCCCAGGCGCATGTAGGCCTTGAGCAGCGGCGGCATCTCGGCGATGACGTTGCCCGGCAGGTCCAGCTGCGGCAGCGGGTGCTTCGGCTCGGCACGCAGGTGTTCGGTGCACAGGTAACGCTCGCGCAGGCGCTGCATCACTGCATGGGCCTGGATGCCGCCGTCCTGCATGGAGATGCTGGCGCAGCCCATCAGGTAGCTGTAGCCGCCCTCGTTGAGCACCTCGGCCAGCTCGCCCCAGAGCACGGCGATGGTGGCGCCGTTGCGGTAGGCGACATCGACGCAGGTGCGGCCGATCTCCAGCACCGGGCCTTCGAGGCCGGCCAGGCCGTGCAGGGCGAATTCCTCTTCGCTGTAGTAGCGACCGAGGCCCGCGGCGGCCTGGTGGTCGAGCAAGCGGGTGGTTGCCACCAGTTGGCCGCTTTCCAGGTCGCGCACGCCGATATGGCGGCAGTGGATGTCGTAATCGTCCATGTCCAGACCCAGTTCGGCGCCGTTGAGCTTGGCGTCGAATTCCGCGCTGAACACGCGGTAGCGCAAGGCCTGAGCTTCACGCAGGGCGGCGGGGCCTTGCAGGCGTTCGGCCTGCAGACGGCGAGCGTTTTGAGTCATGCCAGATCCTCCGTGTGCCGGCTGGATGCTTGCAGCCGGTCGATCTTGTTGGGCAAGCTCAGGCTAGGTAGCTGCGGTGTCACCACCGTGAAGCTTTTTTGATGCTTATGTGACGGCGGCTCAGGTGGACACTTTTAAAAACGTAGGCGAGGCAGCCAGTGCAAGGCAAAAACAGGCGAAAAAGCGGAGTTTACGAGCTGTAAATGAGCATTTTGAGCCTGTTTTTTACGCAGCAATGGCAACGCAGGTAGTTTTTAGAGGTGTCCGACTGCTGCTGCGAGGAGGTCTGTGATGCCCTGGTCGAGCCTGTTTCAGCCGGTCGAACGTCTGACAGCCGACGCCGGGCTGGAAGACTGGTATGCGCGTCTGCTGGCGCGGCTGGGCGGCACGCCGCAGCCCTTCGATCTGGCGCTGGTGGGCGGTTTGCAGGCGGCCACGCCGGGCCTGGCATTCCTGGCCGGCTACCAGGCCGCGTTGCGCATGTTGTGGCCGGCTGCACCGTTGACGGCCGGCGCACTATGCGTGACGGAGAATCGCAGCACCCGATCGGCGGATATGAATACGCGTATCGAAGGCCTGCAGATCAGTGGCCGCAAGGATTTCGTCACCGCCGCCGAAGGCGCCGACTGGTTGCTGGTGGCGGCACGCGAGGAGGGCGATGGGCAGCCGCCGCGGCTGGCCCTGGGCGTGGTGCGTCAGGGCGCGCCGGGCGTGCGCATCGAAGCGCTGCCGGCATTGCCACTGATGCCGGATATCGGCCATGCCCGTCTGCACCTGGATCAGGCTCAGTGCGAACGTCTGGCTGGCGACGGCTGGGATGACTACGTGAAACCCTTCCGCACCCTGGAGGATGTGTACGTGCTCACGGCGGTGAGTGCCTGGCTGTTCGGTATCGGTCGTGAAAGCGGCTGGCCGGGCGCCCTGCTGTTGCGTCTGCAGGCGCTGCTTGCTGGTTGCGCCGAAGTGGCCCGGCAAGCGCCCAACGCGCCGACCACGCATCTGTTGCTGGCCGGTCTGTTCGCTGAGCAGCAGGCGCTGGCAGGCGATCTGGAGGCCGCTCTGGCGATCGGCGCGCCGCACTGGGCCGACCTCTGGCAACGTGACAAGGGCTTGTTGCGCATCGCCGAGGCGGCACGGGCCAAGCGCCTGGAGAAAGCGCGGCGGATTGTCGCCGGCCTTTGATCCATATCAGTACCCTTGCAGCGGCGCGCGCATAAGGTTGTTTGGCGAATCATCCAAGAGGTTTCCATGCGCCGCGAGCCCATCGTGCTGTTCGATAACGGCAGCCACCAATGCCTGATGTTCGATGACCTGGTCAGCGGCGAAGGCGTGCAGTCCAACCAGTTCCTGATCACCGACAACGAGCAGTACCTGCTGCTCGATCCGGGCGGCGACCTGACCTATACGCCGCTGTCGCTGGAGCTGTCCAAGCACATTCCAGTGCAGGACCTGACCTACATCTTCGCCTCGCACCAGGACCCGGACATCATCGCCTCGCTGGACAAGTGGCTGCTGCACACCCGTGCGCGGGTGATCTGCTCCAAGCTGTGGGCGCGCTTTCTACCGCACCTGACGGCCAACTACCTGGTGCTGAGCCGAGGCATCAATACCTTCGATCGCATCATCGCGCTGCCGGACCGGGGCCAAAGCATCCCGCTCGGCAAGTGCACGCTCAAGGCCGTGCCGGCGCACTTCCTGCACTCGGTGGGCAACTTCCAGGTGTATGACCCGGTGAGCAAGATCCTCTTCTCCGGCGACATGGGCGCCTCGATGGTCGACGACGCCTCGCCTGTGCGCGACTTCGTCAACCACGTACCGAACATGGAGGCCTTCCACCGTCGCTACATGGCCGGAAACAAGGCCTGCCGCCTGTGGGCAGCGATGGTGCGCGAGATGGATGTGGAGATGATCGTGCCGCAGCATGGCCGGCCTTTCGTTGGCCCGGAAATGATCAGCGCCTTCCTCTACTGGATCGAGAACCTCGAATGCGGTCTCGATCTGATGGGGCCAGAGGATTATCAGCTGCCCAAATGAGGGTCTGAGATGGCGGTTTCGTCGCTTCAAGCCTTCATCATCGCCGTGCTAGGGTGCGCCACGATTTCTGATCGAGGCCGCCCATGCCCACTTCCTTGCTTCGTCGACTGAGCCTGGCGCTCGGTTTCAGCCTGGCTGCCAGCACCGCCCTGGCGGAAAGCTGGCCGCAAGCCGATTGGCAGAGCCAACCCCGTATCGAGAGCGCCGCTCTGGCCGAACTCGAACAGTACGCCTTTCCCGAGCGCGATGACGTCGAGCGCACGGGCGTGCGCACCGATGCGCTGCTGGTGATACGCGACGGGCAGATCGTCTACGAGCGCTACGCAGAACCTACCACGGCGCAAACACCGCACCTGACCTGGTCGATGGCCAAGAGCCTGCTCGCTACCACTCTCGGTGTGGCTTACGGCGAAGGACGCTTCAAGCTCGATGCACCGGCCGCGCAGTATTACCCGGCGATGGCCGAGCATCCGCAGATCAAGATCGGCCATCTGCTCAACTGGGCCTCGGGTCTGGCCTGGGAAGAGGACTACGAGTACGCGCCGCTGAAATCCTCGGTGGTGGCCATGCTCTATACTCGCGGTCGCGCCGACATGGCCGCATTCACTGCCGCGCATGAGGCCGATGCCGCACCCGGCATGCGCTTTCGTTACTCCAGTGGCGACAGCAATGTGCTGGCGGCCGCGTTGCGCGGTATGGTCGGTGAGCAGGCCTACGCCGACTATCCCTGGACGGCTCTGTTCGAACCGCTGGGTATTACCAGCGCGACCTGGGAGCACGATGCCAGCGGCACCTTCGTCGCCTCGTCCTATGCCTATCTGAGCGCGCGCGATCTGGCCCGCGTCGGCCTGTTGATGCAGCGCGGTGGACGTTGGGGCGAGCGGCAATTGCTGCCGTCGGCCTGGGTCGATTTCGTCTCCACGCCCTTCGCCGGTTATCAGCCACAGGGCTTCGCGCCAGGCGACGCGGTGCCGGGAGGGCACTGGTGGCTCAACGCCGAGTTGCCGGGCAGCACGCGGCCCTGGCCGGATGCGCCGGTCGACACCATCGCCGCGCTGGGACATTGGGGTCAGGGCCTGTACGTGATGCCGCAGGAGAAGCTGGTGGTGGTGCGCTACGCCGATGACCGCGACCGCAGCTTCCAGCACAACGAATTGCTCAAGCGCGTGCAGGCGGCCTTTGCCGTGGAGGTGCAGCCATGATCCGTCGTCACCCGATTCTCAGTGTGCTGGCGCTGCTGCTGGTCCTGCTGCTGGCCTGGGCCTGGCCGAACCGCGCGCATCTGGCGGCGTTCCCCGACATCATTGGCGCCTACACGGCCAAGGAGTATTGCTCCTGCCGTTACGTCAGCGGTAATCCGGCGGCCTATTGCGAAGGCTATGTCGCGCAGTACGTGCCGATCAGCAGTCTGCTCGATGATCAGGATGCCAAGCGTGTCACCGCCAGTGGACTGGGCCGCACCCACAGCGCGGCCTGGCTGGGCGAGCGGCAGGGTTGCCAGTTGCTGCCGGGCAAGTAGAGCCGGCCCTCTTCCCAACCCCTCTCCCATAAATGGGAGAGGGGAGCCAAGCGCATCTTGCTTTGCAACGCCGCGCATGGCGACTATCGTTGCCGCCTGGTCATGTCGTTTTCGAGTTCTCATGCGCCGTTCGCTTCTCGCCCTGTTGCTTGCTGCCGCCTTGCCCGTTCACGCCGATTGGTATCTGGACAACGAGTCTTCGCGGCTGTCATTCATTTCCACCCACTCCGGCAGCCAGTCGGAGGTGCATCGTTTCCTCACTCTGCATGGGCAGATCGCGCCCGATGGCCGTGCACGGCTGCGCGTGGATCTGGACTCGCTGAGCACCGGTATTGCACTGCGCGACGAACGTCTGCGTGCCATGTTGTTCGACACCTCGCGTCTGCCCGAGGCGCGCATCAGCGCCCGGATCGATCTGCCGCAACTCACCGACCTAGCGCCTGGCGCGCAGCTGGAGTTGCGCCTGCCCGTGCAACTGACTCTCAACGAGCACAGCCGTGAGCTGGACAGCGAGTTGCTGGTCACCCGCCTCGATGATCGCCGCTTTCAGGTGGTGACCCTGGCGCCACTGGTGTTGCACGCCGAAGACTTCGCCCTGGCCAGTGGCATCGAGGCGCTGCGCAAGGTCGCCGATCTGCCGGCCATCAGCCTGTCGGTGCCGGTGGGCGCCGTGCTGATCTTCACGGCGCGGTGAGCGTGCACAAGCGCGGGCGCATTTTCCCCTGGCGCGGGGGCAATCGCTTCGAGTTGCTGCTGGACGGGCCGGCGTTCTTCCCGCGCATGCTGGCGGCCATCGACGGCGCCCGCCAACAGGTGGAGATCGAGCTTTACCTGATCGAGGACGGCCGCTGCAGCGAACGCCTGGTCGATGCCCTGTGTCGGGCGGCCGAGCGCGGCGTAGCGGTGCGTGGTCTGTTCGATGCCTATGGTGCGGCGGGCCTGGGTGCTGCGCTGCGTGAGCGCATGCAGGCCGCGGGCGTGCAGCTGCGCTGGTACAACCCGGTGCGCTGGCGGCGTGGTATCCGCAACTTTCACCGCGACCACCGCAAGCTGCTGCTGGTGGATCAGCGCCTGGCCTACGTCGGCGGTACCGGCTCCACCGATGAGTTCTGGTTGCCGGATGAAGCCAGCAGCCCCTGGCATGAAGCCATGGTGGAAATCGAAGGGCCATTGGTGGGCGACTGGCAGCAGTTGTTCGAGCACCTCTGGC
>ENA-UOXB01000481-UOXB01000481.1-bioreactor-metagenome-genome-assembly--contig:-NODE-481-length-27284-cov-9.915201_pt1 | contig 27284 bp, 29 predicted proteins | sample MGYA00238158_ERZ761615 | MGnify/ENA primary metagenome ERZ761615 (study PRJEB28904, sample SAMN06267902) | bioreactor metagenome | isolation source: Joint BioEnergy Institute, California, USA | place...
AGCCGCGACCGATGAAACGCATAACAACAAGAGGAGCAGTACAGGGATGCAACAACGGGTTTATGTGGTCGATGACGACCAGGGCATGCTCGACTCGACGCTCTGGCTGCTGGAGTCGGTGGGGCTGACAGGCGTGCCATTCACCAACGGTCGGGCCTTTCTCGAGGCTTGCGACCCGACCGCCAATGCCTGTGTGCTGCTCGATGTGCGCATGCCCGGCATGGGTGGGCTCAATGTGCAGGAGGAAATGCGCGCGCGTGGCATCGACCTGCCGGTGATCTTCGTCAGCGGGCATGCTGACGTGCCCATCGTCGTGCGCGCGTTCAAGGCCGGCGCGGTGGATTTCATCGAGAAGCCCTACAACGAGCAATTGCTGCTCGACAGCGTGCAGCAGGCGCTGGATCGTCGTCCGGCCCGCCCGCGGCGCGATGCGCGTCTGGCCGAGGTGCAGGCACGGCTCGATCAGCTCACCCCGCGTGAGCGGGACGTGCTGCTGCCCTTGGTGCGCGGCTACACCAACCGCGAAGTGGCCGAGCAGCTCGATATCAGCGTGAAGACCGTCGACCTGTATCGCTCGCGGGTGATGAAGCGCATGCAGGCCGAGACGCTGCCGGAGCTGGTAGGCATGGCCATCGCCGCTGGGTTGGTCGATCCGCTGGCGCTGCGTTCCGGCTCGGTAAGCAGCTAAATCAGTTAGTCGGCCCAACCTCGATAGACGTGGGTCATCGGCCTTGGCCCCTTGAGATAGCCGGTGCTCAGTTCGCGGATATGAAAGCCGCCGGCTCCTATCAGCGCGGGTATGTCGCGATCCAGATGGCAGCCGCCGGCCAGCGGTTTCCACAGCGGCGTCAGGCGCTTTTGCCAGCGCACCACCGGCAGATCCGGCGCCAGACCGTGTTCGCAGAACAGCAGGCGCCCGCCAGGCTTGAGTACGCGGCGCATTTCGCGCAGGGCGGCGATGGCATCGGGGATAGTGCACAGGGTGAAAGTGCAGACGATGTCGTCGAAGCTGGCTTCGGCCGCCTGAATCTGCCCCAGCTCCAGGGCGATCATTTCCACCGGCACCTGGCAGCGTGCGGCGCGTTCGTGGGCCAGTGCGTGCATTTCCGCGGATGGGTCGACGCCAACCACCACTTCGACCCGCTGCGGATCGTAGAAACTCAGGTTGAGTCCGCTGCCTATGCCGATTTCCAGCACGCGACCGCGCGCCTGTGGCACGAGTTGTGAGCGCGCCTTCATCACCGCGCCCATGCCGCAGGCGAAATCGATCAGGTGCGGCAGGATATGGCGGTCATAAAGGCCCATGGTTCAGGCTTCGTCCTGCCCCTCATCGTCCTCATCATTGTCGCCGCGATAGGCGGCAAAGCATTTGAGGGTATGGCTGACCTCGCTGCCTTCGATCAGCCAGCTGTCGTCCGCTTCGCTGTAGCGCGCGGCCTGTACCGAAGCCAGGGAGAACTTCCACAGGCGGCGTTCGCGACCATCGATGCAGTGCACCTGCAACAGCGGTTTGGCGGCGCTGTCGCTGCCCGCCGTGCCGGCGCTGATCTGCGCCAGCAGTTCGGTGTCGAGGTCGAACTGCCAGGCATACAGACTGTCGATCTCGAGCATGTCGGCGTCTTGCAGGGCCTCGATCAGGCTTGTCGGTTTCATCGCTTCATCCACGGCATCAGCGCCCCAGGCGGCGCAGGTCGGAAGACTCTATCACGCGCACACCGTCTTCCTCTTCCAGGGCCAGACGCCACAGGGCGCGAGCCAGGGCACAGGCGTCGATGCCACGGTACTTGCCCGGCAGCCAGCGCAGCAGGGGAGCCGCGAGGCGCTCGCCGAGACGAAACTCATGGCGTGCTCCGAGCAGGAGCGATGGGCGGGCGATGGTCAGTTGCGGCCAGTCCATGGCTTTCAGCGCTTGCTCGGTTTCGCCCTTGATGCGGTTGTAGAACACCTTTGATCCGGGATTGGCGCCCAGCGCGCTGATCACCACCAGGTGCCGTGCGCCCAGCTCGCGAGCGCGGCGGGCGAAAGCCAGCACGAGATCGTGGTCGACAGCACGAAAGGCCTCCTGCGAGCCGGCCTGCTTGATGGTACTGCCCAGGCAGCAGAAGGCGGTATCGACCTGGCCGGACAGTTGCGGCAGTAGCGCCTGCAGGTCACCCACCGGGTTTTCCAGATGCGGATGGGCGGCCAATGGTCTACGTGTCGGCGCCAGCACGCGGGCGACCGTCGGCTCGCTGAGCAGACGATCGAGCAGGTGCTCACCGGTGAGTCCGGTGGCACCGGCGATAAGAATGTGCTGTGGGGTCAGGTACATGCGGTTGTCTCTTGTCCGTTACAGTTCAGCTTAGTCTTTTGCCGGACCGCTGGCCACGGCACCGAGCGCACGCTCGGCCTGGCTTTGGCGTAGTTCGCGCCAGTGCTGCAGTACGCCGCGGGGCGCCCAGATCTGCGGTTCGGAAGGCTCGAAGCCGTCGCTTTGCTCACGCTCGGCGACGCGTTCCTTGGCCAGTTCGAAGGCCCTTTCCAGATTGTCGGTTTCGCCCAGCGCCTCGGCGAACAGGGCGCGGCCGAAATAGGTGAAGTCGTTATCCTCGCTGCAGCCGAAGGACACCCGGTCTGCGCGTGCAGCAGTCATCACCAGGGTCTTTTCGTCTTTCAATGGCGGGATGAAACCACCGGAATAACAGGCCGAAACCACAATCACCTTGTTGCGTTGCTTGAGTGGTGCGAGCAGTGCCGCCAGCTCGCTGGCCGGCAGGTCGGCCAACTGCAGGCGCGGCTGGTCGAGGTTGAGTTCATGGCGGCGCGAGCCGTGGCTGGTCAGGTAGATGAAGATCAGGTCTTCCTCGCCACTGCGTTCGGCAAGAGCCTGAACCACGCGGGTGAGGTTCTCGCGCGTGGCCAATGGGCGGTCGGCAAGATGGTCGCGGTGATTGATCAGGCTGACGCTGCCGTAAGCACCAAAGCGATCGCGCATCAACCTGCTGACGTAATCGGCTTCGCGCATGAACACGCTCTGCTTGCCGTCGCCCGCCAGGGTCAGCGCGTAGAGTTCGCGCGACGGTGTCGAGGCGGGAATCGCAGCGATGGCCTCTTCGAGCAGTTGTCCCTGTTGCAACAGGCCCAGCTCCAGGCTGTCGGGCAGTGGCTGACCCTGTTCGTCACGTACCAGGCGCCCGCTTTGCCAGGTGCCGGACTGACGTCTGCCATCGGCCAGGGTCAGGGTGCCCTCGCCACTGTATTCTCCGCCGGAGAAATGGCCTCGGTAGGCGCTGCCGTCGGGCAAGGTGAGCAGGCCTTCGCCCTCGTACTGCCAGTCGGCGAATTCGCCGAGGTAGCGGGTGCCTTCGCCATCGGTGTATTCGCCGGGGCCCTGCATCACGCCTTCTACGAATTCGCCGGCCCAGGTCTCGCCGCCAGCGCTCTGGTAGCGACCTTTGCCATGAAACTCGTCGTTCTTGAAACCGCCGCTGTAGTTGTCGCCATCGGCGTTGTGGTAGCTGCCCTGGCCGCTGAGCAGACCCTGGGCGAACACGCCGCTGAACTGGTTGCCGTAGGCGTCGATGCGCACGCCCTGGCCCTCTGGCTGCCCCTTGACGAACTGGCCCTGGAAGCTGCTGCCGTCGGCCATTTCCAGTTTGCCCAGACCGTGGAAGCGGTCGTTGAGAAATTCGCCCTGGTAACGCTGGCCGCCCTGTTCGAGCAGGCCGACGCCGCTGAACCGGTTGCGTTCGAACCCTCCTTCGTAGCGGCTGCCGTCGCTGTAGGTCAGGGTGCCCTGGCCGTGGAACATGCCTTCATGAAATTCGCCCAGATAGTGCTCGCCACCGGGGCCTTGCCACTCGCCGCTGCCTTCCAGCATGCCGTCCTTGAACTGGCCGACGAACCAGCTGCCATTTCGGTAGTCCAGACGCCCGGGGCCTTGCAATAGGCCATCGACGATCTCGCCGCGATACTGGCCGCCGTCGGGCAGGGTGGCATTGGCCGGCAGTAGCGGACGCGCTTCGTCGCAACCGGCGATCAGCAGGGACAAGCAAACAGGCAGCAGGCGCAGGGCAAGGGAATTCATGGCGGACGTCCAGGTCGGTGCTTTGCTCGGCAGTATGCCGCAAGCCCGCAGGCTTGCGCTGTCGCATCGCACGCTTTGCTGACGCGAGAAGATTCCCGTTCCGGCTGCGAGGGCCGGAAACGGGAGCAGGCGGGGATCAAACGAAGCAGAGGGTCAGCGGCTCGGCGATGTAGGCCGGTTTTTCCTGGCCTTCGATTTCCAGCACGGCGCGCGCCTTGAGCAGCCACTGGCCGGGGTTCTTCTCGGTGGCATCGGTCAGGGTGACCACCAGGCGCACCTTGGAGTTGACCTTGACCGGCTGGATGAAGCGTACACTGTCGAGACCGTAGTTCACCGCCATCTTCAGTCCCTGCGGCATGATCATGATCTTTTCCATCAACATCGGCACCAGCGACAGGGAGAGGAAACCGTGGGCGATGGTGGTGCCGAAGGGCGTCAGCTTGGCCTTTTCCGGGTCGACATGGATGAACTGATGGTCGCCGGTACACTCGGCGAACTGATTGATGCGCTCCTGATCGATGGTCAGCCACTCGGATTTGCCGAGTTCCTTGCCAACATGGTCCTTGAGCTCTGCTACGGGTACGAACGGCATAGTTCCTCCTTGAGGACACGGGTGTTTTTCTTGTGTGCGTGAAACCGTTGCGGCCTAGATCAGCACGAGGGGGGCAGCGGGTCAAGCCTGCCTCGGCGTACTGAATGACGCGGCATAGGTCAGCCTGACAAAGCAATACAGGGGCCAGCGAAGGTGCATCGCGCCTATAATGGCCGACATGCCCCAATAGATGCCCAGAATCCCCTCTAGTAGGCTGCTGAAAAACTACCTGCGTGGTCATTGCTGCGTTAAAAACAGGCTCAAAATGCTCATTTACAGCTCGTAAACTCCGCTTTTTCGCCTGTTTTTGCCTGGGACTGACTGCCTCGCCTACATTTTTCAACGGCCTACTCGCGAGTGGAAGCGCGGCCATCGCTCGTCTTGTGGAGACCTCAATCATGCTGCTTCGCGGCCTTTCCTGGCTGGTGCTATGCCAGTTGCTGGGTACCGCTCTCAACGTTCTGCTGCTGCCGATGCTGCCTGGGCCGATCATCGGCATGTTGCTGTTGTTCGTCTTTCTCATGCTGCGCGGTGAGGTCGGCGAGCCGCTCAGTGTGGCGTCCAGCAGCCTGCTCAAGTACCTGCCGCTGATTCTGGTGCCGCCTGCTGTAGGTGTGATGGCCTATGCCAGTGATATCGCCGCCGATTTCTGGGCGGTGGTCGGCGCGCTGGTGCTGTCGTTGCTGGTGTCGCTGGCCTTCGCTGGCTGGCTGATGCAGAAGCTGATCGAGCGCCAGCAGCGCAGGGAGGACGTATGAGTCCGGATTGGCAGGGCGCCTGGCAGGCGCTGACCCATCACCCGCTTTTCGGCATCGGCATCACCTTGGGCGCCTACCAACTGGCCATGGCCGCCTACGAGCGAACCCGCTGGGTGTTCCTGCAACCGGTACTGGTGTCGATGCTCACGGTGATCGGCATCCTGCTGCTGTGCGGCCTGAGTTTCGCCGAATACCGCAGCAGCGTTGCGGCGCTGACCCTGCTGCTCGGCCCGGCCACCGTGGCCCTGGCCGTGCCGCTGTATCTCAACCTGCGGCGGATTCGCCAGCTGTTCTGGCCGATCATTCTGACCCTGCTGGTCGCCGGCACCTTCGCCACCGTGCTCGGGGCAGGGCTGGCCTGGTTGTTCGGCGCCGAGCGGCTGATGCTGATGAGCATGGCGCCCAAGTCGGTGACCTCGCCGATTGCCATGCTGGTGGCCGATCAGATTGGCGGCATCGCGGCACTGGCAGCGGTGTTCGTGATGATCACCGGGGTCATCGGTGCCATCGTCGGGCCGTCCATTTTGCGTCTGTGCCGGGTTCATCACCCAGCGGCGCAGGGCATGGCGCTGGGTATCACTGCACATGCTGTGGGCACCGCGCGCGCACTGCAGGAGAGCGATGAGTGCGGCGCCTTCGCCGCGTTGGCGATGAGTCTGATGGGGGTGATTACCGCCGTGCTGCTGCCTCTGGCGATTGTCATGCTCCTGTGAGAGCCTGCCTGGCCATCCCTGATGTTCCGGCAGTCTTGCGTAGATAACAGGCCGTAAACCATGAAGCTCCCGCTGTTTCCGCTCAACACCGTACTGTTTCCCGGTTGCGTGCTCGACCTGCAGATATTCGAGGCGCGCTACCTGGACATGATCAGCCGCTGCATGAAGCAAGGCACGGGGTTCGGCGTGGTGTGCATCGTCGAGGGCGAGGAAGTGGGCGAGGCCGCCAGCCGTTTCTCTGCGATTGGATGTGAGGCGCTGGTGCGTGATTTTCAACAGCGTACCAATGGACTGCTGGGTATCCGTGTCGAGGGCGGGCGGCGCTTTCGCGTCGAGCGTGCCCAGGTTTTGCCTGACCAGCTGACCGTCGCCGATGTGCAGTGGCTGGAGGCGCCGCCAGACAGCCCACTGCAGGCCGAGCACGCCGACCTTGCTGCCCTGCACGCCGCATTGGCCGAACATCCGTTGGTGGCAGGGTTGGCCATGGCGGGTGTGGTCACCAGCCAGCAGCAACTGGCCAATCAGCTGGCCTATTTGTTGCCGCTGGAGCCCGCGCAGAAGTTGCAGCTGCTTCAGCTCGACGATCCAGCCCTGTGTCTGGAACAGTTGCACGCCATGCTGGAAATACTCCAGGGCGATGCCTGAGGCGACGCGTCAGTACGCGTAGCGCAGCAGCGCATTGGACAGCTGCCAGGTCGCCATTCCTCCCAGTACCGCGAGGCAGGCCGGCAGGATGATCCACCACAGGCGCGCCGGCAGTGCCGGCAGCACCTCCTGGCGCTGGCACAGGGTCAGGCTCAGGCCGCACACGGCTGACGCCAGCAGGGCCCCGGCGATGATGTCGCTGGGCCAGTGCACGCCCAGATAGATTCGCGACAGTGCGATGGCGGCCGCCGGCAGGCAAGCCACCACCAGCCAGGCCAGGCGCAGGCGTCCCGATTGCCCGCGACCGGCGAGTACCCCCAGCACCAGGAAGAAGGCAAAGGCTGCCGAGCTGTGGCCGCTGGGAAAGCTGTAGGTCGTCAGCGGTTCGCTCAGCACATCAGGGCGTGCCCGGGCAAAGCCATGCTTGAGGGTGGTATTGCCGATGGCCGTGACCAGCAGGGTCGAACCGGCGAACAGCAGGTGGCGCCATTGACGCGCCAGGAACAGCAGGGCGCACAGCACTGCCGCCGCTGCAAACTGGATATGGAAGTCGCCCAGTCGGGTTAGGGTGCCAATCCATTGGTCCAGGTGGGCCTGACGCTGCTCCTGGATCAGAGTCATCAGGCCCTGATCCAGCGCATCGAGATGCGGCCAGCCGATGACGATGGCTATCAGCAGTGCCAGGCTGAGACCGCCGCCCAGCAGGCTGGCCCGCGGTTTTTCCGCCAGGCTGGCTTGAATGGTCAGCAACAGGATCACACCGATACCGGCCAGCAGCACTGCGGCTTCGGTCCAGAATCCTTCCGCCATTGGCAGGCGCAGCGCCGCTCCGGTGGCCCAGCCCGGTAACAGGTAGGCCACGGCCCAGCCGGCTGCCGCCACCAGGCTGACCAGGATGAAGCGCAGCAGCGGCATGTTCAGCATGCCGGCTACCAGTGGCAGCATCGGCCGTAGCGGGCCGATGAAGCGCCCGACCAACAGGCTGGCCACCCCGTAGTGACGGAAATAGAGCTCGGCACGCAAAATCCACTGCGGATGATGGCGCAGCACCGGCAGGCGCCCGATGTTGTGCTTGAAGCGCCTGCCCAGCGCGTAGGAAATCATGTCGCCACACAGCGCGCCGGTGTAGGCCAGCAGTAGCGTCTGCCACAGCGTCAGTATCCCGCTGCCGGCGAGCAGCGCGACGCTGAATAGCAGCACCACGCCGGGCAGCACGATGCCCACCAGGGCCAGGCATTCGAGCAGAGCGATGACAAAGATCGCTACCCCCAGCCATTGCGGGTTGCCACTCAGCCAGGTGGTCAGGTTATCCAGCCAGACGCTCATCGTTCTGCTCCTGAAACGCTCAACAATCGATAGTCACGGCCTTCGACCTGTCCACGACGCAAAGGGTTGCGCGTGCAATGGCGAGCGTACAGCGCGTCGACGAAACGGTAGGGCAGGTGTTCGTCGCGCCCCTGGGGAATGCCAAGGCGCGCGCACTGGATGATCGAGTGAGGCTGCTCGCCAACATCCTCGACGAACAATCGTTGCAGATCGAAGCGGCGCGCATCCCAGTCCTTTACCTTCAAGCCGAGTGCCTTGCACAGCAGGGTTTGCCCTGCGCACAGGCGCTCAGGCGCACGTGGTCGGCCGAGGCTGTCGGGATTGTTGCGCTGCATCGCGGCGAGCGAGTCGGCGCCGCTGATGGCGTCGATCCAGGGATGTCCGGACTTGATCAGTACGGCGTTGCCAGGCCCTTGAGCGCTGAAGTTCAACGAGTCGCCGCCGCGTGCGTAGTACATATAGATGTGCCCGCCATCGGCAAACAGCGCCTTGCGCTTCTCGGTGTAGCCGAGCGAGGCATGGCTGCCCTTGTCCACCAGGTAGTAGGCCTCGGTCTCGATGATCCTTGCGCTCAGCCACAGTGCACCGACGCGATGGCGGATGACCTTGCCGAGAAGCTCGCAGGCGAGCAACTGAGCGTCGCGGTCGAAGAAGGTGTCAGGCAATGGCCTGGCGCCGGGCCAGGGCAAACTAAGGGTGGGTTCGGCGGGCATGATCTGTCGAAGGGGCTCGCAGCGTTCTAATCTGGGGCCGCGAGCATAACAACAAGAGCCTTAAAAATGCCTGAACGCGCCCGCGTCAGCAGTGCCCATATCAGCCCCTCGGCGCATTACACCGGCTACGTCTGGTATCGCCACAGCCTGGCCGACCCCGCGTTCGTCACGACCTTTGGCCGCTTCGTGCACAAGCTGCTGTGGCCGGTTACCTGGGGCGCCAGGGCCGGCTTCGGGCTGGATATCGAGGCTTTTCTGTTGCAGCGTCATCTGCAGATCGATGCGCAGCTGACTGAGGCCATCGAACAGCAGGGCGTGCGCCAGGTGGTGGAAATCGCCTGTGGTCTGTCGCCGCGCGGTCGGCGTTTCTGCTCGCGCTATCCACAGTTGCAGTACCTGGAGGCGGATCTGCCGGCGATGGCGGCGCGCAAGCGTCTGCTGTTGCATGGCGAAGGCTGGCTGGATGGTCGGCACCAGGTACGCGCCGTGGACATCCTCGCTGAGCGAGGCAGCCAGCGCCTGAGTGCGCTGTTCAAGGATCTGGACCGCACGCAGCCCGTGGTGGTGATCACCGAAGGGTTGGTCAACTACTTTCCACTGGCGCTGATCGAAGGGTTCTGGAGCCGGCTCGCCCACGAGCTGGGCGAATTTTCCGCTGCTACCTACCTGACCGAGCTCTATCCGGATCTACGGGAACATCCACGCTATCGCCAGCTGCGCTGGGGCGTCGATCTGATCGGCCGGTTGACCCGCGGCAGCTACCCGCTGCATTACCGCAATCATGAGGAGATCGTCGCGGGCTTCCGGCGTTGCGGCTTCGCTCAGGTGCAGGTGCTCGACCCCAGTGCCGATGCAGTGAGCCTTGGCCTGCCACCGGCCCGCTTACCGGGGCTGGTGCGAGTGATTCAGGCGCGGACTTAGGATGCGCCGCAGCTCCTAGGCACAGGCTACCGCTGGTAGTGGCGCCGGATGGATACGATCGGCCAGCGCCAGGCTGGCGTTGGCATCGGTATGCGGGAAGACGAAGGCCAATCCTTTTTCATCGCGTCGCAGTGGCAGCAGAGATTGACTCGGTAGGTCCGCCAGGCCCAGTTGCCAGCCACGTGTCGGCAGATCCCGGGGCAGATCGCCTTGCAGCAAGCCACCGAAGAAGCCCAGCTCGCTCAGCTCCACCGTCCATTGCTGGCCGTCGACATGGTGCAGCAGCGCCTGGCGCTGGCGTGGAGCAAGGCGCGGCTCGCAGCGTTTCTCCAGCTGCAATAGCTGCTCGCTGTGCAGGCGTGTGCTGCCATGGCTGCGCAGAGGCAGTGGGCGCCCTTCGAGGAAGGGGCGATAGAGTGCGGCGCAGGCTTCGCGTTGTTCGAACTGGGCGAGATGGTCGGCGCGGTGGACCAGCACGCAATCGGCGCTGGCACAGGCTGCGGCGAATTGGGCGTGTTCCCAGGGTTGGGTGAAGTGGTCGTGCTCGCCGGCCAGTACCAGGGTCGGGCATTGGGGATGTTGGCTGAAGCCGCCGAAGGCCAGGAGGCGTTGGCTGTTTTGCCGATAACGCTCGACCTCGCTCGGGGACAGGCGCTGGATTTGCCGCAGCAGTGCCTTGCGGAATACCGGTGATATGCCGGTCGCCTGCAGTTGCAGCGGATTGAGCAGGCCGCTCAGGGCACCTTGGGCAAACTCGCCATTACGACCTTCGGCCAGCAGGGCCAGGCCTTCCTCCAGCATCCTCCGTGCGCCAGGGCGACCGAACGCGGTGATGCCGGCCAGCAGCAGGCGCGCGCAGCGCTGCGGATGGCGGGCGGCGAACAGGGCGGCCAGGGCAGAACCATAGGACAGGCCGATCGGCATCAACGGCGGCAATTGCAGTTGTTCGGCGAAGGCGGCGATCAGGTCGGCCAACTGCTCCAGGCCGAGTTCGGGGGCCAGCTGCAGATTACCGCCCTGGCTGGGCAGGTCGAGCAGGATCACCGGATGTTCGCGCAGCAACTCGTCCACTTCGGCAGCGAACGAACGGAAACTCTGGAAGGCGCCGCCGAGCATCAGTACCGGCGCGCGCGCATCGTGTTGGCGGCTGGAATAGGCCTGGTAGTGCAGGCGCCAACCGCCGATCTCGATTACCTCGGGTGGGCTGGCGAGCAAGGCGGCGCTGTAGTCGGTGCGGTAACGCATGGGGGCACTCCAGTCTGTTGTTGTTCTTCTGGGTGGGGCGGCACGCAGCGCCGTCTCGCAGTTCGGCAAGACCTCGATTGCAAGGTAAACATCAGAGGACGATTTGTTTACCCAACCTTCGGGCGGCCCCTGCTTGCGGGTGTAACCGTTGCGGCTCGGGCGCCTCTGTGGTGCGGCTGCGAGCGTTACCGCGAGGCATTGGCGGACGCGCCGTCTACCGCTTGCCAGACGCCGCTGGGCGCGGCCTTGTGAGCCGGCTATAATCAGCCCCTTTTTCCAACTGCCAGACCTCCGCCGCCATGACCGAGTCCGTGCACGACTACATGACCCGCCTGGGCCAGGCCGCCCGCCAGGCTTCGCGGGTGCTCGCCCGCGCCAGCACCGCGCAGAAGAATCGCGCGCTGCACGCTGCCGCCGATGCCCTCGATGCCGCTCGCGCCGAGCTGACTGCCGCCAACGAACTGGACCTGGCCGCCGCCCGTGCCAGCGGTCTGGAACCGGCCATGGTCGACCGCCTGGCGCTGACGCCGAAGGTGATCGACAGCATGATCGAAGGGCTGCGCCAGGTAGCGACCCTGCCCGATCCGATCGGCGAGATTCAGGGCATGCGCTACCTGCCGTCCGGCATCCAGGTCGGCAAGATGCGTGTACCGCTGGGCGTGATCGGCATCATCTACGAGTCGCGCCCGAACGTGACCATCGACGCCGCCAGCCTGTGCCTGAAGTCCGGCAACGCCACCATCCTGCGTGGCGGCTCCGAGGCCATTCACTCCAACCAGGCGATTGCCCGCTGCATCCAGCAGGGCCTGGCCGAGGCCGACCTGCCGGCAGCTGCCGTGCAGGTGGTGGAAACCACCGACCGCGCTGCCGTCGGTGAGCTGATCACCATGCCGGAGTACGTCGACGTGATCGTCCCGCGCGGCGGCAAGGGCCTGATCGAACGCATCAGCCGCGATGCCAAGGTGCCGGTGATCAAGCATCTGGACGGCGTCTGCCACGTCTATGTCGACGTCGCCGCCGACCTCGACAAGGCCATCCGCGTCTGCGACAACGCCAAGACCCAGCGCTACTCGCCGTGCAATGCTATGGAAACCCTGCTGGTGCATCAGGCTGTCGCTGCACGTGTGCTGCCGCCGCTGGCCGCCATCTACCGTGACAAGGGCGTTGAACTGCGTGGCGATGCCGCCACCTGCGAGCTGCTCGGCGGCGATGTGCTGGAAGCGAGCGAGGACGACTGGTTCGCCGAGTACAACGCGCCGATCCTGGCGATTCGCATTGTCGACTCGCTGGATGCGGCCATCGAGCACATCAATCATTACGGCTCGCAGCACACCGACTCGATCATCACCGAGAACTTCAGCGATGCGCGGCGTTTCCTCACCGAGGTGGATTCTTCCTCGGTGATGGTCAACGCCTCGACCCGCTTCGCCGATGGTTTCGAGTACGGCCTGGGGGCGGAGATCGGCATTTCCACCGACAAGCTGCACGCACGTGGCCCGGTCGGCCTGGAAGGCCTGACCAGCGAGAAATACGTGGTCTTCGGCGACGGACACATTCGTACATAAATGAAACGGATCGGCGCCCGACGCATCGGCCTGCTCGGCGGTACCTTCAACCCGGTGCACATCGGGCATCTGCGTGCCGCGCTGGAGGTGGCCGAATTCATGGCGCTGGACGAGCTGCGGCTGATCCCCAGCGCCAGACCGCCGCATCGCGACACGCCGCAGGCGACGGCGGAACAGCGTCTGGCCATGGTCGAACTGGCGGTGTCAGGCGAGACGCGGCTGACGGTCGATGACCGCGAGCTGCGCCGCGACAAGCCGTCGTACACCCTGGACACGCTGGAGTCGGTGCGTGCCGAGCTGGCAGCGGACGATCAGCTGTTCCTGCTGCTGGGCTGGGATGCCTTCTGCGGTTTGCCGAGCTGGCATCGTTGGCAGGAGCTGCTCGAGCACTGTCACCTGCTGGTGTTGCAACGGCCGGATGCCGACAGTGAAGCGCCGGAGGCGCTGCGCGATCTGCTGGCCGCGCGCAGTGTCAGCGACCCGTTGAGCCTGGTGGGTGCAGGCGGGCAAATCAGTTTCATCTGGCAGACTCCGTTGGCGATTTCCGCCACGCAGATTCGCCACTTGTTGGCAACTGGCCGCTCGGCGCGTTATCTGCTGCCGGATGCGGTACTGGCCTATATCCAGGCGCACGATCTGTACCGTGCGCCCAATGCTTGAAACGCCATGCATGTGCGCTGGCGTCCATTACACGAGGCAAATGAGTTTTTATGAGTAAGCAGAACATGCCCAGCGACGAGCTGGTCAAGATCGCCGTGGCGGCGCTGGAAGAGATCAAGGCGACCGACATCACCGTGATCGACGTCAAGGACAAGACCAGCATCACCGATTTCATGGTGATCGCCAGCGGTAGCTCCAGCCGTCAGGTCAAGTCGCTGGTGGAAAACGTGCTGGAAAAGGTCAAGGAACAGGGTGTACGCCCGATCGGTAGCGAAGGTCTGGACAGCGGCGAATGGGCGCTGCTCGACCTCGGCGACATCGTCGTGCACGTGATGCTGCCGACCGCGCGCCAGTTCTACGACCTCGAGCGCCTGTGGCAGGGCGCCGAGCAGAGCCGCGCCCAGCACAGCGCAGAGTAAGCGCAAGCCGTGCGGATCAAACTGATCGCCGTCGGTTCGCGCATGCCGCGTTGGGTCGAGGAGGGCTGGCAGGAGTACGTCAAGCGCCTGCCTGCCGAGTTGCCGCTGGAACTGGTGGAAATTCCCCTCAACACCCGTGGCAAGAACGCCGACGTCGCCCGCCTGATCCGTCAGGAGGGCGAGGCCATGCTGAGCAAGGTGCAGCCCGGCGAACGTATCGTCACGCTGGAGGTCCATGGCAAGCCATGGAGCACCGAGCAACTTGCGGCAGAGCTGGACCGCTGGCGTCTCGACGCACGCAACGTCAACCTCATGGTCGGCGGCCCGGAAGGGCTGGCGCCGGAGGTCTGCGCGCGCAGTGATCAGCGTTGGTCGCTGTCGCCTCTGACGTTGCCGCATCCGCTGGTGCGCATCCTGCTTGGCGAGCAGATCTACCGAGCCTGGACCGTATTGTCCGGTCACCCGTACCACAAGTGATCAAGTAGTCATGCCGCAGCCGATTCGCCTCAAGGATCACGAAAAGGACGCTCGCCTGGTCAAGCGCCGGGTGCTCGTCGGCGGCGTGGTGATCATCCTGCTGACCTGCGTGCTGATCATGCGCATGTACTACCTGCAGGTGATCCAGTACGAGCATCACAGCACGCTGGCAGAAAACAACCGCATCCACGTGCAGCCTCTGCCGCCAACCCGTGGGCTGATCTACGATCGCAACGGCGTGATCATCGCCGACAACCGTCCCAGCTTCAGCCTGACCGTGACCCGTGAGCGTGCCGGTGACTGGCTCAGCGTGCTCGACACCGTGGTCGAGGTGCTGGAGCTTAGCGAGGATGAGCGTGCGCTGTTCGAACGCCGCGTGCGCCAGGGGCGGCGCCCGTTCGAGCCGGTACCGATCCTGTTCGAGCTGAGCGAGGAGCAGATCGCCCGCATCGCGGTCAACCAGTTCCGTCTGCCGGGCGTCGAGGTGGCTGCGCAGCTGGTGCGGCATTACCCGCAGCAGGAGCATTTCGCTCATTCGGTCGGCTATGTTGGGCGTATCAACGAGCAGGAGCTCAAGCGCCTCGACCCGACCGACTATGCCGGTACGCACCATATCGGCAAGACCGGTATCGAGCGCTTCTACGAGGACGAACTGCACGGCGAGGTCGGCTATGAAGAGGTCGAGACCAACGCCCGTGGCCGCGTATTGCGCGTACTCAACCGCGTCGATCCGAAACCGGGCAAGGACATCGTCCTCAGCCTCGACGTGAACCTGCAGGAAGCCGCGGAAAAAGCCCTGGGTGGTCGTCGTGGCGCGGTGGTGGCTATCGACCCGAACAATGGCGAAGTGCTGGCGATGGTCAGCCAGCCCAGCTTCGATCCCAACCCCTTCGTCACCGGCATCAGCTTCAAGGCCTATGGCGAGTTGCGCGACTCCATCGATCAGCCGCTGTACAACCGGGTACTGCGCGGCCTTTACCCGCCTGGCTCGACCATCAAGCCGATGGTGGCCGTGGCTGGCCTCGATGCCGGGGTGGTCACGCCCACCTCGCGGGTGTTCGACCCTGGCTTCTATCAGTTGCCCAACCACAGCCACAAATACCGCAACTGGAACCGTAGCGGTGACGGCTGGGTCGACCTCAACCTGGCCATCGCCCGTTCCAACGACACCTATTTCTACGATCTGGCGCACAAGATGGGCGTCGATCGCATGCACGACTACATGAGCCGCTTCGGCCTCGGCCAGCGCGTGGCGCTGGACATGTTCGAGGAAACCGCCGGCCTGATGCCGTCGCGCGACTGGAAACGGGCACGCTATCGCCAGCCCTGGTATCCCGGCGAGACGCTGATTCTCGGCATCGGCCAGGGCTACATGCAGACCACGCCGCTGCAACTGGCGCAGGCCACCGCATTGATGGCCACGCGTGGCAAGTGGATTCGCCCGCACCTGGCCAAGAGCGTCGATGGTCGTCTGCCCGTGGACCCCAATCCGATGCCCGACATCGTCCTGCGTGACCCGAAGTTCTGGGATTACGGCATCCATGGCATGGAAGAGGTGTTGCATGGCCCACGCGGAACCGCGCGCAAGGTCGGCGACAGTTCGGTCTATCGCATCGCCGGCAAGAGCGGCACGGCGCAGGTGGTGGCGATCAAGCAGGGTGAGAAGTACGACCGCAACAAGGTGCAGGAGCGCCACCGCGACCACGCGCTGTTCATCGGTTTTGCGCCTGCGAACAACCCGCAGATCGCCGTCGCGGTGATGGTGGAGAACGGGGAATCCGGCTCTGGCGTCGCCGCGCCAGTGGTCAAGCAGGTCATGGACGCCTGGCTGCTGGACAAGGAAACCGGTCAGCTCAAGGCCGAGTTCGCGATGCCCAAGCCTGCCGAGGTCAGCCAACGATGATGAGCAATTTCGACCGTACCCTGTCCGACGAGGACGTACTGCGTCGTCGCGCCAGCCTGTTGCAGCGCATGCATATCGATGGCTGGCTGCTGTTACTGCTGCTGATTCTCGGCACTGGCAGCCTGTTCATCCTTTATTCGGCCAGTGGCAAGAACATCGACCTGTTGCTCAAGCAGGCGTCCTCGTTCGGCATCGGCATGCTCGCGGTGGTGGTGATCGCCCAGTTCGACCCGCGCTTCATGGCGCGCTGGGTACCTCTTGCCTACGTGATAGGCGTCGCGCTGCTGATGGTGGTGGAGGTCATGGGCCATACCGCGATGGGCGCCACACGCTGGATCAATATCCCCGGGGTGATCCGCTTCCAGCCGTCGGAGCTGATGAAAATCATCATGCCGATGACCATCGCCTGGTACCTGTCGCGGCACAACCTGCCGCCGCGCTTCAAGCACATCGTCATCAGCCTGGCGATGATCGGTGTGCCTTTCGTACTGATCGTCAAGCAGCCGGACCTGGGCACCTCGTTGCTGATCCTCGCCTCGGGCGCATTCGTGGTGTTCATGGCCGGCCTGCAATGGCGCTGGATCATCGGCGCCGCCGCTGCCGTGGTGCCGGTCGCGGTGGGCATGTGGTACTTCGTCATGCATGACTACCAGAAACGCCGCGTGCTGACCTTCCTCAATCCCGAGAGCGATCCGCTGGGGTCGGGCTGGAACATCATCCAGTCCAAGGCGGCGATCGGTTCCGGCGGCGTGCTGGGCAAGGGCTGGCTACTGGGTACTCAGTCGCACCTGGATTTTTTGCCGGAAAGCCATACGGACTTTATCATTGCCGTGCTCGCGGAGGAGTTCGGCCTGGTTGGCGTCTGTCTGTTGTTGCTGCTCTATCTGCTGCTGCTGGCGCGCGGCCTGGTGATCACCGCCCAGGCGCAGACGCTGTTCGGCAAGCTGCTGGCCGGGGCGCTGACCATGACCTTCTTCGTCTACGTATTCGTCAACATCGGCATGGTCAGCGGGCTGCTGCCGGTGGTTGGGGTGCCGCTGCCCTTCATTAGTTATGGCGGAACCCATCTGGTCACGCTGTTGTCAGGCTTCGGGATATTGATGGCGATCCACACCCACAGAAAGTGGATCGCCCAGGTTTGATTTGGGGGTTTTGAGTTAATGCATTCTCTGCGCAGTTGGGCTGCTCGTACGTTCATCGGAGTCGGCATCGCCGGCATGCTCGGCACCGGCGCCCAGGCGTTGGCGGCGGATTACCAGGACTCGCCGCAGGTGACCGAGTTCGTCGAGGAAATGACCCGTGACTACGGTTTCGCCAGCGAGCAACTGTATGCCCTGTTCGCCGATGTCGAGCGCAAGCAGGCGATTCTCGACGCTATCTCGCGTCCGGCTGAGAAGGTCAAACCCTGGAAGGAATACCGGCCTATCTTCATCACCGACAAGCGTATCGCCCAGGGTGTTGAGTTCTGGAGCAAGAACCAGGCTGCTCTAGAGAAAGCCGAGGCCGAGTACGGCGTACCACCGCAATTCATCGTCGCCATTATTGGCGTGGAAACCTTCTACGGTGGCAACACCGGCAGCTGGCGGGTCATGGACGCATTGTCGACCCTGGCCTTCGATTATCCGCCGCGCGCGCCGTTCTTCCGCAAGGAGCTGCGCGAGTTCCTCATGCTGACTCGTGAGGAACAGGTCGATCCGCTTTCGCTCAAGGGCTCCTATGCCGGTGCCATGGGGTTGCCGCAGTTCATGCCGAGCAGCTTCCGCGCCTACGCCGTGGACTTCGACGGCGACGGCCACATCAACATCTGGAGCAATCCGACCGATGCCATCGGTAGTGTTGCCAGCTATTTCAAACGTCACGGCTGGCAGGCCGGTGGCCAGGTGGCCAGCCGCGTCGAGGTCAGCGGAGCTCGTGTCGACGAAGGCCTGACCCAGGGCCTGGACCCGGTGAAGAACGTCGCCGAGCTGCGCGAGCTGGGCTGGAAAAGCCAGGACGAGCTGGCCGAAGACGTTCCGGTGACGGCGTTTCGTCTGGAAGGTGCCGAAGGCGACGAATACTGGTTCGGTTTGCCCAACTTCTACACCATCACCCGCTACAATCGCAGCGTGATGTATGCCATGGCGGTCAATCAACTGGCCGAGCTACTGGTCGAAGCACGGGGTAATCGATGAGTGCGTCCAAACTGCTGCCGCTGGCAGCCTGCGTAACGGCAGCGCTGTTGCTGGCGAGCTGCTCCTCCAATCGGGCACCGCAGTCTGCGGTAACGCCTGGTCAGTCGGCCGGTATCTCCGGCCCGGATGATTTCAACCGTCCGCATCGCGATGGCGCGCCATGGTGGGACGTTGACGTCTCGAAGATTCAGGACGCCATTCCCATGCCGCATTACGGGCCGGTCAAGGCCAGCCCCTATGTGGTGTTCGGCAAGCAGTACTACCCGATTCAGGATGCCCGTCGCTATCAGGCGGTCGGTCCGGCTTCCTGGTATGGCACCAAGTTCCACGGCCAGGCCACGGCCAACGGCGAGACCTACGACCTGTACGGCATGACCGCGGCACACAAGACTCTGCCGCTGCCCAGCTACGTGCGCGTCACCAACCTGGAGAACGGCAAGGTCGTGATCCTGCGGGTCAACGACCGAGGTCCGTTCTACTCCGACCGCATCATCGACCTGTCCTTCGCTGCGGCGAAGAAGCTCGGCTATGCCGAGAAGGGCACTGCACGGGTCAAGGTCGAAGGCATCGACCCTCACGAGTGGTGGGCGCAGCAGGGCCGCCCGGTGCCGCTGGTGCTGGCCAACAACCAGCCGGCCAAGGCCGCCGTTGCCCAGCCAGTCGCGCAGCCTGCACCGCAGGTTGTCGAGCACTATGCGCCGCCACCTGCCCAGCACGCCGCTGCGGTGGTGCCGGTACAGATCGACGCAAAAAAAAACGATTCACTCGGAGCCTCTGGCCTGTATCTCCAGGTGGGAGCCTTCGCCAATCCGGACGCTGCGGAGCTGCTCAAGTCCAAGCTGACCCAGACCAGCAGTGTGCCGGTGTTCATCAGCTCAGTGGTACGCGACCAGCAGATTCTGCATCGGGTCCGAATGGGGCCGATCAGCAATCAGGGCGAGGCTGAGCAGCTACAGAGCAGCGTGCGCCTGGCCAACCTTGGCCAGCCCACGCTGGTCCGCGCCGACTGATGGCAACTTAACCGGCTTTTGCCGGACTAATCCGAGGCTTGCCTGCTGGCGAGTCGAAAGATGGCCCCTTGGGGCCGTACAACCCATGCAACGATTTTCGAGAGACGGATGAACATCACCAGCTTCGTGCAACGTGCTTCACTGGTTCTTACCCTTCTGGCCGCGCCACTCGCCATGGCCAACCAGCAGGTGGTGCCTGCGGCGCCGCAACTGGCCGCCAAATCCTACGTTCTGATGGACGCCGCCAGCGGTAATGTCCTGGTCGAGAACAATGCTGACCAGCGTCTGCCGCCAGCCAGCCTGACCAAGCTGATGACCGCCTACATCGCCACCCTGGAAATCCGCAACGGCAAGATCGGCGAGCAGGATCTGGTGACCATCAGCGAGCACGCGTGGCGCACCGGCGGTGCGGCTTCCGGTGGCTCGACCATGTTCCTGCCGCTGAACAGCCAGGCCACGGTCGACGACCTGCTGCACGGCATCATCATCCAGTCCGGCAACGACGCCAGCATCGCCATCGCCGAATACATCGCCGGCAGCGAAGATGCCTTCGCCGACATGATGAATGCCACTGCCGAGCGCCTGGGCATGAAGAACAGCCACTTCATGAACGCCACCGGCCTGCCGCATCCTGAGCACTACTCCAGCGCCCATGACATGGCGATTCTGGCCCGCGCGATCATCAATGAGGACGCCGAGCACTATGCGATCTACTCGCAGAAGGAGTTCCTCTGGAACAACATCAAGCAGCCCAACCGCAACCTGCTGCTGTGGCGTGACCGTACCGTCGACGGCCTGAAGACCGGCCACACCTCCGAGGCCGGCTACTGCCTGGTGGCGTCGGCCGTGCGCGATGGTGCGCGCATGATCACCTCGGTATTCGGTACCGACAGCGAGCAGGCCCGTGCAGCGGAAACCCAGAAGCTGCTGACCTACGGTTTCCGCTTCTTCGAAAGCCGCACCTTCTATCAGAAAGGTACCGAGCTGGCCCAGGCCACCGTGTGGAAAGGCGCCACGAATCAGGTCAAGGCCGGCCTGGCCGAAGACCTGACCATGACCATGCCCAAGGGCCAACTGGAAAAATTGCAGGCGAGCATGACGCTCAATCCGCAACTGATAGCACCGATCCAGCAGGGTGACGTGATCGGCAAGGTCGAAGTCAAACTGGGTGACGAAGTGGTGCGCAGCACCGATCTGGTGGCGCTGCAGTCGGTAGAGGAGGGCGGCCTGCTGCGTCGTCTGTGGGACAGCATCCGCCTGTTCTTCTTCGGTCTGTTCAACTGACCGGAGACGCCAGCAGCGACCGACATTGTCGCTGAGCATTGAAAACGGCGGAGCAGGGCCCATTTACGTACTGTAAAGGGTGCTGCTCCGCCGTTTCATTTAGCCACCTTGTATTGACCGCCTCGTCGAGGCGCCTGACTTATCCAGTCCGCTCCAATTCGTGGCGGACCTTTCTGGACGGGCCATGAGCCCGGTGATGACATGACCGATACCGACGTTCAACCACCCAAAATCGAGTTCCCCTGCGAGCGTTACCCGATCAAGGTAATAGGCACTGCCGGCGATGGTTTCTCTGACCTGGTGATCGAAGTGATCCAGCGTCACGCCCCGGACCTGGACGCCTCGACCCTGGTGATGCGGGATAGCCGCAATGGCAACTTCCTCTCCGTTCAGGTGCTGATCACCGCGACCAGCGTCGAGCAACTGCAGGCGATTCACGTCGACCTGCGGGCGACCGGTCGCGTGCACATGGTGCTGTGATCCTCATGCCCGAGCTAGTCGTTCGTCACCTCGGGTTGGTCGACTACCAGCCCACGCTGGAGGCCATGCGCCGTCTTACCACCGAACGCGACGCGCAGACCCCGGATGAAATCTGGTTACTGCAGCATCCCAAGGTGTTCACCCAGGGCCAGGCTGGGAAGGCGGAGCACCTGCTGGCGCCCGGTGATATCCCGGTGATTCAGGTCGAGCGTGGCGGCCAGGTAACCTATCACGGCCCGGGCCAACTGGTGGCCTATCTAATGCTCGATCTGCGTCGCCTCGATCTCGGCGTGCGTGAGCTGGTCACGGCCATGGAGCAAAGCCTGGTCGATCTGCTGGCTGGCTATGGCATCGAGGCGGCGCCCAAGGCGGATGCGCCAGGTGTATATGTGGCAGGCGACAAGATCGCATCCCTGGGCCTGCGAGTCAGCCGTGGCTGCTCGTTCCACGGCCTGGCGCTGAACGTCGATATGGACATGACGCCCTTCCAGCGCATCAACCCCTGTGGCTATGCCGGGCTGAAGATGGTGCAGATGCGTGATTTGTTGCAAGCGCCGCCTGCGCTCGACGAGGTGGCACAACGGCTGGAGAAGACGCTGCGCGACAGGTTGGGATATCGCTAAGCAGTAGAAACACAAAGGGGCGCCATGGGCGCCCCTTGCGTTTATCCCGCGAGAGCCGTCATCTCGTAGGGCGTACTCAGGAGCGAAGCGAACAGTCCGCCAGGGTCTGGCAGCACGACGATCACCTGAAGCTCCAATGGCGTACTGCTTCCGAGCGGCCGACGTCCCGGTACGCCCTACGGCCCTGTCAGCAACGAAAAGGGACGCCGAGGCGTCCCTTTCGTCTGTCGTGAAGAGCTCAGTTCAGATTCAGCGCCGGAATGAGGCTGGCGTTGACTTCCTGGCCCGGCACTGGAACCGGTGCAGCGAGGCCCAGGTTGTTCTTCTCGAACACGCGGTCAGCGCGGTAGCTGGAGCGCACCAGCGGGCCGGCGGCGACTTCCATGAAGCCTTTCTCCAGGCCGATGTCACGGAAGCGATTGAACTCTTCAGGGCTGACCCAGCGCTGCACCTTGAGGTGGTTGCGCGTCGGCTGCAGGTACTGGCCGAGGGTGAGGATGTCCACGCCGATGGCGCGCAGGTCATCCATGGTCTCGATGATCTCTTCGTCGGTTTCGCCCAGGCCCAGCATCAGGCTGGTCTTGGTCAGCACGTCGGGGCGGTGCTTCTTGGCGTGCTCGAGCACCTTGAGGGTTTTCTCGTAGCCGGCACGAGGGTCGCGGACCACGTGAGTGAGGCGTTTGACCGTCTCGACGTTCTGTGCGAAGACTTCCAGGCCGGAGTCGACCACGCGTTCGATGGCCTGGTGATCGCCATCGAAATCCGGGGTCAGGGCCTCGACCACCACCTGCGGGGTGTTTTCCTTGATCGCTCGCACGCAGGCTGCATAGTGGCCGGCGCCGCCGTCTTCGAGGTCGTCACGGTCCACCGAGGTCAGCACGATATAACGCAGGGCCATCAGCTCCACCGACTTGGCGGTGTTCTGCGGCTCTTCCAGATCCAGCCAGCCATTGGGGTTGCCGGTGTCCACGGCGCAGAAGCGGCAGGCGCGGGTGCACACCGAGCCCATGAGCATGATGGTAGCGGTGCCGTTGGACCAGCACTCACCCATGTTCGGGCAGTGCGACTCCTGGCAAACGGTGCTCAGGCGATGTTCGCCGACGTTGCGCTTGACCGCCTCGAAACGGCTACCGCCAGGAGCCTTGACCCGCAGCCACTTGGGCTTGGGTTCAAAAACCTGGGGTTCTGCCGCAGCACGGCGCTTCTGACCATCCTTGATCGCGGTGATGCCTTGGGCGGTGCGGAATTTTTCGCCACTGGCGACGGATTTGGGCGAGGAGGTGTCGGACATCGGAAATCTGGGCTCCGGTAGAGGCTCCGTGGGCAGGTGGCTTTTGGCCGCCCGCCAGTCTACCACAGAAGGTGTATGCAGACGCTGAGGCCGTCTGTCGACAAACGCGGCGGGTGTCAGCCCCGCATGGCCTCAGCGAGCGCGCAGCTGTTGCAGGAGTTCGCCGTTCGGATAACCGTCGGCCGGCCAGTTCAATTGCAGCTGCAGGGCGCGGATGGCCTTGCGCGTATTGGCGCCGATGATTCCGTCCGCCGGGCCGGGATCGAATCCTGCCTTGGTCAGCAGTTCCTGCAATTCGACGCGTTCGCTACGACCCAGTTGGCGTTCGCCGCGCGGCCACTGCCCTTTGACTTCGCTTGGACGCAGCAGGTTGTCGGCAAGCAGGCCGATGGCCAGCGCGTAGGACGTGGAGTTGTTGTACTTGAGGATGCTGCGGAAGTTATCCAGCAAGAGGAAGGCCGGGCCTTTGTGGCCGGCAGGCAGCTGCAGGCTGGCGCGGGCACTGGCGGCTGCGCCGGTCGGCGCCAGCGGGCGTACGCCGAGCTCCGCCCATTCTGCCAGCGTGCGGCGCTGATCGGGGTCGGCCAGGGCGTAGTCGAAGCCATTGGGCAGATTCACCTCGAAGCCCCAAGGCTGGCCGCGCTGCCAGCCGGAGGCCTGCAGGTAGTGCGCGGCCGAGGCCAGTGCGTCGGTCGAGGAGCCCCACAGGTCACGTTTGCCGTCACCGTCGAAGTCCACTGCATGCTGGTTGTAGGTGGTTGGCATGAACTGAGTCTGGCCCATGGCGCCGGCCCAGGAGCCGATCATGCGTTCGCTGGACACGTCGCCGTTCTGCAGTATCTGCAGCGCGGCCAGCAACTGCACGCGCCAGAAGCCCTGGCGGCGACCGTCGTAGGCCAGGGTGGCGAGAGAGCGAATCACGCTGTGGCTGCCGATGTTGTTGCCGAAATTGCTTTCCAGGCCCCAGATGGCCACCAGGATCGGGGCTTCGACACCGTATTGCTGCTCGATGCGTTCCAGCACCAGGCTGTGCTGCGCCAGCAGCACACGGCCGCGACCAATACGGCTGGAGGATACGGCGCCGTCGAGATATTCCCAGACCGGGCGGGTGAACTCGGGCTGGCTGCTGTCGGCCTTGAGCACGGCCGGGTCAGGCGTGACGCCGGCGAATACGCGATCGAACAGCGCCGCGTCGATGCCTGCGGCAATCGCTTCGCTGCGCAGTGCCTGACGCCAGTCGGCGAAACTGGTCAGCGGTTCTTCGGTTGTGGTCTGGGCCGCAGCCGGGGACGTTGCTGCGGGCAGGTTCTCCGCCGGGGCCTGGGCGCAGGCCGCCAGCAGCAGGAGAGGAAGCAGGGCCAGGGCGCGACGCGGAAACTGGTGTGGCATGTCTATCTCAAGGCGTTTAAGCAGGCTGCTACCTTAGCATGCTCGCACTGAATTCTGGGCTACCAGCGTAGCGAAGAACCCCATAAAGCAAGAAGCCTCCCAATTGTGGGAGGCTTCACGGCGGTAGCTGCCTTTGCCTTTCTGTGGTCGTTCCTGGCGGGAACGAAACAGGGGCTGGGCGACGATGGATTTGGCCTTGTTCGGCCGTTTACCGGCTTTCTTGCTCATGGCGTTTCCTCATGCGAGCTGTCTGCGCCACTGCAGACGGCGCGGACTATGCGCCGCTGTACGGAAAATGTCCAGATTGCGGTCTGAATGGGGCTATATGGAGGCAGATAGCAACAATTACAGGCGCATCCGCTGCCCGGACAACTGCAGGGTCAGCATGGCCAGATCGCTCCATGGATCACCAGGCGCCTGCCCCTTGATCTGCGCGTCGATCAGCTGCGCCTGCTGCAACAACTGGCCCCAGCGTTTGCTGCTATGGCGCTGCAATGCCTTGGAAACCAGCGGCCGTCGTTTGTCCCAGACCGGCGGGCGGGCACTGGAGAAGGCCTTATCCAAAGGGATTCCCTGGCTCTGCTGATGGGCGATGCCGGCCAGCAGGCGAATCTCGCGGGCCAGGGCCCAGAGAATTACCGGGGTTTCCACGCCTTCGCCACGCAGGCCTTCGAGCATGCGCAGGGCATGAGCAGCGTCGCCACCGAGGGCGCAGTCGATCAGGCCGAACACGTCGAACCGGGCGCTGTCGGCCACGGCGGCCTGAACGGTTTCGGCGTCGACCTGGTTGCCATCGGCAAGCAACTTGAGCTTTTCCACTTCCTGAGCAGCGGCCAGCAGGTTGCCTTCGACTCGGGCGGCGATCATTTCCACTGCGTCCGCGCTGGCATTCAGACCGGCTTGTGCCAGGCGCTGACGAATCCACTGCGGCAGTTGGTTGGCGTCCACGGGCCAGATCTGGATGAACTGGCTCGCCTGGCCGTCGATCAGCGCCTTGGCCCATTTGGATTTTTGCGTGCTGCCGTCTAGCTTGGGCAGGCTCAGCAGCAGGACCGTGTCTTCCGGCGGGCGGGCGAGGTATTCCAGCAGGGCAGCGGCACCTTTGTCGCCCGGCTTGCCGGACGGCAGGCGCAGCTCCAGCAGACGCTTTTCAGCGAATAGTGACAGGCTGGCGCCTGCCTGCAGCAGGTTGCCCCAGTCGAAGTTGGCTTCGGCATTGAACACCTGACGCTCGCCGAACCCCTGCTGACGGCAGGCATTGCGGATGGCATCGGCGGTTTCCTGGCAAAGCAGCGGCTCGTCACCGCTGATCGCGTAGACAGGCGCAAGCGAGCCTTGCAGGTGTTTGCCGAGCTGGGCGGGGGCGAGCTTCATCGAGGTGATGTCATGAGGCGAGTGGGCGAGGGGCCGCAAACGCAGCCCCGTTGCCTTACTGGATCGGCAGTTCGATCGGCGATTGCTGCGGTGCAACCTGGCTCTCGCGAGTGCGGCGAGCCGCTTCCAGCGCTTCGGCTTCCGCCTTGGCACGGGCTTCGGCAGTTTGCTGCAGCTGGTCGAGCTGGGCCGGGGTGATCTGCTGCAGGTTCTGCGTGAGCTGCTGGATCATCTCGCGGCGCAGCTCACTGCGCAGTTGCGCAGCTTCCTGGTCGGAGCCGGCCAGGTTGTTGTCGTCCTGCTGGTAGTAATTCTGTACCTCGACCTTGTTGCCGGTCAGCAACAGGTCCTGCGCGCCGCGGATCTCGTAGTCCAGCGCCATGGTCAGCTCATACTCTGCAGTACGAGCGCCGCTGTTGTAGCTGGCGCTACGGCGGTTCTCGGTTTCGCGGGCGATCACCAGCTTGTAGGGCGCGCCTGCGTATACACGGACACCATTGTCCTCCAGCACGTCACGCACCTGCTGCACCGTCTCGCCGTAGGCGTCGCGTGCGCTGACGTCGAGTTCCTTGAGGGCGAACTGCACATCGCCGGTGCCGCGCAGCTGGAAGCCACAGGCGCTGAGCAGGCCGGCCAGGCCGATGACCAGCAGATTCCGTTTCATCATTCTCATATCCCCTTGGCGGATCACGGCGCCACTCTCTGTGGCGCCGAGCTTAATCAGTTGGCGACTATGTTGACCAGCTTGCCCGGTACCACGATGACCTTGCGGATGCTCAGGCCTTCGGTGAAGCGCAGGACGTTCTCGTTGGCACGGGCGGCGGCCTCGACTTCCTCGCGGGATGCGCTGGCCGGAACTTCGATCTGCCCGCGCAGCTTGCCGTTGACCTGCACCACCAGGGTCAGGCTGTCCTGCACCAGGGCGGATTCGTCGACCTGCGGCCACTGTGCATCGATCACCGCATCGGCGTGACCCAGGCGTTGCCACAGTTCGTGACTGATGTGCGGGGTGATCGGTGCCAGCAGCAGGGTGACGATCTCAAGGCCCTCTTGCACCAGCGCGCGATCCTGTTCGGTCGCGGTGGCGGCCTTTTCCAGCACGTTCATCAAGGTCATCACCTGGGCGACGGCGGTGTTGAACTTGTGATGCTGGCCAATATCGTTGCTGGCCTGCTTGATCGCCAGGTGAATGGCGCGGCGCACGGCCTTCTGCTCGTCGTTGAGGCTGGCGATATCCAGCTTGCCCGGCAGGCCATCAGCGACATGGCCGTGAGCCAGACGCCAGACGCGGCGCAGGAAGCGGTTGGCGCCCTCGACGCCGGCATCCGACCATTCGCAGCTCTGATCGGGCGGCGAGGCGAACATCATGAATAGGCGGCAGGTATCGGCGCCGTAGGCATCGATCATGTCCTGCGGATCGACACCGTTGTTCTTCGACTTGGACATCTTCTCGGTGCCGCCGATTTCCACCGGCAGGCCGTCGCTCTTGAGCTTGGCGCCGATGACCTTGGCCTTGGCGTCACGCTCGACTTCCACATCGGCCGGGTTGAACCAGTCCTTGCCGCCGTTTTCCAGGGTGCGGTAGTAGGTCTCGGCGACCACCATGCCCTGGGTCAGCAGGTTCTTGAACGGCTCGTTGGACGACACCAGGCCTTCGTC
>ENA-UOXB01000484-UOXB01000484.1-bioreactor-metagenome-genome-assembly--contig:-NODE-484-length-27224-cov-10.746844_pt1 | contig 27224 bp, 12 predicted proteins | sample MGYA00238158_ERZ761615 | MGnify/ENA primary metagenome ERZ761615 (study PRJEB28904, sample SAMN06267902) | bioreactor metagenome | isolation source: Joint BioEnergy Institute, California, USA...
CTAAATTGAAGCTATCTACCCTAGATATTAGATTCATAAGTCTTAGAGCATCTAATTCTTGTATGTCTTACTATCTCACATGTGCTGCGCTGCAGTGATGTCTGTTTTTTAGGCCCTGGATTCTGCTGCTCAATCACCTCTATCTGTATCTGCTCAGCTTTCTGAGCATGTCTTTCTCTTTAGCATCCATTAGAATTTCTTCAGCAGCAATATAGAATCTAGCTGCCTCTTACTTTCTTTTCTGATATTAATTGATTATATAGAGCTCTTTTAACTTCTTTAAGATGACTTCATCATTATCATCTGATATTCTTTTGCTAGTTGATTGATTGTTAGACTTGATGGACTCTGTGAATGGCAATCAATCAGATGCTTTATTAGCTGTACCTGACACCGCAGACTCTTTGTTGAATGTGATATTTATGCAGTTCAGTTAGCTGAGCTATTGCTATAAGAAAAGTTGATGATATTGATGTCTAATTAAACATCAAGATGTGATAGCACTTTATCTGACTGATAGAATGCTAAGCCAGTAACACCAAATCCATTTTGAATATTAGATGCAGATAGAGCCAGAAAGTCTGACTTATCAATATAATTGATGCCAAGCTGCATGCTGGATTGAACCTGCTGGCTATATATTTGCTTTAATGGTGCAAAGCATCCAATATCATGAGGCTGTAGCTAATATAATAAATAAGATAATATATAAAGAGATATAATTTGATGCTTCTTATAGAAATAATCAACATCTGCAGTTGTATAACTCTTATGATTATCTAAAATCAGTAGATAATATCTTCCAACTGTATATGCTGCTGTATACTTATTAAACACCTCTTTTAATCAGACTATAGCTTATTATTGATCCATTTATTTTTGCTCACACCAATTACCCAATTATGTAGTATATTTTGATACCATATAGATTGATGAATCTTGCCAGCAAAGATGATCACTAAAAATAGGGCCTAGTCAGTTACATTGAGTGCCTCAATTATAGTCACTTATTTATGATTGTCTGGCTGCAGAGCTCTAACACAACTAGTAGAATAATGAGATCAGCGATAACCTTAGCTGTAGATACTATATTTATTTGAAAGCCAGTTTTATTAAAGTTGTAGATACCTTGTTCTAGAATGCCATATTTTTATATAATACTATGAACAAGCTGAAATCATTTTTAATAATCTTTGAATCCTCACATTAAGCCTGTTGATAATTATATTTGTGGTTATATTTAGATTGAAGCTTTTTATGGCAATCAACAAATCTGCACACCCACTTCTTATCAACTATGACTGGAGATAATGTTTTTAGCTGAGCAGATAGCAATAGATTAGCCATATTGTGTACAGTAGCTAAGTGTGATGATAGACCCCATTGATCCATATCCAACATCTATTTGATAAGTGAAGATTCTTCAGTAGTGGTAAGCTTTTAATTATTTAATGCCAAATCAATATGAGCAGCACAATCACAAAGACAATAAATATACAAGTGTTCAACATGGACATTATATGCTTTTGCAATTGCTCGTATACTTCATATTTGACAATCTTTATAAGTTTTGATTGCAAGCAAAATACAGCCCTCAATATCAGCATAAGCCTTTGAATCTGCTGTTTTTGGTGAGATCTTGATGGTTGAAGCTGTTGAACATGCTGTGTGTTGGGGAATGTGGGCTGCTTGATATCTTGGGCTGCTTGGTGTCAGTTTATGTTAACATAATCTATTAGCAAGAGCTCAAATTAATATATATATAGTGTGATCATAGACACTAAGCATGCTATAGTTGAATATAAGATATTATATACATTTATGGCAGCCTAGAAACTTGAAAATTAGTCATTTAAGTTTGAATGAGTAAAAGAATTCTATCTTTTTAAAGTATCTTGATTGTATTGCAATGTTGACATCTTGATTTGAATCCATTGACTGTATTATAGATTGGGGATTATGTGGTGCTCAGTTATATGTATGATCTAGCACTTAGAGCTAATACAATTCAGCAAATTGTCAATTTATTATTAGCTTAATATATAAATCTATCTAATTTATCTACTATTGAAAAAGCTGGATTTAAATTTTTATTAACTGTCATAAGAAGCTTCAATCAAAATATAACTATAATATAATTATTAATAGACTCAATATAAAGATTTTAAGATTATTTGTGAATGATTTCAATATGTGCAACATATTATTCAATAATATAATGTAATCAAATTAATCAGTATATTTAGAATGAGATAAAAATAATAATAGGAAGATGAGAAAATTAACAAACAACTGAAAGAATTAATAAATTATAAGTTAATCTTTAAGTTTGACACTAGTAATTAGACCTTATTTTATTTTCCTATATTTTGCAGCTTTTGAAACTTATTAGTAAAACGAACATTAAAAAACTGCTGATACTAAAACAGAACTGCTCAATCTATCAGATAACAACTTAAAATAATAAGGAATAAGCTGATGATATTATTACTAAAATTATACTTTCAAAAGTATAAATCTGTTTAATCTTGAGGAATAAATATATTTACAATTAAATCTCCAGGGTAAAGTACTGGCTATTTCTTGTCAATAGCGCTTATGCATGAGTCTGCTTTTCAAAATATAAGTTAGAAGTCATATAAGTTGTAAAAAAAATTTTTATCAATATCGCTAAAGCATATAATCTTTAAATTATTATTTTCTACTCTAATAGCAGCATTAAACCAAGATAATACAACCCTACAGTACCTTAGAGAAATATCTATATTTTTATTTTATATATTTACACATAGAATTGCAAAGTGGAATGAGTTACTGAGATCTGTTTAAGAAGGATATAATTCATTTTATACAATACTAAATTTACTATTTTATAAACTTTTTGAGATTAAATTCTCCAGACCTGTATTTCTGATGATAATCATTATAAAGAATAAAAATTATAAGAGCTTCTATATAAAGAATAATTGGATCTTTCTAAGCTGCACACTATTAGAAGCTAAGAATATCTTTATATTTTAGAGAAAGTTTAAACAGCTAAGAGAATTATAAAAATTAACTCTTATATCAAAAGATGCTGTCTCATCAGATACGCTAATTAAAGATATATATAATTTAAAAGCTAAATATTTATACTATGTGCTACATATAGTCTTTAATAAAGAATCAGACTGTATAATATATAAAAAACTCAGATTTTAATTATAAAATGTAAGATGCTCAGAACAACTAAACTAAAAAATAGATCTTAAATTTAATTAAATTTAAAAGATGAAATTATTGATATCTATGCTACTGAAGTTAAAGACTATATTTATAAATAATAAATATTTAATCTACTATTGCTACTTAAACTGCTGAATTTGTAACTGAAGCTGATAGTACTTAAAATAATATATCTGGCTGAGTAAGACAGTGCAACTATCTATAGAGACTTCTAACATATCTAATAATTTAATAATCTATAAAGAAGCTCTTTAACATCCTGATACTAATAAATAAAAAGGCTAATCCCTTTGGCTGTCAAGATGTTGAAATTGACATGGTTTTAGTGCGACCAGGGTTCTCATTGGCCAACACGCTCACCACCTACCGGCAGTATTCCCCCTACAAAACATGTGTTGTATAGCAATGTGTAGAAGGCAGATCTCACTGTCAAAACTACTATTATAGAACGGTCATCACCTCCTCCGACACGGGCTTGTTGAGCCTATTAATATATCTCAGTCTATTAAGATTGAAGGCTTTGTCTCAATCTTTTGGTAAAAGTATATAGTCATCAACTTAATTTCTACTAGAGAATTCCAGATATTAAAATAGTTAAATATGAGCCTCTCAAGACGAATCTATCCATATCTTTAAATTTTTATCTTTCATCTGGCATAGATTCTAACAACTCATATTAACTCTTTATACTATTCTAGCATGAAGATATATAGAATATAATGGCATAAAACATCATAGAAATATAAAAGTCAAGCAATAGCAAGATGGCCTGAGAGATTATAATCATAGTCTACAACTACTGACAAACTGAAAGTCTTTATTGAAATCTTTATATATATGAGCATCTACAAGGAGTCCTGTATTAAGTTATATTAGCTGCGAGATCTATCAATTATACTGATTCATTCCCACATTTGAAATTCAATATTAATTCAATATTCTAGAAACAATATAGAAGATATAAAATAATTTGAAATTTTTATAAAAATTATGCAAGCAACCTACTGCTTATAATTATTATAATGTTCTAATCTCTATATATTATCTTCCTATTTATAGAATTAGATTAGTTCAGTTAAAATTTATCTATTTCCGGAGTTCATTCTCAGCTAGTGTAGTATAATCTTCCATAGATCATAAGCCAGAAGTCTCTATAAATCTTCAGAAATAAACTATCTACTACTAAATAATATAATGTTCTGAACTAAGCTAAATTTTTATTAAAGAGTTCAGGATTGTATACTGCAGCCATATCAGATTTTTAAAGTATAATATGTATATACAGTTTGAATAGCTGATCTTGAGAGTTATAATAAAAAACATGATTGTAGTTGAACTTTAGACTAAATATCTATAAGATGACTGTAGACTGTTAAAGAATTGTTCTAATCTATAAAGTTAAATTCTTCTATATTTAATAAAGATACTCAGTAGCTTCTAAATTAAAGGCACTTCAAGCTAAATATTATAAGAAAAGTAATATAATAAACAACATCAGAAGATTTATAGATAATTAAATAAGAATTACAGAGATCAACTATGAAATTGCAGAAATGGGGCATGCAAATAAATCATAAAAATGTTGGCAGCTATTCCAACAATCTAATATAAGAATTATATTAAATTGGTCAATATCTTGCAGTAAGATATTTTTAGAATTAAATTCTTAATTATTTTTTAAATATAGTAGATCTTAAAGATTGCTGAGACATGTTTAAAATAATATATGCAAATAGCATCTTTTTATAAAGTATTATTAATAATATTTTAATTATATTATACAGAGCTGACTGATTAAAAACCTTTAATTAAAATAATTTAAGTTGATTATTAGTCCAGTCATTATCATTGACTTCAAAAATCTAATTAGAAGATAGTTGATTATTTTAAATTTATACTGCTTAATATGTTTTCTCTGCAAAGATAATTATAAATATTAAAGCTGACTGCTTTAATGGCTGTAACTATTTATAATTATCAGATTGTATAAACTGAATAATCAATTTTTTTTAAATGATCAATGACACTTATAATAAAGTTAGTCTCATCAAAACTAATAGATATTTTTATTCACAACCTTATATTGCTTAATTGCTTACTGTATATACTAAATTTCATTCTTTAATTTTTTAAATCTTTATATTGAGCTTATTGATGATTATATTTGTAAGAAAATAATATTTTAAGATTATTATAATGACTAAGAAAGTTACAAATCTAATTCTTGTTAATGGTAGATAAAATAGTTAATCTGACCCACTCAGAAAAAAGAATATTACTCATTTATTATATATTACTAGATCTAGAAGACATTCCTTGCTTATAGATATTATTCGTTTGATAAGAGACTTCTCTTTAATTAAGTTAATTTTGATTTCTAGACAGAGAACATCAAGTATAGTCTTGAAGCCAATCACAGAAAATAGAGTGGGAAACGTTATATGCACACATAGCTGCTTGAAAATTCGAAATTTAATGCTTTTTCAACGCTTTAATGATCAATGATATTCTGTCTTCTTGATAAGGGCCTTTTTGACAGATTTTGCGAACACCTTGATGGTTGATTTGTTGAACATGTTGCATGTTGGGAGATGAGCAGCTTGCTTGGAGATTACATCAAAGAATATATTTATTACTGCTTTAATTTTCTTCCCAAATAAATCACAAAATTATTAGCTCTACAATTTGCTTTAATTAATACTATTATCTTTTATTTTTTATATTATTACTATAGACTTTATTGCAGCATCATTACTACCATATTTTAAAGAATGTAATATACTTCAATAGTAACGATAATTTCATAAAATAAGTTATTTTACTAGCTGATAAAGATACTTAAAATACTTAATAATAAGCTAAACAATAAACACTGTTATAACTCCAGACAGTGTTCAATTTTATAAAAAAAATTGAGATGGGTTGTCTGAAATTAATATCTAATATTATTATAGAAATAGTGATGTCCTTATCGAATAATAATATTTTAAGATTTTATTAATAAGATCCATTTCTGAGAAGACCATAACAATAGCAGCTATAGTATCTAAAAAACTTATATAATAGAATATATAAGCTGATCTGCTTTACTTCTACTAATTATATTCCTATATAGCTTTTAAAACATAGTATATATCTGCTGATAGTCTGAAATTTAGTATAGTTCAGCTAGCTAAGCGATTGCTATAAAAAGAAATTAATAGTATTAACATCTTATTGAATATTAAGATGTGATTGCACTCTATTTAACTGATAAGTACTAAATAGCAGCAATAAATCCACTTTGTATATTAAATACAGATAGCGCCCACATATATATGTATATTAATATATAATTAGAAAGTCTGACTTATTAATATAATTAATATCAAGCTATAAGTGTTTGATATAATGTATTATATATAGCTTTTATGGCTGCTTATATACTTAATATTTGATTATCTTTTATAAGCTTTGATTCCAAGCAAAATATAACTTTATAAGTCTTTGAATCTGCTGTTTTGATATCTTGACGATTTGAAGCTGTTGAAAATATTATATGTTGAGGAATGTGAGCTGCTTGATGGTCCGGGCTGCTTAGTGTGAATTATATTATAAAGAGACATGATTTAATATTTTTTATAATTAAACTCTGCAGTTATATAACTGTTATAGCTGTTTAGGATATAGCATGACCAAGAACATGAAAAAACATGGCAAAGAACATAATGAGCTTAGGGATAAATTAGAGTTGTTTACTCAGATATGTACTTACTCTAGTGTGTCTATTTCAAAGCAGATCCTAGAATCCATAGGGAATCAACTAAGTTTTTCTGTAGCTCCTACCTACTTTACTCACATTAAGAAGCCTTATATCAACTATTGTCTAGCGACACCCCTATAATTTGGCAGTTATCTTTGATGAAACAACAGCAAATATTGCAGGATGAGCTGAAGACAGTGAAAAATTTGAAAAAGTTTTGAGACAGAATATATCTGAGAATCAAAGTTGCTAATATTGTCATAAGTGATGTTTGTCTCAAAGAAGAATGAAATATCTAGAATAATAATTAATTACAGACAATTGAACAACCTAATCTGTCAGAAGATGACACAAATAGAACATTATATTAAGAACAGAAGCAAGATCTTTTGCAAGAAGCTAAGATCATAACTGTGTTTAATATCAAATAAGAATATTACAACTTATAAATAAAGTCAGAAGATATCTGGAAAATCGCATTTCCGACAAATCTAAGATTATATGAATGTATTTTTGCACCCATAAGATTGAAGAGATTATTAGTAAAGTTTGTAAAATATATAACACATGTGCTCAGAGAGTACATCAACAACTTTGTTGCTGTCTACTTGAATGACAGTATTGTCTTTTTGAAAAATGTCACTAGACATGATGAACACATCTGGAAAATAATGAAAAAGCCTATAAAAGCTGAAATCACATTAAATATCAAGAAGTGCAAATTTTATATAATAAGAGTCGACAATTTTAGAATGGTTTTTTCATCAGAAGAACTGAAGATCCTAAAAAAATGGATTCAATCTAGATTAGCTGGTGCCAACAGACCTGAAACAAGTTTAAGGATTTCTAGGAGCAACTAAATATTGTTAATAATTTATCAAAGAAGCTGAGATTGCTTGCAAGACCCCTAACGAAGCTAATAAAGAAAAAAGAATCTTAAATAAAAAAATAATAAGCATTTAATCAGTTAAAACAATTTAAAAAGCACTAATCTTAATACTATTTGATCTAGAGAAACTGATAGTGGTTTAAACAAACATGTTCAAATTCACTATTACATTTATCTTAAAACAGCCAGACGATCAAGGAAAATTAAGAACTGTAATATTTTACTCTTAACAGTTAACTGGACCAGAACAGAATTATGATGTCTGTGACCGAGAATTACTGGCAATTGCGACCATATTCATGAAATAAATGAAAGCATTATCTTTAAGAAGTCAAACATGAAATACTTATAAAAAGTGATTATTATGACCTAAAATACTTTACAACAACAAAAAGACTCGTTGGATGACAAATTTAATGGGCAGAATAATTATCAAGATTTAGTTTTCAGATTAAATATATTAAAAGAAAAAAGAATATTATTGTAAATACCTTAAGCCAACAACTGAATTATGAAATAGAGATTTGAGTCATCAGAAACAAACATCTTAAAAAAAAGAAGAACTCCAGTATAATTACAAAGCAATATTGACAGCAATTATCTTAATAAATCAAGAATAAGTTATACAATAAAATAATTAAGAGCAACTGCAAAAGATAAGAAAATCCAGAAAAAGATTCAAGAAAAGAAACTCAGAGAACAAAATAACTTAGCCTTCTGAAATCAGCTTATTGTTGTACCAGCAATTATAGAGACTGAGATAATTCAAAAATCTTATGATCCATCGGCTAAAGAATATCCAGGAGTTGAAAAACTATCAAAAAATCCAAAGGACTTACTACTTTAAGCAAATACATCAGAAAATCCAGAGATATATTTAATAATGTGAGGGAGTGCGACTGCAATAAACCATTAAAATATCAATCATATAAAAAATGCAAATTCTGGAGTTATATAAGTATAATAAAAGATCACTGTAGACTTTATAACAGAATTACTGCCTTTAGTGGAACCAATCACAAGGATTGCTTATACTATTATATTACTTATTGTGAATCAATTAATCATACAATTATTTAGTCAGTGTCTAAAAAATTACTGCAGAAGGATTAATAATTCTAATACTCTGAGAAGTCTTTATTTGAACTAAAAGAATAAGTTATATCTGAGCAAGATACACTATTCTTCTTAAGAATTCTGAATGGATTACTAATCATGAAGACTAACTTACTGGAATTGATCAACAACTATTTAGTAAACAGTAAATTATCTACAAACCAATGAAGAATCAGAGAGAATAATTTAAACTATGGAGCAATATCTACAATATTATTGCTAGTATAACCAAGATAATTGAATTGAAAATTTGCCAATAGCTTAGTTTATTATTAATAATTTAAGAAATGTAACTACTTACAAAACATCATATTTTGCAAATTTGAGAAGACACCCAAGAATAACCTGAAATTGAATTAAAAGAGAATATAAATCTTAAAAAGCTGTAATTATAGCTGCAAGACTCGAACAGTTGTATTTGCAAATTGCTAAATATATAGTGGGCCAAAGACTGGATGAAACAATATTATGATCAATATCATAAGAATATGCCAAGCTAAAGAAAGAGAGAAAGAGTTTATTTCTTAAAAGACAAAAAACCAGAAAATTCTTAATTTGAAAAGCAAGTAATCAAGTGATAATATTATTAAATATAGATTATTCACAGTCAAGAGAAAACTGCTGAACAACTATAAACTTAAGCTGTCAACAAGAATAAAGATTCATCTAATTTTCTATATTTTATTACTTGAACGTTGACAACATCCAACACAGAATTGAATCAGGATGAAGCAACTGAAGAAGAATAAAAAAATTCTAGCAAGAAAATCAGAAAAGAGAAAGACCTATTATCTTATTGAATAAAAAAAATCGTCAGAAGAAAATACTTGAGAATCAGAAATTGAATTGTTTTAAAAAGATCCAAGAATTTCATCAGCAATAATATTAAGTAAATTTGAAGACTAGTTAAAAATCTTATTTATTTGACTCTCAATTAAATCAGGAACCTCAGATGATACTGCAAGAAACTGATTGATTTCAATTAAAGAATCAGAAAAAACACCAGCTAAATCTTTATCTAACTTTCCATTATCAAAATATTATAATCTAATATGTTTGAACTCTGTTCCTTTAGAAGCTTTTGATAAGTCTTTAATTGTTTGACTTTTGCAAGAGACTCTGAAGCTGAGCTAGTAAAACTTCAACTTAATACTTGATCTCTTCAATCTGTGCTAAGATCTTTAATTGTGCCTCTTTAAGACTGCACTATTCTTTATTGCTATGAAATTACTTTATATTTTTTGATCACAACAAGTATATGAAGCACAATTTCAACTTTTTAAATCTATTATGCACAACTGGTTTTTGTGTTTACAATAATAACAAGAAGGGTCAACTAAAAAGTTATTGCAAGCAATCAAGTCAGCTTGACAGAGATACTCTTTATACTGTCATTGGAACTGCCATTGGACATGTTATTCAACTGAAATCTAAATAAGTCAGTTCTATTTAAAAAGGCAGATATAGTGTTAGGCGCAAGTATGCAGTAGGTTTTGAGCACAGCCAGCCCTAAGGCTGGCTGTGTCGCATAACTTAAACCGCATATATATAGTCTGTTGGCCACAATTGGAGGCCAGCAGTCAGTTCTCACTATCATTAAGAGTGTTATCATTTAGCTTATAGCTCCACTATATTATTTATATCTATTTTCTAGGTCTTTTACTTAAGTATTTAATACTCTGACCATTCTAAACATCAGAAAATAGTCTAGTAAAAGAATGAATTAAAAATGACACTAATATATTTAGCATCTAATTATAGTCTAAATATCTGTTATAATCAGAAATTTTATTTACTAGTTAGAAAAGAATACTGAGTCTCTAACTTAAGAGAAGAGTCTTCTACTTAATATTAGCTCTGAAAAAGAGAATTTAAATACTTAATTTAAAAGAAGAACAATCTGGAGAGAACTTAATTAATAAAATAACTATTACTGACAGCTTCTCTATTAAAAATATCTTTTTATTTTTTTTTACAAAGGATTGTACTGAGCAATCTTTTTAGAATCTAATATTAGTAATCTATTAAATAGAAATGTTTAGAGAATAAGAAAGAGCATTATCTTTTTATACTTAAGAGACTTAAAGACTTAATATATTAATATAATATTATATATTAGCAACAGAAATAAGATATTAACTATATTTATACTAAGCATTTATTCTATAAACAATACTGAAAGTATTACTATATAAATTAATGATCTAACTACTAAAGAGGCTTAACTAATATTTTAAAAAAAAGAGTTAATATCAGTTATTCTAGAAGAGAAATCATAAATATAAAAATAATTTTATATTAAGAGTATCGCTACTAGCAGCAGCTCTAAAGAAGTAAAAAACAAAAGAAGTTCTATAGTCTACTTAGAGAAATATTATAAGAGAAATATGAAAGTTTATATAGTCTTTTATAATATATCTTAGATCTTCTTTAAATACTAAAGGTATTATTAAAAAGAAGAAATACTGAAAATAGAATATCCTGCTAATAAAATAATATAAATATTAACTAAGATTAAACTTAAGAAATTTCAGAAATTTCTTTTACATTAGATAAGTAATTCAGCTAGCTAATTTGCTGTAATAAGTTCAAAATACAGTAATATTGTAAATCACTATATCAATCTGTTTATAATTTTACCGACTATTTGAATTAATAAAAAATAAATAAATTTTATACTTAAATATCAGAAGAAGCATCTTGTTACAAACTAGAAAGGAGGTCACATGATGGATTGTTTACAATCTAATCCTACAATCCAACTATGATTCAAACCCACAATTCAACCCCATGATTCAAGACTATGATTCAAGGCCATGATCCCATTCTATAATCCTCAGAAATCCAGGATAAGCAGCATGCATATAAAGACACTCTTTTTAGACAAATTTCAACTCTTGTGGTCAACTCACACAGCAACCTGTCATATAGATGTGTTAGTAATATAGGCTTGTTCTACTATTATATTGCTCACCCCATTGTTTTCTGTTCTTAACAGCTTTTTCTTGGTCTAGTTATCTAGGCCTGTTATTACACTTCAACCACCCTTCTTGCAGGAAGCAAGGTGTGTTGTAGGCATTTAAGAGAATTGCAAGCATGGAGAAACACATCTCCACTTAGAAACTGGCTCAAGCAGTAAGGGCCCTACAGGAACAGATTCAGCAGTTACAGGAGCAGCTACAGAGACAGATCAATAAGAATATGCAGCTGTGAGAACAGATGAAATATCTTAAATATCAGACACAAAAGAGCAATATAAGAAGATAATTAAAACAAGCCCTGTCCAGAATCTGACCCAACAAATTAAAATGGCCAAGCCAGTCCTCTTTTATAATAAAAGAAAGAAGCTCCAGATATTTATTTCCCAGTTGAAACTCTATTTCTTTTTCAATATTCCAGACTTTTTAGATTGCAGCAATCTACCTTTGAGATATAGCAGCTCAGTGGTTTGAACTCTATTTTAGAGATTGAATGCAAAAGGCATCTAAAGAACATTGATCAAAGATCAATAAAATATTCAATAGATTTCCTACTTTTGTGGCCAAAATAAAACAGGACTTTAAAGATCTTAATAGAGTTCAGAAGGCTACTCATTACTGTTATAATTATCTGATAAAAAATATCTGTTGCCACTTATATCACAGAATTCCAACAAGCTGCAGCATATCTAGACAATTGATTAGATAAATCATTTATAGAACACTACCATCAGGAACTGAGGAACAAAGTCAAGAATGAATTTACAAAAACTCTAAGAATCTGAATGCACTCATTAATCTGGCTATTAAGATGACAATCATCTCTTTGAAAGTTGGTATTAGGCCAACACCCTACAGCAGACCAACCGGCAGCATATTAATAATAAGGGAGATGCTATGAAACTGAACAGCACTAACCAAAAGAACTCCCAGAAGAATAAGTTCAAACAGTTTAACAAGAAATTTTAAGAACCCAATTCTAATTAAATTAAGAAGCAGAAGAAATGATATAAACAGAAACTATATAATATTTATTATAAAAAGAATGACCATATAGAATAAAATACCTCAACAAGCTTAGAAAAGAGAAAAAGAAGCAAGCTGCTGCTACTTAAAAAAAGATCATGCTGTTTATCACTAAATTGTCTGTTATGATAATGACTGCAGCATCCACCAATCAGAAAAGGATGCTATAGAGTGATATTTAAAGCTATCTAAATCAAAAACTAATTAACTGTGCTAGAAAAAGACACAGGGAGCACAGCTAGAGTCTCTATATTCTGATATAAGCATCACAAAACAGAATCTATATCAGCAACTTGTTGTTGGAAGATCAATAAGAAGAGGGCAAGAATTATAATTAATAATAGAATAATGTAATCCACTACCGAGCTGCACAGACCACCAAGCTGTGCAGCCACCACCTCAGCCACCCCCTATCATCAGATTTATTGCGATTTACCAACGCACCGTGTCATGGCTAATATATCAAAAGAAGGGTGTATGCAATTAGCACTTAAAGCCTATAAGAAAGGTCTTTTTCCATCAAAAACTGCAGCTGCCAAAGCTTTTGATGTGCCTCCAAGGACCTTTATCACATGTGTTAATAGGACTACTGCTCACAAAAATTCAACTGCAAATTATCACAAATTGACAGATACTGAAGAATCTACACTTTCAGCATGGATTCTTGATATGGACTGATGTGGTTTACCTCCACAAATATCAACAGTATGCTATCTAGTGCAATTGTTGCTTTCTGTGTGATTATCTTCATCTCAAGAAGCTTCTATTGGGGAGAACTGAGTAAACTGATTTATCAAGCACCATAAAGAACTTTGCTCTAAATACAGCTGAAAGTACAATTATCAGTGAGCTAAATGCAAAGATCCAGAGCTTATTAAGGGCTGGTTTACACAGTTTTATGATGCTATTCAGAAGTATGGGATCCTTGAGCAAGATATCTATAATATGAATGAGACTGGCTTTCAAATGGGTGTGATATCAACTGCCAAAGTTATCTGCAGTTCAGAGACAAGAGAAAGTCATGCAAAGACTATACAATCTAAAAACTACAAATAGATTACTACAATTATAGCAGTAAATGCAACTGGATGAGTTTTGCCTCCACAGATTATTCTTGCTGTAAAGAACTATTAATTCTAATAATACTTATTAAGATTGTTCTAAAGAATTATCAAATCAGCATCAATAATAACTAGACAAATGATAAATTAGATCTTGAATAGCTTCAAGAAATGTTTGAAAAGTATACAGCTTTTTATACTGTTGAGAGATATTGCCTCTTAATTCTAAATAGTTATAGCAGTTATGCTACAGCAGGATTTGATAAATTTTACACAGAAAGAAATATTATTCCTTTATATCTATTATTATATTTATTATATTTTTTAATTACTTGATGTAAGCTGCTTCTTGCCACTAAAGTGCCTTTATAGCCAGAAGACTAAGAAGATAATGCAGAATAAAATCTATTTAATTAATAAAAAAGACTTTATATTTAGAATTCTAAGTCTATCAATGTGCTTTATCCTTATCAAATATTCAAAGCAGATTTGCAGTAACTGGCCTGGTTTTATTATCATCTAAAAAAAATGCTTTTAAAGCTTTATATTTAATTGAAAACACCAACACCATCTTCTATAGTATATAGCAATCAATCTTTTAATGGCCCAGATAAAACTCCAGCTAATATATTAATTAAACCAGCAAAAGAAGCAAATTCAATATCTTTAAAATTATTAAATAGTGTCTTCTTCCACACTGGAACAGGCAGTTAATAAGATGATCAAAAATGCAGAGGTTATTATACAGAATGCAATAGTATTCTATTATAGTAAGAAGTTAATCAACTTTGTGCAGCAAATCAGTATCTAAAAAAAAGCAAGAGACATCAAGATACTTTATAGCAACTAATAGTAGCTTAACAGGTGCTAAAGAACAGCAAAAAGCTCAAGAGCATAAGAAGCAACTACAGGAATCATCTAGATCACAGACTTAAAGACCATCAAGATATAGTAATTGCAATCAAACAGGCTATAATTGGCTTAAATACTCTAGTAAATAGTCTCCTTCTTTATATAGTCAAATTCATTAAATTTGGTTGCAAAATGCTTCAAAATTTATAGTTGTGTTGGTGATTGAATTTTTTTCTCAGGGATCACACAGCTTGGTGGTCTGCATAGCTCAGTGGTGGATTACATTAATGGCAGAGTTTGATTATTTCTATAAAAAGTAATCAATTATATCTTTTATATATTATCTTATTTATTGTATTGACTATAGCATCTTAATATTAACTATAAAGTAGATATATAGTAGTAAATTCAGTATTAATACTAAATAATGTTAAAGCAGTAGAATCTAACCATAATAATAATATAAATATTAAGATTTTAAAGAGACCTCTTATAAACTAGAAGCAGAAGCTAACTTTATTAATTATTGATAAATAATAGATTATTAACTTAATATTAAAAAATCTGTTGAGAAAAATCTAAATTAAGTATCATATAATCTTTAAAATCTAAGAAAATTGTGAACACGTCCAGAATCATAAAAAAGTGAAAAGATAAAAATTATATTATTATAAGTTGTATAACTATAATATTATACTTAGATATTTTTAGCTTTCTAATGTTAATTCACTCTCTAAATGATTGATTTAGATCTAAGTATATATATATATATATATATATTATTTATTTATTCTTTTATTGTAGATAATACTAAAGAGAAGAAGCAGCCAGCAGAGAATATATCTATTATTCTTAATATTATGAAGATTAAAGAGTCAGTACTTTTTGCACTGTATGAAAATTATAAAAAATATTTTTTAAAACACTGAGATTCTATCTTTTTACATTAACATAGTCAACCACCAAGCAACAAATACCACTGAGCAATGAATTTTCACCACACCCACTATAATTTTGAAGCTTTTCAACCACCAATACAATTAAATTAGACTATCTAGTAGTTGAATATATAGCTATTTATTAGGACAATTTCTTATAGTATGTCCAATAGTCTCATGGCCACTGCAGTGTTGTGGAGCTTGCTATTAAGACATAGGTATAGGCTCATCAAGCTTTTTATTAAGCTGTGCATCAAGCTGCTAAATGCAATTTTGGCCTTCTTGTACAGATAATGTAATCCACCACTGAGCTGGTCACACCACTGAGCTGGTCAGCCACAACACCAACACTGAGTTTTTGACTATTACTACCACCACCACCCACCACCACCACCTAATAGCTGATATATCTAGGAAGGAATATCTTCAATTGACTCTTTAGACCTATAAAAAGAGCCAATTTCCATTAATCTGAAAGGCTGCAGATGCATTTGATGTGCCTAAAAGCATCTTAATAACATATGTCAGTGGGACTACTTCTTGCAGAGATTTAATCACTAATTGTCAAAAATTAATAGAGACTGAAGAGAATACACTTTCAATATAAATTTTAAATATAGATCAATATGGTTTACCTCTGCAAATATCAACTGTATACTATCTAATATAGTTATTATTATCTATTCAGCTATCATCCTCTCAAAGAGCCTTCATCAGTGAGAACTGGGTAAACTGATATATTAAGCACTGCAATAAACTTTGCTCTAAATACAGCCAAAAGTATGATTACCAGCAAGCTAAATGTGAAGATCTAGAGCTGATCAAGGGGTGGTTCAAGTAGTTCTATAATATTATTTAAAATTATAGAATCCTTACTCAAGATATCTACAACATGAATGAGACTGGCTTTTAAATGAGTGTGATTTCAACTGCTAAAGTTGTCTGTGGATCAGAAACACAAGAGAGTCATACAAGAGCTATACAACCTGGGAATTGTGAATGAGTGACTGCAATTATTATAATAAATATAGCTAAATGGGTTTTACCTCCTCAAATTATTCTTGCTGTAGAAAATCATCAATCTTGTTGATATTAAGTTGTTCTAAATGACTACCAAATCAGCATCAGCAAGAATAGTTGAACAAATAATGAGATAGGCCTTAAATAGCTTCAGGAAATCTTTAAAATATATATAGCTTTATATACAGTTGGGAGATATTGCCTTTTGATTCTAGATAAGCACAGTAGCTATACTACTGCAGAATTTAATAAGTTCTGTACAGAAAGGAAGATAATTTCTTTATATATACTATTATATTCTTCTTATCTGCTATAACTGCTGGATATGAGCTGCTTTTCACCATTAAAGTGCTTATATAGCCAGAAGACTTAGGAGATAATGCAGAGAGAGATCTATTCTATTGATAAAAAAGATTTTCTATATATCTATTCTGCAGTCCATCAATAAGCTTTATCAGCATCAAACATCTAAAGCAGATTTGCAGTAATTAACCTAATTTTATTGTTCTCTAAAAGAGTCTTTTTAAAGCTTTATATCCAGCTCAAGACACTAATACTATCTTCTACAGTACACAGCAATCGATCTTTTGGCCCAGACAAGACATCAACTGATATGTATCAACTGGACCAGCAAAAGAAGCAAATTCAACATCTTTAAAGTTATCAATCATTATCTTCTTCTACTATAGAACAGGCAGTAAATAAGGTGATTAAATATGTAGAGATCACTATATAAAATGCTATTCTATTGTAGCAAGAGATTCATCAGCTTTATGCAGAAAATCAACACCAAAAAAGAAAGTAACAAGCATCTAGATATTTTATTCAAGCAGAGAGAAGCTTAACAGATGCTAAAAAGCAGCAAAAAGCTCAAGAGTATAAGCAACTGCAGAAATCATCTTGACAACCACAGAGACTATCAAGATACAGTAATTGCAATCAAGAAGGCTATAATTGGCTTAAATATTCTAATAAATAATGCCTTTTTCTTTTATATAGGAAAATATAATAGATTTTGTTGCAATAATCTTCAAGATTTTCAGTTGCATTGAGCTGCAACTCTTGGCCAAGGACTGACCAGCTCAGTGATGTGACTAGCTTGGTGGTGGATTACATTAACTCGCCTATCTGACTAACTTGCTTATAGCTTGATGTAATCAGTCAATGAGTGGATCACCTCACTGAATAGATCATCCATATATCACCTACTATGTTCAATAACTAATTATATAACAGCAACTCAAAAATTGAAGCTATATACAGTAGAAATTAATTACTTAGCAACTAGGATATTGAAAACTGATATTATCTAATATATTGCATATACTATACCATAATAGTGCTCACTTTACTAGCTGTGAATCTGACTGCTCAATCATCTCTTTATATACTTGATTAGCTTGCTGTGTATATTGCAGCCTCTCTATATGTATTAGAATACTCACAGTAGCTATATAGAATCTAGATGTATTCCTCTTTTTTAATACTAATTAGCAGCTTGTAGCTCTCTATTTTCCTACGCAAGAAGAACAGCATTATGTGTTGCAATCTGACAGCCCTTAACTAGTTAATTAAGAGCTTGCTTTACTAGACTTAATAGGCTTTATAAATAATATTTTTAGACACATAAGAGCCTTAATCTGAAGCTTTAATTCTCTGATATTATAAAATATCTCAAAGATTCAGGATGCTGATTAATTGCTGTGAGATATAGAAGATAATATAAATATCTTCTAGATATAAAGTTATAAAAGTACTTAGTCTGATTAATATAAAATTAATTCAGTAATTGCAGATTCATTGCAGATATTGAATATAAACAAAGCTTTCTTTTTTATATATTTATATGCAATCAGAAAGTCCTGTTTATCAATATAATTAATATTTAGCTGCATGATAGATTCAATCTTCTGCCTATATATTTTTTTAAAGATGAAAAACAGCTAACATTAAGTGATTAAAGAAAATAAGAGGAATGTAGTAACATAATAAAATAATCATATTCTGAATGCAGAACTGATCAAATTCAGATATAATTTTTATAGCTATTAAAGATCAATAATCAATATTTTTCAATTGCATAGACATAAATATGCTTATAAAATATCTCTTTCACTTAAAGCAAGCTAAGCTAATTATCTATTTAATTATTTTTACTGATATCAATAATCTAGTCAGATGATGTATCTCTTTTATAAAGCTTGATGCATCTTTCCTGCAAATATAATTATGGGAGATAAGACTCATTTAAATGAATTAATTAATTTAATTATAGTCACTTATTTGCAATTCTCTAATTGTATAAATCTTAAATAACTAAATTGATCTGAGCTAGGATAATCTTTAATATTGATATTACACATATTTAAAAGCCAGTTTCATTAAAGTTGTAAATATCTTGATCAACCACATTATATTGTTAAATCCTGCATTTGTTAAAACCATTTATAAATAATGAGACCGATAACATACAAGTAAAGCAATTGAAAGATGAAAAGCACTTTGAAAAGAGAGTTAAATAGCATGTGATCTTTAGATTTTTACATTGAGCCTATTGATAATTATATTTGTAGTTATATTTTGATTGGAGTTTTTTATAGCAATTAATAAACTTATATATCTAGTTCTTGCCAACAGAAGATGTTAATTGCTCAAATAACAGTCAATTAATCATTTGCTGCACAGTAGCAGTCTACAATAGCATGTATGCTACACTAATTTATAGATAATATCCATTTCACAAAAGTAGATTCTTCAATAGATGTGAGCTTCTGACAATTTAGTGTTGAATCCGTGTATGTAGTATGACCATAAAGATGGCAATTAAGTGTTGAATAATTCATATCAAATGCCTGCACAGCTGCTTGTATGCTTGATTGATCTTTTTAAATGGCATCAATAACTAAAAGAATTCTGCCTTCTTTATGAGCATTAGAATCTGCTTGTTTTGGTGGCATCTTGGTGGTTGAAGCTGTTGAATGCGTCGCATGGTGGGTGGCTGATCCATTTAGTGGGGTGATCCACTCGGTGGTTGATTACATTATAGGTTATGTTAACTAAGCCTCTGACCTTGCTGCTTTTGCTTTATTGTGACTGGACTGACTATGCTTGAGTCTTTACTTATCATAGTAACTGATTACACTTCAATAGCTTCAAAATAACGCGGGTTTAAATAGCAATCTACCAAAGCTGCTAGGAAAGAAACCCTTAATAACAAAAGTTTTAGCAACCTACTGTACAGTATACAAGCTACATGGAATATTGTTTGGATGTCTCGCATTGACTCCAATTGCTGACTTATATAGTCTCCAAATAGGCTATTTCCGGGGCTATTGCTATCTCTTCATATTGCTCTTTGGAGGTCATTTGCAAGCTCAACGGTTAAAAAGGTGTTCCTCTGCTTTACCATAAACTGGACATACAAGGACACATGAACCATCAGGATTTAAAACAATGTTCTAATGGGGCGTAGTCACTCTACCCATACTTGGAGCACAGCCGTTTTGCATCTTGAGTCAAATATTATTATATTCCTCAAGGTCAAGAATAGAGCCCCTGCCCGCCACCCGGTATGCTTCTTCTGTTAAGTGAGATGCATTCTGAAATAGATGTGACTTCATTAGTATATAACTATGGTAACGAACCTACGAACCTATGTTTGCTTTGCCAAAGATCTGTGCAACACAGGGTATCCAACGACCAAACAAAGTGTATCCTAGCTAGGATCGATGCATGCAAAAACGGCCACACCGGATCGTCCCAGACAGCACGTCTTCCCATGCCCCGCATTTCAGGCTGATAACAGGCTCCATCACTTCCACCAAATCACAACTATTATTTGGAAGCGACTCTGAAGCAACCTGACCTGCTGGTTCTCCTCTCATGACAGTTTCCCTGTATTCTCACTGTAGGAAACGCATCAAAATGTCATTCATCTCATAGTTCAACGTCGATATCCATCGAATCGTTGTGTTCTGTCGCACTAGAGGCGCCTGAAGAGCTGTGCGACGTATCTGTCATGGTATTGATGTCAGCTTTGGAGCGGGCTTTTAGATCCTCAGCTTGCTTCTCCCTGGCCCGAGCTCTAGATTCGATAATAGCCTTTCGAACACAATCTCGTTCCTTGGGGACGGTTAAAGAGGTGGGCTCTCGGTAGAGCACGATTTCGTTGTTTTTCGGCTTAGGATCCGTGAGAATGGATTTGGGAATCGAGGTTAATTTCTTTTCGATTTCCGGGAGAAACGCAATGCACTGTTCCTGAGCTTCTATCTCCGCCAGTTCACTATCCAGATCGTGCACGTAGGTTGTGTGCTTCGTATCGTCCAACAACATCGACTCGCTCGGCCATGAAATTTCCTGGGTTACCGGTTTCTTAGCTGCCTTCTCAAGGCCATTGGAATTTGCCGGTGCACCTGTGATGGACACCTATTAGTACATGCTTAAAAATGGTGAGCTGTCGAGAGAAATAGTTGAGATTACCGATGTGCAGACGTCCGAATTTCTTGGTCAGCGGCTGTTCGCCCTCGGGGTCGCTGTCCGCGGGCCGCTTTTGGCCGCGACTTCCAACTGCCGCGTCGAAATGTCGCGCCATCCACAACCTCCAGAGCCACAGCGACCGCAAAGAGCCTGGGTTTGGTTTGCAAAGTGGAATTCCCTTTCTTTGGCCTGTCTCTGTGTAAAAAATAGCGGCAGCTGAGTCATCCTCCTGCTGGTTCGCTTGATGCGAGTTTTGAGGGTTCTGGGAGATGGGGAGCTGGCTTTGACTCGCGTATTCTCGCCATCCAAGTCAATTCCCAGAACATTCTATCGTCTTTACCTTGTCCGAAACGCAACACCCCCACGCCCGACTGGTTCGTACACACCGTTCAGGATGACTTCCAGTTCTCAAAGCAGTCCTGAGTGGACTGCTCGTCGCGTCAGACAGACTTTTATTGATTATTTCGTGGAAAATGGCCATACATTCGGTAGGCGAATTTTTTCTACAGGGTTGCTCTCCCGTCGCTAACTTGCAAACTTTTATGCAGTTCCTTCATCATCCGTCGTTCCCTTCTCGGATCCCACTTTGCTTTTCACAAATGCTGGAATGAATCAATACAAGTCAATTTTCCTAGGGACAGTCGACCCGCAGTCTGATTTCGCGCATCTGAAACGAGCTGTCAACTCGCAGAAGGTGTGTCGTGCTTCTACACCCCTTCACATCATTCTTCCATGCTAAGTTCAATAACAGTGTATCCGTGCCGGTGGTAAGCACAATGTATGTATCGCGAAAAGCGGACTTTCCGGCGTACAGATTGCTGATGAGCCTAGGACCTCGATGATGTGGGGAAGGATAGTTACCATCATGTAAGTCGACCGAAAAGTAATGTGAAAGTAATAAGGCTAATGCGGCTATTCTTGCAGACGTTCTTTGAAATGCTCGGTAACTGGAGCTTTGGGGATTATTTCAAAGAAGGCGCCATCCGGTATTCCTGGGAGCTCCTGACGAAGGTTTATGGTTTGGATCCGGACCGTCTTTATGTCACCTACTTTGAAGGAAATGAGGCCGGTGGCCTTGAACCTGACTTGGAGACTAAGAATTTATGGAGATCAGTTGGAGTTGCGGAGGATCACATTCTTCCTGGTAGCTTCAAAGATAACTTTTGGGAGATGGGTGATCAAGGCCCCTGTGGACCTTGTAGTGAGGTTCACTACGATAGAGTTGGGGGTCGAAATGCTTCCCATCTTGTTAACCAGGATGATCCGGACGTGCTTGAGATTTGGAACAACGTCTTCATCGAGTATAACCGTGAACCGGATGGGTCTTTGCGACCTTTGCCAAACAAGCATATCGACACTGGCATGGGATTCGAGCGACTCGTTTCCGTACTCCAGGGGAAGTCATCAAATTATGACACTGATGTTTTCTATCCTCTATTCAAGACTATACAGGACATCACTGGTGCCCGGGAGTACCGAGGGCGATTCGGTGCCGAAGACCCTGATGGCATCGATACTGCGTACCGAGTGGTCGCGGACCACGTTCGGACCCTGACGTTCGCAATTACCGATGGAGCTATTCCTAATAATGAGGGCCGCGGTTATGTCGTTCGCCGAGTGCTCCGCAGGGGAGCACGTTACGCTCGCAAATATTTTAGAGTTGAGATTGGAAGTTTCTTCTCCAAAATTGTCCCGACTGTCGTAGAACAGATGGGCGACGTGTTTCCAGAGCTCAGAAAAAAGCAAAATGAGGTCATGGAAATACTTGATGAAGAAGAAATTTCTTTTGCAAAGACCCTCGATCGCGGTGAGCGACAATTCGAAAACTATGCCCAACAGGCCAAGGTAAAGGGTTTGGATAAACTGCACGGTGCTGATGTTTGGAGGCTCTACGACACTTTCGGATTTCCTGTCGATCTGACGCAAATTATGGCCGAGGAACGAGGTCTCCGAATCGATAGTGCTGAGTTTGAAAAGGCGCGGCTGAAAGCCAAGGAGGCAAGTAGGGGCGAAAAGAGAGCCGCTGCGGACACCGTCAAACTTGACGTGCATGATATCGGGAAACTAGAGAAGATGAATGACGTGCCGAAAACAGATGATAGCGCCAAGTTTGAAAAAGGCAACATTACAGCTCAGGTCAAGGCTATCTACTACCGCAAGCAGTTCGTCGGCTCTACAAAGGATATACCCGAAGGTGAGCAGCTTGGTATTATCCTCAACCGTACCAACTTTTATGCCGAGCAAGGTGGGCAGGAGAACGACACTGGCAGGATTATCATAGACGGACAAGCAGAACTCGAGGTTGGTGATGTCCAGTCATATGCCGGTTACGTTCTCCACACGGGTTTCATGAAGTATGGCTCCTTTTCTGTGGGTGACACTGTTATCTGTGAATATGATGAGCTTCGTCGTCGGCCAATTATGAATAATCACACCGGGACGCACATTCTCAATTTCGCATTGAGGGAAATCCTTGGGGATGGGGTAGATCAGAAGGGTTCACTCGTCGCAGCTGAAAAACTGCGGTTTGACTTTTCTCACAAATCCCCTATATCCGACGAAGATCTCGAGAAAATTGAGGACCAGGCAACAAAATATATACGACAAAATTGCACAGTCTATGCCAAAGAGATTCCTCTAGCGACTGCCAAAGAGATTGTAGGGGTTCGCGCAGTTTTTGGCGAAACCTATCCCGATCCTGTCCGCGTTGTGTCTATTGGCGTGGAGCTGGAGGAGATACTGAAGAACGTCAAAGATCCACGCTGGAGAGGAGTCAGTATTGAGTTCTGCGGTGGAACACATGTCCAAAAAACGGGTGACATCAAAGACCTGGTCATCTTGGAAGAAAGCGGCATTGCCAAAGGAATTCGGCGGATAATCGCCGTCACTGGGGACCATGCTCATGAAGTGCAGAGGGTGGCAAGAGAATTCGAAGAGCGATTAAGCCGCTTTGAAGCGATGGAGTTAGGTCCCCAGAAAGAGCATGAAGCCAAGCAGATTCAAGTCGAGCTGAGCCAGCTTTCGATATCTGCAGTACAGAAGGCGAAGTTCCGAGATCGTTTCGCCCAAATAAACAAGCAGGTTGTCGAGGGACAGAAGGCCCAGCAGAAGCTTGAATCCAAGAAAGCACTTGAAACGATAACTTCCTACTTCCAAGCCGCAGAGAACAAGGACAAAGCTTGGCTCGTGGTGAAGCTCCCGATTTCTGCAAACCCCAAGGCAGTAAGCGAATCGTTGAACTATGTCAAGTCGAAACTCCAGGAGAAGACAGTCTATGTGTTCGCGGCAGATGCTCAGCAAGGCAAAGTCACCCACGGGTGTCATGTATCAAAGGTAAGGTCACTGCTTATGTTGCTATTACTTGACTTTCGATTGACGTTTCCATGTAGGGCTTGAGCGAACAAGGCGCTTCAGCAAATGAGTGGGCTGGGATTGTCTCAAGTGTCGTAGGAGGAAAAGCTGGAGGAAAGGCTCCCACCGCTATCGGCAATGGTACTAACGTTGATAAGGTGGAAGAAGCCATTGCACTGGCCACAGAGTATCTCAACAAGTTCAAACTGTAGCTTGGATCATCCCTTCGCGTTACCTTTTCCTTCTGGGGACATATTTTGGCACATCCAATGTCCAAACCATTAGATTGTCAACACTTGATTTAGGTCTTGGTGACTTAAGCATGGCATTGTGGCATCTATGTTTAGACGTTAGAGTCGGCAATGGTAGATTCATTCTTATCTGGAAGTATTGCATTGTCTATCCTTTCTGGGCCAGTCCATTCCCTTGTGTTTGGAGGTGACTTTATCAATTGTGAAGTAGATCACATCTCACCACACTGTACAATTACTACATCCTGGTTAGGCTTGTCTCTAGTTGTGCGAGTATTTTCCACCATTCGAACAACATCCATCCCATCAATTACTTGGCCAAAGACAACATGTTTGTTGTTCAGAAATGGAGTTGCAGTAGTTGTGATGAAAAACTGACATCCATTTGTGTTTGGACCGGAATTCTCATACTACTAGTCAGTAGGTCTATTCCCAAGGAGAAGGGCAACACCGGTCTGATAGCGCTAGATGGACAATACTCACAGCCATGCTTAGCAGTCCCGCACGATCGTGCTTCAAGATGAAGTTTTCATCTGCAAATTTTTGCGTGCCATAGATTGTGGCACTGCCTGTTCCATCACCATTAACAAAATCACCTCCCTGGATCATGAAGTCTTTGATCTATGTAGTGAAGCATTAGTGAGGGCTCTTCCATATCCTGAAACTGTATTTCATACCACACGATGAAACTTGCTCCCCTTATAACCCATTGGTCGTCCCTGAGCATCCTTGTGCTCTCCTGTGCAGAATTGGCGGAAATTCTCTGCAGTGCGAGGGGTAACATCTGCAAAGAGTTCCATTTTTATACGACCTAGTGGTTGCCCTATGGAACAATGCCTGCTTAGTTTTTGTTTCTTGCTGTTGTCTTGTTAGGGACCCAGGGGTTTTGTAATGAATTCTGGGGGAGGGTGGGGGATTCGGATGCCATCGCCGTCGTCATTGTCTACTTTCCCACCTCTGCCATCGTCGGTTGCCAGATGACCATGTATGCAGTCTACCTCCGTTTTGCATCTTTGAGCTTTTGCGGGGAATGTGCACAGAGGCGAGACTTACCGCCGAGAGTCAGGTCGAAAAAGACCACTGGGTTCGAAGGGTTTTGACGACCGGACTCCGCCATCATAGACCCGGGAATCGAAAGTGAGATGATCTGTCGACGATGTCGAGAGGCCTGAAGGTTCCTTAGGTTGACTAGCTAGCAGACGCTTTTTTTTCCCCTGTAATAGAGTGACCGCTAAGTCGTCATGTCGCGGTCCGCTCCAGGGCTTTTATTGCTGTGGCCGGCCTAATGCAATATGCCCCCGTAATGTAAGGTACCTGGTAATACTCGAGTGGTCAACCACGGCCTTCTCCAAACGCACATGCACGCATGGCAGATACATTGTCTCAGCCTAAAGGGTGGAAGATTGGAACCACCTTGGTATTTCTGGGCCCAGGTGAAGCTGCTGTATAGAAGATGCATTTAATTGATTACTATGGCATCACAATATTTAAACCCGGGATCTGCCGAAATTGTTCAGAACACTCAACCAAGCAGACGAAAGCCATATAGATATAGACGCTATCTGAAGCTCTATGGCCAGTGCCCTTAGTGTATGTATTTCTGCCTGCAGTGGTGATCATCAATCTCCAATATGTGTAACCTCCCAGCCACATTAATTTCCACCTGCAACTACATCCATGGTATTACTTTACATGCTCGCTGATCCCCGCGACTATTATGTTTGAAGCGACATCAGATGACAGAGAAGGCGAGAGATATACTAACAGAGCGACCATCATCGCACAGTTCTTAAGTCAGAAATCCCTGTCACGCGGGCGGCCAGGAAGCAAGGAATGGGGGACTGAAAGTGTGCAACGGGGCTTGGTGCAACATGCCCCAGACGAGTTTAGGATACGCTCCAAGTACCAACAACTAAGAGGGGGGTACGCAAGTAGGCCATATATATAGTTGCTGCGCCCGCTCGGCGGCGGAAAACCCCGTAATCCGAGTTCCCGCCCAGCTTCACCGTACTCGTACTTACCTCCACCCAGCCCTGGAGACCTCGACGCTGACCATCTCGGTACGTACTACGACCGACTTCTTCCACCGTCCAGGGGCCCGATTCTAATATCCCGCTATTCCCGAACTCTGGCCTCTTCCCCTGGCATAATTGTCATCATCATCATCATCAGCAGCAGCAGCAGCAGCAGCAGCGTCTCTGTTTTTAAAGCCTTTGCACGTCAGCCTCTGGCCCCTCCTTTGACCCCGTCCCTCGGTGTCCGCCGCCTTGCCCTCAAAAATCCCCTCCCTTCCCCCCCC
>ENA-UOXB01000492-UOXB01000492.1-bioreactor-metagenome-genome-assembly--contig:-NODE-492-length-26725-cov-12.204387_pt1 | contig 26725 bp, 18 predicted proteins | sample MGYA00238158_ERZ761615 | MGnify/ENA primary metagenome ERZ761615 (study PRJEB28904, sample SAMN06267902) | bioreactor metagenome | isolation source: Joint BioEnergy Institute, California, USA...
ATAATAATAATAATAATAATAATAATAATAATAATAATAATAATAATAATAATACAATATATTTTTACAGTAAATGATAAATGTCTGTATGGATAGGTAATGACCTGTACTGTAGTAGTACTGTAGCTGTGATAAGTACCCTGGGTATCTATCCTATCCTATCCCATGCTAGGAATGATGCAAGTACTAACGTCGATAAAAGGCGGGGAAAAAAAAAGGCGGAAAAAAATAAAAGAGGGCCCTGACCCGCATGCCATGTGCATGTTATTATAACTATTGAAAAAGGAAAAAAAGAAAAGAGGGGAAAAAAATTGATCATTATTCAATCATCTCATCTCCATGCGGCTGTTGCGGCGGCTGGTGCTGCTGCTGCTCCCTGTCCATGTCCATGGCCATGTCCGTGTCCGTGTCCATCGCAGTCGGTTCCTCCTGCTCGTGCTCCTGTACGGCGGAGACATTATTATTAGTGTTGTTGTTGTTGTTGTTGTTGGTATCGTTGTTGTTCACCTCTCCCTGAGCCTCGTCGTGATTAGGATTATTGCTATCGGCTCCCTGAGCCTTGTGACCCTCATCACCCTCCTCGCCGGTTTCCTCCGGGACCTCCTCCCAGATCTTCACGGTCCGGTCCAGGCTGCAGCTGACCATGAACCGCTTGCCGCCGACCGAGCAGGTGTCGACGCCCAGGACGACGTCGGAGTGCGCCTCGATGCGCTGCAGGATCTTCTTGGAGACGACGTCCCAGCAGAGCAGGGCGCCGTCCTCGCTGCCGCTGACGGCGAAGGCCTCGGGCTTGGCGCCGGGCGCGCCGTAGACGCCGAAGCCGCCGGCGAGGCTGTACTTGCGGTTGACGTGGCCCTGGTAGGTCTTGATGCAGCGGCCCTCGACGTAGTTCCACAGGCGCACGCAGTCGTCGAGGGTCCACGCGAGCACGAACTTGCCGTTGGGCGAGAAGCGCACGGCGGTCACGGGCGGGTTGTCCTCGTGGACGAGGGTGCGCAGGCACTGGCCCGTCATCGTGTCCCAGATGCGGATCAGGCCGTCGAGCGCGCACGAGACGATCAGCGTGCCGTCGTGGACGACGTCGATGCCCGCGACGGGGTCCGAGTGCGCGGGCAGCGAGCGCATCACGCGCGCGGAGCGCACGTCCCAGAGGAAGACGGCCTCGTCGTACGAGCCGCTGACGAGCATGTTGCCCTTGGGCGAGAAGGCGATGGCGTAGACGTAGTTGTGGTGGCCGACGAAGGGGACGGGGTGTGCTTTTCCCTGCAACGGATCAGTATGCGGACGATCCAGCGGCGAGCGGAGGACATACGGTCAAGACGTTCCACAGGCGGATGGACTTGTCGTCGGAGCCCGAGGCGATGGTCTCGCCGTCCGGGCTCCAGGCCACGGTCGAGATGCCTGCCAGGTGGCCCTCGAAGGTATGGATGAGCTTGCCGGTGAGCGTGTCCCAGACCTTGACCGCGCAGTCGGCACCTATTCCGTATCAGAACCAAAATTCCAGAAATTGAAATTGAATTGCAATCCTCACCTCCACTGGCGATCATCCTCCCGTCCGGCGAGAACTTGACCTGCGACACGCCGCGCAGATGCCCCTTCAGTACAGACCGCAGCTTGTAGTTCAAGCGCTCCGGCTTCGGCGGCGGAGGGGGAGGTTGAGGCGTTGGCGTCCGTTCCGAACGGTCTGGATCTGGCGCGCTGCCGTTCTCTCTGGGCTTCTCGTCGACCTCCTGCACCTGCTGTACCTCCTGCGGTTGTACCTCTTGCTGCTGTACCTGCTCCTCCGGCCGCTGTACCTCCTGCTGCTGCTGCGTGTCTTGCACCTCCTCCTCCGCGTGGCGGCTGCTGTCGTCATTACTCCTGTCGTGATTGTCGGCATCAACATTCGCGTCCTCCACCTCTTCCTGCTCTTCCTGCTCTTCTCCCTCCCCCTCCCCGTCTGCCTCGTCCGCTTCCGCTTCCTCTTCCTCGTCGTCGTCGTCCTCCTCAGCCTGCCCGTCGTAGGATCGCCGCGGGGACTGCTCCTTCGGGCTCTGGTCGGACACTGACCTCCCCCCGCTGCTCTCCTGCGAGGGCGCGCGTGCCGCGGCACGAGTAGTCGTAGGATTAGGCGTAGTGACCTTGGTACTCGTCCTCGGTTTCGGATTCGGATTGACGTTCCTCGCGCGCATGCTCTCGCGCCAGTAGGTGTCGGCGTCTACAGCCAGCTCGTCCGGGCTGCCCGAGTCACTGGGGCTGGGCGAGCGCGTGTACTTCCTGGTGGACGGCAGGGCCTTGTGCAGCGACCAGCTGACGCGGCGGCGGTCGGGCTCGTGGTCGGAGGCCGCGGCGAGCTCGTCGGACGACGAGGACGCGTCCACGTCCCGGGCGGGGGGTTTGCCGCTGGCGAGGCCATGGCCGGAGTCGAGGCGGCGGCGCTTGGGGGGGTGGTCGGCGTCGCCCATGCTGAGGATCAAGAGTTGAGGATGTTTCTTGCGAGCAGAAAGGGAAACGGGCATGTGAGGCCTTCCGCGGACGCGCGGGAGGCGGTAGCGAGGGCGGTGAGCGAGATCATCACCACTCTCCTCTCCGCTTCCTCCGTTGTCCGTTTTTCTGTTGTCCATCACGATGTCGGAGTGAAGGTGAGCTGTCTGTTCTAGTCTCTTTTTCTCTTCTGCCTGTCCTCGATCCTTGAGCATCGTCCACGACTCGAGCCATCCGTTACAACACAACCATGACCCACGACTCCCCGCCCTCCCGCATCCGCATCCTCACCCTCAACTGCTGGGGCCTCAAGTTCCTCTCCAAGCACCGCCACGAACGACTGTCTGAAATCGCCAACCAGCTCGCGGCCGCCGACGACCCGCCCGAGATCGTCGGGCTGCAGGAGTGCTGGACGCAGCAGGACTACCGCGCCATCCGCCGCCGCACCCGGCACATCCTGCCCTACGGCAAGTTCTACTTCAGCGGCATCTTCGGCGGCGGGCTGGCCATCCTGTCCAAGTGGCCCATCGAGGAGAGCAGCATGTACGCGTACCCGCTGAACGGGCGGCCCACGGCCTTCTTCCGGGGCGACTGGTACGTTGGGAAAGGGGTCGCGTGTGCGCGCATCCGTCTGGGGCCGCGGAACGAGGACATCGCCGAGGTCTTCTGCACGCATCTCCATGCCCCGTACGAAAAGGAGCCCAACGATTCCTACATCTGCCACCGCACCGCCCAGGCGTGGGAGATCGCCAAGCTGATGCGCGGCGCCGCCGAGAGGGGCCACCTCGTCATCGGCCTGGGCGACTTCAACATGCTGCCCTCGTCCTTCGCGCACAAGCTCATCACCGCGCACGCCCCCGTCCGCGACGTCTGGCAGGCCCTGCATCCGGACTCCTCGCTCGGAGCGGCCGTCGACGCCGCGGAGCGCGCGCGCAACCGCCCCGTCCCCACGGCCGAGTTCAATCTCGTCGAAAACGGCGCGACGTGCGACGGCGCGTTCAACACGTGGCGCTGGCCCAAGGAGCAGCGCAGGCGCCTCGAGAGAGGCGAGGACGTGACGGTCGACCCGAACACGCCGGACCCCTACGCCAAGCGGCTCGACTACATCTTCGTCGGGGACGGGGGGTATCCGCCGTCGTTCCCGGCGCCCCGGTGGACGATCGAGTCGGCGCGGGTGTCGATGACACAGCGCCATCCGACGCTCAAGTGCTCGCTGAGCGACCACTTTGCCGTCGAGGCGGTCATCACCCGGTCCTCCGCCAGTCATATACCCTCTCCGCAAGCTCCTCCGTCGACCTCGGCAGAACAACAACCGGAACCCTCGATCCTCGACGCAGACCACACCCCGTACCCCATCGCCCACCGTCCCCCCTCACAGCAACACGCAACCACGACCCCAAACACGGGCCTCACCCCCGAAACCTACGACCACATCCTGGCCATGATCGCCAAATACGTCAGGCGCGAGCGCGCACAGCGCTTCTGGCGCCTCGCGCACTTCCTGCTCTCCGTGCTCGTCGCCGTCGGGTGCCTCGTCGGCGTGTGGTGGACGGGTCCAACCACCGTTGACGTCGTCGACGACAAGCACCGCTACCGGTACGGGCCCGCGTATGTCCCGTTCATCCTGACGCTGGTCAGCACGCTCGGTTTCGGCGCGGGCATCCTGGACGGGCTGATTGGGGGTCTGTTCGTGTCGAGCGAGCTGCGCGCGCTGAAGGAGCTCGAGTGGGAGGTGCGGAATGCGCGGCGGTTGGCGGTGCGGGCTGCGGGTGGTGATGGCAGTCTTGGCAAGGGTGATGGTGACGATGTCGTGGAGGATTGGGAGGAGGATGATGACGCGGATGGGAAGTAAGTAGAGGAGATGTAGAAGCCTATGCATGGTCTACACCTGATGCTTAGTGTATGTGTCTGGAGTCCGCATAGGTCGCCGTCGGGGTATATGCCTCTAGCGGGTCATAGTTGAAGGTGCATCTCTCTCGTAGATTCATGGATAGAAGAACAGGATAGGTACGTAAGTTACAGATACAGATAGTAATTTTAATTCTACACGGATATTAATGTCAACGATGGAATCAGAACTTCCCAGATCAAATGAGTGTTTTCATTCAGACAGAGCTAGGATAGACAGATCTCGCTATCAGACATGCATCCGGACCGCAGAGGACCCAGACATGGAATTCATCTTCGTGACTCCCTGACTTCCGCTCTTCTTCTTTCAACCGACGGCAAGACTACAACGTCTACTCAGCGCACTCGCGCTTGCGCTGGTCGATCACCCTGAGCGCCTCCTCGGCGGCCTTGACGCCGCTGAGCACCATGGCGCCAAAGGTCGGCCCCATGCGGTTGAAGCCGTCGATCTCCGACAGCTCCATGCCGCCGATGATCAAGCCCTTGACCACCTCGCGCGTGTTCTTGACGATCGCGTCCTCGGCCGCGTTCATGTCCAGCCCGCGCATGCCGCCCAGCTTCTCGATGCTGTTCATCGACACCAGGCGCTTGGCCGAGAAGGCGCCGAACGGGCCGTCGTGGCCCGTCGTGGAGATGACGAGCGGCGCGTTGATCGTGTTCGGGTCCATGCAGGACTGGTCGTCATGGTGCATGCTGACGAGCGTCCAGTTGGTCACGACACCGGCGATGCGCGTTTCGCCGTTCTCGCCCGGGCGGGTGATCAGGTCCTCCACGGAGGTCGCGTTGAAGAGCTTGACGTTGGGGAAGAGCAGCACCTTGGACAGCAGGGTCGAGGTGAAGAGCGCGGCGTGCTTGACGACGACGTAGTTGGGGTTGGCCGGGTCCTCCTCGTACGGGACGCCCAGGTCGTTCAGGAAATGCTCCGCGGGCCGGCGCATGACCATGGCGGAGAAGAGCTGGCCGCCGAGCCAGGCACCACCGCCTTCTCCAGTCAGTCAGAGTCGACAGAAATCTTGGGAGGATGTCCACCTACCAGGAGCGACATTGGCCTCGATGATGGCGATCTTCAGGTCCGGACGCGCCTTGGCCAGCACGTAGGCGGTGCTGAGACCGCAGGAGCCGGCGCCGATGATGACGACGTCGCTCTCGGCGTACTTGTCCAGGTCGTTGAAGTAGCGGCGGGTCATGGCGCGCGAGACCTGGCTCTCGCGGATCGGGGCGAACCTGAAGTCATCCCACTTGCCGGCGAACTGGTCCAGCAGCTTGGTCTGGGAGCCCTCCGGGGTGACGGGGACAACCAGCTTGCTCTTCAGGCCGGTGCTGACGGGGGCCGGGGCAGGCTCGTAGAGGGCAGCTGGGGGAGACATGGTGACTCAGACGGGGACTGTGTCCTGTTAGCATTCCAACAACAGGCAGGAGGCAGGGAAGAGGGAAGGCGCATGATCCTTTCGCTGGTATTATCCAGATCAAGTTATGACCGTATGATTTCAGCCCGGACCCAGAGCCGCTGGCAGACGGCATCTCTCCCTGAGGAGCGCCAGACGACCAGGAAGGTGGATGCCGCCATTGCGACCAGCGGATGGGAACGGACACCGGTTCATGCACACCCAGACTTTACCTGAGATACCTTGATCATTGCTGGATAAGGCCAGCCGCAGCGGGGCCATGGCTTCCATCTTCCACACAGCAGCGAGAAGAGGACCGGAGAGATTACATTGTGTGCGGGGGGTGTCCTGCGGAGTGGTCAGCATGGGGCATGGCAGAAGGGGGGGCATTGGTACTCTTGGAGCTTCCGTTCGACTGGCTCGATCGATGTCGACTTCTTCAGGCGAAGTACGGAGTAGCAAAAGTGGTGGGAGAAAAAAGAAAGAGAGGAGGGGCAGTGTGGGAAGTTTATAACCCCGCCGCGGCCGCTTTCGGACGCTCCAGACCCCGCCGCGGAGCCCCAACGGAGCAGAGCCATCCGAAAATCCCCGTTGACGACGCGGAAGCCTTTGCCGGTGAGCCCTCTCGAGTAACGGGCTCGCGGTGATGACGATGGCCTGAAGTCATCCATGATCCCGCAGCAGAACGCTCCCCCCTCAGGGCCGGCAGATCATACTCCTGCCAGGATTCCTCCTTGCGGAGAGAATGACAATCCAAGATTCATACGACACATGCACTGCAGTCTGCAGTATGCAAAGCAGCAAAATGACGAATTCTCATCCAAGCCCCGACACGAGTCATGAATGAAATTCTGGGGCATATAACTGTCTTCCCTTTTCGGACGGAATCACGATAAATAATACTATGTTGTCTTTTATTAAACCAATTCCGGGAACCCCTGGGAAACGATCCATGGATGGTGACTCTCGGAGAATTGAACCGAGGCCACTACCCACTTATATGACTGAGGTTTCTTTTCTTCGGGTGTAGCAAGTGCTGCTCTCGGGCCAATAATAATAACAAAAAGAAATAACATCGAATGTTGTTGATTCCTCCTAATTCATGTACATGTACATACATAGATGTACTCCGTGCGGCCGACAGTCAACTTCCATTATATTATTACATTCCTGCGTGTCTATCCAGATAGTAATAACCTTCACTGAAGATCCGGAAACACCAAGCAATGCTGTACAGTACCTTCTGAATGTAATGTCAAATGTCGATTGCCCTGGGACCAACCGATCTGATTGATTGATTGACTGATAAGACAAAAAAGATGTCCATTGTGAAGATTCTGAAGAAGCTGCCAAAGAAGGCCGGGGGGGGGGGGGGCGATTTACCTTGCTAGATGGAAAGGAATGGAATGGGCGCGAATAAATCCCTCTCTTGCCTTTTTTTCCATTTATTTGCTTGTGGAATCATTCTTGTCATTTTTGTTGTGGTCTTCGTGTTTGTAGCTCCTCTCCACGTAGCTAAGCCAAGACATGACATGCCATGCAAAACAAATCATAGCTTGTCTCCATCATCTCATAGCTGGAATCTTCAATGTATGTATATACAACATCACATCGTCTCAGTTCGTGATTACGGTAGCTCATTCACATCCTCGATATACCCTGCACACGCGTTCGAATTCAAGCACCCTCCACAATCTCCACCCCAACCTTGACCCCATAATCCTCCCTCGCCTTCTCACTCGCCGCATCCACCCGCTCCTCGGCCTTCACCCAATTCTTCTTCTTGCCCGCCTTCTCGACCCGCTCCGCGTCCTCCCGCAGCGACGAATCCCGCGCAAAAGCCATCGTGACGGTCGATTCACTGTTACTGTTAACCCGCACCTCGAGCAGCAGCTTGTCCTGCGTCCCCTTCTGCTTCTTCTTCGCGACCGTCTGCCAGCTTGTGCGCAGGCGGATCCGCCAGTTCTTCTCCTTTTCTTTTCCACTTTCGGAAGATGATGAGGGGGAGGAGGATTCAGGCACGACGCCCGCGGGGTACACGTCCCCGATCAGGGTGGCCACCCGCCCGAGGTACTGGCACCACCAGGCCTCGTCCGCGGAGACGAACTGGCGGAGACGCCGCTGGAAGCACTCCCCCGCGGGCGTGAGGTCGCCCGGCCAGCGCTCGGCAAGGACAAGCGCGATGAGGGCGCGGTCGAGATGGGCGAGACCGTGCGCGGACGCGAGGAGGCCCGTCGTCGTGCTGTAGAGGGCCGCCGCGGGCCGGGATTCGCGGTGCACGGGGGCGTGGGCGTAGAGGAGGTTCGCCAGAGCGGATATGAGGCGGGGGGTAAATGACGCTGGGGCTTTCAACGATGAGATGGAAGAAGGCCCGTCCGGAAGGGCGGAGCGGAGGAGATCGCCGATCGCCTTGGCGGAGGGTGGAGCGTACGGGGACGTAGCGACCAGAAGGGGGTCCTGCGCCCGTATCTCGGGGGGCAGTTGGTCGAACAGGAAGCCCTCGCGGACGCCGCCCTGGCAGAACTGGATGTCTTTGATGATGGGCAAAGCGTCCGCCAGGACGTTCACGAGGAACGCAACCGCGGGGACCTGCGCCGCCCGGCGCTTCGAGACGCGGAAGATCTTGATATCCTTCGTGTCGGACTTGGAAACGGTCTTCATCACCGCAGTGGTATCGTGGAAATCGGCCCTGCTGGCCTTGAACCCGTTGATCATGGGGATCGGGTACGGGTCAACCTTCGACTCGCTCATGAGCAGGTATCCCCAGCCCCGGAACCCTCCACCGGACAAGTAGAGATCGAACCCGCCCTGCTTCTCTGCCGCTTTCACCATGTCATCCGGAACCTCGAGCTCCTTGTACGCCTTGCGGAAATTGCTCTTCATCTCCTCCTTCAAGTCGTACTCCGCCTTCGGGCTCTTCTTCCTTGCCTCCTGCAACCGCCTCATCAGCGCAGCCGCGCCGTAGGGAAGGCTCACGGAGCCCTTGGGACTGGTGGTGACGACTCCGTCCTTCGCCCGCATCCACGTAATCTGCGTACTGCCCCCTCCAAGATCCATCACGAGCCCTTCAACGGACGCAAACCCGCTCGCGACGCCCAGCGCCCCGATCCGGCCCTCCTCCTCCTTGGAGACCACGCGGACCTCGAGCCCCGTCTTCTCCCTGATCCGGGCCAGGAACTCCTCCGCATTCGGCGCCGTCCTCGACGCCTCCGTCGCCAGGACGTGGATGTTCTCGCGCGGCACGCCAAAGTCCTGGCAGGTGAGCTTGAACCGGGCCAGCCGGGCGACGACGTCGTCGATGACGTTGGCGGGGATGGGGCCTCGTTCGCCGTGGTTGGCGCTGTTCGAATCTGCAAACTGCGCCTCGTAGAGCGAGATCCCTGCCCGGTCCTGGAAGACGGTGGGCATGATGCGGGCGGTCGGCGGGGAGAGATCGGTGATGGAGAACCGGATGCCATTGCTGGGCAGTTGTCAGCATGTATTTCCGAATAACCAGGCGTGCAGAGCATCCTTATTTGCAGTATGAATAAACTGGGTGTTGAATAACAGTTGCATAAGGTGTTTACCTTCCCATGTCCACGACGCCGTGGAGGTTCTGCTTCCCGCCCCTCACCGGCAGAGCCATTCCGACTCGAGAAAGATCAAGTAACAATGACAAATGAAATCCCAAAAGATCGGCCAACCCTTTTTTTTTCTCTAGAATACTGTGCTATCGAAATCACACACGACACATCTAAACGGGGCACCAGATAATGCTATTGAGTATCATGTCCGGCCCAGCCGGAACAAGAGGGGTTCTTCAACAAACTCCAAGATCCTTGAGACAGTAAGAAAGAGCTGGGACAAAAAGGCGATAACAAGTAAGATAGAGAGAAGAACACAAACCCCGAGTATCCCGGGATTCTGTAATCAAGAACCCGATCGTACGCTGCCCCGCCACCTGCTCGAACTTGAACTGCCCAGCAGGTTTTCAAGCCCGCTTGACGGAATGGCGGAGCAGTCCGTCCGCACGGTCCAAACCTTGAATGTCTGAACATAACTCCATCTGAGGTCCGACAGACGAGCCACCTACCGAAAAGGTGCCTGATTCGGGCGTGGCTACTAATATCAATGGAATGCCCTTCTCTCTGTTCCCCAGCAACGGACAAATACGGGACATACCTCTAGCAGAAGTGCCGGACACGCCACCAACTTCTACCTTCGGTCCTGGCCCCGTCCATGCGGGGAATTGGATTCCGCACGCCAAGACCCAAGTCCTGGACAAGCAATATGATAAAGGGAAACCCGGGATCATAAATCAATAATATGACTTTCCCAGCCAGGCACGGGGCCCTCGTCCTCTCATCGGCTCACTATTAGATCATCCATCTTCTTGGCGTTGATTCGACTCATCATTGACTAAATCATTGATACCAGGTGCCTAATCCAGCATTTGGACACTGCCTGGTGGTTCGGCGGATTCTAGCAAAGTGGTGTGCTCGACTCCTGATCCAGGCATGAAACGTGAACGTAGGTACCGACTTTCTACGGGATAAGCCAAGCGCTGAGGGTGATCTATGACATGTCCGCATTGAATAGATTCCATACCGTACCAACAAAAACAATTGCACCCAAAAACATATCATCCAAGCTGCGGCAGGCCTCTCAATTGAGGCCTTGACGCTCCAAACCAAGATCCGTTACACTCTACATCAGACGCTCATAGCCATCATCCACAAAAGTCGCCTACCATCAGTACAGGGTTATATATGCTCAGAGAACAAACCTGAAATCCGGTCCGTAGTTCTCCTCAGAAGTAACCACTCCTTCCTTCTCGCCGGCTTTGCGGGCCTCCCTCTCCGCCTTTGTGCCATACTTTTGATCCAGGCGTTTATTCTCCCAGGCAAGCAACGCTCGTAGACTGAGAGCAAGGAACGTCGTGAAGAACATAAAGGCTGCGCAGATAGCTTGGCCTTTGACATATCGAGGACCGTCTTCCGAGGGGAAGATGTTGGATCCCAGAAACGGGCCGCACTGTCCGACGACGTTGAGGATAACTATACCCATGCCGCGTCGAGAGTCGGAACCCTGGTTGTCTGTGTCATCGTTGTTAGTGTACATGTATTCCAGAACCGCAGTCACTTTTGGGATGAACATACTCAACACCCAGGGAAGGATGTTTCCGATGCACGGGAAAACACCACTAGCCGCGAGAAACACGCCGAAGTAACGGACACCAACGGACTCGCAGGTCGCAAGGAGGACGTATCCAACAGCTCCCATCGTGGAGAGGAAAGCAATCATCAGACCACGCTGTTGGAGTCGATCCGCGACCCAGGTGGTAAAGATTGTGACCAAGAAAGAAAGGAAATACGGAGGCGCCGTGAGACCCTGAGCGTTGATCGCTGTGAAACCCATGTCCTTCAGAATCGTAGGGAGGAACACTGGGAGAGAGGAGAAGCTGACGTTGCAGCTGAAGTACATGAGCTTTTTTTTGATCTGTCAGCTACAGAGTCCGTCGTAGAGCGATGAAGCGCGTACCGCTGTGAACCATGCTTTGGCATCCAGGAGGGTCAAGCCAATCTCCTTCCAGACGATGCCATTGCTCCGCTCGGCTTCGCCATGCTGTCTCAGTCCTCTTGCTCTCGCAACCTCTTTTTCCTCCTCGGTGAGAAACTTGGCCTGGGCCGGACAATCCGGCAAGAAGAACCAAGCAAGGGGGGCGGCCAAGATCGTGGGAATGCCCTCGACAAGGAACAGCAGCCGCCAGTTTGCCAACTTTGAATGGCCGGAGGTAATTCCATAGGCCAGCGCTCCGGCGAAGGTGTTGGCAAGCGGTGCCGCGGAGAGAAACAGGCCACAGCGGAGACCCAGCTCGTGGCGGCGATAGAAGAAGGACAGGAGGTAAGGCACGCCGGGCCCAAAAGCAGCCTCCGTGGCACCCAGGAGGAAACGAAGCGCCATCTCGCCGCTCCAGTTCTGGACAGCGGCCTGGCATGTGGCCACAACGCCCCTGCTGACAGTCAGCACGAGAGATAACGCTGAATTGGAGCAGAGGTACTTGCCATCCAAAAACAACCAAAGCCGCCCACCTGTGCGGGGGTAGTATCTTCCACATCAACGCCTGAAACTCGAAGACGGTGTATGATATGTAGAAGATGGTGAGGAGCCACTCATAGCGGCCTCCGCGCAGGACCAGGTCCTCCTCCATTCCCGCAATCTTTGCATTTCTGCTCAACCGTTAGGCCATGAATGACGCAGGTTGTCTCGATCGTCCTACCCAATGTTCCCTCTATCCAAAAACGCAAGCATGTCTATCTGGCTGCGTCAGTGAAATAGCATTCACCCCAGATAGGGGGTAGTCGTACATAGAAACGCCAACAGGACGGGGACCCGGGCGTCCAGTTTCCTCACAACGCGGGCCTCGAGCACGGGGTCAATGGCGGGGATGCGAGAGGCCTGCGGCGCGGGTGACTCCGAGGGCGCCATCTGCTTTTCGGCATCAACCGAGGGGGCATTGTCAATGGCATCCTCCGGAGAAGGATCCTTCTTGCCGAAGAAGCCCATCGTCGGGGGATGGGATCAGAGCGTGGTACCCAGCGCCGGAGAGGGAGGACGCAAGAGAAAAAGAGAGGGTGTTAGCGGTGTTGGCAGCCAGCAGCCAGATCGAGAAGGAGGGCGCCCTCAGGTATAAGAGCCCGGGCCCGGGGGGCGAGGGCCTGACGACCGCTGCTCAACGACGTGGTAGAATCTGTGGCCCCAGCGGGCGCCCGCAGCCAATTGCTGGCATGCCCGCGGGCGACATCAGGATGAGATAGATGCCGATTGCCGGGAATTCGGAGTAGACGGTCCTGGGTATGGAGATGCGGCTGGGCGGAGAGCTCAGCGCGCCGGCGGGGGGAGCTTGCCTGAAGCTTGACAGGTTAACGGGCCCGCACACCGCCGCTATGATGCCAGGATGATTCCCACATGGCGCCCATCTCGTAAGATGCTGCGTAATCCCGTGGAAGGGACTGGGGGGTTGGCGGCTGTCGGGCAACCTCCGTGGTCCGTCTGAACGTGGTGTCGCGGGTGCCAAGTCTGGGGTAGGCGAGACCAAACCCTTCTGGAAAAAAAAAAATCTGGAGCTGAGGAGCAGGCAGTCCAGCGTATTATCCTCTAGTCTTTTCAGTCCTCATGTCTTTATCGTGAATCGCTGATCAGATGTCTCGTGCTTTTCTCGACAGAACAGCCCATCTCGTGAGCTGTATCCGTTGATCGCTTGCCATCCCACGCCCTCCGGATCTCGTGCGGGGCACGCGTCCGGGGTTGGAGCGGCCCCGGACGCAAGTTTCCCTGTGGATGAATCTCCCTTTGCGGTCAACCGACTCGCTACGAACCCCGTTTTGCGACAAAACCACCCGTGTTGGACGGGCTGGAACGGAAGATTAATCAATCCTCTAGACAAGAAGGTTCAGACGGCCGCATACTCCTGACCCTTGTTCCTGTCATCGCTAATCACACGCAAACCCGATCTTCCCATGCCGAAGATGCAGTCATCCGAAGAAAGTGTCGCCGTGTAAGCTGAGCTCATCTCCAATATCCCGGTCCTGGAAGAATCACTGGGAGAGTGGTGGTGGGGATGCCGCAACCCCGGACACCGTCCGACCTCCGAGGTCAGAGATGATGCGGCACAATGGTTTGCCGCGGCGAGTAGGGGAGGATGACTCAAATCCCATGCAGCTTCCAGAGAGTTGGATATCATCACTCCAGCATCCGACACTCCAATTAAAATTTAGTAGTCTGATACTGCTATCATGTGTAAATAATAATGTCCTTCCCTCCATGGAACAATCTACTCCGATTGGCACATGAGTCGATATCTGCCACTCGCTGAATGGACAGTTGACAATGACATCCACAGATTCCTGGCTTGACCATGCCCTTGTCGTTCCTTGCATGTTGCCAGTAATGTATCTCTCTTATCTATCTATTGACACTATCACACTATAATCCATTAAAAAATTCTCCGAAGATCTTAGCCACCACGGTCGGGACCAGGACCCACGCCATTCAGGGTAAACAACGTCACTACACAGTCTTCCGCTGTCAAAGGGAGGCCCTTCAGAGCGGCAGTGATTAAATGCGCTAGTCCGATCGGGAGCCATAAGTCTATTTGCAGTCATTTTAGGGATAAGAATGGCAGAAAACATGGAGGTACACTATATGTGGTCCCTTCGGCAGTGCATTTGAAGTTCGAGATATATCTGGACACCATGTTCAGATTCCTGACATTTCACAGTTATCAAAACTTGCGGAATCATATCAACAGCAACACAATGTTATCCAGGCCCTCTACAAAGGCGCAAAATTTACCAACCAAAAAAAGAGGAAACCCGACCACACCATCGAAGTGGCGAGGAGGCTTGCTGGCACAGGTGAAGACATGTTTGCTGCCTCAGGCAGAAACATGCGCAGTTGGTGGCAACCGACCGCCGCAGCGCAGCCATCCTCTCAACTTCTGAAGCTCAAAAATCCGCGTCGCGTCCCAAAGGGGAGAGCTCCAACCGCAACCCGGTCGACCTCCTTCAACCGGAACCCACCAGGCCCTGATGCATCCCTTCCCTTGACGTCTCGAGATCCTCTGACATACTGCGACAGCACCTACCGACCAGTTTGCAGGCGAAAACGACGCAGTCTCTGTCAAGATGAATGACCCAGCGAGCGGTCTCCCGGCGCAGCTGGTACGTCTAATACCCTTCTATGCCTGTTTGCGCTCCTGTCTGCAGTACGAGCTGACCCAGGTCGTTTCTCCCAGCTGCCGCATATGCATCTCGTGTCCCGGTATCGGTATCCGGTGATGCATATGCTTCCGACGGAGACCGTGGTCGAGTATCTCCTCCAGGCGCCGAAGATTGTTCGCGAGCTGCAACCGATGCATTGGACCTTTCTGGATGGACCGCCAGATGGAACGGTGATGCTCACATGGCAACCCCTCAACCACCTGGGTACGAACTTTGCTAGCGATGGTTACGTCTGGGCAGACGTGGAGCAGGCGTTCACATTTGAAGCTAGAGGCTACGTACGTTTGCCGTTCTTGCGGCTGCGCTCTGGACAGGTCGCTGACTCCTAAGCTAGACTGTTGAGATGTGGCTTCACCGGAGCGGTTATCATCCTCCAAACGAGACGGTGGCTACGCATTGTCGCAAGCGCTATCGCCTCCTGCCCCCCAAAGTCCCCAATCCCAACCTTCCCCCGCCTGATCCGTCGCTATGGATCGTCCATTACTCGAAGGCCCCGCCGACCGACCATATCCCGGCGAACCGAATCCCTATTCCTCCACAAGTTCAGAATATGCTCGCGCAGCGACGCTTCCTGCAAAGCCAGGGTCAGCTAGTCCGGAAAGACTTCATGCTTCACGATCGGAGTAACTGGCCGACAATCACTTTCCCGCCCCAGATGGGGCAGCAGGGTTTTGGGCAGCCCCCTGGCGCATATCCCAATCCCATGATGGCTCGTCAGCCGCAAGGTGCTTTCTACCCGCAGCAACCGGCTCCAGGCATGCCAGGTGCCATGGGTCCAACGCCAGCTAAAGTGCCGCGCGGCCATCGCCCTTCAGCTGCGGCAATGGCGGCAGCCGCTGTCGACTTTTCCTTGGAGGACGAGGAAGTTTCTGCTGGTGATATGCTGGATCTCCTCACACCTAGAGAGATCAGTAAGATGCGATATCAGCAGCACCATGAATGGATGGAAGAGATCTTTGCTTCTCCCTATGCCATCAGCCAGATAGCACCGGTCGATCTCGGTCTTGGCCGGAAAGGGGAGCTCGAGTCGTTGACGGCAGGCTTCTTCGACGCGCCCGTCGGACCTTCAGTACCCAGCAAAGATCCTAAGGAGCCGCCACGAGCCGGAAAGATGGAGCCGGAGAAGGCTCAAGAGTTTGCGGATCGTGTCGCTAAGAAGGTGGCTGACATAACTGCCGAAATCGAGAAGCTCAAGAAGCGACACGCTCGCAGAATGGAAAAGGTCGGACGGATGTCCTTCCTCAAGGAAGCAGAGTTGCGACTGCGGGAAGCCGCTGCTGATCCTGCCGACACGGGTTCCGAGATCTGGAGACTGGAAGGCCGTGTTGTTGATGTCCCCGTTGAAGAGGGCGCATCACCAGTGGACCGTCCGCAGCCGCTGCCGAAGTATAAAGTCGATGATATCATCAAGGAGGTGGAGACAACATTGGGGAAGTCAATTGTGCCTGAACCTAAGATATCGTGCATCCAGAAGGGTGGCTTGTTGGAAAAGATCGAACATGACCAGAAACCAGAAGGCGCTGCGAATGGAGAGTTGGAAGGCGATATTGTCATGGACAACACTCACAGCCATCTTCTGGATCAGTTCGGCACCCCACCACCAGCCCCAACCCCGGGCCAGGGAGGACCATCAACGACCCAAGGGTCAGCGCCCCAGACCGGCCCGACGACAGCAGTCGGTTCATCCAATGCATCTAATGCCGATACCTCTGCGCAGCATCCGACCACAACGGATGCCGCGCAGCAAGGCACGGTCCCGTCCATCCCCGACCTGGACGTTGACATCGAGATGGCCGGGGTGGGCGATGACCAGACCGCAAACACCGCTGCTGGAGAGACGGGCGACTGGGTGATGGTCAACAACGACTCCAAGAAAGACCAAGGTGCCAACGAAGGGGGCAGCGCCGGCAGCGCCGGTGCTTCGGGCCCGGCCGCGACAGGCACGCCGGGCGGTGGCATCCAGGGCCTGACTCCCGGCAACACGGGCGGGCTCGAGACGAGCAACTTCGACGACGCGGCCGACTTTACCAACATGGACACCGCGGGGGACGCGCTCGCCGCGTACAGCGAGCAGCACGGCCTCGACCTGCCGGATCTGGAGAATTCGGCCTTTGGAGATGCATTCCACGCATCTGATAACGAGAACACTACGCATCATCAGCATGATGCGGATGAGATGTCTTGAAACAAAAAGAGGTGGCGCTATTTTATTTCTATTCCTTTATTAATGCGGATTCGGGGGCTTTTTGTTTGCTGTTTCTGGCCTGGGATGCCGGTGTTGACGGTCTTATACATGAGATAGATCTATGGGCGCGGGGTGTTGTTTTTACGATATCTGACCAACCCTTCGGCCAGGATCTACGAGGATGTGTCTGTGACGTATGTAAAGTAGGAAAATCAAACTGGTACTGTATACCTGTTCCGCAGCTTATGATGGTTGTCGTTGGAGCATCAAAAAACAGCTTCTCTGTTGCAAAGACCCCTGGAAATAGCTCCTGTCCACCAAGAATTGACCATTTTGAGAGGAGAGGATGGGGTTTATTTGTTTACCCAACCATCGTCCGAGCGTCTAACACAAATAGCTCCTCTCTCCCTTGCCCTGGCTCCTCCCCACGGCCAAGTCCACCGGGACCCCCAGGATCCCGTGCGATTCCCCCATCGTTCTCACTGATTACGCAAAACCCACAACTCCCCGCTCCTATTCTGGATCCCTTGAACCCAGAGACGGTTAGCCCGGGATCCCATTCATTCTGGGGACTCTGCTGAACAGCAGGATTGCGCCATTGACCGACAGGACTGGGAGTCCCGAGGTCCTCGACCGCCACTGCATGCCTGGATTCTGCGGTGTCCGTGCATCGGACGATGGCCATCGCTCGACGCTCCGGGCAGAGCAATGGAGCAATCAGATGGCTGAAACGGCGAACAACTCAACGCTGCATAGGTGCCCCCCGCCGAGAGCTTGATTCCGCCTGAAACCCGCAGATGTCTAGACTTCCCCGACCTGCACCTCGCGTCTCGCAGTCTCGTGACGGGTCAGGACCGGTCCACCCCGTTAGGTACGTACAGGTACATGTACATACGGTACGGTACCTGAGGTACCGCCGGTCGGGCGGCCATGGCCGATCTCGTCGGTTTCAGACCACATCGCACCACATCTTGCCCGGAAGTCCAGCTGCGTATCCCAGCGTGTACCGAAGGTCTATCTCTCACGCGCGCCCGACCCGGGAAGTACCCGGTACCCTTGTCCGATACCGTACCTTTCTTCTGGCGCGGGAGGCAGATCTTGCAGATCGCGCGGCAGATCTGGAGCAGTCGTGCCCCACCAAGTGAACTGGCGCTCTGTGCGTGTGAGACAAGCAAGTCGGTCAGCGTCCGCGTCCACCCAACCAGGCCCGTGAGGCCCCCGGAAAATAATGCACCGGCCGAGTAGCGCGTGTCGTCTATCGTTACGCGACTGGGGAGGGCAGCGGGCGAAGAGAGCAGGCGCCGAGTCCGTCCCTCACGAGCCAAGAAAAAAGATGGCTGGACACGGAGGTCGATCACGGCAACCGCCGTTGTGTTTCTTGCTCTTCCGGGCAAAGGCTGCGGAGTCGGTGGTGAGAGCTACACCTGTCGCCATCTCACCTCCACACGCGCACACACCCTGCTCCGTCAGCCGAGGCGCGTGCTGACCGATTGACCGTCATCAGCAGCAGCATCCTTTTTTTTTTTCCAGTACACCAGGGAAGAGCCCAGATGGTGTGCAGAAAGAGGGGAAAGAGGTCAGGGCCAGCGGCCGCCGTACGCAGTCGCATGCCATATCGTCTCCATGATGCTCCATGACGAGCGACGGACAGACTGCTTACCTGCCCACCGTACTGCTTGTGTACTGCTAACTGCCTGACAGACTGACGTGCATCGTCTTGCGCGGGCTGGACCTGGCCCGGTGCGGTGCGCATGCAGCTGGCTGCCCTGACCTGCTGTGGGAGTCGGACCAGGCTCCAGGTCAGCTACTTTTTGTCGTCCTCGTTCTTCAGGATCGCTCTTTTTCTTCCCTCTTTCTTCTCCCACTCTCTTTCTTTGCTTTGCCTTTGTGTCCTTGTCTCTCGTTCCCGTCTACCTACCTACCTACCTACCTACCTACCTACCTATCTAATTCTGGGACCCGAGTCTTTGAGGTCGGTCGTTCGATCGCTGCGATTATAGCCTGCTTAGTCTCCCTTCGTTTATCGCTTTATTTAATTTAATTTCTATTTGCCTGTGCGAAAGACAGGAGGGAGCTTGCTCTCTGCCCTTGTTCTATCGTTCCCACCGGCTCGTGGCTGTGGCTGTTCAAGCCCTTGGGGAACGCCTCGGCGCTTATCGTGCAGTGCCTCGTAGGGTCCTCTCCCAGCGGCGCTGCGACCGGGGTAGCGCAAACGCTGCGCTTTGACGACTTCGTGGAGAGATATACATACACCGTCTCTCCCTCTACCTGCTTACTCTCCGATTCGCGGTTGGGGTCGCGATTCAAGATAAAACCTTCTTCCACCGGGTCTCCTGGTCCATCATCATCAACATTAGCCGGGACCTGAACCCAGTACCTTACAAACCGAACCGCCGACACCCCAAAGCCACCTCGAAAAAAAAAACACAATCAACCCAAGAGAAATCCAAAGACAAAAGGAAAACCAAAATGTGCTGCATCATCGAAACCGCAACATCCGACGACTCCCCTTCCCCATCCATCCGCGTCGTCGACCGCAAGTCTCGCACCACCATGACCACCGTCCCCCGCCCCCCGAGCTTCATCTACACCAGCCGCGCCCCATCGTCGTCGCGGCACTCGCGTCACTCATCATACCACTCCTCCTACTACTCGCACCGCAACCCTTCTTTCCCGTCTTCCTCCTCCGAGCGCACGTCCTACACGACCGTGACGCGGACGCACTCGCGCACGCGCTCGCACTCCATCGCCCCCGTCGAGCGCACCAGCGTCGAGTACATCGAGCCGGGGGCGTACGAGCGGCGGAGGAAGCGCGAGTACCACTACGAGCGTGACCGCTATGGGCGGGGGAGCGGGGAGGTGAGGATCCTGAGGATCGACTAGGGCAGCAGAACTGCGGAGAAGGAAGAGTGGGGAGAGAAGCGGAGTTGCAGGGGAGGAAATGGATCGGTCTATATACCCGGGGCGTGGTTTTCGTCGTTTCTTTTGCGGTGGTTTTTGGTTCTCAAGGGAAAGGGGGAGGGATGGGACGGGAAGGGATTTCGCTACGGCTCATTGGAGTCTGAGATCTGTATATCACTCCGCTATTCACTCGGTCGGTTTTCTTCTTTCTTGGGCACGGTTGGTCGATTTGTCTGGATCGAAGCGAGCAAGCACGGCGAGGCAAGGCAAGGCGAGGCGTTTTCTTCTTTTCTTTTCATGGGCAGGTGGGAATATGGTTATGCTGTATATACTTATACTGGGGGTATAGATATATATATATATATATATAGCGACGTTGATGCCCCCTCTCTCTACTTATTCTTAGTTGGCAGATTTGTCAATTTATTTATAATTTCAACATGTTTTTTGCCCCCTCCCTTCGCTTCCTTCAACTGCCTCGTATCCTGTATCGACTTGAAGATTATAATTCGACTGCTTCCTACAACTCTCTTACCTGTTTCCGTTAGTATTGACCATTATACTGAGATGACGATGATCTGGGTATGTGTACTGTACAGTACGACTACACATGCACAGCATGCTGAACTGTATACATTGCATTTCCCAGGTTATGCTGTAATTGCTTCCATTTTTTAAAAAAAATTTTTCAGCTGCTAAGGCAGTGTTCTGTCTGTTTCCTTTTTTTCTCCTTTTTTTTCTTGGATCAGAGGTACTGTACAGTACATACCATATACCGTGGGATGCATCATGCTCGGATTTTAATTGTGATTCGAGAATGCGGGAGCATTAGTAGTAGTAGTAGTAGTAGTAGTAGTAAAGCGGCCTACTGCACAGCTAAATATGTAGGTGGGGATTTTTTGGATGTTTGATTCATAAAAAAAAAGAGGAGGTAGGTAGTGGCTCGGTGGCTATATTTATTTATGTACAGTAGATACCTAATATGCAGGCAGGTTACCTAACTGGAGATTACTATCTATAAGGTCCACATATGATGGATGCATGTATGTATGTACAGCGTGTTTTTGATCCGATGCACAGCCGATTGTACTCCGTATGTAAGCCAAGTTAGGTAGGTAGGTAGATACCTTTTGTACATACATACATACATACATACATACACAATGGCTCCCCCCCCCCCCCCCCCCCCCCCCCCCCCCCCCCCCCCCCAACCCCTCCCGCCCCCGCCCTCTTTCTCTTCCCAGAATAAATAGGTCAGAAGGGGTCAGAAAGATTGATATATTGATATATTGATTGATTGATTGAGTGAGTGAGTGAGTGAACAGTACCAGTACCACTAGCAGGGACAGTACAGACATAACTAACTGCTAGCTAGCTAAAGGACTAGCCGAACCAACGCGAATATGTTAGAAATGATGACAACATGCGGTGGTCTTCAGTGTCAGTTATCAGCTATCAGCTACCAGCTATAGTAGTGAATAGATGGCGTACAGTAACTAAGTACCTACCTAGTACTTATTGGACATTGTGCATGCATATATATATATATATATATATATATATAGCCCTGGATCATTGCTCCTCCATCCCCTCTCTCCTCCTTGGGGCTGGCTGGCTGTCAATTCTATCTATCTATCTATCTATCTATCTATCTATCAAGCAGTATGTACCTCAGGCTAACTAACCTAGAAATATGTACAGTACATGCATGCCCGTTGGATGATCATCATCATGCTTCCGCACTATCCCGCATGACTGACGTCACGGGCGCGGATTCTGCGCGCTTTCGTCCGCGGGCAGCCGCCCGTCGCCGTCGCCGTCGCCCTCGATGAGGTAGGTAGGAGGTATGGACGCCGGTTGCTTGCAGTAAGTAGCATAGTGGACGGACCTACCTACCTGCCGGGCGTGACTTCATCGCTACCTACCTACCTAACCTCTACCTAACCTGGGTACCTAACCTAATCACGAAGAACACCTGAGGCTAGGTAGTCATTAGTAGGTAGGGAGTCCCCGCTTGCTTGCTTGATTGACTCCGCAAGGGTAATTTGATTTTAATTGTTCCAGTACCTAGCAAAGAAAGAAGGCGCTGACTCGAAGAAAGAAAAGAAAAGCAACAAGGGTTGAGACTTGAGGACACCACACAGGGAAATTGCGGGTTCTACGTATCTGGCAGATGATCTGGATTGGTCTCTGAACTGGGGTTTCCGTCTGGATTGGAAAGCCGGATCAAGTCGAAGTCGGTCTTGGATCGAGTCCTTGCTACGGATTTGAAGCTACACGGGGTATCTGATCTCTGCTTGGTGTTTCGTCTGAGAAAGTGACATTCACGGACCACATCTGGAGTTGGCAGATCGCTAGAGAGCAAGAACCGTCTCCGGGAAGCCTTGATCATGTAAGTACCAAAGATCTGCCCCGTGCTCTCGTACCGTATCCGAAGCTAACGTGGATTGACACGCCCGCAGGAATCGTTCCCTCTCCATCAGACGGCGGGACGCGGACCGGGCGGGCGGCGGCGGCCGGCACCGCTTCACGATGGCCACGCTGCGCGGCATGCAGCAGCCGGAGCTGAGCAAGCGGCTGTACCGGATCATCAAGAACGAGAACGCGGTGATCAGCGCCTACGAGAACGCCGGCCGCGAGCGCGTCTCGATCGCGACCCAGCTGTCCGAATGGGGCGAGTCCACCGGCGACGACGCCATCTCGGACCTCTCGGACAAGCTGGGCGTGTTGCTCTCGGAGATCGGCGAGCAGGAGGACCTCTTCGCGCAGAACCTCGAGGACTCGCGGGGCATCCTCAAGCAGATCCGCAACACGGAGGGCTCGGTGCAGCCGTCGCGCGACCAGAGGGCCAAGGTCGCTGACGAGATCCAGCGGCAGAAGTACAAGGACCCGACGAGCCAGCGGCTCGTGTCGCTGGAGCAGGAGCTCGTCAGGGCGGAGGCGCAGAACCTCGTTGCGGAAGCGCAGTTGACCAATATCGTATGAATTCTCTTTCCCGCTATGTCAGCGTAGATTGCCCGTTGCAATTGAGACTGACCTCTATATAGACAAGACAAAAGTTCAAAGAGGCCTACGACCTGCATTTGGCGGCCGTCATCGAACGGGCCGAGAAGCAGATCATCCTGGCACGCCACGGCCGTCGTCTGCTGAACCTCCTCGATGATACCCCCGTCGTGCCAGGAGATCCGCGGCGGTCGTATGATCGCGGTGACGAGGCACGCCAGATCCTCAACGACGCTGAGGAGGAGCTTCGTTCGTGGGAGCGCACGGTCGAGCCCATCTCGTCCGGGGCTGGCGAGTTGGGAGCAAATCTGATGCCCACTACTGCCACTGTTCCAGAACCAATAGTCCCAAGTGCCGCTCAACCTGTGGCTGATGGTGATACCGGTGAACGGCAGAGGGAAGATGAATCGAAAAAGGGACAGGCGGAACAGTCAAGCTTCCCTAAAGAAGCATACTTGACTGGGGAGAGATCAACAGACCGACAGGAAGTGCCACAAGCCTCGGGGGCACTCGCCCCTGAAGCCGAAACCCCGGCTTAGAACGTGTACCTTTGATGTCTCTCAATCATGCTCTTGTTCCTCTGTTTTGTCTCATTGAGGTCAGTTGGACAGATATCGACTATTGCAGGCTCAATTGGAGGTGTAAAGGGGAGGTCTGAAAGTTTGAGAGTTAGAATCGTGTTATTTAGTCAGCACAGTGAGAATTCGTATAATCATAATCATTTGCGATAAATGATGTTTATATATTATAATAATAAATGAGAACATGACACATGCGAATGGCAGCATCTTGGACATCAGATGGTGTTCAACGGACCTGATGGCATTATATAAGCATCCAGGTCACGTGTATCTCAGGCGCCAGCTGTGACGCGCAGGCCGGAGCTCCAGCGTCACCAGAAGCTCCTGTAGAGCTTCACTGCCCCTCGCACGTCCCACGCCGCCTGTACATTAATTCCCAGTCCCTTTATTTCATTTCTTTCCTCCGTCATTTTCCTCCCCACCTAGATCCGCCCACCATGGACACAATAGTGGCGCAGTACACCCGCGCGCCCTTCGAGAATGAGTTCTCGGAGCAGGAGCAGCGGGATCTTACAGAGATCCATCCGCCGATCTCTCTGAAGTTCAACCTGCCTCCTGTTGAGAATGTGAGTTATTTCATGTGCTGTTTCTTACGATCGAGGTTGCGCTGCTTCTGCCCATGCTATCGGGTGTCTGATTTGGCGATATACACGGACCCCGCAACATCAATTCATTCATTCATGGGACCAGTTAGTTGCTGACCAAGTTCTCTCTCTTATTTTTTTATTAGTCCTCCGCATTCCTCCGTGCGATGACAGACGACCATGCGAACCCGAATTGTCCTATAAAACTCGCCCACGGAACGACGACGCTGGCGTTCAGATTCCAGGGAGGAATCGTATGTCGTTCCCTACCCTGCTAATTCCCGCTCTCTGGATGCTCTGATGTGCGAACTGACGGGGCTGGACTGGGACTAGATCGTAGCTACCGACTCGAGAGCGACGGCGGGGAATTGGATCGCGAGTCAGACGGTGAAGAAGGTCATTCCGGTGTCGCGGTTGAGTCTGTCGACGGACCGGCCCAAGGATGCTCCCGTGCCGGGTCTGCTGGGGACTATGGCTGGTGGTGCGGCGGTAGGCGCTTACTCTCTCATTTGATAGAGACACACTGGGTCGTTTCTCGTACGCTGATATCTGTCTCCCGATCAGGACTGCCAATATTGGCTGAGATACCTTGCTGAGCAGTGCACTCTTCACGGTAGGTGTACTCTTCTCTGAGACGATAATCGGTGGTGACTCTAACGACTGGTAGAAATCCGACACAAGCGCCGCATTACTGTTGCGGCCGCCTCCAAGATCCTTGCCAACCTGACCTACTCGTATAAGGGGATGGGACTGAGCATGGGAACCATGTTGGCAGGAGTACGTAGAGCGAACCTATCGTCTTCAGTCAACTCTGCCTTATCTGACCAATGTTATCTACAGGTAACCCCCCAAGAAGGCCCCGCCCTCTACTACATCGACTCGGACGGCACCCGGCTCGCGGGGAACCTGTTCTGCGTCGGATCGGGCCAGACCTTCGCCTACGGCGTGCTCGACGCCGAGTACCGCTACGATATGACCGAGGAGGAGGCGCTGGAGCTGGCGCGGCGCAGCATCCTCGCCGCGACGCACCGCGACGCGTACTCGGGCGGCTTTATCAACCTGTACCACGTCAAGGAGGAAGGGTGGGTGCACCACGGGTTCCTCGACACGAACCCCATCTTCTGGAAGACGAAACTGGAGAAGGGCGAGTTTTCGAACGTCACGGCCGAGGTGTAGATGTGATGCAGTTAATTGCAGCTGGAGCTGTCTTGATGACAGGCATTATTTAGTAGATGGCCCTTCCCTTTTTTTTTCTCCTTTTTTTTTCCTCTTTAGTTCTTGCGGTTTTTTTTAATTTTCCGATAGGGGAAAACTGGAATGGACGAATGGATGAATAGAGAGATACGTAACGTAATGTTTCTGAATGCTCTCCATCTAATTTCCGCATATCTGAACATATAATCGTATTGTAAATGGGCACGGCACCACACTTTGCTGCTCGTGTGTCGAGCGAGGGGCATTGTTCAAGATGTCAGTCAGCCAAGGTCTGTAGCATCCGGATCTGGCGTGCGCTGGACGAGTGTTACCTGCCTTTCGAAGTAAGTCATTCTCTTACAGGTTATTATAATTCTAAATAGCACATTTGTTCCTTTTCTTTTTTTTTTTTTTTTTTTTTTTTTTTTTTTTTTTTTTTTTGAGGTGGAGGGGGGAGGGTTGTATGATACATCATCGAAGAATGGATCATCGAAGAATGGATATTTATACACAATTCCGAAACTGAGAGACATCGAAGATTGGCTAATTTGACTTGATACATACTAACATTCATGTTATTGCTATCGTTATGGCTGCCAAAATGCTAATGTAAACACAAACACATGCAAAGAACATATAATCATCGAAAATAATCGACAAAAATAAAGCTCGAGACTATACATATCATGAAGACCACGGACAAGAAAGACATAACGGACATGATCTTCTAGTAAGTAGTAGTAGTAGTATGTACAGCACATAACGGTACATACGGCTCAACGCTCAAACCAACCACTTTGTTTTTCACCCATCGAAACACCTATCTATCCAACTTTTCTTTTTATTTTTTTTTTCAATTTCCCGTTCTTCCTGTTAATGGTCAACCCAGAACTTCATCTTGATCCCCATCGCGGCGAGCTCCACGTCCAGGTACCGCAGGACACCGGGCACCGCGACGACGGTGACGTTGTCGCCGCCCACGAAGCGCCGGCCCTCGCCGTCCTCCCACACTTCGGCGCGGGGGTCGTCGAAGACGGCCTCGCGCGCGCAGCGCCGGCAGCGCACGACGCCGGCGGCGAGTCCTCCTCCTGCTCCGGTTGTGGAGGTCTGGTTGGGAGCGACCTTGGCGGCGGCGGCGGCGGCGGCGCGGGCGTTCCTGGACCCGACGGAGGCGACGGCGACCTGGGTGGAGAGGAAGGAGCCGCAGTCACGGCAAATCCAGGCGCGGGTGGTGTCGGAGCAGTTCATGAGGCGGTCCTGGAGGATGAAGGCGGCGCCGTGGGCGAGGAACGAGTCGCGCTCCATCTCGCCGACGCGGATACCACCACCCTTGGCTCTACCTTTGACGGGCTGGCCCGTGAGCGCGTTGACGGGGCCCGTCGTGCGCACCTGGAACTTGTCGTTGACCATGTGACGCAGGCGCTGGTAGTGCACGACGCCCAGGTAGATGTCGGCAGCGAACTCGCGGCCCGTGATGCCGCTGTACATGGGCTCGTTGCCGTAGTAGTTGTAGCCCGCTTTGCGCAGCTGCTCGCCGAAGTAGTCGGCCGCCGTGTACTCCTCGGAGAACTGGAACGGGGTCGAGTCCTGCGGGAGGCCGTGCAGGGCGCCCGCCTTGCCCGCCATGGATTCGATCATCTGCGCGATTGTCATACCTGTTGTCCGTTAGCTGTGAATCGATTTCAATATTTTTTTTGGTACTTATTAAAAAAAAGGGGGGGGGGTTGTCCACAATGCTGATTCTGCACCCCAACTCTTT
>ENA-UOXB01000495-UOXB01000495.1-bioreactor-metagenome-genome-assembly--contig:-NODE-495-length-26679-cov-8.082181_pt1 | contig 26679 bp, 25 predicted proteins | sample MGYA00238158_ERZ761615 | MGnify/ENA primary metagenome ERZ761615 (study PRJEB28904, sample SAMN06267902) | bioreactor metagenome | isolation source: Joint BioEnergy Institute, California, USA | place...
GGGAGCGGAGCCAATGGACACGCGCCGGCTGCATCCAGAGGTCCACACGGCCGTGATCGACGGTCGGCTATGCTCGCCTCTCTGGCCTGTAGACGGAAAAAAACCGCATGCCTTCCACCACCAAGGGTGCCGGTTGCAACCTGTGCCGCGATGCCGAGCCGCTGCCCTTCGAGTTCAGTTACGCATTCCAGCCGATCGTCGACGTCCAGGCGCGGCGCGTGTTTGCGCATGAGGCGCTGGTGCGCGGACCGGCCGGTGAGCCGGCCAGCTCGGTGCTGTCGCGGGTAACCGCGGACAACCGGTACTCGTTTGACCAGGCCTGTCGCGAGAAAGCGATCCGGATCGCTGCGTCGTTGCCCCTTGAATCCCATCTGTCGATCAACTTCCTGCCCAATGCGATCTATCGGCCGGAGGTATGCATTCGCTCCACCCTGCAGGCTGCACGTCAACACGGGTTTCCGATCGAGCGGATCATCTTCGAGACGGTGGAGGGCGAACAGGTCAGCGACGGCAGATGGCTGGCCGAGATCCTGAGTGAATACAAGCGGATCGGGTTCAAGACCGCGATCGACGACTTCGGCGCGGGCTTTGCCGGGCTCAATCTGTTGGCTGACTTCCAGCCGGACATGCTCAAACTGGATATGGGGCTGGTCCGGGGCATTGATCACAGCCGGTCGCGACGCGCCATCGTGGCAAGCGTGGTGGCGATGTGCGACCAGCTCGCCATCGAGGTCATCGCAGAGGGAATCGAGACCGCTGACGAAGCACGCTGTCTTGCCGACCTGGGCATCCGCCTGATGCAGGGTTACTGGTTCGGCCGGCCGCAGTTCGAACGTGCAGCACGCGGCGCCGACATCGCCTGGAACGCGTAGCGGTCGCTGCTGGCGGTCAACCAGCCCGCCCCGCGACGATCAGCCGCCCCACGCCCCCGCTCAGGCCACCAGCCCCGTCAGCCGCAGTGCGACCAGCAGCCAGCCATCGCGTATCGCCACGCTTGCTGCGAGCTCCATTGCAACGATCAGCGTGAGCCCCAGCCGCAGCGTGACGCGGGTGCCGATCCAGAAGCCCAGGAGCACGAAGCCACTGTCGGCCAGCGAATTGACCAGGCTGTCACCGTAGTAATCCGGCGCGACGTTGCCTGCGTTGCCCAGCAGGCCGATCACCGCAGGCGTGTTCTCGACCAGCTCCCACACCGTGCTGCAGAACAGGGCCACGAGCGCGTTGTCGCGCCGCCGCCATCGTGGCCGAATCCAGTGCAGACTCAGCGCGACGGCGATACCGAAGCCGACATGCAACAGCGAGTACCAGTCGGCAGCGTGCTGGGAGCTGTGGAGGCTTCCCGAGGGCTGCCACAGCAGCGTGTCGCCACAGGTGCAGAGCAACGGCCTTCCCATCCACAGCAGCAGGCCCACATGTGCGGCGATGAGAATCCCAGCCGTGACGCGCCGGTGCCGGAATGTCCATTCCACGGCGGCGTTTGGCCAACCATAAACAGGCGCGCTGGCCTGGCGATGCAGGCTCATCGGCATTCACCGCGGTGCTCACTGCCGCCCTCACTCCGGCGCCACGCCTGCCTGCTACGCTGTCTCCCGTACTTGGACACCCTCTCCTCGCCGTGAGCCCACTGGTCAACACGTTCGTCTTTCTGGCAACCCTTGTCGCGATGGAGTTCGTGGCCGCGGTCGTGCATCGCCATGTCATGCACGGATGGGGCTGGGGATGGCATCGTTCGCACCACGAACCACGCACCGGGCGCTTCGAACGCAATGACCTCTACGCCGTGTTCTTCGCCGGTATCGCCATTGCGCTGATCTACGCAGGCAGCAGGGGTTGGCATCCGCTGGAATGGATCGGTGCGGGCATGACCGCCTACGGGCTGCTCTATTTCGTCGCCCACGACGGACTGGTGCATCGTCGCTGGCTGTTCCGCAATGCGCCGCGCACAGGCTACGTGAAACGGCTTTACCAGGCGCACCGCATGCACCATGCGGTGGATGGCAAGGACGGATGCGTATCGTTTGGCTTCCTCTGGGCGCCGCGCGTGGAGGTGCTCAAGGCGGAGCTGCAACGCCTGCATCGCGGTCGCGTGCGCCGACAGGGAACGGCGCGACACGACTGAGGCCCACGGGGATCCGCGGACCGGCATCAGTCGGTCTGCACGGGTCGCTGCCACAGTCCGCGCGGGCGCCGTCCAACCGCCGCTCGTCCCCCACGCGAGCGGTAGGCAAGCGCAGCCCCGCCGCCCAGCATCTGCAGCTTCTGAATCGTGGAGGTCGACACGCGTTGGTCCCATGCGCGTGGCCCCGATGCTTTCACCTTCAGCCCGATCGCGCGGTAGACATCATGTGCGGTGGCCACTGCCCAGGCCGAGCGCGGCGGCAGCGCGGCGATGCCCAGCCGTGCGGACGCGTAGTAGTCCTCGGCGGTGTCGACCAATCGTGCTGCAATGACCGCCAGGGCGTCCCGATTTTCCGCAGCGGCCAGCGTCTCCGGTGTCAGGCCGGCCTCCGCCAGCCATGCTTCGGGCACGTAGCAGCGCCCCGCCCCGGCATCCTCGACCAGATCGCGCGCGATGTTGGTCAGCTGGAACGCGAGACCAAGGTCACATGCCCGATCCAGTACGTCCGGATCCCGCGCACCCATGATGTGGGTCATCATGATCCCGACCACGCCGGCAACGTGATAACAGTAGTCCAGGGTGTCCCGCAGCGTGAGGTAGCGGCGGCCGGCGACGTCCATCGCGAAGCCGTCCAGGTGCTCGGACGGATAGCACGCAGGAATCTGGAAGTCGGTCACCACCTCCTGCAACGCGGCGAACGGCGGCTCGTCGACTTCCGCGCCGTGACAGGCCTGGGCGGTGCAGATCCTCAGCTGGCGCAGGCTGCGCTCGCCGTCGCCGCGCAGCGCGGCGTCCTGGCCATGGCCGAGGGTCTGTCCGTCGACCACGTCATCGCAGTGGCGGCACCAGAGATACAACAGCGTGGCGCCGCGGCGGGTACGCGCATCGAACAACCGCGACGCCACCGCGAAGCTCCTGGACCCCCGCGCGATGGTCTGGCGGGCCTGCGCTTCAAGGCTCGCACTCATCCTCGCGCCTGCTCCAGCATCAGTCCGGCCGTTGCCTTGGCCGACGCCACCACGCCGGGGACGCCCGCGCCGGGATGCGTGCCCGCACCCACCAGGTAGAGGTTCGGCACCTTGCTGTCCCGGTTGTGCGGACGGAACCACGCACTCTGGGTCAGTACCGGTTCCAGGGAGAACGCGGAACCGTGGTGTGCATTGAGGGTGTCACGGAAGTCGAACGGCGTGATGTAGCGGCTGGTCACCAGGTCCTCGCGCAGGCCGGGGATGTAGTGCGCCTCAAGGTAGTCGAAGATGCGCTCGCGGTAACGCGGCCCTTCCACGTCCCAGTCGATGTCCGCATTGCCCAGGTGCGGCACCGGGGCCAGCACGTACAGGCTGCTGCAGCCCTCCGGCGCCAGCGAAGGGTCGGTGACGCAGGGGTTGTGCAGGTACAGCGAGAAGTCATCGGCGAGCGTGTCGCCGTTGAAGATTTCTTCGATCAGTCCCTTGTAACGCTTGCCGAAGCAGACGGTGTGGTGGTGCAGGTCTTCGTGGCGCCGGCGCAGGCCGAAGTACAGCACGAACAGCGACATGCTGGAGCGCTTGCCGGCAAGCCGGTGGCCCTCCGCCGCGCCACGCGGATGGTGGCCCAGCAATGTGGCGTAGGTATGCACGACATCGGCATTGGAGGCCAGCATGTCCAGCGGAATGCGCTCGCCGCTGTGAAGGGTCACCGCACTGGCGCGGTCGCCTTCCATCTCGATGCGCGCGACCTCGGCGTTGAGCTCGATCCGCCCGCCCAGCTCGGTGAACAGCTGGACCATGGCGCGGATCAGGGCGCCGGTGCCACCCCGCGGGAACCAGACACCCCACTCGCGCTCCAGCGCATGGATCAGGGTGTAGATCGACGAAGTGGCAAAGGGATTGCCGCCCACAAGCAGCGAGTGGAAAGAAAATGCCTGGCGCAGGTGCTCGTCCTGGATGTAGTGCGAGACCATGCTGTAAACGCTGCGCCACGCCTGCAGCCGGGCCAGCTGGGGAGCGGCGGACAACATGTCACGGAAAGACAGGAATGGAACCGCCCCGAGTTTGAGGTAGCCCGCCTCGAACACCTTGCGCGAATACGCCAGGAATCCGCGGTAGCCCTCAACGTCATCGGGATTGAGCGCGCCGATCTGCTGTTCAAGCGCCTGCTGGTCATTGACATAGTCAAAGCGGGTACCGTCTTCCCATCCCAGGCGGTAGAACGGGTCCACCGGCAGCAGCTCGACGTAGTCGGAAAGCCGGCGTCCGGCCAGAGTGAACAATTCCTCCAGCGCGGACGGATCGGTGATCACGGTGGGCCCCCCGTCAAACGTGAAGCCTTCGTCCTCGTAGACGTACGCGCGCCCGCCGGGCTTGTCCCGTTTTTCGAGCAGCGTGGTCTGGCAGCCTCCGGCCTGCAGGCGGATGGCGAGGGCGAGGCCGCCGAATCCCGCACCGATGACGACGGCGCGTTGGGGAGAGGTCATTCAGGTCTTCCTTTGCAGTGAAGTGTGCGAGGCAAGCAATGCACGGCAGGCCTCAAGCACGGGGACGGGCGGTTTGCCTGCCAGCACGCGCAGCCGATCCGGCAGCGTCGGATGGCCGGCGTAGAAGCGTTCGATCAGGCGCTCGGGCAGCCCGTAGAACCGTTGCATGACGCGCCAGCGGTCCTGCGGACGGCCGGCAAGGAACAACATGCGATTGAGCCCACGGAAGAACGCCTGCCGCCGCCAGCATGCAGCGGCGTGGGATTCGATGGCCGCAGAAAGCGTCGCCGCATCGAGCACGGGCAGTGCAGCCACCCGCTCGGCGAGGCGTACGGCATCGGGCAGCGAGTACCCCGTGGTCGGATGGAACAGTCCCGCCCGCAACCCGCTGCACGGCTGCCCTGCCCGCTCCTGCCAGAACCCATGCGGATCACCGGCCAGGGTGATCGGGAGCACACCCTGTTCTTCCCGCAGCACCTCGGCGACGGACCAGCCCTGCGCATGCGCATAAGCCGCAATGTTGGCGCGCAGCGTGGCCGGGTCGGGCGGTGTGGTGTCGACGTAATGCGTGTCTTCGACCAGCAGCACATCGTCATCGAAGGGCAACACGTAGACGAAGCGGTAGCCCTCCGCCTGGGCCACGGTTGCATCCATGAGGATCGGCTGCTGCACGCCGTGCGGCTGCGCCGTGCGCAGCAGATGACCGACGAACGCCTGGTGGCCCAGGGTGAGATGCGCATCAGGTCGGGCGCCGCGTCCATCGATGACGGCAGCGGCGTCGAGCACCTGTCCGTCCGCCAGCGTGACCGAGGTGGGCGTGATGGATACGACTTCGGTCCCACACTGCAGCTCATCACCGAAGGTGCGCTGCAGGTGCAGCGCGAAATCCTCGGAGAGCACGCTGGCGTAGCCGCCGGCGAGGTGGCGCACGCGCTGGGGGAACCGCACGCTGTAGCCCTGCCAGCGGCGCGACACCAGCGGTGCGATCCAGTCCCGCTGTTGCGCGTCCAGGTCGGTCGCATGGAACGACCAGGTATGGTTGCCGCCCGTCTGCGCGCCCTGCTCCAGCAGCAGGATGCGCAGCGACGGCCTCAGCTGCCGCAGGCGCAATGCGATCAAGCCGTTGGCCAGCCCGGCGCCTACCAGGATGAGGTCAGGCCGCGGCGGCATCAGGCGGCGTGGCTGTGCTGTGCAGCGTGGGCTGCAGCCACCTGCTCGACCACGTCAGCCGCCTCGCGCGCGCCGCCGGCCTCGGCCAGCCCCAGCGCGAGCCGCTGCGCATTGGCGGCGAACGCCGGCTCGTCCAGCAGGCGACGCAGCATGCGTCCCAGACCGCGCGAGGTGGTCCAGCGCGGGGACGCCTTGAGTCCGGCACCGGCATGCACCAGGCGCGCGGCAACCCCCGGCTGGTCGAACGCAATGGGCAGTGCCAGCACCGGTACGCCGGCGGCACAGGCGTCCAGCGCGGTGTTCAGGCCAGCATGGGAAATGACGGCGTCGGCGCGCTGCAGGACGACCTGCTGCGGCGCGAAGTCGGTCACCCACACGCTGCCGGGCACACGCAGTGCTTCGGCCTGGACGTCGGTCAACCCACCACAGTGCGCGATCAGCACCTGGATGCGCTGGCGCTGGCACGCAGCGGCGATGCGCTGGAACAATGCCCTGCGCTGGCCCTGCAGCGTCCCCAGGGAGGCGAACACGAAGGGCCTGTCCGACGAAAGCCCAAGCTCGGGCATCACTTGGGGAGCGGCCGTGCGCAGCGGGCCGACGGCATGGAAATGGGCAGGCGCCGCGCTGCGCGGGAAATCGAAGCCGACGGTGGTCTGGGTGATCTGCGCATGGGGAGAAAGGCACTCGTGCAGGCCGTCCCGCGGCGCCAGCCCGAAGCGTGCGGCGTGCGCGCGGATCACGGCCCGATGCGGGGCCATCATGTGGTCGTAGATGCGGGTGCTCGCACGCTGCATTTCCAGGTCACGCGGCTGCTGGCCGCAGGACCACGGCATCACCGGCAACGGGATGCCCGGCTCGCGATTGATCGGCAATGCACAGGCCACCGAAACATAGGGCAGGCCGAGCGACTCGGCGACGAGTCCACCGGCGGCCTCCATCTGGTCGCAGACCAGAAGATCGACCTGGTCGCGCCGCACGGCCTCGGGCAGCGTCCGGCACAGCATGTCGGTGGTGGCGGCCATGTCCCGGATGACACGACGCAGCCCCAGTGGCGAGCCCGGCGACGCCGCGCGGCGAAGCACACCCGCCAACGTGCCGGCAGGATGGGAGGTCTCTCCCACCGCCCTGAACCGGGTGGCCGGATCGCTGAGCAGGCCCGCCGCGTCGATCTGCTGATAGAAGGTGATGCGGTGCCCGCGCTGCCGAAGGGTGTCGGCCAGCGCCTCCAGTGCCCGGAAGTGGCTGGGAAACGCAGGCGCCACGAAGCCGATGTGCAATGAGCGTGCCGCATCCATGGCTGCAGGGATCATTGCACCACGTCCCGTGGGCCTGCGGCAGTGGTCAGGCGGGCGTGGCGCAGGGCGGCCAGATTCTCGCTGCCGGTGCAGAAACAGGCGATGCGGAGCTGGCGGATCACGGTCTGGAAATGGGCCACCACGGCATCACTGGAATGCAGTGCACTGGTCAGTACCGAGGCGGCCTGGCCGACCATGTCGGCGCCCAGGCGGATCGCCTTCGCCGCATCCACGCCATCACGGATGCCACCCGAGGCGATCAGCGGTGTATCGGGCAGCACCCGACGCACCGCCTGCAACGCCTGTGCGGTGGGTATCCCCCAGCCACTGAAGGCCATGGCCACAGCGCGGTCTTCGGCGTCGCGTGCACGCTCGCCTTCCACGGCGGCCCAGCTGGTGCCACCGGCACCGGCGATGTCGATCACCGCGACGCCCACTTCGACCAGCCGGCGCGCCACGTCGGGCGACAGGCCCGCGCCGACTTCCTTCACCACCACCGGCACCGGCAGCACCCGCGCTATCGTGCCGATGGCCTGCAGGACGCCGCGCCAATCCCGGTCGCCACCGTCCTGGACCGCTTCCTGCAACGGGTTCAGGTGCACGATCAATGCGTTGGCGGAAATCATGTCGACCGCCCGCTGCGCCAGCGTGACGCCGCCTGCGCGCAGCTGGGCCGCCCCCAGGTTGGCCAGCAGCGGAACGTGCGGGCCTCGTCGACGCAGGTCGCGCGTCAGGCCGTGGTCCACACCGGCCTCGATGGCGACGCGCTGTGATCCCACCGCGAGTGCAATGCCCAGCTCCTGCGCGGCCTCCATCAAATGATGGTTGATGCGCGAAGCACGCAGTGCCCCGCCGGTCATCGAGCTGACCAGCAAGGGCGCGCGCAACGGCATGCCGAGCAGCCGGGTGCTGATGTCGATCTGGTCGAGGTCGATCTCCGGCAGCGCGCAGTGCTCGAAGCGGTAGTCCTCGAGGCCGGTCGTCGTAGTGGCGCGCGCGCGCACGGGGTCCAGCACGATATCAAGGTGATCGTTCTTGCGTTCGACCAGCTCGGAGATGGCGTGCCGCCCCAGCACGGGGGTACTCATGAGCCACCGAAAAGTTCGTGTACATAGGCGTTCAAGCGGCCATAGGGGCCGTGTACGTCGGCCAGCAGCGACCTGGCGGCGGCCACATGGTCGTCCAGCCGCCGACGCACTTCCGCTGCGCCAAGCAGGGCCACCAGCGTGCCCTTGCCCTCATCCTTGCCCTCATCCTTGCCGGTGGCGCTGCTGTCGGCCGTATCGCGCAGGTCATCCAGCAGCTGGAACGCGTGGCCGAGTTCGACCGCGGCGGCCCTCAGCTTCGCCCGCGTTTCGCCGCCAGCGCCGGCGAGGATCGCCGACATCTCCAGCGCGGCACCGAACAGCGCGCCGGTCTTCAACGCATTGGTGTGTTCGACCTCATCGACCAACCGTTGTGCCAGCGTGCCGCGCAGATCCTTGAACTGCCCGCCGACCAGACCCTGGCTGCCCACCGACACGGCGAGCACGCCGACGAGATCCGCACGGATCATCGGAGGCAGATCGTCCACCTCGGCCACCACCTGGAAGGCACGGCTCAGCAGAGCCACGGAGGCAAGGATGGCGGTGTCCTCGCCGTAGCGACGATGCACCGTGGGCAGGCCACGGCGAAGCGCGGCGTCGTCCATGCACGGAAGATCATCAAGGATCAGCGAGGCGCCATGGACCATCTCGACGGCACAGGCAACGTCCAGCACGGCGTGATGGCCCTGCCCGAGCTCCGCCGCGGACATGACGGTCAGCACCGGCCTGAGGCGCTTGCCCGGGGCGAGCGCGAAGCTTCGCATCGCATGGCTGACCAGGTCGGTCTCGTCCTGCGGGGCCGGCAGCAGGCTGGCCAGTCGCTCCTGCACCTGGACACGGATCTGCCGTGGATCGAACCATTCGGCCGGGATCGGTGAAAACCCGGACACTGACGGGGGCCGCGCGTCCAGCCAACGTATGCTTGCCGTCTCTTTCATGTTGGTGCCGGGTGGAGGGAGAGCATGAAAATGGCATGCCGGCCGTGAACACGATTTGATGGCTCAACGACCGTGCTGCTCGGCCGCGGACCTTCAGCCGGTCTGCATCGCCCACTCGGCGGGCGCGTCCCAGTCCAGTTGCAGGGGATGCCACCGCAGCAGGCTGGCCCGATGCCCCACGCTGACCACGATACAGTCCGCCAGGCGCTCATCCAGCAGGTCATACATCATCGCCTCTGCGTCCAGATCCAGCGCAGCGCTGGTCTCGTCCAGAAAAACCACCGCCGGGCGCTGCAGCAGGACCCGTGCAAAGGCCAGCCGCTGCTGCTCACCCGGTGATAGGACGCGCGACCAGTCCCGCTCGCTGTCCAGCTCAGCCGACAACGCCCCCAATCCAACCTCCAGCAGCGTCGCGCGTGCTGCAGGCGTATCGATCGACGCCGCCACGCCGGGGTAGGCAATGCAGGCGCGGAGGCTGCCTTCGGGCAGGTAGCTGCGCTGTGGCACGAACAGGACACGGCCGACCGGCCAGGACACCGTGCCTTCTGCCAGCGGCCAGAGTCCCGCCAACGCGCTGAGCAGCAGCGACTTGCCGCTGCCGGAGCGCCCCCGGACCAGCAGCCGGTCGCCGGGTCGCAACCGCAGGTGGGAGATGCCGCCCAGCCGGCCGCCCTGCGCACGATGCACGGCAATTCCCTGCAGCACGACGTCCGTGCCGCCGCGCTCGAACCGGAGTCCGCTGTCCCGACGCTGCTGCAGGGCGATGTCCAGCTCATGCAGGCGCTGGAACACCGAGCGCAGCAGGGCCAGGTCCTTGTACCGGTAGACGAACCAGGACAGCGCCCCGCGCACCCGGTTGAACAGGCTGTTGAGCTGCATGACCGTGCCCACGGTGATGGCGCCAGCGAAGTAACGGGGGCCGGTGATCAGGTACGGGAGCAGCATCGACGCCTGCACGTACAGGGCGTTCATCGCCGTGATCCGCTTGGTGTAACGCATGACCTCGCGCCAATTGTCCCGGATGCGGGTAAACGCCTCGGACAACCCGCGCTGTTCGGTTGCCTCGCCCTGCCACAGCGCAACGCTCGTCGCCTCGCTGCGCAGCCGCACCAGCAGGAAGCGGAAATCAGCCTCGCGCCGTTGCTGCTGGTAGTCGATGGCGACCAGGCCACGCCCGATCCACTCGATGAGCAGCGATCCCACCAACGCGTACAGCATTGCCGCCCACAGCATGTAGCCCGGCACTTCCAGGGCCATGCCGCCGGCGGCAAAGGACAGCGCCCCCGACAGGCTCCACAGCATCGTGGCAAACGTGAAGAAATCCACGGCGTAGTTGAGTGCCCCGACCGACAGGCGCAGCGTGTCGCTGGCCATCAACCGCAGGTCGTCGGCGATGCGCTGGTCGGGATTGTCGACCGCCCCTTCCGTGCTCATGCGCCAGTACGCATGCCCGCCCAGCCAGCGCTGGAGATGGTGGCCGGTCAGCCAGCTGCGCCAGCGCATGGCCAGCGCCTGCTCGAACCACACCCGCCCGGTACCGGCCACCACGATGCCGCCGATGATGAAGCCCAGCTCCAGCATCTGCCGCCAGAAACCGGCCAGGTCCCGTTCCACCAGCGCATCGAAGAAGTTCTTCTGCCAGTGCGTCTGTCGAACGCCGATATAGGTCAGGAACACGTCCAGGCCAATGATCGCGGCGAGCAGGCCATACGCACGCCAGCGATCGTCGGACACCCAGTACGGTCGCACCAGGCGCCATGCCTCCCTTGCCGAAACGGCCATGGTGTGCAGCCGTCAGAACTCGGAGCGCAACGTCACCATCACGTTCCGTGGCTCGCCGGGCGTGTTGTAACTGTTGAGGCCGCCGACCCGCTCATGGTACCGGCGATCAAACAGGTTGTTGACCGCAACGCCCAGCCGCATTGTTGCATTGAAACGATAGCCTGCCTGGGCACTGGCGACGGCGTAGCCGCCCTGCTCGCGCACGCCGGCGACGCCAGAGCCCAGGATGCCACTCGACGCGTGCAGCCCGCCGCCCAAGGAGAAGCCACGCAGCACGCCCTCTTCAATCCGGTAATTGGCAAAGAGTTTTACCGTATGTTCGGGCTCGAAAAGAGTGAACGGCGAGCCCGGCTGCAGCGTCTGGTGGCTGACGTAGCGCGTGAGCAGGCGGGTGTAGCCGGCGGTCAGGTCGAGGTTGGGCAACGGGCTGCCGCTGGCCTCCAGCTCCCAGCCCTTGACCTCCACTTCGCCTGCCTGCAGGAAGAACCCCGGGTGGCCCAGGTCGGGGTAGGCGCGGTTGACATCGCGCGTGCGGAAGGCGGCAGCCGCCAGGTTCAGTGCCCCACCACGCAGGCTGGCCTTCGCGCCCAGCTCGAGCTGCCTGCCCACGCGCGGATCGATCGCCTCTCCGCCGACACGGCGCTGGGTCTGCGGAATGAAGGTGTCGGCATAGCTCGCGTAGGCCGTCATGGCGTCGTTGAAATGGAACACCATGCCGGCGTACGGGGTGAACTCACCGTTGGCCTGGGCTCCGTCCTTCCAGGCGGTCAGCGGCTGCGGCGATACCGTGCGGGTCTGCACGTCGAAGCGGCTCCAGCGGCCGCCGGCCACGCCCGTCAGGCGATCGGTCAGCGCCAGCCGCACCTGTCCATACAGACCGCTCTGCCGGGTGATCGAGTGGAAGCCGGAGGTGTAGGCGATCGGGATGTCCGTTACCACGCCCGGCTCGGAAATGGGCACCCGCAGGACGGCGGGCCCTTGTCCATAGCGGCTGAGGCTGTCGTATTCCTCGATGCTGGCGCCGATGGTGGCGTGGTGCTCCCTGCCCCAGAACGCGAACGCACCCGCGGCGAAGACATCGACCCCCTCGCGTATCTCATCGCTGTCGCTCTGCCGGCGCGCGTAGCTCGCAACCGTGCCGGTGTCGCGGTCCACGCCACCGGTGGGATAGCTGTCCTTGTAGTACCAGTCCAGGCGCTGGCGGCTGGCGCGTACGTTCATCGACCAGTCGCCGTCGAACGCGTGGTGCAGGTCCAGCGTCACCGATTCCTTGTCCCAGTGCTGGATCACCCAGTCCGGGTAAACGTACAACGAGCGCGGCGCATCCAGGAACTGCTGATCGGTGTACGCGGGCTGTCCCATGTACGGCATCACGTCATCGGACTGCCGGGTGGCCGACAGGGACAGCGTGGTGGAAGGCGCAATGTCCCAGTCCAGCGTGCCGTGCAGCAATCGGTGCCGGGAGTCGGCCTTGCGGTAGAAGTAATCACGGTCCTGCGCGGTCGCCACGACGCGGCTGCGAAGTGTTCCGTCGCGGGTCAGCGGCCCGCCGACATCGAGCTCGGCGCGCCGGTTGGACCAGGAACCCGCGGACAGGACCACCGAGCCACCGAACACCTCCCTGCCCCGCTTGCGCACGAAGTTGGCGACCCCTCCGGGCTGGCCCGAGCCCTGGAAGATGCCGCCCGGACCCCGCAATACCTCGACGCGGTCATAGATCGCCAGGTCGAACTGCTGGAAGGCAGACAACGCCCCGTAGGCCGGAATCCCGTCATAGGACGACTCGAGGTTGTAGCCACGTGAGCGGATCTGGCTGGTAGCGCCGTCCCATGGCGTGACGGTCACGCCGGTCACCTCGCGGAGCGCGCTTTCCACGGTCACCAGGTTCTGATCCTCGATGCGCTGCCGGGTGATCACGCTGACCGAACTGGGGATGTCCAGCAGGCGGACCGGCGCCTTTCCGCCCCAGGTGATCTCAGGCGATGTGTAGGACCCGCTGCCTTCGGTCATGGCGCTCCGCCGCGCCTGCACGCGCACGGTGTCGAAGTCGGAAACCCCTTCCGGCACCTCCTTGCCCGCCTCCTGCGCCGTTGCAGAGAAGGCAGCAAGCAGGGCCACGGTCAGAAGCGGGCGTGCGGGCGGCAGCACAGCGGCGCGGGCACGACCCATCGCCCGAGAGGTACGGTTGAAGTCAGACATGCGATTTCCAGAGGGGAGCAGACGTGCAGGCCATCTGTCGCAGGGTCCTGCACACCCCTACCCCGATGACGGGTCGACCGCTCGGAGTGTAACGTTATGACATTGCATTCCGCATGGGACTTTTGGCATGGCATGCCATCCGTCGTCCTTCACCTTTACTCGCCGCTCTTTTCACGATGTCTCGCGCTGCCCGGCTGCATCGTCTCCACACCCTCGACAGCCGGTGGAATGCACCCATGGCAACGCGGAAGCCGTCTCCCGCCCTGCTGATCATCGACATGTTCAGCCACTTCGATTTTCCCGATGGCGAGCGCCTCGCTCCTCTGGCGCTCGACGCGGCTCATGCCATTGCCGCCCTGCGAGCCGCCTTCGATGAGCGCGGGTGGCCAGTGATCTACAGCAACGACAATTTCGGCGACTGGAAATGTGGTTTCCGCGAGCTTGTGGAGGCGTGCCTTCGCAACGCAGGGCCGGCCGGTGCCATTGCCACGCTGTTGCGACCCGATGCAGGTCACTATTCAGTCCTCAAGCCCAAGCATTCGGCCTTCCTCGCCTCGCCGTTGCAGATGCTGCTGCAGAAGCTCGAGGTGGACACGATCGTCCTTGCCGGGATGGCCCTGGATTCATGCGTGCTGGCAACGGCAATCGACGCCAAATCGCGTGAACTGCGCTGCCTGGTCGTGGACGAGGCGACCGCCGCGTTGCCCGGGCGGCGCGCGGCAGCGCTGCAGGTTCTGCAGGCCTCTGGCACGGCCGAGGTGGTGGCAGCTGCACGCCTGCTGTCCGCGCTGAAGGATCAGCCTGCCGACAACGGCATCATCATGGCGCTGTAGCGGCTGGCATGAAGGGTCTCAGATAGAGCTCGAGGTGGTCGATTGCCGTGACCGCATGCCCGGCACGCCCGCCCGTATGCGCCAGCGCGCTCCAGTCCGCGCGTGCCACTTTCTTCAGTTGCGTCGGGTCGGCCAGCAGCCAGTGCATCGACCAGTAAGGAAGCAGGCGCCGTCCGAGCGTGCTGCGCCCAAGCTCCACGATGTCCGTATGGGCGTTCGAGGCAAGGATACGCCGGTAAGCCGCTGCGACACCCCCCTCCGGGCCTTCCAGGTACTGCAGGAAATGGATACCGTCGAACAGAAGCACGCCGGTGACGTCCGCGCTGGCGTTGAAAGCCGCTGCCCGGGCCACCATGGCATCGATACTCTCCCGCGTCCAAGGCTGTTCAGCCTGGCTGATGTAACCGAGGGCTCGTACCGGCACGCTGACACTCTCCACGTAATCACTCGCCCGACCATAACGGGGCCTTCATAAAAAGCGGGTGATGCAGACTTCGCTCCCTGGGCGGTGCCTAGTTCACTCCGCCCGTACGCGGTTTGGGTATGGTGACCCCACCGGCCAAGGGAGTTCGGAGCGGAGGCGATGGACGAACGCGCGCGACTGACCGCGTTGTGGAACCTGCAGATACTGGAGTCGGATCCGGAGCCGTTCTTCGACGCACTGACCCAGGCCGCGCGCAGCCTGACAGGCATGCCGGTGGCGCTGGTCTCGCTGGTGGACGGCGACCGCCAGTGGTTCAAATCCCAGTTCGGGCTGGACGGGCTGCGCGAGACCCCCCGCGACATTTCCTTCTGCACCTGGACCATCCGCTCCGACGACGTATTCGAAGTAGAGGATGCAGCCGCCGATCCGCGCTTCGCCGACAACCCCTCCGTTCTCGGGCCTCCCTATGTTCGCCACTATGTCGGCGCGCCGATCTGCGTCGACGGCGAACGGGTCGGCACATTGTGCCTGCTCAGTCCGCAACCGGGGAAAGTGTCCAGCGCGCAGGCTGATACGCTGGCCGCGCTCGCGCGGGCGGCCGCCGTGGGCATGCAGCAGCGCTCGGCACTCCTGGAGCGGGTGCGCGAATCCGATGCGCTGCGCCGAAGCCTCCAGCGCAGCCAGGACTTCCTGGAACGGACCAATGGGCTGGCCAGGGTGGGCGGCTGGGAACTGGACGTGGCCACCGGCGCCCTGTCCTGGACACGCGAAACGCGCACGATCCACGGCGTTGCCGAAGACGCGGTGCCTTCCCTGCAGTCGGCAGTGGCGTTCTATTCCGACGCGGCGCGTAGCACACTCGAAGCGGCCCTGGCGGCGTGCATCGGCTCAGGCACGCCGATCGATCTCCTTCTGCCCTCCCACAAGGCATCCGGCGAGCGGATCTGGTTGCACATCGTAGGGCAGCGCGAACATCACGCCGAAGGCAGCCGGCTCATCGGCGCCGTGCAGGACGTGACCGAGCAGCGACTCGCGGTGGAGGCATTGGCGCAGAGCGAGTCGCGTTACCGACGCCTGTTCCAGCACAGCCTGGGCCTGATCTGCACGCATGCGCTGGACGGCACCATCACCTCGGTCAATCCGGCTGCATCGCATTCGCTGGGCCGACCGGAAGCCGAGTTGATCGGCTGTTCCCTGGCCACCATCATCCCGGAGCAGAAGCGTGCCCAGTTTGACGCCTACCTGGCGCGCATCACCGAACACCAGAGCGACTCGGGCATGATGGAGCTGGTCGCCCAGGACGGGTCGCGGCGCTTCTGGGCGTACCACAATGTCATGGACGTCGAAGCCGATCCCCCCTACGTGCTGGGTCACGCCCAGGACATCACCACGCAGTACATCCAGGAACAACAGCTGCAGGACCTGGCCACGCGCGATCCGCTGACGCGGAGTTTCAACCGGCGCTACCTCACCGATCTGGCCCAGCAGCAGCTGGAGGCCTGGGGCTGCCTGGTCTTCGACCTGGACCGCTTCAAGGAGGTCAACGACACCCAGGGCCACGCCCGTGGTGACGCTGTGCTGGTTGAGTTCGTCGTGTTCCTGTCGCGCTTCCTGCAGGGCGAGGAGGTCGTCGTCCGGCTCGGCGGCGACGAGTTCCTGGTGTTCGTTCCGGGCGCTACGCTTGAGCGGCTGCAGGCACTGGAGTCGGCCTATCAGCTGCATGCGGACCAGGCACCGATCCGCTTTTCCGGGGGCTGTGCCATCAGCCGCTCCACGGAAACCGTTGCCGATACGATCAATCGCGCCGACATGAAGTTGTATGACCGGCGCCGGCGCGACCGCGGCTGACCCGCCTCCCGAGCCTGCTCAGTCGTCCTGCGCCCAGCGCGCCAGGTTCTGCTCGATCGACGAAATCCCTTCCCAGGGATCCTTGCGCCGGCGTCGCAGCTTTGCCGGAACGTCCTTGATCGTGAAGCCGTCCGCGCGTGCGAGCCGGGCCAGCTCGTTCCACCCGATCGGCATGGCGACCGGTGCCCCGGGCCGGCCCCTGAGCGAATACGACGCCACGGCGGTTGCGCCGCGTCCATTGCGCAGGTAGTCCACGAAGATCCGCTTGTTGCGCAGGCGCTTGCTGGCCGTGGCAAGGAACCGATGCGGCTCGGACTGCGCCAGCGCATCGGCAAAACCCTTGGCGAAACGCTTGGTGAGGTCCCAGTCGCAGCCCGGATTCAACGGCACCACCACATGCAGGCCCTTGCCCCCCGACACGCGGAGGAATGATTCGAGCTCCAGCTGCGCCAGCAGCCTGCGGATATCGGTAGCGGCCCGCTTGACCTCGTCAAACGGCACGTCAGGGCCGGGGTCCAGGTCGAAAACCACCCGGTCGGCACGATCCGGCTGCGCGGCATGGCTGCCCCAGGGGTGGAACTCCAACGCGTTGAACTGCACCAGTTCCAGCAGGCTCGCCGCATCGCGCACCACCAGGTAATGCGCGTTGATGCCGCTGTCCTCCTTCAGGCGGACTGCATCGACGCGTTCCAGGCCGGCCGTGTGGTGTTTCTGGAAGAAGCAGGGTTTGCCGGTGCCGGACGGACACCGGATGATCGACAGCGGGCGATCGATGATTTCAGGCAGCAGGTGCGGCATGACCGCGCTGTAATAGTCCCAGACATCCTGCTTGGTGTAGCCGTCCTCCGGGAACAGGACCTTGCCGGGTGAAGAAAGCGCCGGGGCCGCGCGCGGGAGCGCAGCGGGCTCGGGTGCTGTGTCGGTTGTCTTCGCTTCACCCCGCGCGCGTTTCGGCCGGCGAATGTCCGCAGATCGCGCCCGGTCCGGATCAAGGAGGTCGGCGATGGCCTTGTCGTCCCGCACCGTCTTGAACGAGGCCTGGCGCAGAAGCTGCTGACCGCCGATGCCGCGGTAGAACACCTCCACCACGAAGCGCGGTGGAAACCAGGTCGCTGCCCGCAGGTCGGTGTCCTCGGTGGGCACGTACGCGGTGGGCCTGCGTCCGCCCCCACCCTGCAGGCGCTTGCTGACCTCGCGCATCAGCTCGTCGGAGAATCCGGAACCGACGCGCCCGGCATACAGCCATCCGTGAGCGGCATCGGGTCGTGCCAGCAGCAGTGAACCGAAGCCGGTCCTGCTGCCCTTCGGCGCGGTATAGCCAACCACCGCGAACTCATCGCTGGCGAGCTGTTTCGTCTTGCGCCAGTCATCGCTGCGACCGCCGTGGTATCCGCGATCGGCGCGCTTGGAGATGATGCCCTCGAAGTGCTGTTCACCGGCAAGCCGGTACGCCTCCGCCCCCTCCCCCTGTACGTGGGAACTGAACGCCAACGGCGCACCGTGCCCTTTCAGCAGCATCTGGAGCAGCGCCTTGCGCTCGAGCAGCGATGCATCGGCAATGTCCACACCATCGACGTGCAGCAGGTCGAACAGGGCATAGGCCAGCGCACCCTGGCGTTCCCCGGACAAGGTCGCCTGCAGCAGGTTGAAGTCTTCCTTCGTGCCGGCGCCGGCGATCAGCTCCCCGTCCAGTGCCGCCGACCGCAGCCCCAGGCGTTCGATGGCGTCGCGGATCTCAGGGAGCTTGGCGGTCCATTCCAGCGCATTGCGCGACCAGAGGCGGACATCGCCCGCGTCGACCGTCGCAAGGATCCGATAGCCGTCCCATTTTATCTCGTGGACCCACTGCGCTCCCTGCGGCGGCGCCTCGCCCAGCCTGGCCAGCTGCGGCTCGAAGGCAGCGCTGGGCGGCGCTGCCTTCTTCGCGCCCGCAAGCTTCAGTGCCGTGGCCGCCCAGTCGCGTCGCCTGCTGCGTTTGACCGGCAGGGTCTTGAGCTGCCGCTTGCCGGTTTTTCCGCCGCCGGCACGCTTGATGTCGTCGGCGGGCGCCGCGGCGATATCGGCGAGCAGGTCATCGGCCTCGATGTCGCCGGCATAGGCATCGTCCTCCTTGAACAGGAGCCACTGCGGTTGCCGCGCCGGCTTGCCGGACCGCACCAGGTGCCAGCCGCCCTTGAGCTTGCTGCCGAACAGCTCGAAGCGCAGATGTCCCTTCGCCAGCTGCGCTTCAGCGTCGCCCTGCGTGGACCAGACACCCTGGTCGAAACGGGCCACGTGGCCGCCGCCATATTCGCCCTTGGGAATCTCGCCTTCGAACGCTGCGTAGTCGACCGGATGATCCTCGACCTCGACCGCCATGCGCTTGACGGTCGGATCGAAGCTGGGGCCCTTCGGCACCGCCCAGCTTTTCAGCGCATCGCCGACCTGCAGGCGAAAGTCGTAGTGGCGGCGGCTGGCGTGATGCAGCTGCACCACGAAAATAGCGCGCTGCCCGGGCGGGAGTGCTTTACCGGGCTCCGGCTCCCGGGTCTGGTCGAAGCGACGCTTGCGGCGGTATTCGACCAGCGACATCGCAGCGCCCCTTACTTGCCGAGGTGCTGCCGCACCGCTGCCGAGGTCGGGCCCACCGCCTTCACGGCTGCGCGAAGCTCGTCGGCAGAGACGCCCAGCGCCGTCGTCCAATAGCGCAGCTCATAGTCTTCGTTGACGTTGATGCGGTCCCGGTCCGGGCCGCCACGCTGGTTCTTGTCATCGGTCATCTTCAGTCTCCTTGTCCAGACGCAGCCATGTGGCCTGCGGGTTGGTTCTATGCCAGCGCAGGTTGAAGTGCCGTGAAGTGCGCGGAATCAAGCAATGAAGCCTCACCGGCCCCGCGAGGGCAGCGACAGTGACGCCCCGGGAAAACCTGTTCAAATGTTATGTAATAGCATTACATGCTAAGGTGCCCGACCCTGTTGCCGCCCGAGTGCTCCATGCCCGCATCCGCCGTGATTGATGTCCGCGCCCTCCACGTTGGCTTTGCGGGCAAGCCCGTGCTTGCGGATCTGAACCTCAGGCTGGAGGCGCAACGCATCTACGCGCTGCTTGGCGGCAATGGGGCGGGCAAGTCAACCACGCTCTCGGTGCTGCTGGGTTTCGTCAGACCCGCCTCCGGAGAGGTCACCGTGGCCGGCGTCACGCCATGGGAGAACCCGGGTGCGGCGCGCCGCCAGTTGGCCTACCTTCCTGAAAACGTCGCGCTCTATACCCATCTCACCGCGGTGGAAAATGCGGCCTATCTGCTCTCGCTGAGTGGCGCGCCGGCAGACCGCGATGCCATCGTCGAGGCGCTGCGTTCGGCAGGTCTCCAGGAATCGGCGTGGCACCAGCGCCTGGCTGGCTTCTCGAAAGGCATGCGCCAGAAGGTCGCCATTGCGATTGCGCTGATGCGCCAGGTGCCGCTGCTGCTGCTTGATGAGCCCACCTCCGGCCTGGACCCGGGCGCGAGCGCCGACTTCCACATGCTCCTTGAGTCGGTACGTGCACGCGGGACCTCGGTACTGATGGTCACCCATGACCTGATGGGGGCCGTCGAGGTCGCCGACCGCATCGGCGTGCTCGAACGCGGACGCATCGCTTACGAGTCCGAACGCGGGTGCTTTGATCTTCCCGCGCTGCACGCTCACTTCTCCGGCCGGTCGATCGCCGCATGAGGGCCTTGATGCTGGTGATGGGCAATGAACTGCGCTCGATGGTCCGTGACCGCACGGCCGTGTGTGCAATTGTCCTGATGACCCTGCTGGCAGTGGCCGCGACGCTGGTTTCCGCCCACCACATGCAGTCCGCGGCGGAGCATCGCGTGCGCCAGCAGCGTGCAGCCGAGCAGGCCTTCGATGCGCAGCCGGACCGCCATCCCCATCGCGTGGTCCATTACGGGCATTTCGTCTATCGACTCCCCTCCGCGCTCGCCGCGTTCGACCCCGGCGTCGACCCCTTCACGGGCAGCAGCATGTTCCTGGAAGGCCATCGACAGAACACCGCCAACTTCGGCGACGTCATGCAGAGCTCCCTGCTGACACGCTTTGGCCAACTCACGCCGGCGTTCGTCCTGCAGATACTCGTGCCGCTGGTGCTGATCTTCCTGGGGCACGGCGTGTTCGCCCAGGAGCGCGAGCGCGGCACGCTGCGGCAGTTGATGCTGCAGGGTGCGCCGCTGCGCGCTGTCGTCGCAGGGAAGACCGCCGCGCTGGGCGTGGTGTCGTCGATCTTCGTCCTGCCCGCCTTCGTGGGATTGGCGCTGCTGGCAGCGTCTCCGGGCGGGTCGGCCAGCGTCGCCGGTGCGCTGATGCTGGGCTACGCGCTCTATCTCGGCACCTGGTGCCTGCTCATTGCGGCCGGCTCCGCACTGCTCGCGCGGCGCCGCGATGCGTTGCTCGTCCTGATCGCGGGCTGGGCAGTGGCCGCCCTGCTGGTGCCGCGCATGGCGCCCGATCTTGCCCACGCCCGCTACGCACTTCCTGACCGCCTGCAGACCGAAGTGGCCATTGGCCGCGATCTGCGCGCGCTCGGCGACAGCCATGACCCAGATGACCCCTATTTCTCCGCCTTCCGCCGCAATGTGTTGCGCACCTATGGTGTCAGCCGTATCGAAGATCTGCCGGTGAACTACAAGGGCCTGCTGGCCGTGGAAGGTGAGCGTGTAACCTCCGCCCTGTTCAACGACCATGCCGGACGCAGTGCGCAGGTGCTGCATGCGCAGAACCGGCTGGTCAGCGGGTTCGCGCTGCTCAGCCCGGCGATCGCATTGCGCACTCTGTCGATGAGCGCGGCGGCGACCGATCTCAACGCGCACCTGCGGTTCATCTCCCAGGCCGAGGCACATCGTTATCGGCTGGTACAGCACCTGAATCAACTGCAGGCGCACGGGGTGTCCTATGCGGATGACACCGCCCGGGACGCGGGTGCCGACCAGCGCAAGCGCGTCGACCGCGCCCATTGGCGGGCGATTCCGGGCTTCCAGTTCAGCCCGCGGACCGTCGCCGATACGCTGCGGGGCATGCTGCCCGCTCTGCTGGCACTGTCGGGATGGCTGCTTGCCAGCCTGTTGCTGCTTGCGCTTGGCGCACGCCGTCTGGAGGTTGCCCGATGAGCCTGTGGCGCTTCGAGTGGTTGCTTCTGCTGCGCGCGAAAATCGCCGTGGCCGGTCTCCTGCTGCTGGCCGGCCTGACGGTTGCCAGCCTGGTATCGGGGGTCCAGCGGATCGAGAGCCAGCGTCAGGCCATCGCACGCATCTCAACGCTGCAACAGGAAGACCTGGCTGCAGTGGCTGCCGCGCACGCGGCGTCGGGCGACGCAGGCCAGGCGGCCTACTACAGCTTCCATCCCACCTGGAACCCGCCGTCCTCCCTGTCCTTCGCAGCCGTCGGCATGCGCGACGTGGCGCCCTTCGTCCTGCGCGTGCGGGCCTTGGGGCTGGAGGCGCAGATCCACGATGGCGACGCGTTCAATCCGGAACTCGCGCTGGCCGGGCGCTTCGATTTCGCCTTCCTGCTCACCTTCCTTGCGCCGCTTTTCGTCATCGCGCTGTTCCATGACCTCCGGTCCGCAGAAACCGAATCAGGCCGCGAGCGTCTGCTGCGAAGCCTGCCCGGCTCTCTGCCGAGGCTGCAGGGTCGGCGCGTGACGGTACGGCTGCTGGCGTTGGCCGCTTGCCTGGGCCTGCCCTTCTGCATCGCCGCGCTGCATCAGCACGTGCCGGCAGCACAGATTCTCGCAGTACTCGCTCTGACGGTGGTGTACCTGGTGTTCTGGGCAGCCGTTTCGTTGCTGGTCGCAGTGCGCGGCTGGGGCTCCAGTACCAATGCCGCAGCGCTTGCCGCCGTATGGGTCTGCATCGCGCTGGTGTTGCCAGCGCTGGCCAACGTCGTCATCGAGCGCAGCATCCCGGTCGAGCAGGGAGCGGAGATCGCGCGGGCACAACGCGAGGCCGTCAACGCCGCATGGGACGTTCCGCGCGAGGAGACGATGCAGCGCTTCTATGCGTCCCATCCGCAATGGAGGCACTCGGCTCCTCTGGGCGACGCGTTCCACTACAAGTGGTATCTCGCCTTCCACCAGAACGGAGATGATGCGGTTGCACCATTGGCGGCGAAGTACCGCGCCGGCATCGAGGCCCGCCTGGCGGCGGCTGGCACGCTCGGATGGCTGCTGCCGCCGGTCGGTGTGCAGGCCGCGATGACCCATCTGGCAGGTACGGACATGGAGGGGCATCTCGCCTATCAGGACCGCATCCGCGCCTTCCACCGCGAGCTGCGCCAGTTCTATTATCCCTATCTGTTCGAAGACACGCGGTTCGGGGAACACGACTACTGGCATGCGCCGACGTTCGTTCCGGCTGCCCACGAGGACGAACGACGCGCAGCCGCTGACCGCCCATAGGGAGCGCCGCTGCCCGGGTGATGAGCGGCGCAGGCTGACCGCTCGTCGCGTCGGGTTCGGGGCGGCCGGGCCGTCCCTGGGGTGGCCCTCGCATCCGCTTCACGGAACGTGGTCGCCCCTTCCACGTCCTGGCGCATAGCGTGACCACTCCCCTTACGGAGAAACGGCATGGCTATCAAGACGATGGAAGACCTCTTCATCCACGAGCTTTCCGATATCTACAGCGCTGAAAAGCAGTTGACCAAGGCGCTGCCCCGTTTGGCGCGCGCATCCACCAACCCGGAGCTCGCTGCGGCCTTCGAAACCCACCTGGAGGAAACCCAGGGCCAGATCGAACGCATCGACCAGGTGGTCGAGATCCTCGGCATCCGTCTCAAGCGCATCAAGTGCGCGGCGATGGAAGGCCTGGTCGAGGAAGGCAAGGAAGTGATCGATTCGGTCGAGAAGGGACCGGTGCGTGACGCGGCCCTGATCGGTGGCGCCCAGAAGGTGGAGCACTACGAGATCGCCTCGTACGGCACGATTGCAGCCATCGCCAAGCAGCTTGGTTACAAGGATGCGCTGCCGCTGCTGCTCGAGACGCTGGAGGAGGAGAAGGCGACTGACGAGAAGCTGACGCTGCTGGCCAAGAGCGGCATCAGTGCAGAGGCCGCGAAGGCGGCCTGATCGCGCGCCATCAGGCCCATCACAGCGCCCCGGCTGCTCATCGCGCCGGGGCGCCTGCAAGGAGCAGGCGTGGACCAGAATACTGCGATGGAAGGTGCAACCAGCCGCTGGCCCCAGCGGCTGTGGGTGATACGGCACGGCCAGAGCGCGGGCAATGTGGCCCGTGATTACGCCGAGGAAAACGCGATCACCCTTATCGAACTCGAACACCGCGATGCGGATGTTCCCCTCTCCGAGCTTGGAGAGCGCCAGTCTGCTGCGTTGGCGGCATGGGTGAGCGGCCTGCCTGAATCGGAACGGCCCGACGTGGTACTCGCTTCCCCCTATCGACGCGCCCGCCAGACGGCCGAGGCCGTTGCCGCCGCGCTTGGCCAGCCCGCATCCTCCCTGGTCATCGACGAACGCCTTCGCGAGAAGGAGTTCGGCGTCCTCGACCGTTATACCTCGTCCGGCATCGTATCGACGTTCCCCGAGCTGGCCGCACAGCGCAAGCTGGTCGGAAAATTCTATTTCCGCCCACCGGGCGGCGAGAGCTGGTGTGACGTCATCCTCCGGCTGCGTGGCGTCGTCGGCGACCTGCAGCGCAACCACGTTGGCAGCCGGGTCGTGATCGTCGCCCACCAGGTCATCGTGAACTGCATGCGCTACCTGCTGGAGGGCCTGGACGAGCGCACGATCCTCGACATCGACCGCGAAAGCGACGTGCCCAACTGTGGGGTCGTGGAGTATGCAGTGCAGCCGGGCCAAACCGGCCTGTCACTGGTCCGCGCCAATTTCGTCTCGCCGGAGCTCGCCGAGCATCCGCAGACCGGTGCATCTGACGTGCCGGCTGGAGCGCGCTGACATGGAGCACGCTGACACGGAGCACGCTGACATGGATGACGCGGCGGCGCGGCAACTCGACGAAAGCGCATTGCGCGGCAAGCCGTTGCCGGCCCCGGGCGAAGACAAGGAAGCCCGAGGCCGCGTCTGCGTGATCGGCGGATCGGTGACCGTTCCCGGGGCGGTCCGACTGGCCGGTGAGGCCGCTCTCCGGGCCGGCGCCGGCAAACTGCAGATAGCGACCGCGCAGGGTATCTCCCAAGTGCTGGCGATCACGGTTCCCGAGGCCCTGGTGCTGCCGCTGCGGGTCGCCTCTTCCGGCGAGATCGCCGCCGGCACCCCCGCGCTGAACGAACTGCTCCAGGACTGCGGATCCATCCTGATCGGCCCCGGCATGGCGGCGAGCCCCTTTCTCGCGCGGCTGGTACGTCGCGCGGCGGCGCTGCCGGGCACCGTGGTCCTTGATGCCGGTGCATTGGTGATGCCGCTGCGCGCAGCGCCGGAAGTCCCCTTCGTGCTGACGCCGCATGCCGGCGAAATGGCGGCATTGTGCGGCGTGTCGCGCGATGAGGTGACAGCGGCACCGTGGCAGCATGCCCTGCACATTGCCGAGGCGACCCGCAGCATCGTGGTGCTCAAGGGGCGGCGGACGCGGATCGTGACGCCGGGTGGGGAGTGCTGGCTGCACACCGGCGGTGCCACCGGCCTGGGAACATCCGGTTCGGGTGACGTGCTGGCCGGGCTCATCGCCGGTTTCGCTGCCCGCGGGGCATCCGCGTTGGACGCCGCGCTATGGGGCGTGTGGGTGCATGGCCAGGCAGGTGCGCGGCTGGCTGGCTCGGTGGGTTCGCTGGGCTTCCTGGCGCGCGAGCTGGGCGCTGAAGTGCCCGCAATCCTGGACCGCTTCGCCTAGGGCGGCCCATCTGCAGAGCGGTCCCAGGCCCCTGCCCCCCCGATCTCCGCCAGAGTACCGGAGTCCACAGCATGGGAGCGCTGGCCCAGGTCAAAATCTCGCGCTGTGTTTACGCGCTTTCGTCCAGATTGATGGCCCTCGTCACCTGATGGAACCCGCGTGTGGGCCTGCTTCAGACTCTGCTCGACTATGCGCCGCTCATCACTGCCGCGATGTCGGCGACGACGGCGCTCATCTGGATCGTCTACCTCAACGTCTTCCTGGCGAGCTATCGCCGGCAGCGGCGGCCGTCCATCCTGATCACGTCCGGCGCCGGGCGCGGCATGCGCTCGCACTGTTTCGTGACCAATCTCGGGCTGGAGCCGATCTTCCTGCTCGACATCATCCTGGATCTGGTCCAGCCCGACGGCACGCGCGTGCGCGCCGTCATCCCCGAACGCAACGAGCGCTGGTGCCGGGACGATCAGGCGGACACCGAAGACGCGCGTCGCGCGACCAACGTGGGCCCGCTGCACAGCGGGGAGGAGATCGACATCGGTCGGTTCTCGACGATGATCGACCGCGCGTGCGCGGAGAATCCGCAGGTCCGGGCCGACATGCCGATCGCCTCTCTCGAAGTGACGGTCGTGACGATCACGGCCGCAGGTGCGGCGCTATGCGGTGCCTCGCGCCGCTATCGGCTGGAAGACGATGGCGACGGCGGATCCCGCCTGCGTCCGACCACCATCAAGGCCAGGCAGCTGCAGGGCTTTTTCGCCCGCCGCCGGCTGACCCGCGTGCTGGCAAGCCACCTGAGTGAAGAGACCTGACCACGGCGCTGGCACAACCGAGGACGATGAGGAGAAGCGGTCAGGCAGCAGCCACGCGCAACGCGTGGCGAGCGAATACCGAAGGCCGCGGCAGTGCCCCGCATCGCAGGATGTTCACGCCGGTCCACCATCGGCTGAACACCGGCGCGCCTACCTTGCAGATGCAGCAGTACAGAACGGCTGCCATTGCACTTCGGCGTGCTCCTCCGAACATCACCACGGGTCTGCTTTCGATGATCACCACTGGACAGTTCACCATTTCCCACGTTGACGCGCTGCGTTACGACGACGGCCGCATCCGCAAGCTGCATGGACTGACCACGTGCTGCAGCCGTTGTCATGAGCCGGCGACACTGCGGTCCGAACACATCGAGCGGCAGGGCGGCGGCCTGGTGCTCAAATGTGCCCGTTGTGCCAACCGGCAGGCGCTGACCCTGGCGTGCCTCGACGGGTAGGCATGCCCTTCCGGCGTTACCGTGACGTCAGCCGGGCGCAGGCCACCATCGCACGGTTTTCAGCTGCCCTCCCGCATGGTGTCCCTTCCCTTGAGAAGTGAGTGCGACCATGACCAAGCTGATCGAACGCGTGCACACCGATGCGGCAACCATTGATCGTCTGAAGGTCCTGCAGCAGGAACTGGACGCGGAGCTGGAAGTCGAACTGCATCTGACGGACGGACGGGTGCTGCGCGGCACTGTCGTTGAGCGCCCTTCCCTGCTCCAGTTCGTCGACCATGGCGGACAGGAGGGGACCAACGGCTCGCTGCGGCTCGACCTCGCCGATGGCAGCACCCAGCTGCTTCTACTGGATGAGGTTGCGCACGTGGTCCGGCTTGGCACGGCGTAACGCCCCGCGCAGGCGTCGCGCTCAGCGGCCCGATGAGGCGGGCGGGGAAGCCTGCCCG
>ENA-UOXB01000499-UOXB01000499.1-bioreactor-metagenome-genome-assembly--contig:-NODE-499-length-26465-cov-7.623022_pt1 | contig 26465 bp, 18 predicted proteins | sample MGYA00238158_ERZ761615 | MGnify/ENA primary metagenome ERZ761615 (study PRJEB28904, sample SAMN06267902) | bioreactor metagenome | isolation source: Joint BioEnergy Institute, California, USA | place...
GGAACGCATGGCGCAGGATGCGCCAGACCACCTGGCCGAACTGGCTCGGCAGCGAACCGGTGTTGTAATGCTGTCCGTAGCGGCGGCAGATCGCCTTCACTTCCACGGCGATGCGTGCATAACGGTTGGCCGGCAGGTCCGGATAGAAGTGGTGTTCGATCTGGTGGCTGAGGTTGCCCGACAGCACATTGATCAACCAGCCGCCCTTGAGGTTCGACGAGCCGCGCAGCTGGCGCAGGTACCAGTGGCCGCGTGATTCGTTGCGCAGGCAATCCTTGGAGAACGTTTCGGCGTCTGCGGTGAAGTGGCCGCAGAAGATGATCACATAGGTCCAGATGTTTCGCATGCCGTTGGCGACCAGGTTGCCGAGCATCACCGGCAGGAAGAACGGTCCAGCCAGCGCGGGGAACAGCAGGTAATCCTTGCCCAGCTGGCGCCCCATCTTTGCGGCGACCGGACGCGTCTCCCTCCACAGCTGGTGCGCGGTCATCCGGCCCTTCAGCCAGCGGCCGATGCGCAGGTCCTGGATGGCCACGCCCCACTGGAACATCAGGGCGAAAACCGGCGCGATGATGGGCTGCAGCAGGTAGAACGGACGCCAGCGCTGCTCCGGGAAGATGCGCAGCAGGCCGTAGCCGATGTCATCGTCCATGCCACGCACATTGGTATAGGTGTGGTGCTTGAAATTGTGCGTCTTGCGCCAGTTGTCACTGGTGGCGACGATGTCCCACTCGTAGCGGTTGCCGTCCAGCTTGGGGTCGCCGGTCCAGTCATACTGGCCATGCATCACGTTGTGCCCCAGCTCCATGTTCTCGAGGATCTTGGACAGCGCCAGCAGCAGCGTGCCGGCGATGCACGCCGGCCACAGCAGGGCCGGGAAGTACAGCGGCGAGAACGCACCGGCGAACAGCAGCAGGCGGCCAAGCACGCCGGACCAGCGTACCGCCGCCGCGACACGGCGGATGTAGCGGGTATCAGCCGCGCCCAGCTCACCGATCACGCGGTCGCGGATGGCGTCCAGCTCGGCGCCGAAGGCGTTCAGCTCAGCAGGGGTCAAGGCACGATCGGGACGGCTCATTGCGAAGTTCCTCAGAGATCCAGGACCAGGTCGGTGGTCGGTGCGCTGACACAGATCCGGACCGGCATGGCCGGCTCGTCCTGGTCCTCGCCAGTGCGCAGGTGCCTGGTGGCACCGCTTGCGCGTACGCAGGTGCAGGTATTGCAGATACCCATCCGGCAGCCGTGCTTCGGCTTCAGCCCCTGTGCTTCCAGGCTGTCCAGCAGCGCCCTGCCCCGCGGCACGGTCAGCGTGCGCCCGCTGCGCGCCAGGGTGACCTGCACCTCGCCCTGCACCGCATCGGATGTCACGGGCGGGGTGAAGGCTTCGGCCTGGAACCCGGCCACATGGTGCAGCAGGCGCGCGCGCGCAGCAGTGACGAAGCCATCCGGACCACAGGCCAGCACGTGGCGCTGTGCCAGCGGTACATCGCCGAGTCCGTCGAAGTCGATCGCGCCGACGCGGGCGGCGGGCGCCGTCGCGTCACGCGTGGCCAACAGGCGTACCGTCAGCTGCGGATGCTGCGCCGCCAGCGCGTCCAGTTCAGCGGCGAAGCTGAAGCCGGCAGCACTGCGCTCCCAGTAATAAAGGTCCACGGGCGCGGCCAGCGGACGCGCGCACAGCGCCCGCAGCAGGCTGCGCATGGGCGTGATGCCGCTGCCGGCTGCCAGCAGCAGCAGCGGCGCGGCGGTCGGCAGCGAGAAGTCCCCGAAGGCCGCGCCAATGTGGAACACGGTGCCGACACGGGCCTGCCTGACCAGATGCTGGCTGACCCGCCCGCCGTCCACCGCCTTCACGGTGATGGCGAGATGCCGGCGGTCCAGCGGGGTCGGGCTGTAACTGCGCTGCAATACCCGTCCGTCGATTTCCACACCCAATGTGACGTGCTGGCCGGGCTGCATGCCGCGCCAGTGGCGGTTGGTCCGCAACACCAGGGTGCAGGCACCCTCGCCCGCCGGCTCGCGTCGCACCAGCCGCGCCATGGGCTGGCGGAGGGTCCACAAGCCGTTGAACTGCCCTGCCCAGTAGTCGAACAGCGCCGGGGAAAGCCAGCGGTGGGGCGACAGCAATGAGGGACGAACAAGCAGGTCGGAAGGGGCGGCAGTGTTCATGGGTGAACTATACGTGCGCGCACACAGCTGTGTATACAGGTGTATACCAAACCGATCAGGTATGATTCACGCTCGCCCAGCCGGTTGTCCCATGCCCCCCATCGTCACCCCTCCGCCCGAAGACGCCACGCCGGTCCGCCGTACGGTGACCCGCGAGGATCTGATCATCGCGGCGCTGGCGCTGATCGGGCCGCATCGCAGCCTGTCCACCCTCAGCCTGCGCGAGGTCGCGCGCGAAGCCGGCATCGCGCCGAACAGCTTCTACCGGCAGTTCCGCGACATGGACGAACTGTCCATCGCACTGATCGACCTGGCCGGGCGCTCGCTGCGCACCATCATCGGCCAGGCCCGCCGCCGCGCCACCGTCTCGGCCACCAGCGTGGTCTGGGTCTCGGTTGAGACGTTCATGGAGCAGCTTCGCGCCGACGACAAGCTGCTGCATGTCCTGCTGCGCGAAGGCGCGGTGGGTTCGGACGATTTCAAGCACGCGGTGGAGCGTGAGCTGCAGTATTTCGAGGACGAGCTGCAGGTCGACCTGGTGCGGCTTGCAGCGATGGATGGGGTCCGCCTGCATGCGCCGCAGCTGGCCGCAAAGGCGATCACCCGGCTGGTGTTCGCGATGGGCGCCAGCGCGATGGATCTGCCGCCCGAGAAGGATGCCGAGCTGATCGAAGAGATCTCGACGATGGTGCGCATGATCATCGTCGGTGCACGCACGCCGGCCGCGTTCCGCCGCAGGCGCTGAGGCGGTAGTGACGGCCGCTGGCCGTCATGGGGCGCCCCCTCTTTCTCTGACGGCCAGCGGCCGTCACTACCCCCGTGGCTGTTGTCGTTGACCTGACGTTGTGGTCGCGGGTGTCACCCTGCGTCACTGTCTCAACGATAAGGAAGCTCCCCCATGCGCGCTGCCCTCCACAGCCAGTTCGGCGATCCCGTCACCGTACTCTCCGCCGGCCAGGCCGAGCTGCCCTCTCCCGGCCCGGGCGAGGTCCGCATCCGGACCACGCTGGCGCCCATCCACAACCACGACCTGTGGACGGTCCGTGGCCAGTACGGCTACAAGCCCGAGCTGCCGGCCATCGGCGGCAGCGAGGGCCTGGGCGTCATCGACGCACTGGGTGAGGGGGTCGACGGTGCTCTCAAGGTCGGGCAGCGCGTGGCGGCAGCGTCGGTGCACGGCACCTGGGCGGAGGCGTTCATTGCGCCGGTGCGCATGGTCATCCCCATGCCGGACACGATTGACGATGCGACCGCGGCCCAGCTGATCGCCATGCCGTTGAGCGCCCTGATGCTGCTTGAGTTCCTGCAGGTGAAGCGCGGCCAGTGGATCGTGCAGAACACGGCCAACGGCGCGGTCGGCAAGACACTCGCGATGCTGGCGCGCGCTCGCGGCGTCAACGTCGCCAGCCTGGTCCGTCGCGATGACGGGGTGGCCGAGCTGGAAGGGCTGGGCATCGCCGACGTGTTCTCCACCGCCAGCGAGGGCTGGCAGGATGCAGTGCGCGCGCGGCTGGGCGAATCCCTCGCCACGGCGGCGGTGGACTCGATTGGCGGCAAGGCCAGCGCCGAACTGGTCGGGCTGCTGGGCGAGAACGGCACGCTGGTCTCGTTCGGCTCGATGACCGGGGAGCCGATGCAGATCCCCTCGGGCGAGGTCATCTTCAAGCAGGCCACGGTCAAGGGTTTCTGGGGCAGCAAGGTCAGCCAGGCGATGGCCGTGGACGACAAGCGGCGGCTGGTGGGCGAACTGCTGGAGCGTGCAGCGTCGGGTGAACTGAAACTGCCGGTGCAGGCGGTTCATTCGCTGGAAGACATCGCCGAGGCCGCCAAGGCCAGCCTGGCGTCGGGACGTACCGGCAAGATCCTGCTGCGCATGACCAACGACTGATCGCGTCCAGGCGGCCAGTGCTCACCGCGTGACGTCTGGCAGCGCCGACCCAGGGTCGGCGGCGCCTCTGCACCGCGGCGGCCACGGCCCGCCGGCCCTGGGTCGGCGCTGCCAGGGTTCCCATGCAGCCCGTGCAGCCGATGCACCCAGCCACCAGCACCTGGCTCAGGTGCTGGCGGATGGCTCATGCAGGCTCTGCGGTGCGCTGCGGGTTGGCCTGCGCCCCGGTGCTGCGCAGGCGGAAGATCGCCACGGCCTGCTGCAGCTCCTGGGACTGCGCCTCCAGCGACCGCGCCGCCGCATTCGCTTCCTCGACCAGTGCGGCATTCTGCTGGGTCGCTTCGTCCATCTGCACCACCGTCTGGCTGACCTGTTCGATGCCTGCGCTCTGCTCCTGCGACGCCGCCGAGATTTCCGCCATGATGTCGGTCACCCGGTGCACCGAGCTGACGATCTCCTGCATGGTGCTGCCTGCATCGCGCACCAGCAGAGCGCCGCGCTCCACCTGCTCCACTGAATCGTCGATCAGGCCCTTGATCTCGCGCGCAGCCGTGGCCGAGCGCTGCGCCAGTGCGCGGACTTCAGTGGCCACCACGGCGAAGCCACGTCCCTGCTCGCCAGCGCGCGCCGCTTCCACGGCCGCATTGAGCGCCAGGATGTTGGTCTGGAAGGCAATGCCGTCGATCACCGAAATGATCTCCGCGATCCGCCGCGAAGCGCCTTCGATCCCGGTCATGGTCTGCACCACCTGGGCGACGACCTCCCCACCCTGTGAAGCCACTGCAGCCGTACCCTGCACCAGCTGGTTGGCCTGGCGTGCGTGGTCGGCGTTCTGGCGCACGGTGGAGGTGAGTTCTTCCATTGACGCGGCGGTCTCTTCCAGGCTCGCTGCCTGCTGCTCCGTGCGGCGTGAGAGGTCTTCGTTGCCGGCGGCGATCTCTCCGGCAGCGGTGTTGATCATGCCGCTGGCCTGCTGGATGCCGCCCACGATACGGGTAAGCTGCTCCACCGTGGTGTCCGCGTCGCGACGCATCTGCGCGAACACGCCGTGGAAATCACCTTCCATGCGCGTGGTCAGGTCTCCACGGGCGATCGCCTGCAGCAGGCGCGAGAGCTGGGCCAGGTTGCCATCGGTGGTCTGCATCAGCGTGTTGAGGCCTTCCACCATGCTGCGGAAGTCGTGACTGAAGCGCGCCGCATCACCGCGCTGGGCGAAATCGCCGGCCGCAGCGGCGTGCGCCAACTGCAGGATCTGCGCGTTGATCGCCTGCAGGTTGGCCTTGGTATCGCGCATCGCCGCGCTGATGGTGGCCTTCTCGCCCGGAAGCTCGTCCATGTCCACGCTCATGTCGCCCACGGCGTAACAGGCCATCACGTCGACCAGGCGGCGCTGGACCGCAACGTGGCCAGCAACCAGGGCATTGGTGCCGGCGACCATGCGGCCGTACTCGCCCGGGAACGACCCGGCATCGAGGCGATAGCTCATCTCGCCACGGTCATGCCGCTCGGCCATCTCCGCCTGTGCGTCGATCACCGCGCGAAGCTTGTCCTGCATGGCGCCCATCGCCCGCAGCAGGCGACCGACTTCGTCGTTGCCTTTGGCCTCGATCCGGCTGTCCAGGCGACCGTCGGCGACTGCCGCGGACACACGCTCGGCCTCGCCCAGCGGCTTCAGCACCAGCGTCCGCAGCAGAAGATACAGGGCCACGCTCAGCAGCACGGCCGAGAACAGGCCCACGGCCACGATCACCCACAGCAGCGTGCGCGCCTGCGCCATCACGTGCGCCTTGGGCACGGCGATGCCAAGCGCGAACACCTGCGGTGCCGAGCCGATGCGCAGCGGCACGAACACCTGCAGCTGCGACTCGCCGTTGACCTCGGCCTCATTGCGGACCACTTCGCCCTTGGCGACCGCCGCGAGCATCGCGCGGGTACCGGCATCCGTGCGGACCTTGCCCACCTCGGACGGCTCGCGGCTTGCCATCACCGACCCGGCCGGCGAGAGCAGCGTGGCGTAGCCCGCGTCCATCGGGCGCATTGCCGCGATCCGTGACTGCAGCGCCGCCAGGGTGAAATCGACCGTGACCACGCCCAGGTAGCGCTCACCTTCGAGGATCGGCGTGGCTACCGTGGTCATCAGGGTGTCCTTGCCAGCCACCGGGTAGTAGTACGGTTCGACAACCACCTGGGCACGGGTCTGGCGCGGTTTCAGGTTCCAGTCGCCATCACCGGGTTTTTCATAGTCGCGCAGGGGCTCGCGCGCCAGCTCACCGTTCTGCCAGGCCCACCAGGTCATGAAACGGCCGCTGCTGTCGTGGCCTTCGCTGTCGACGAACTGCGCATCGTTGCCGTCGAAGGCATCGGCCTCCCACAGGTTGCCCATGCCGAGCCACTGCGGGTGGGCTTCGAGCTGGGCGCGGATGACCTCGTTGGCGGCAGCGCGGTCCAGGCTGCCCAGTGAGCGCTGCACACGGAAACTGTTGGCCACCGCGTTGGCGGTCTCGGCCGCTACCCCGATCTCCGCAGCGATCCGCTGCGCTTCCTGGCCTGCCAGGTCCTGCAGCTGCGCCTGGGCCCCCTGCAGCAACGCGTCGCTGCTGCGCCAGTAGCTGATCAGGGCGGTGAAGCCGAAACAGGCCAGGGCCAGCAGGCCGGTACCCAGCATCAGTCGCCGGGCCACGCTTGGCGGCCGCGACGTACGGTGGGACAGAGGGAGAGCGCGCATGGGGTGACTCGGAAGGGGCGGACAGCTCCTCTATCGACCTGCATGACACTTTCTTGACCGCTGCCCCCTGTCCCGGATTAACGGCTCAGGTGCAGGAACTGCACGTGCCGCTCGTACTGGCTGATGATGTCATTGATGATCTGCTCGCGGCTGTAGTCCACCAGGTCATAGTCCTGGCTGCCTTCATACAGATGGACCTCCGCGCGGTAGTAGCGCCGGTTGCGTGCCTGGTGGGCAGCGAACGACGGCACCCGGTACCCGGTCAGGATCACCCGGTAAAGGAAGTCCTGCTGTTCGCCGTGGTCCACCGCCAGCTCCATGTCGCCGGCCTCCAACCGCGTGGTGACCTCCCAGCCATCGGCGCGCAGCTGTTCGGCGACGGCCTCCATCGCCGGCTTCACGTCAGTGTCCATGAAGCGGTACACCTGGTCGCGCACCGGGAAGTTGACCGCCTGGTTCAGACGCTGGCGCCACCCCTGGTGGTGGCGGCTGGCTCCCACCAGCGGCGAGGCACGGTACTGCAGGGCGCGCTTGCGGTGCGCTTCATCGGAGAAGGACCGCATCAGGCCCCAGGCCATCAGCAGCAGCACCGCCGAGAACGGCAACGATGCCAGCACCACGGCGGATTTCAGCGCGTCCATGTTGCCGGCCAGCAGCAGCCCGGCGGTCACCACCGCCGTCACCGAGCCCCAGAACACGCGCAGCCAGCGCGGGCCGTCGTCTTCCGGCGCCCCGCCATGCGAGGACAGCGTGGACAGCACGACGGCACCGGAATCGGCAGAGGTCACGAAAAACACGAAGCTGACGAACACGGTCACCGCGATGACCGCCCGGCTCCACGGATAGCTGTCCAACAGCGCGTACAGGACCGTCGGCGGATCATCGATGGCCAGCTGTGCCAGCTGCTGCTGTCCGTGGTGCAGGACCTGGTCCAGCGCACTGTTGCCGAAGATCGACAACCACGCCAACGTGAAGCCCAATGGGATCAGCAGCACGCCGAACACGAACTGGCGGATCGTGCGGCCGCGCGAAATGCGCGCGATGAACAGGCCGACGAACGGCGACCAGCCGATCCACCAGGCCCAGTAGAACACCGTCCAGCTGCCCATCCATCCCGGCTTTCCACCGTAGGCGTAGACATCGAAACTCTTGCCGACCACGCTGCCGAGGTAGTCGCCTGCGTTCTGCATCAGCGTGCCGAGCAGGTACTGGGTCGGCCCGGCGAACAGCATGAACAGCACCAGCCCGATCGCCAGCAGCATGTTGAGGTTGGACATCAGGCGCACGCCCTTTTCCACCCCGGTCACGGCCACGGCAACGGCGGCGCCCATCATCAGCACGATCAGCCCGATCTGCACCGCGTGGGTGTGTGGCACGTCGAACAGATGCGCCAGGCCGGCATTGAGGTGCAGCACGCCAAAGCCCATGTCGGCGCCGAGACCGAACACCGTGGCGACGATACCCAGCGCATCCACGGTGTAACCGATCGGCCCATTGATCCGGTTGCCGATCAGCGGATACAGCGCCGAGCGCAGGGCCAGCGGCAGGTTGTGCCGATAGGCGAAGTAGGCCATCGCCATTGCGGCCAGGGCGAACACGCCCCAGCCATGCAGGCCCCAGTGCAGGAACAGCAGCTGCATCGCCTGCCGCGCACCGGCTTCACCCGCCGCGGCCTCGCCTGCGGGCGGTTGCATGAAATGGGTCAGTGGCTCGGAAACGCAGAAAAAGAACAGGGTGATGCTGATACCGGCCGCAAACAGCATGCCGGCCCAGGACAGATAACTGAATTCCGGCTCGTCATGGTCGGCACCGAGCTTGATGCTGCCGTACGGAGACAGTGCCGCCACCACCACGAACACCAGGTACAGCGTCATCGCGAGCAGGTAGTACCAGCCCACGTTGGACGACGCCCAGTCCTGGGCCTGCATGAGCATGCGGCCCGCTCCCAGCGGGAACAGGCTGACGAAGACGGCGAACGCGACCACGATCACCGATGCGACGGCGAAGACGGGGCGAAGGGTACGTACCGGGGGGGAACCAGGCTCCAGGGCTTCCATGGGAGGCCTACTCCAGATCAGGGATATATCCAGACAAGTGTGGACGACATCACATCGCGGTCACATGAAGGAATGCCCAACCCCGCATGGGACGGGGCCCGATGCCCGAGCAGGGCGGGGCCCGTCCCTGCCAGACGCGTCAGATCACGCCGACGCGCCCGACTGCAGCGCAAAATCGAGCGCTGCACACACGGCGGTCACCTGGGCCTGGTTGCACTGCGCCGGGGTCGCGCGCGGGCTGTCAGGATAGACCTCGGTGGTCGTGGTGAAGCGCGCACCGGTAATGCCCGCGCAGAGCCCGAGGGCAACCAGCGGGTATTCGATGACGCCATGGGCGACCACACGGGACCCGATGATCTCCCCGTCGGCGTCAGCTGGCGCGATATGGGTCACCTGTTCCACGGCAGCGATCACGGCCTGCTGGAAGGCCGGCTGCGGGTTCGCCGTGTCATCCACCAGATAGAACCCGTCGGGAATCGCGCCGGGCTCGAACGGCTTGCCGTCACGCGCCGCAACCGCGGGGCGGAATTCGCTTTCATCGCTGTCGGTGGTTTCGTGCAGGTCGATATGCACCACGAACTGCGACCGCACCGGCGCAACCAGCTCGATCAGCGACGTGGATTCGCGTGCCGGACCGTCGGCGCGGAAATTGCGGTTCGGATCGATCGCATCGAAGTTCCAGCGGTTGATCCGCTCGTAACCCCAGGGATTCACGCAGGGCACCACCAGCAGGTTGAGCCGGCCGGAATAGGCTTCCGCGCGCTGTTCCAGGAACATCAAGGCCCCCATCACGCCGCTGGTTTCGTAGCCGTGCACGCCGCCGGTCACCAGCGCGGCAGGCAACGCCGGATCCCATGCCCTGCTGCGCAGCGCGAGCAGCGGATAGTGCTCGCCGGCGTAATCCAGTGCGCCGTACCGGACGCGTTCGAAGCGGTCCGCCAGCGCGTCGATGCGCGGCAGTACATCGTCGTCGAAACGACGCAGACGCGACTGCCTGGAGCGCCACTGCGCACGCTCCGCCTCGCCCCAGGGCCGGCCCGGCGTTCCGACGGGATAGAAGGGTTCAGCGTGCATGGCAGTCTCGCAGCAGTCAGGTACAGAGCGCACTTTACCATCGCTTGCCGCACTCACTGCGCTGCGCCTGGCGCATCAGGATCCGCCGGGACCCTCCGCGTCCTTCCACACCGGCCCAGGCGTTGCGTTGGCGGGGGGCGACTGCGCGTCGCCCGCTGCTTCGGCGGCCGACCACGCCGCACGCAGTCGTCGGCGCTGCTGCGGCGAGGTGTACAGATAGGCGTTGAGTGCCTCCAGGAACGCACGCTGCTCCTTCGCCGCCAGTTGCGTGAAGCGGGCGAGCAAGCGGACCACTACGTCAGGAGGAAGGGCAGGCAACACGTCGACACCGGGTATCCGCAACAATGCCCGTCACGATAGCGGCGCGCCGGCGGCCTTCGCATCGGACACGTCGGAAACGCCCCGGGATCAGTCCGGTTCGATCGCGTTCGCACGGGCCTGCTGGGACGAGGTCACCAGGCCATGGGCGATCGCGTACTGGAAAACATCAGCGTCACTGGACAGGCCAAGCTTGCGCATCGCCGCAACCTTCTGGGTGCTGACGGTCTTTCGACTGCGCCCGATGCGGGCTGCGATCTCGATGACCGACAAACCCTCTGCGTACATGCGCAGCACCTCGCTCTCGCGCTTGGACAATGCCTTCGCTGCAGTGGCCGCGGGGTCGGCACCCGCAGCGGCCGTGTCGCCCTGCCCCGCCAACCGGCAGGCGATTTCAGGCGAAAGGTAGCTTCCCCCACCCCAGGCCGTACGCAGCGCAGGGACAAGATGGTCCAGCGGGTCGCTCTTGCTGACGATGCAGCGGACGCCGGCAGCCAGGATGTTGCCCAGCACCAATGGGCTTTCCATGCCCGTCAGCACCACAAGGCGTATCTCCGGAAAGCGGCGCTGCATGAACCGCAGCATGGCGATGCCGTCGCCGTACTGGCCATGCGGCATGGAGAAATCGGTGACCACCACGTCCACGCCCGTGCTGCTGGCCAGTGCCACCAACGCCGTCGAGTCCTTCACCAGGCCGGCGATTTCCAGGTCCGGCTGGCTGCGCAGCAGATGGGCCATACCGGCCAACAGCACCGGGTGGTCGTCGGCGATCACGATGCGGAGTGTCACGTGGTCAACCCGTTCAGAATAGGCATGGCGCAACTATATGCCACCTTGCGCGCAAGCTGTCATATAGTTGCGCCGCGCCAGCAGACCTCGACGGCGATTAACGAACAATGGAGTCCCAAATGGCCGATACCTCGATCCGCGTGGCCGTGGCAGATGACCATCCGATGATCCGGATGGCGGTGGAAGCCGCGCTGGATACGGTTCCCGCGATCCTGCACGTCGGGTCGGCCGCGGATTCGACCGAACTGATCACGCTGCTGGATGCCCAGCCCTGCGACGTGCTGGTCACCGACTTCGCCATGCCCGGCGGCGCTTACGGAGATGGCCTGCAGTTGCTGGACGTGCTGCGCGAACGCTATCCCGAACTGCAGATCGTGGTGCTCACCGGACTGGACCAGCATGCCATCGTGCAGACACTGTTCCATGCGGGGGTCAGCCATATCCTCAGCAAGGGCGATGACGTGAACCACATCGCGGCGGCGGTCTCGGCGGCCCATGTGGGCCGCCGTTATCTGTCGCCCACCATCGCGCCGATGCTGCCCCTGCGCGGCGTGCAGCGCACCGCGTTGCCGTTGTCGCCCCGCGAGCGGGAGGTACTGACCCTGTTCGTCGCCGGCCTGGGGGTCAATGCCATCGCCGAAAAGCTCGACCGGCGCAAGCAGACGGTCAGCACCCAGAAGGTCAATGGCATGGCGAAGCTCGGCATCGAGCGTGACGCCGACCTGTTCAAATACGCCGTGGAGCTTGGCTTGACGTCCGAACCGACGGGCTGACGGCGGCGCGGACTAGGCGACCGGCCCGCGCGGGTCGGCTGGATCATCCAGCGCCTGCGCATGCTGATCGACCACGGCCTGCAACGCCTGCAGCAGCGCATCCAGCGAGGACGCATCCACGTCCGCGCCATCGCGCAGTTGCGCTTCCACCACGCCGAAGCGTTCGCCCAGCGCGCGCTCACCGATCATCATCAACACGCCCTTCAGCGCATGGGCACGGTCCAGCACGCCTATCTCGTCCCCCTGCGCACGGGCCCGTTCGATGCGTTGCATGTCGTTGCGGGTGCTGTCCACGAAGGTGCGGCGCAGCGCAGGCGGCAGTGCCCGTGGCGGTGCCGGCAGCCCCGGCCGCAGCGCCTCGTCGCCGACGCCATCCGTGTCCGTCAGCGCGACCACCGGCGCCATCCCGACGTAGCGGTCGAGCGCGGCACCCAGCGTGCGCAGGTCCAGCGGCTTGAGCAGCAGGTCGGTGATGCCGGCCTGCCGGCAGCGCTCACGTTCGCTGGCCAGAGCGGTGGCGGTGATTGCCAGGATCGGCACGTCGGCCGCCTCGGCGCGCAGCGCGCGCGCCAGCTCATAACCATTCATGACCGGCATGTTGATATCGGTCAATACGGCGACGGCGTGAATCTCCTGCCACCGCTCCAGCCCCTCTCGGCCGTCTTCTGCGAGCTCGACTTCAAACCCCAGGGTCTCCAGTTGCTGCTGGATCAGCTCACGGTTGACCGGATTGTCTTCGACCAGCAGCACCGTGCCACGTTGCCCGGCCGGGGCGGTCGGGGCGCCCGAGGTAGCCTCCCCTGGCGACAGGACCACGGCAGCATCCCCCCAGCCGGCGAGTGCACGCAGCAACGCCTCGCCGGCGTACGTGCTCACGTGCACGCCGTCATCGGTGACCTGCGGCGCCAAGGGGCCACTGGGGTAAGCGCGTACGATGCGGGCATGCCGGGCAGCCAGGGCCGTCTCATCGTCCGCACTCCACGCGCGTCGTTCGCCGAACAGCAGCAAGGTCGCACCGGGTGGCGGGCTCAGGCCCGGCGGCGGCGGCGGCTGCTCGATCACCGTGACCTCGGCACCTTCCCTCTGCAACAGTGCGCCGATCTCCGCGCGCCACTCCGCAGCGGCCGACAGCAGCGTGACCGCCCGTCCCTGCAGACGGGCCGGACGGTCCGCCGGGGCCGCCACGTGCCCTACCGGCACCTCCAGGGTGAACACACTGCCGACGCCCAGCGTGCTTTCGGCGCGGATGCTGCCACCGAGCAGGCGCGCCAGCTGCTGGCACAGGGCCAGCCCCAGCCCACTGCCGCCATAGCGCCGTGAGGTGCTCGCATCGGCCTGCTGGAACGGCTGGAACAACTGGGCCAGCTGCTCGGCGGACAGGCCGATGCCCGAGTCCACGACCTGCAGGCGCAGCACCGGGGCGGCCTCGGGCGGCTGCTTCGGCAGGCTGGCCCGCACGACGATGCGACCGGATTCGGTGAACTTCACCGCATTGCCCAGCAGATTGTTCAGCACCTGCCGGATGCGATGCACATCCGCTTCCAGCGTGCCCTCCAGCCGGGGATCGATCGCGTAGTACAGTTTCACGCCCTTGCGCTGCGCCTCGGGCGAAAACAGCAGTGCGGCCTGTTCGATCACCGGCCTCAGTTCGAACACCACCGGATCGATGTCCAGCTGCCCGGCCTCGATCTTGGAGAAGTCCAGGACGTCACTGATGATGCCCAGCAATGCATCGGCGGAGAGCCGGATCCGCGCGACGCGCTCGCGCTGGGCAGGCGCCATCGGCGACCGCGCCAGCAGCTCGAGGTGTCCCAGCACTCCGTTGAGCGGGGTGCGGATCTCATGGCTCATGGTGGCCACGAACGCGGATTTGGCCTGTGACGCGCTTTCCGCCGCCGCCCGCGCGCGCTCGGCATCCTGCCGCGCATGCCGCAGCGTCTGTTCCAGTTCGACCTGCGCGGTGATGTCGCGCAGCGCGCAGACCCATACCGCGCGGTCCTGGTAGACCGCCGGCGCCATCGATACCTGCAGCTGGCGCGCCGCTGCGCGATGGCCCGGTGCGGTCCAGGGAAACTCCAGCGTGGGACCGTTGCCCGCATCATCTCCGGCCTGGCGCGCCCTGCCCGCCAGTACCGCATACAGCGCCTGGCCCTCTGCTTCGGCGTCGGCCGCCATCTGTCGCGCCAGGACGTTCTCGACCAGCGGCTCACCGCTGCCCGGATCCATCAGCACCAGCCCCACCGGCGAGGTATCGATGATCACCCGGCTGAGTGCCTCGCTGACATACACGCGTGACGCGTCCGCCAGTGCAGGCCGGAACACCCGACGATCAAGCCGGATGAGCAGCCACCACAGCGCCAGCAGGATGACCGCAGCGGTCAGCAGCTGGGACAGCAGGCGGCTGCCCTTTTCGTGCCACAGATCGGCCCAGTCGTAGCGATGCATGACGATCCAGTCGACCCCACGCACGGCACCCTGCGCGATGAACATACCGTCTGCGTGCAGGCGTCCATCGCGCCCGCCGGCCGCCGCGATGCGGCGGGCCAGTACCGGATCGACGTCCTGCTTCATCCCGGCACTGCGCAGCACCGTGCGGCCGTCGCGGGTGATGACCGCGAAGGCACCGCTTACCCGCTCATCCAGCCGGGCCTTGATCGTCTCGACCGGCTCGTAGGCCACGCGCCGCAGGAAAGGCTGCCCGTCATCCAGCAGCGTCTGCAGCCCGACCAGCGAGGGCTGCCCATTGATCGGATTGACATCGAAACGCGACGACAGCCGGCCTCCTTCCAGCGCACTGTGGAGCGGTCCGGGCCGCGGGGCCAGCGTTGCGGCGCCGCGCTCGACCAGCCGCAGGCGCTCGAACGCCTCCCGGCGATCGCGCACCCCCAGTGCACGCAGCAGCTGCGGCTCATCGGCCACCCCGGACACCGCCAGCAGGCGACCGCGCGGTTCATAGACATACATCGTCACCGGACCGACCGAACGCAGGGCCAGCACGGTGGCCTGGGTATAGGCCGAGTAGTCGAGCAGACTGCCCAGGTAGGCATCCAGCAGCGGGCGTGGCAACGGATCGTCGACCGCGCCCAGTACCAGCCACGGTACCGCTGTGCGACCCTCAGCGCGCACCAGCAAGCGGCTGCCATCGGCCAGGTAGCGTGGCGTGAGCTCACGTCCCTGCTGCACCAGGCGCGGCTGCTGCTCGCTCCACATGACCTCTGCGCCCATGATGTTGCTGGTGTACGCCCGGTCGCGCTGGAACAGGAAATAATCCACCGCGCCACGCGCTTCGAAGAACCGCTGCCGGTGTGCCGCATGGAAGTCGGCGACATCGGAGTACAGCGACACCGCCAGCGTCGCCAGGATCAGCAGGCTGACCAGGCCACCCCCGCCGAACAGCAGGCGGCGCTGGTGGCGACGCAGCGCCGACAGGGGCTGGCGACCGTGACCGGGCACGGCGTCGGGAGGGGGCAACGTATCCAGGACGATTCCTTGAGGGCGCGCCGATGCGGCTCGAATCTAGCCGATCGGCGTCGTGGTTGCCATTGTGGGCGGCAGCGGGAGCGGCCCGGACTGCTGCAGCGCGTCCAGCAGGGCGCCGTGTGCGTAGGCTGAAACCCGCCAGACATTGCCCGTCATGGCCGGTCGCAGCGGGCCGTCTCCCCGCACCTGGACCCACCGCTGCACGCGCGACGCCAACGCGGGCGGTGGCCCTGCACTGCGCTGGCTGCGTTCGTAGACCACCAGCGCTGCGGTCCCGGTTTCCTCGATCACTGCCAGCTCTTCCAGGCCATGCAGCACACGCACCTGCGCTCCCCATTGCTGCAGCCGGCGCGTGAGTTCCTCCCGCCAGCTGGGCACCGCCGAGTACAGCAGCACACTTCGACCGGCCAGTGCGGCGCTGCTGCTGGCGGGCTCCATTGGCCGGGCTTCGGCCGGCACGTCGAAACCAAACACGCTGCCGACCTCCGGCGTGCTCTGCACGTCGATGTCGCCGCCCATCAAGCGGCACATCCGGCGGCACAGTGACAACCCGAGCCCGGACCCGCCGAAGCGTGTGGTGATCGAGGACTCTGCCTGCACGAAGGGTTCGAACACGTGCACCTGCTGCGCCGCGCTCAGGCCGATTCCGGAATCGGCCACCTCGATGCGCAGGCCGGTCACACGCATTGAAGGCCCTACGCGCAGTTCGATGCGCCCGGAGGCGGTGAACTTCACCGCGTTGGAGACCAGGTTGCGCAGCACCTGCTCGACACGGGCGGCGGGCAGCCGGTAGTGGCGCGCCAGGAACGGATCGACACGCACGTCCAGCTCCACGCCTTTGCCGAGTGCAAGCGGTGCATAGAGCAGCGCGACCCCTTCGAGCAATGCGGTGGGCTCGATTGTTCCCGCGTCGAGGGGCAATCGCCCTGCCTCGATCCGTTCCAGATCCAGGATGTCGTTGACGATCAGCAGCAGGGAATCGGCGGCCTGGGTGATCCGGTGCAGCCGGGCGCGCTGGTCATCGTCCAGCGGTGATCGCGCGAACAGCTCCAGGTGGCCGAGGATCCCATTGAGCGGCGTACGGATCTCGTGGCTCATCGTTGCCAGGAAACGCGAAGTGGCGCGCCGCTCCGTCTCCGCCTCCGCGCGCAACCGGTCCTGCCGGAGCTGGTCCTCCCTCTGCCTGCTCGCATCCTGCACCATGCACAGCAGCGCCGGACGACCGCGATGGGCTACGCTGGTCGCGGTGACCCGCAGGTGCCGGATATCCCCCTCCCGGCCCGTGCCAGCGGACAGCTCGAACTCCCGCGCGTCGTCGCCCGCGCGGCTGCCTGGCGGCACGTCTGCATGCCCCGCGACCAGTGCCGCCGGCAATGCGAGGCCGCTTGCCTGGGCCTCCAGCGACAGGCGCTGCATGCGGGCATTCTGGAACACTGGCGTGGCCGCTTCCACGTCAAGCAGGCACAGCCCCATCGGTGCCATCTGCAGCAGCGCACGCGCCAGCCCTGCCTCGGCCAGGAGGTCGGACAGCCGCTGCGCCATCGGTGACAGCAGCCGACGCTCGACCCATGCGACCAACAGCCACGCCATCAGCGCGAGCAGACTGGCGAGTGCAGCAAGCCGCAGCAGAGGATCGCGTTGCTGCGCGGCAGCCTGCGTCCAGGGAACGCTGGACACCAGCGCCCAGTCCGTCCCGTCGATATGCGCGGCCAGCACGGAGCGGTCGCCCGCACGCACCCGCACCGCCCCTTCGTGACCGGACCGCCAGAGCCCTGCCGCGCGCAGCGCCTGGCCCAGTGCTGGATCCATCGGCCTGGAGGCGGCAAGCACTGGGCTGCCGTCCCGTGCCTGCACCGACAGGCGGCTGTCGCCTGCCTGCCGGAGGACCTGCAGCATCGCGTCGGTCGAGTCGAACGCCAGCAGCGTGCCCAGTGTGCGCTGGCCGTCATGGACGGGAAGCAGGGTAAGCAGCTCGGTCCGCCCGGTGACCGGATGCGGCGCCAGTCCGATCCGCGCTGCGCCGGCTGCGGTGATGCCCGCGTCGTCGCCCGCCATGCGGACGGCCAAGGGGGACTGTGCCGACTGCACGTGGTTGCGCAACCGGGCAAACAGCGCGGCGCGCGCGGGGCCGGGCGAAACAGCAGGACGCACGTCGGCCCGCTCCCCTCCCTCCATCACGAGCAGCTGGCCACCCGGGTCGAGGAAGAACGCCATGGGGGAAGAACCCTGGGCCACTTCGCCGGACAGCGACGGAACGGTCGACATCGCGCGCGCAAGGGCGAGGTAACGCATCAGGCGGGCGCGCGGCCAGCGATCCGTCCCGATCCCGATCACCCACAGCCGCCGCTCCTGGGGGCCCTGGCCCAGCCCCAGGCACTGCCCTGCCTGGAGGTATCGGTCCACATCCGCCGCGGAAAGGCCGGCTCCATCGCCGTGATGCGATCGCCAGGCCTGCTCGGCCAGCGCCACCCACCGGGCATGCTCAGCGGCGCGCCGCGACAACGTGGCCTGGAGCGCCGCGTGCGTCTGCATGAAGCCCTGCAATCGTCGCTGCTCCGCCGAGTGCAGCTGCATCAGCGCCGCCAACCCGGCGCCACCAAGGAGCACAAGGGTCGCCAGCATCCCTGAAGCAAGCAACAGGCCACGCAGGCACCGGCGCAACGCGTGCAGCTCCCCGTTGCAGACCGCTGGCGGTCGTCGCCTGATCAGCGCAGCAAGGTGGGAAAGAAACCGTTTCATGCGACGGGGTGCCGGCGGGCGTCACGCGCGCGCAGCGGATGTCCCGGCCGACGGAAGGTTCCGGAAGCGTGTGCCGCACCTTAGGCACGTCGATCGGTGGACCCCATAGGACCGGCCTGAAAGCGCATCGGCGCCGGCTCTGTCAGCGGCACGCCTCCCAGACCCGGTCATCCCATCGACGGCGCAGCAGGTAGGACGCGCGGCGATCGCCCGGCAGCGCGCGGTCGCGCGCCCGCCGGGCCCGTTCGCAGCCGCTCGGGTCCCGCTGCAATGGGATCAGGATGACGCGCGCGGGAGGGGGCACCCGTTTCGCGCGGCGCCGCGGGGGTGGCCTGCTCGCGGCGTCATGCGAAGGCTTCGGGGCCTGCAGGACCGGACCGGCAGGGTCGCGCCGCGCAGGATGCCAAGCGCCGCCCGGTTCGCCTGCGGCACACGGCACATCCTGATACCGGATCGCTGTGTCGGGCCCGCAACGGAACACCCCACTCGAGGGCGCGGCAGCCGCGGCAGGCGCGCCCAGCAACCACAGGACGCAGATCAGCACGTTATCCGGGCGCATCCATCGGCTCCATCCGGGGCATCCAGCCTGTCGCGGATCTGAATCGCGCCCAAGAGCCAAAAGGGCCGATCACGCGTTTTCGCGATTGTTGTATTCCGCAACCTGCGGCAAGCGAGGAAGCTGCCGCCGCCGTCAGTCACGACGCGCCCTGCGCCACGCCTCCGAGATGAACGCCCCCTTCATGAACTCCCCGCTGATCCCCTTCCGCCGCGCCGCCCGACGACTGGCGTGCCACGACGCCCTGGTGCGCCGCATCGAAGCGGCGGTCATGGGCGTGATCGTGCTCAGCGCGGTGGTGCTGATGCTGGACAGCGTGGCGGAGATCCACCAGCGACACGGCGCCCTGCTCAGTGCGCTGGAGTGGACGTTCACCGGGCTCTTCACCGTCGAATACGTCGTCCGGCTGTGGGTGCTGCGCAGGCCTTGGCACTATGCGCGCAGTTTCTTCGGCATCGTCGACCTGCTGTCGATCCTGCCGGTGTTCCTGGCCGTCCTGCTGCCGGGCGTGCACGTGCTGGCCGACGTCCGGCTGCTCCGTCTGCTGCGCCTGTTCCGGATCCTTCGCCTGCCGGTCTATCTTGAAGAGACCCGGCACCTGCGCTCGGCACTGGTGCGCGCCAGGCGCAAGATCCTGGTCTTCATCGGGGTCATGGTGCTGTTGATCGTCGTCCTGGGGACGGTGATCTTCCTGGTTGAAGGACCGGACAACGGCTTCAGCAGCATCCCGGCCGGCATCTACTGGGCGGCGGTGACCATGAGTACCACCGGCTACGGGGACATCACCCCACAGACCGGACTGGGCCGCCTGATCACCTCCTGCGCCATTCTGCTCGGCTACGGCATCATCGCCTTCCCTACCGGCATCATGGGCGCTGAGCTGTTCGCCGGTGTGATGCAGGACCGCGATGCCTCCCGCCCCTGCGACTGCCCCTGCCAGTGCGGCCAGCGTCCCGCCGCGGTCGGCGTCGCACCCGCGGGCGATGCGGCCGGCGGACAGATCGAGACCGGCAGCCGCTGACGCCCTGGTTCAGGGCGGTGGCAGGATCCAGCGTCCGTTGCGCATCGACAACCGGTCTTCGGGAACGCCTGCCACGGCCGCCGGGCCATGCTCGGCGCGTACGGCGACGAAGGTCGCCGGCAGGCCTTCGGCCAGCCCGTACCCGGACAAGCCGATCGCCGCGGCCGCCTCGCCTGTGACCATGTCCAGGGCCAGACGCAGCGCTTCGTCGGTATGGAAACCGGAGCGATAGCCGATCAGCATCGCGCGCTGCAGCAGGTCACCGTTGCCGTAGGGCCACCAGCAGTCCCGGATGTTGTCGTTGCCCGCGAACACCCGCACGCCCTGCGCGTGCAGTGCCGCAACCGGGGGGAACGGGCGGTCTCCCGGCGCATTGGTCATGATGGCCACCTGCGCACGCGCAAGCCTCTCGCCAGCATGCAGCGCACGCGCCTGCGGCACCTCGCCCAGCGCATAGGCGTGGCTCACCACGACCCGCCCCTGCAGGCCACCGGCCTCGGTACGCGCACAGATCTGCAGCAGCTGCGCCACGCCCTGTTCGCCCGGATCGTGCAGATGGATATCGATCCGCGCGCCGTGCCGGTCGGCCAGTCCGAACAGCACATCCAGCTGCCCGTCCACGTCGCGGTCCATGCCCTGCGGATCGATGCCGCCGACCACCTCTACGCCTTCGGCCAGCGCCTGCTGCAGCACCTGCGCGGTGCCCGGGCAGGACATCACACCGGCCTGCGGGAACGCGACGTACTGGATGTCCAGCAGGTCCGCGCAGCGCGCGTGCGCCGCCTGCACCGCATGCAGGTTGCGCAGGCCGGTGCTGGCATCCACGTCCACGTGGCAGCGCACCGCCGCCGTGCCCCGCCCGACGATCTGGCGCATCAGCGCTTCGGCCCGGTCGACCATCGGCGCGGCGCTGGCCAACGCCTGTTTTTCCTGCGCCAGCCGCCCGCGCAGGCTGTCGACCGGCTGATGCGGATGCCAGCGATCACCGACGAAACTCTTGTCCAGGTGGATATGGCCGTCCACCAGCGCGGGCAGCACGGTGTAGCCGGTCAGATCGGTGCCGACGCCTGGTGCAGCCGCCGAGAGACCGCTGTCGAAGCGGCCGAAGCAGCCGCGTTCGACGCTGAAGGACAACGGACGACCGGCGACATCCACCGCGCCATGAAATTGCTGGACCGTCATGCGGACCTCCCAGGATGAAACGATGCACCCTAAATGCCCGCCACCGGCACGGCAAATGAACCGGCTGCAAGGCCCGCACCGTGGTGGACCCGCGAAGCCATTTCCGACGGGCAGGCGGCGTGCGGCAAGGTAAACTTCCCTCCTGCGATCAACATGGATGCAAATGGCCCCGTTCGACCGTACCGACCGACTTCGCTGGCAGGCCGCTTCGTTGCTGGCTGCCGCGCCGGTCCTGGCGGTCGCCACAGCCGGGCCGGCAACCGACATGGCACCTCCCTCCGTAGTCCCCACCCGCTCTTCGCTCGTCGAACAGCTGCACCAGCGCGTTCTCGCCGGCCACAGCGCGACGGCAACCCTGGAAGCCTGGTGCGTCGACCAGGGGTTGGCACCACAGCCCCGCGTGCGCGCCATCCGCGCCGACGGCGTGCAGCGCGGCGCGCCGCGCGAGGTGCGCGAGGCCCTGCGTGTGGCGGCCGACACGCCGCTTCGCTACCGGCGCGTCCAGCTCGCCTGCGGTCAGCGCATCCTGTCTGAAGCGGACAACTGGTACATCCCGTCGCTGCTCACCCCGGCCATGAACGCAGCCCTGGATGGGAGCGAGCAACCCTTCGGACGCGTCGTCGGTCCGCTGGGGTTCCAGCGACAGACGCTGAGCGACCAGGCTTTCCAGCCGGCGCGCGGCAATGGCGCCGACGCGTCGATCCTCGAGATCCGCGCGGTGCTGCTCGACCACGCGGGGCGGCCTTTCAGCTATGTGGTGGAAAACTACCTGCAGGGCGCGCTGCCGCCCTGACCGTCCGGCGTTCGGCGCTCAGGCGCTCCCCTCACTGCACCGCCGACATGCCCGGCCGGACGGCGCGCTCGACATCGGCCAGCAGGCCGGGCCCGATATCGGTCAGCCGGCGGGCGCCGGTCAGCGTCATCGCCACGCGCATCTCCCTGGCCATCAGGTCCAGCAGGTTTTCGACGCCGGCCTGGCCATGGGTCGCGAGCGCGTAGACGAATGCCCGCCCCAGCAGCACAGCGTCCGCCCCCAGCGCCAGCATGCGCACCACGTCCAGCCCGCTGCGGATACCGGAGTCGGCCAGTATCTTCAGCTCTCCCTGCACCGCATCGGCGATCGCCGGCAGCGCCCGCGCGGTGGACAGCACGCCATCGAGCTGCCGCCCGCCGTGGTTGGACACCACGATGCCATCGGCGCCGAAACGTACCGCATCGCGTGCATCGTCCGGGTCGAGGATGCCCTTGATCACCATCGGGCCCTTCCAGAAGGCGCGTATCCACTCCAGGTCCTTCCAGCTGATGGAGGGGTCGAAGTTGTTGCCCAGCCAGCCGATATAGTCCGCCAGTCCGGTGGGCTGGCCGAGGTAGGCCGAGATGTTGCCCAGATCATGCGGACGTCCGTGCAGGCCCACGTCCCACGCCCAGCGAGGATGGGCCAGCACCTGGCCGAAGCGGCGCAGGGCAGCGTTCGGGCCGCTCATCCCCGAATGCATGTCGCGGTAGCGCGCCCCGGGCACCGGCATGTCCACGGTGAACACCAGTGTGGTCACCCCTGCCGCCTGCGCGCGTTCCAGCGCGTTGCGCATGAAGCCACGGTCACGCAGTACGTACAGCTGGAACCAGATCGGCTGTGCGGCTGCGGGTGCGACTTCTTCGATCGCACAGACCGAGACGGTGGACAACGTGTAGGCGATCCCCCGGCTGGCGGCGGCGCGCGCGGCCTGCACCTCTCCCCGGCGGGCGAACATGCCGGTCAATCCCACCGGCGCCAGCGCGACCGGCATGGCCAGTGATCGGCCAAACAGCTCCGTCTGCAGGCTCAGTTCGGACATGTCCCGCAGCACGCGCTGGCGCAGCGCGATATCGGCGAGATCCTCCACGTTGCGCCGCAGCGTGTGTTCGGCATACGCACCGCCGTCCAGGTAATGGAACAGGAACGGCGGCAGCCGGCGCTGCGCCGCAGCGCGGTAGTCGGTGGCGGCGGAAATGATCATGCCCCCGACTGTGGCCGCAGGCGTGGGCTTCGGCAACCCCCTGGTCGCCTGTGGCGTCCGCTCAGAGCTTCCTTTCCAGCTTCTGCACCACCGTCAGCACCACTACGCACAACACGGTGACGCCCGCGGCGATCACGTAGGCGCCGATGCCCACGGCGATGCCCACAGAGGCGGACATGATCAGCGAGCTGGCCGTGGTCAGGCCGCTGACCTCACCCTCGCGCGCACCGCGGATGATCGTGCCGGCGGCAATGAAGCCCACGCAGGCGACCACGGCTTCGATCAATCGGATCGGATCCACCTGCAGCAGGTCGCGGTACCGGTCCTGCTGGAAGTGCTCGGCCACCGAATCGCCCAGCCCTACGATCAGGGCGGCGGCGCCGGCCAGCAGCATGTGGGTGCGCAGACCGGCCGCGTGCTTGCCCAGCTCCCGCTCGAAGCCCACCACACCGCCGAACAACATCGCAGCGGCAACCCGCAGCAGCAGGGACACGTCCTGGCTGAAATCCATCGTCGAACTCCCGGAGAACAAACGCTGACGTTCGCCGGCCAGCCGTGGGAGCGCCGTGAACGCAGCGCCGGCGGCCTATTGGGCCAGGTAACCCCCGTCAATGGCGTAATAGCTGCCCGTGGCGAAGGAGGCCGCGTCGCTGGCCAGCCAGGCCACGAGCGCCGCGACCTCCTCGGGCGTACCCAGCCGCTTCAGTGCGTGCCTGCCTTCCAGCGTAGCGCGCACCTTCGGATCCATCTGCTCGACCATCGGCGTGCCGATGAAGCCGGGGCCGACCGCGTTGACGCGGATCCGGTCCGGCGCGTGTTCCCAGGCGGCGGTCTGGGTCATCCCGACCACGCCGTGCTTGGCCGCGGCATAGGCCACCGAGCCGGCATAGCCCACCTGCCCCAGGATCGAGGCCATGTTGATGATGCTTCCGCCGGTCCCGGCCGAGCGCATCGCGCGGATCTGGGCACGCTGGCACAGGAACACGCTGGTCAGGTTCACATCGATGACCCGGCGCCAGCCGTCGGTCGGATAGTCCCCACTGAACGCTGCCGGGCCACCGATGCCTGCGTTGTTGACGGCGATGTCCACGCCGCCCAGCTCGGCCACGGTACGCGCGGTCGCGGCGTCCACGGCCGCTTCGTCGGTGACGTCCAACGCGATCCCGATGGCCTGCGCTCCCGTCGCGCGAAGGGCTTTGGACGCCTCGTCCACGGCGTCCTGGTCCAGGTCCCACACCGCGATGCGCGCGCCCGATGCGGCCAACATGCGCGACACGGCCAGGCCGATGCCGGACACCCCGCCGGTGACGATCGCGGTCCTGCCGTCCAACTGGTAATCGATCATGGATGAACTCCTGTGCGCTGAGGGCAGCGTGTTGTGATGTCACGACGACCTTACGCCGCACGCCGTCATCCGGCCGTGGAGCGCGTCCACGCTCCCTGCAACAGCCCTTCCCATCGCTGCAACGTTGCAGCGCCTATGCTCACCGGTACCGGCCCGCAAAGGCCCCTCCCCCTCTGAAGGAAGCTTGATGTCCACCGACAATGCGCTGCTGTTCTCCCCCACCCGCCTGGGCGACCTGGCCCTGGCCAACCGCGTGGTCATGGCCCCGCTGACCCGCAACCGCGCCGAGGATGACCGCGTCCCGACGCCGCTGGCCGCCACCTACTACGGCCAGCGTGCCAGTGCCGGCCTGATCATCGCCGAGGCGACCCAAATCAGCCCGTTGGGCCAGGGTTACCTTGATACACCCGGCATCTACTCACCGGCGCAGGTACAGGCCTGGAAGAAGATCACCGATGAAGTCCATGCGCAGGGCGGACGCATCATCCTGCAGCTGTGGCATGTCGGCCGCATCTCGCATACCAGCCTGCTGCCCGAGGGCGAAGTGCCGGTGGCGCCGAGTGCCTTGCGCGCCAACGCCAAGACCTTCACCCGCAACGGCTTCGAGGACGTGTCGACCCCGCGTGCGTTGAACCTCGACGAGATTCCTGCGTTGGTGCAGGACTACCGCCAGGCCGCGCTCAACGCCATCGAAGCCGGCTTCGACGGGGTCGAGGTGCATGCCGCCAACGGTTACCTCATCGACCAGTTCCTGCGCGACGGCAGCAACCAGCGTGAGGACGGCTACGGCGGCAGCATCGAAAATCGCACGCGGCTGTTGCACGAAGTGGTCAGTGCCGTGGCCGGCGCGATCGGCGCAGGCCGCACCGGCGTGCGACTGTCACCGACCACCACCGCAGGCGATGCCCATGACAGCAACCCGCAGCCGCTGTTCGAGCGTGCGGTGGAACGGCTGGACAGCATCGGAGGGCTGGCTTTCGTGCACGTGATCGAGGGCGACACCGGCGGCGACCGTGACAACATCGCATTCGATTATCCGGCGCTGCGCTCGCGTTTCAGCGGTGCGTGGATCGTGAACAACGGCTACGACAAGGCACGCGCAGAGGCGGCACTGGCCTCCGGGCAGGCTGACGCGGTGGCGTTCGGTCGCGCCTTCATCGCCAACCCGGACCTGGTCGAGCGCCTGCGCCGTGACGTGCCCCTGGCCCAGCTGGACCAGGACACGCTGTACGGTGGCGGCGCACATGGCTATACCGACTACCCGACGGCCTGATCGGCCCATCGGCCCGGTGCCGAAGGCGGACAGGAAAGGGGCGGCCGATGGCCGCCCCTTCTTCGTGTTGCCGGCAGGGCGCCAGCACGTGCTTCAACGCACCACGGTGTCGCCCAGCTGCACGTCCAGCACCTGCAGCGGCTCGGCCGCATTGCGTGACAGCTGCACCTGGTAGGTGCCGGCAGCAATCTTCCACTGGCGCGAGGCAGGATCAAAATCGGCCAGCGTCTTCGGTTCGGCCTCGATGCGGATCCGGCGCTGCTCGCCGGGCTGCAGGGTGACCTTGTCGAAGCCTACCAGCCGGATCGGCGTGTCATGGCCCTGTGGCAGCTTCAGGTACAGCTGCGCCACGTCCGCGCCGGCACGGGCCCCCGTGTTGCGGACGTCCACGCTGGCGACCAGGCGTTGGCCTTCCACGCTCACCTTGAGGTTGTCGTAGGCAAACGTGGAATAGGACAGGCCGTGACCGAATGCGAAGGTGGGCACCAGGCCCTTGGCCGCGGCCCATTTGTAGCCTACGTTGGCCCCTTCGATATCGAAATCGAAGATGTCCACCGGCGGCTGTTTCGGGTTGAAGCCCAGGCCGGGCACGTGCGGACGTGGCAGCTGGGATTCGTCCGTCACCCAGGTCACCGGCAGCCGCCCGGACGGATTGACCTTGCCGGTCAGCAGCGCAGCGATGCCTTCGCCGCCCCGGATTCCCGGGTACCAGGCTTCCAGCAGCGCCGGCACCTTCTCGAGCCACGGCGTCCGCACCGGACCGTTTGTCTCCAGCACCACGACGGTCTTCGGGTTGGCCTTGGCCACGGCGGCGATCAGCGCGTCCTGCCTGTCAGGCAGCTGCATGTCCGGCAGGTCCACCGACTCGGCCGACCATTGCGTGGCGAATACGATGGCCACGTCGGCCTGCGCCGCAGCACGCGCTGCCGCCACGGGGTCGCGCCCGTCCACATAGGTGATGTCCGCGTCGGGGCGCTCGGCCCGCAGCGACTCCAGCGGCGAAGACGGATGGAAGATCACTGGACCCGGCCAGGTGGTCGGCATCACGCCCGGCACCGCGTTGGTGCCCTTGGCGGTCA
>ENA-UOXB01000508-UOXB01000508.1-bioreactor-metagenome-genome-assembly--contig:-NODE-508-length-26005-cov-8.248247_pt1 | contig 26005 bp, 24 predicted proteins | sample MGYA00238158_ERZ761615 | MGnify/ENA primary metagenome ERZ761615 (study PRJEB28904, sample SAMN06267902) | bioreactor metagenome | isolation source: Joint BioEnergy Institute, California, USA | place...
AGAATTCGCAGCCCTGGTAGAGGTCGGGCACACCAGGTGTGGTCAGGCGCAGCAGGCATTGCGCCAGGCTGTTCAGAGCGCCGGCCGGCGCGATGGCGGACACCGTACTGGCCAGTTCGCGACGCAGCGCCAGGCCATCAGGTTCGACCAGCAGGCGCCGGAGGAAGTCCGCGCAGGCTGTTTCGTGCTCGTCGTTCGGCGCGCTCCAGGCACTGTTGAGTTTGGCCTCGCGCAGCGCCTTGCGCTGCCATTCGAGCAGGCGCTGCAAGTACGCGTCCAGACCTGTGGCATCGTCGGCCTGCAGCCCCAGCGGCCAGCTGCCGATCAGCGCCTGGTAGAGAATCGCTTCTTCGCCACCGTCCGGCGCCTGCTGCATCTGGCTGCTGCGCAACGATTGAGCGAGGCGCTGCCATTCCCGAACACGCTCGGCGTACCAGGCGGCACGTTCGCTGAGCACTGCCAGGCGCGCACGGCAGTCTTCGCCGCGTTTGTGGTCATGAGTGGCGGTGGCCAGCAGGTTCTGCGGATGGTGGTCCGCACGCTCGACGCAGGCCTGGTGAAAACGCTCGACGCTGGCGCTGAAGTGCTCGGCATCGAAGCCCACGTCATAACGAGAGAGCAGCACGCCTGCGCGATACAACGCAGTGTCTTCGACGGCCTTGGCAGCCACCGGCGAGGTCAGCTGCTGGAAGCGCGTCAGCGCCTGGGCCCGCAGGCGCCGCGCACGGCCGGGCGGCAAGGTACGCAGGATGGCACCGCCAAGCCAGTCATCGAGATGCGGCAGCAAGGGCCAGTCAGCCTCGGCCAGGGTCTGTCGCGCGCCGTCCAGCGCCTGCTGGAAGAAGCGCCGATCCTGCAGCGAGCGGCCACAGCCCTGGGCGTAGGTGCGATACACCGGGAAATGCACGATCAGCTCGCGCAGCGCCCGGCGGATCGCGCCGAGGGTCAGGTCGCGAGTGGCGATATCGTGGCGGGCGACATGCAGCAGGCGCTGGGCGACTTCCTCCAGATCGCCGGCCAGCGAACCCTCCAGCACCAGCCGGCGTGCCTGCTGGATTTCCTCCTCGAACGCTGTAGGCCTGCCGCTAAGCGTTTGCCACAGCTCGCTGAGCGGCAGTTCGCCGTGTGGGTCGTGCTGCAGCAGCGAGACCTGATTCATGAATTCGTAGCCGGTGCTGCCGTCCACCGGCCACTCCCGCGGCAGCTGTTCGCCTGCGCCAAGGATTTTCTCCACGAAAATGGGGAAGGGCGCGTCACCGCGCAGTTGGCGGACACGACGACGCAAACGGCTGCAGTAGGCACGCGGGTTGGCCAACCCGTCGATATGGTCGATGCGCAGGCCGTCGATCAGGCCGCGCTCGATCAGTTCGAAGACCTTGGCATGGGTCTGTTCGAACACCTGGCGATGCTCTACGCGAAGCGCGCCAAGCTCGTTGATGTCGAAGAATCGCCGCCAGTTGATGTCGTCCGCCGCGGTACGCCAGCTGGCCACGCGGTAATGCTGGCGTTCGAGCAGCGCGTGCAGGCGCTTCTGCGCCGCTTCGTCACCGCCCTGAAAGCCGGCGAGCAACGGCGGCACCTTGTGCGCCTGAGCGGCCAGTTCGGCGCACAGCTGCGCGGCCTGTGCGCGACTGGCGTCATCGTTGCCCAGGCGCGCGAAGCGCTGGCCCAGCGCGCGCAAGTCGGCATCATCGCTGCCGCGCAAGATGCTGGCGTAGCTGGCTGGAGTCAGCGGCAGGCGATGCTCGAAGTGCTGCGCATGGAAGCGTCCGCGCTGCGCATCGAAGTGCAGCTCCAGGGTGCCGTCGCGCAGCGCCGCGCCGTAGTCGCTGCGCAGGAAGGGCACCAGCAGCTGGCCGCTGAGCAAGGGGTCGTGAGATTGCCACTGGATATCGAAGAAGCTCGCATAAGGGCTGCCTTGCCCCCATTCCAGCACGTCCAGCCACCAGGGATTGCCGTCGCCACCGACGGCCATATGGTTGGGCACTATGTCCAGGATCAGCCCCATGTCATGGGCGCGCAGGGTATTGACCAGCTGCACTAGGGCTTCTTCGCCGCCCAGCTCGGGGTTGATCCGGGTCGGATCGATCACGTCGTAGCCGTGTTGCGAACCGGGGCGGGCGGTGAGAATTGGCGAGGCATACAGGTGGCTGACCCCCAGCTGCGCCATGTAGGGCACCTGCGCAGCCGCGTCGAACAGGGTGAAATCCTTGTGCAGCTGCAGGCGCAGCGTTGCGCGCAACTCAGTCATTGTCAGCCTCCCGGCGTGCGTCATCGAGGGTGGCCAGGCGCTCGCTGGTGGCGGGTTGTTCCAGCAGTTCGCTGGCCGCCAACGGATAGCGGCGGCGCCAGTTCGGGTGGATATCGCCAGGCCCCGGCAGATTGGGCTGCTGCTCCAGGCCACAGGCGTCCTCCAGCGGCAGCAGCGCCAGTGGCGCGGGGGTACGGCCGACATGTTCGATGCAGGCTTGCAGACAGCCATCGTCATCACCGCCGCTGACCATGCCTTGGCGTTCCAGCAGCTGACGCAGCGCCACGCGCTCACCGGCGCGCTCGGCGTGGTCGCCCTCCAGCAGCTCGGCGTCGCGTTGGCCGGTGCGCACCCGCCATTCCAGATCTCGGCCGGCGAGCCATCCTTTGATCGTTGGCAGGTCGTGAGTGGTGGTGGTGGCCAGGGCATTGCCGGGCCAGCGCTCGGCCGGGACGAAACCGAGGTCGTCCTGCTCGAACAGCAGGACGCGGGTGCCGAGGATATTGCGCGCGGCGAGCTTGTCGCGCAGGCCCTCGGGCACAGTACCTAGGTCCTCGCCGATCACCAGCGCACGATGGCGATGCGACTCCAGAGACAGCAGGCGCAGCAGGTCATCCAGCGGGTAGCGCAGGTAGGCGCCGTGCTGCGATTCCGCCCCTTGGGGGATCACCCACAGACGCTGTAGCCCCATCACATGGTCGATGCGAATGCCGCCGGCATGTGCCAGGTTGGCCTGGAGCATTTCGATATAGGCACGAAAGCCGTGCTGACGCAGGCCCTGCGGTGAGAAGGCGGCGACGCCCCAGTTCTGTCCCTGGCGATTGAGTACATCCGGCGGCGCGCCGACGGTGACCTGCGGCAGCAGTTCATCCTGGCGCGACCAGGCCTGGCTGCCGGCGCAGTCGGCCCCCACCGCCAGGTCGGCGATCAAGCCAATGCCCATGCCGGCACCGCTGGCGGTGGCCTGCGCGCTTTCCAGCCCATGGGCGATCAGCCATTGGCAGAACGCATGAAAGCGCAGCTCATCGGCATGTTCGATGGCAAAACGGGTCACGGCGCCCTGGTTGGGGCTGCGCAGCTCATCCGGCCAGGTGCGCCAGTCGCCGCTGGTCCCTTCGCGCAAGCATTGCCCATGAATGGCTTCGAAACAGCAATGTTGCTCAAGGGCTTCGCCGCCAGCTGCGCGAAATGCTTCGAAACGTTCCCGCAAGGGAGTCGGAGCCTGTCGAAAATCTTCGTACAGCTGACGCAACAGGCGCTGGCGAACGGCGGCTACAGCCGGCCAGTCGATCAACTCCAGCGACTCCAGGCGCGTCATTTCATCATGCAGGCCGGCGGCCTGAATGGCGCGCTTGACGCGCTCCTCACCCAACAAGGTGGCAGGGGCGGCGTACAGAGTATTGAAGAACAGCCGGCTGGATGGCGAGTAGGGGCCATAGCTACGCAGGTCGGCGCTGAATTGTGCGTGCACCGGGCTCAGGCCGATGGCATCGGCGCCATGATTGGCGGCATGCCGGGCCAGGTCGGCCACGGCCAGGGTATCGCCCAGTCCGCCGTCGCCGCTGCGGCGCAGGCCGTAGAGTTGGGCGGTGAGCCCCCAGATACGCGGTTTGCCGCACAGTTGCTGCACCGAAAGGCAGGCCTGCGGCGCCACCGCAAGCGCATGCCGGCTCTCGCGGATTTCCAGCTGGTAGTAACCGATGCGCTGTTGGGCCGGCAAACGACCATCCGAGTCGAGTCGTCCTTCGCTGACGTTGCCCTGTTCGTCGGTCAGCTGATAGGGGCTCTCGGCCGGATAAAGGGTCAGAGCCAGCGCTTGGCCCTGGTCCTGCAGGAGCAGGCCACAATCTTCCGGCACATGCTGGCGGTGCACCAGCGAGGTCAGGCTTTCACGTATCTGCTCGGGATTTTGCGCAGGGTAGCCCAGCGCCTCCAGCAGGTTGCGCTGGGCTTCCGGAGTCACGCTTTGAGGCTTACCGTAGGCGTCGATCCAGTCGATGCTGAGGTCCGCAGCCTGAGCCAGCTCAGCCAACAGTTGATCACTCATCGGGCGGGCTCCAGGGTGACCAGGGCACTGCGCGGCGGCAATTGCGTCTGGCGCAGGTCGGCATCATCGATACGCAGGGTGTAGAGGCGCTCGCCATGCATGGCTTCGGCAGGCAGGGACACGGCGCCGGTACCCAGGTTGATGGCGATGCCCAGTGCCGGCCCGTTGCCGAGCCGCCAGCGCGCCAGTACGGCGCCGTCGCCCAGTACTTGCGCACCGAGGCTGCGAGCCTCCTGCAAGCCGCCCAGCAAACGACTGTGGCGCACTTGTAAAAGGCCGCGATAGAAAGCCAGCCACTCGCGCTGCTGAGGTTCCAGCGCCGGTGCCAGGTCCGGCTGCGAGCGCTGGAAGCTGGCCTCGGCATTGGGGTCGGCGATGGCCTCGCGGTCGTGCGCCGAATTGAATTGGGAGAAATCCGCGAACTCGTTGCGCCGGCCTTCACGCACGGCATTGGCCAGCTCGTCGTGGTAATCGGTGAAGAACAGGAACGGCCGTTTGCTGCCCCATTCCTCGCCCATGAACAGCAGCGGCACCATCGGGCACAGCAGCAGGAGCACGGTAGCGGCCTTCAGCGCATCGACGTCGGCGAGCAGCGTCAGGCGCTCGCCAAAGGCGCGGTTACCCACCTGGTCATGGTTCTGCAGAAACAGCACGAAGGCGTGCGGCGGCAGGTCGGCGCTTGGCTCGCCGCGCGGCAGGCCGTGACGATTGGCCTGGCCCTGATAGACGAAACCCTGTTCCAGGCAGGTGGCCAACTTGCGCGTCGGCGCCTGGGCGTAATCGGCGTAGTAGCTTTCGTTCTCGAAGGTCAGCAGCGCATGCAGGGTGTTGTGGCCATCGTCGTTCCACTGCGCATCGAAGCCATCACGCAGCAGGTGCGCGGCGTTGTGCTCGTTCTCCAGCACCAGGTGCACATGGCGTTGCCGGGGCATTGCCGAGCGTACGCGCGCCGCCAGCTCCTTGAGGAAGTCGTCATCGTCGATGGCGTGCACGGCGTCCAGCCGCAGGCCGTCGACGCGATAATCCAGCAACCACATCAGCGCGTTTTCGCAGAAGAAATCGCGCACCTGCGGGCGACTGAAGTCGATGGCCGCCCCCCAGGGCGTGATGCGCTCTTCATGGAAGAACTGCCGCGCATACACGCCCAGGTAATTGCCGTCGGGGCCGAAGTGGTTGTAGACCACGTCGACGAACACCATCAGGCCATAGGCATGAGCAGCGTCGATCAGTTGCTTGAGTTGTTCGGGCGTACCATAGGCGTTGGCCGGGGCAAAGGGCAGAACACCGTCGTAACCCCAGTTGCGCGTGCCGGAGAAGGCGTTGAGCGGCATCAGCTGCAAGGCGGTAACGCCCAGATCGGCCAGGTGCGGCAGGTGCTCGATGACCTGCTGAAAGCCACCGAACAGGCCGACATGCAGCTCGTACAGCACCGTCTCGTGCCAGGGGCGGCCGTTCCAGTCGCGGTGATGCCAGAGGTAGGCCGAATGGTCGACCACCTGGCTGAAACCATGCACGTCCTCGACCTGGCGCCGCGAGGCCGGGTCCGGTACCGACCACTGACCGTCGATACGGTAGCGATAACGGGTATCGGCCGGGCACTGCAGCAACGCCACGAACCAGCCATCGTCCTGCGCCTGCATCGGCTGCAAGCCACCGTCCTGCAGTTCCAGTTCCACCTGGCTAGCGCTGGGGGCCCAGAGAGCGAAACGCACGCGTCCATCGGCCATTGGCCGAGCACCATGGCTGTACATCAACGCAGGGCCCGGCGGGCGTTGACCTGGCCCAGCAGACGCTGGAACAGCCGGTCGTAAGGTTGCACCGACTGGCGCCAGTAAAGCGGGGAGCGCATGGCGTGGCAGCGCATGGCCTCGAGCAATTCGGGGTGCTCGAATACCTGCAGGGCGCGGTCGATCGCTTCGCGGTAGGCATCGACGTGCGGCGCATCGAAGAGAAAGCCGCTGACACCATCCTCGATGGTATCGGCCAGGCCGCCGGTGCAACGCGCGATGGGCAGTGAGGCATAGCGCTGGGCGTACATCTGGCTAAGGCCACAGGGCTCGAAACGCGAAGGCATCAGCAGGAAATCGCTACCCGCGTACAGGCGCCGCGCATCGCTCTCGTTGAAGCCGATATGCACGCCGATGCGGCCAGGATGACGCCGCCCCAGGTCGGCCATGGCCGCTTCCAGCGCCGGCTCGCCCTGGCCGATTACGCCAATGCGACCGCCGCGGGCGACGATGTGTTCGGCAACATCAAGCGTCAGGTCTATCCCTTTCTGCTGCACCAGGCGCGACACCACGGCGAACAGCGGGCCCTCAGCGTCGAGATTCAGCCAACGCTGGACGTACTCGGTGTTGGCCCGCTTACCGGCCCAGTCGCCGGCGCTGAAACCCTGCAGCAGGTGCGGGTCGCTCTCGGGCTGCCAGCTTTCGTCGATGCCGTTGGCGATGCCGCTGAGCTGATTGCCCAGCACCTTGGCCCGCAGCAGTCCGTCGAGGCCGCAGCCCTGTTCCGGCGTGGTGATTTCGCGGGCATAGCGGCGGCTTACGGTGGTCACGTGCTGCGCGTAGGCGATGCCGGCCTTGAGAAACGACAGCTGGCCATAGAATTCCAGGCCATCGACGCCGCACGCCGATTCCGGTATCGCCAGTTCGCTGGCACAGCGCATGTCGCACAGGCCCTGATAGGCCAGGTTGTGAATGGTCAGCACGGCTGGTGCGCTGGCCTGGCGCCAGGCCATGTAGGCGGGCGCCATTGCCGCGGGCCAGTCATTGGCGTGTACCAACTCTGGCCGCCACTGGATACCGGCGTCACCGCTGGCGATCTCCGCTGCGGCCAGGCCGAGGCGGGCGAAACGAATGTGGTTGTCGGCCCAGTCGCGCCCCTGGGCATCGACGTAGGGCGAGCCGTCGCGCTCGTACAGCGCATGGTTGAGCAGCACATAGACGATCAGCCCATCGGCCAGGTCCATGCGTCCGATCTGGCAGGGCGGCAAGGCGGCAACGCCAGGCAGTTGCCCGACGATGCGAATCGGCCGGCCACTTTCCACGACCTTGCGATAGCCCGGAATCAGCAGGCGCATGTCGTGTTGGGGCGACAGCGCTCGCGGCAGCGCGGCAGATACGTCACCGAGCCCGCCACACTTGATCAGGTCGGCGAACTCCGAGGTGACGAACAGCACGCGCTTACGCTCGGGATGCTCGCTGTGCATCTGCATGGGTGGCTTGGCTGCGGCGCAAAGGGTGGGCGTGGACGGAATATGTGCGGAGGCTGCAGCACTTGCCATGTCTTTCTCCATTGGGTTGGAACTGACGACGACTCGCCGGTTGGGCGAGGGCCTATCGGAGGAGTGCGATGAGCATGACCGGCAATCTCCCCCTTACCCTTTTCCTGACGGGGCGATCGCGACAAAGGTTCGACCTTTTTTTAACCAGACAGGCGCAACGCGAAAGGTTGAACTTTGCCCAGTGCCGACACTTCCACAGAGCTCAACTGTTCGCCTTAGGAGAGCGGCAGATGCACAGCATCGAGCAGGTGGTTAATTTTCTCAGCAAGTACAAACTGCGCCTGGCCACCGCCGAGTCCTGCACGGCTGGGCTGATCAGTTCGCTGGTGGCGGACGTGCCCGGCAGCGGCCAGGTGCTGGACTGCGCATTCGTCACCTATTCGCCCCAGGCCAAGCAGCGCTGCCTGGGCGTCAACCCCGAAACCATCGAGCGCTTCGGCCTGACCAGCGAGGAAGTGGCACGGGAAATGGCGCTCGGCGCGTTACAGCGCAGCGATGCCGATATCGTCCTGGCCAATACCGGGCTGGCGGAAGCGGAAGGGGACATGGATGGCGTGCAGTGCATCGCTTGCGCGATTCGTCTCGACCAGCACCAGGGCATCGTCAGCGAAACGGTGCAGTTCAGCGGTGCGCGCAACGAAGTGCGCGAAGAGACGGCGCGTTATGCGCTGATGCAGCTGCCCTATTACTACGAACGCCTGCGCCAGGTGTGACGGCGCGGGCGCTGCCGGGCCGCAAAGGCGACCCGGCAGGTCAGATCACTCTTCTGGCAGTTGGCCGTTGAGCTGCTCGGCCCGCTGCAGATGCTGCTCCAGCTTGGGCAGGGTCTCGCGGGCTAACGCGGCAATTTCGGCATCATCGGCATTCACGCCGCGACGGAACAACTCGATGGTTTCGCGATGGGCGACTACCTGGTTGTTCATATAGGCCTTGTCGAAGCTCGCCTCGCCCCGCATTTTCAGGACCATGGCCTTGGCCTTGTTGAGCAGTTCGGCGTCGTCGGACACCTCCAGGTCCTTGCTCTTGGCCAGATCGGCCAGCTTCTGATTCGCCTGACGATGGTCGTCGATCATCATCTGGGCGAACCCCTTGACCGCTTCGTTCTGTGATTTCTCCAGGGCTAACTTGGCCGTTTCGATTTCGGCGACACCTTTGGCCGATGCCTCTTCGACGAACTCCTCGCTGCTGATCGACTCCGCCTTGTTGGCGGCCTGCAGGCTGGTGACGGCGCAAATGGCAAAGGCGGCTGCGGCCAATAGGGCCAGTGGTTTCAATGGATGCATGGTGGTTCCTCCTGGGGTGTGCGTTCACAGGGGTAGAAGGGCCGGGCGAGGGCGAAGTTCAGGACAAATTTGCCTCGGTGAAACCGCGCAACGACAAGCGAAACGACCGCAAAGCGCCAGCTCCCGAGGAAAATTCAAGTCGAACGAAGCAGCGCCAGCTCGCCTCAAAAACTACCCGTGGCGACATGTCGTCGCCTGCGTGGCCGCCATGCCAGGCATGGCCACCGACAATCAAGCGCGCGGCCCTATGCGTGCCTCCAACCGGGAGTAGCCCATGAGCAAGCAACCGAAAACCGCCGAGCAGAGCCAGATGGCCGGCAGCGATACGCTCGACAGAAGCAACAGCAACGCCAAGCTCGAACAGCTCGAGCAATTCCGCGAAGACGCCACCGGTGAGGCGCTGACCACCAACACCGGCGTGCGCATCGCCGACAATCAGAACAGCCTGCGCGCGGGTGAGCGCGGGCCGACGCTGATGGAAGATTTCATCATGCGCGAGAAGATCACCCACTTCGATCACGAGCGCATTCCCGAGCGCGTGGTGCATGCGCGCGGCTCGGCAGCTCATGGCTATTTCGAGGTCACCGACCCTGCTACCGACCTGACCTGCGCCAATTTTCTCAGCGAAGCCGGCAAGCGCACCCCGGTGTTCGTGCGCTTTTCCACCGTGCAGGGGCCGCGTGGCTCGGCCGATACGGTGCGCGACGTGCGCGGCTTTGCCGTGAAGTTCTACACCGAAGAGGGCAACTTCGACCTGGTGGGCAACAACATGCCGGTGTTCTTCATCCAGGATGCGATCAAGTTTCCCGACTTCGTCCACGCGGTCAAACCCGAGCCGCACAATGAGATCCCGACCGGAGCCTCGGCCCACGACACCTTCTGGGACTTCGTCTCGCTGACCCCGGAGTCGGCGCACATGGTGCTCTGGACCATGTCCGACCGCGCCATTCCTATCGCCTATCGCTCGATGCAGGGTTTTGGCGTGCACAGCTTTCGCCTGGTCAACGCCGAGGGCCAGAGCAAGTTGGTGAAGTTTCACTGGCGGCCCAAGGCCGGCGTCTGTTCGCTGGTGTGGGACGAAGCGCAGAAACTCGCTGGCAAGGACCCGGACTTTCACCGCCGCGGCCTTTGGGAAGACATCGAGCGCGGCCTCTACCCGGAATGGGAACTGGGCCTGCAGGTGATGAACGAGGAAGACGCGCAAAGCTTCGGCTTCGACCTGCTCGATCCAACCAAGCTGGTACCCGAGGAGCTGGTGCCGGTGCGCGTGGTCGGTCGCATGGTGCTCAACCGCAACCCGGACAACTTCTTCGCCGAGACCGAGCAGGCGGCGTTTCACATCGGCCACGTGGTGCCGGGCATCGACTTCAGCAACGATCCGCTGTTGCAGGGGCGACTGTTCTCGTACACCGATACCCAGCTGCTGCGCCTGGGTGGTCCGAACTTCAATGAAATCCCGATCAACCGCCCGCTGTGTCCGTTTCACAACAACCAGCGCGATGCGCCGCATCGTCAGCAGATCAATCGTGGCCGCGCGTCCTACGAGCCGAACTCGATCGACGGCAACTGGCCACGCGAAACGCCGCCAGCGCCGAGTGGAGGCGGTTACAGCTCCTATCCCGAGCCGCTGCACGGCACCAAGATCCGTGTGCGTTCGCCCAGCTTCGCCGACCACTTCTCCCAGGCCACGCTGTTCTGGCGCAGCATGAGCGAGGCCGAGCAGCAGCACATCGTCGACGCCTACAGCTTCGAGCTGTCGAAGGTAGAGCGCCTGTACATTCGCGAGCGCCAGGTAAAGGAAATACTCGCTCACATCGACCCGCTGCTGGCCCTGCGGGTTGCGCAGAACCTGGGCATCGATCTGGACAGTACCTCGACGCCGCAAATGGAAGGCAAGCCGCAGGTTTCTCCGGCGCTCAGCCAGATGAACCTGCTGCCTGGCGACATTCGCGGGCGTCGCGTCGCGGTTCTGCTGACGCCCGGTTGCAAGGCCGACGAAGTCGCCAGCCTGAAGAAGATGCTCGAAGCTGCCGGCGCCGTGACCAAACTCCTGGCGCCTTCAGCGGCGGCAGTGAAGGACTCCGACGGCCAGCCAGTGCAACCTGATGGCAGCTTCGCCTCGGAGCCGTCGATCACCGTCGACGCCGTGTTCGTCCCGGGAGGCGAGTACGTGCTCAAGACCCTGCAGGACGATGGCGTGGCCAAGCATTACCTGCTGGAAGCCTACAAGCACCTCAAGCCTGTCGCGCTCAGCGGCGATGCCGCTCAGCTGGCGGCCATGCTGGGCCTGGAAGAGGATGACGGGATGCTCGGCGGCGACAGCTTCGATCCGCTGTACATGCGCTTCGAGACGGCGCTCAAGCAACATCGCATCTGGGCACGAGAGGCCCGCGCCAAGAGCATTCCAGCCTGAACCGACGCCAGGCCTAGCGCGGTTTTCCGTCGCTAGGTCGAGGCGGCTTCTCCTGCTGCGCCCCGGTCGAGGGGCGCAGCGGCACTGGCGCGTCGAGCTGTGAGCCAGGGTCTTCGTTACCCGGGTCGTCCAGCAACCTATCGTTGCTACGCGCTACGGGCGTCCGCCCGATTTCCTTCGGTGTTTTCCTGTTCATCTCAGGCTGTCTCCAGCAAGGGATCGTCTGCGCACTGCTGACAAGCATGCGCGCATTCCTGGCAATGCTGACTGGTGTGCTGGATGCATTCCTCGGCACAGGCCAGACAGGCGATCCGGCACAGTTGGCTGGCCACTGCCACGTAAGGACTGTCACGCAACATCAGGGTGGCCGTGAGGCGGCACAGGTCTGCGCAATCTCGGCACAGCTCGATGCAACGGTAATGGCCTGCGTCTTTCTCACGCAGGCACGCCGATGCGCATTGTTCACACGCATTGGCGCAACTGCTGTAGGCGGTGATCTGATCCAGATAATTGTACTGATCTGTCATTTTCATGCCTCCATATATAACCACTGTAGAAATATTGCGACGCACCAATAAAGAGCAACTTGGCCATACAGATCGCAGCGCGCCTTATAAGCACCTCTTATTTATAAAGAAAAGCCCGAATGGTCTCTTGCCGGGTTTCACTTAAATGGCTTGCCGGCCATCTTGCCAACGGCAATATCAGGCAAGCTCAGTTGAATACCCATGCAAGCGACAATACGCTGACGACAGCAACTGTAATGAAAAAGTAAATTCACCCGTTGCGCATGATATACATCCCGCGACTGGCATCTATGCATGTCGACAGTCACTTGAATCGTTAGCTCAAACAATCGGGGGCGGGTAATCGGTAGGGCAGGGTAAGAGGCTGGAAATGCCAGCCGAGGGCGCTAGTGGCGGCTAGAAGGAGTGATTGGCCTTGATCACTTCGATCATCATGTTGTTTGGCCTGTCCGCTGCGCGAGCGCGCAGCGGGTCGTGGTGTATATCCCGGCAGGTGAGAATGGAGCGGCTGAACTGAAAATCCCGCTCAGGGTGCGTGGCGGTGACCTTGTCCTTGTCACAATCCTCGCAAGGCTGCTCGTCAAGCGCTTCGCTGTGCACCTGATAGCAGTTCGAGTCGACCTCCCGAAGCGAACGCTGGGCTACCTGGGTACTGGGTGGCGGCTGAGAGAGCATTACTGCCAGCGCCGCTGGCTGAAAGGGTTGCCAAACCAGAAGAACCACCAGGCATGTCGCGCCCGTCATGTAAGGCCACTCGTACATCAGTTGGTGCCGATAGGGCATATGCCGTCTGATTCTTCCCATCACCTCTTCGGCCTTGTTCCGAATCGTTGCTGAATCCTTGCATCTGGGCATGTGCGTATCTCCTCATTCTTTCGTGAGCTTTCTCATAGCCCACAAACGAGAGGTGCGCGTACGGAAAATCGGCTCGCGCGAATAGGTTGGCAACTGCTTGGTATTACAGTGTTTGACCGCTTCGCTGATCGACTCGCCATCCTCTTCCAGCGTCATATCGAAATGAATCAGTCTGATCACCTCCTGAGTAGGACAACTCCCATCCAGAACGCGGACGAGTTGCCGTTCTTTATGGGCAACGATAAGCACGATGCTGCCGTCCGGCCTTGGCGTCATATCAACTTCATAATTGGCTAGCGCCGATCTAATACTTTCCAAGTCGTGTTTCATGAGTATCTCCTTAATGGCACTCATGAAACATAACGGTGATTTTCGCTAACACCAACAGTTGGGACGATTGGTAAAAAAAAATTCAAAGTGACATCATTTACCGAAGTTATACAAAATTTCTGCACACACGAATCAGTTCAAAAAGAATCGGAGACTTGGAAATGCGACGATAACTTTATTGTTTGCATACAGCATCTTGCGCCAGAGCAATAAGTCAACTGGTTCGCAGTGACAGAAAAAATACCCTGAACCAAATGCGCGTCACGCTTTCACCGAAACGCCCAGAAGCTGTCGGCAGACTTGGATTGAAGTTGTACAAGAAGTTAGCGCGCACGAAGAACGCGCTATGGGGTAGTACCGGCGTTTTCACCCTGACGTCGCCAGATGCGTGTCAACCAGCGCCAACTGATCCAGCCGGCTGCAGCCAGATAGACCAGGCTGCCCGGCACCCACATGAGCAGCCCGGCCAGTTGCTGGTCCGCCAGATCGCGGGACTCACCGTAGAACGGTGCATTGCCGAAGGTGAGCAGGGCACCGAGCAACCCGGTGTGCATCAATGTCAGGAGGATGGCCATCAGCGCGTGCGGCACCTGCCGCGGGTTGGCGCGCAGGCAGGACCACCAGAACAACCAAGCGCTGAAGAGGAAACAGGCATGTTCGATGGCATGCCACCAGGTATTTTCCAGCGCCAGCATGTACAGGCTCGGCGTGTGCCAGACCCAGATCATCGCCCCGTGCAGCATCGCCAGCGCTACCGGATAACGGCCGCTACGCAAAATCGCATTGGACACCGGGGCCATCCAGCCGCCGAGCACCGCACGCCACTGCGGCAGTGGCCGGGCCAGTGCCCAGAGCGGTGCGATGACGATCATGAACAGCATGTGCTGGACCATGTGCAGGCTGGTACTGGTTTCCGCCCAGTCATCGATAGGGCCGAACACAGCGAGCACGGTGATGATCATCGCCAGGTGCATCCACAGCGCCTCCCGACCATGCGGGCGCACCTTGCGACAGCCCATGATGTAAAGCAGCCAGGCAGCACCAAGCAACAAGGCGCTCAAAAACAGCGGCACGCGCTCGCTCAGGTGCAGATGGCCATCGAGCAGGCCATGCGCAGCGGCTGTACCGGGCAGCAACAGCAGGCCGAGGGCAATCACAGGCATGGCGGCAGGCTCAGGGTCGGCAGGGCGACGAAGACGGTGGCGATGGCGCCGATCAGATTCACACCCGCCGCAAGGCGGGCCACGAAACGCTCGGATTGGGTGGCGCGGTCTCTTCTGGCAGCTCGCTGGAACAGCCGCGCCAGGCCGAGCAGCGCCACCACCGTAAGCACGCTGAGCATGCCCAGCGAGGCGTTCAGCCAGGTCCACTGGCCTTGTGCAGGAGGTGGCGGCAGCAGCGAACAGCCTACCGACAGGCCGCCGTAGATGACCACGAACCAGATGCTCCAGAGCACCAGCCCGAGCGGAATATGAACCGGGTTGTAGGGGCTGCGTAATGGCTGCATCACGCACCTCCGAAGGTGGGTGGAAACAGCACCACGCTGCAATAGGTGATCCACAGCACGGCGAGGTTGTACTGCCACAACTGTTCGACCACCAGCGGTTCGTAAGGTGTGCGCTTGCACACGTAGCCGTAATGCACGCGCAGCGCCTGCAAGGCGCTGAGGATGGACGCCAGCGCGCCGTGCACCAGGCTATAGGCAAGCATGACGGTGATCACCGCGTCATGTGCAGTGGAACGTGGCGCCAGATCGCCAGAAAGCAGGGCCCAGAGCAGCAAAGCGGCATGCAGTACGCCGAGCAGCGCCACGCCGGCGAAGCAGGCGATCAGCGTGGCCGGTTCGCCCTGGCCCTGACGCAGATGCCGCAGCACTGGCCGCTGCCAGAATACGGCGACGCTGAGCAGCACGGCGCTGGCCAGGAGCAGGCGTTGATCGATGACCGGATCGTCCGGCACCAGCCAGTTTGGCGACACCGTCCACAGGTAGAACCAGCCAAATAGCAGCGACAGATACAGGGCGCCGTTGGCCAGCAGGGTCACGCCCATGCCCCAGAGCCCCGGCCCGTCACAGGTGCGCGAGTGCAGCGGCGGTTCACCCGGTTGCACCCGCGCATCCGGCGCCGCCAGCGGATGCGCACCGTTCTCCCAGCTCCAGCGCAGCAACACCGCCACGGCGACGATGCAGGCAGCCAATGCGACCCAGTAGAACTTGGTCAGCAGCCCCAGGCACATGATGGCGATGAATACCGAAGCCGCGAAGGGCAGCCAGCTGTTGCCAGGCAGGTGGATGATCTCGCGCACCTTGCCGGTCAGCGGCTCGACGCCCCAGGTTTCGCGCCGGCCATGGTCGATCACGGTCAGGGCGAACTCGCCCTTGTCGATGCGCTCGCCCAGATCGGGGCACTCCCACATCGGATGACGGGTACGTACCGGCGGCAGGCTGACGAAGTTGTAGGCGCTGGGTGGCAGGTGCGTGCTCCACTCCAGGGTGTCGGCATCCCAGGGGTTGTTCGGCGCCTTCTGACCGAAGCGAAAGTGCAGGACGATATCCAGCAGCACCGTGGCGATACCGATGGCCATGATGAAGCTGCCCACCGAGGAAATCAGGTTGGGCAGATCCCAACCCAGGCCCGACTGGTAGGTGTAGATCCGCCGCGGCATGCCCATCAGGCCGGTCCAGTGCATGATCAGGAAGGTCAGGTTGAAACCGATGAACACCAGCCAGAAGCCCCACTTGCCGAGACGCAGCGACGGCATGCGCCCGGAAAAATGCGGCAGCCAGTAATAGATGCCGGCCAGCAGCGGGAAGAACATGCCGCCCACCAGCACGTAGTGCATGTGCGCGACCACGAAATGGGTATCGTGTACTTGCCAGTCGAACGGCACCAGGGCCAGCATCACGCCGGTCAGGCCGCCGCAGACGAAGATCACCAGAAAGCCCACCAGCCACAGCATCGGCACGTGGTAGCGCGGTTTGCCGACCCACAGCGTGGCGATCCAGGCGAATACCTGGACCCCGGTGGGGATCGCCACCAGCATGCTCGCGGCGGAAAAGAACGCCTGCGCCAACTGCGGGATGCCCACGGTGAACATGTGGTGCACCCACAGGCCGAAGCTGATGAAACCTGTGGTCAGGATCGACAGCACCACCCAGCGATAGCCCACCAGTGGCCGCTGGCAGAACACCGGCAGCAGGGTCGAGACGATGCCGGCCGCCGGCAGGAAGATGATGTACACCTCGGGATGGCCGAACAGCCAGAACAGGTGTTGCCAGAGAATCGGATCGCCGCCGCGCGCCACCTCGAAGAACGGCAGGCCGACTGCGCGCTCGAGTTCCAGCAGGATGCTGCCGAGGATCAGCGGCGGGAAGCCGACCACGATCATCATGGCCATCACCAGGATGTACCAGGCATAGATCGGCATCTTGTTCAGGGCCATGCCTTCGGCGCGGGTACGCAGGATCGATACCACCAGCTCGACGCCGGCAGACACCGCGGATATCTCCACGAAGGTGATGCCGATCAGCCAGAAATCCGAATTCGGCCCTGGCGTATGCACCGCACTGGAAAGCGGCGTGTACATGAACCAGCCGGCCTTGGGCGCGATACCCAGCAGCAGGCTGGCGCACAGAATCAGCCCACCGAACAGGTAGCACCAGTAGCCCAGCGCCGACAGCCGCGGAAACACCAGGTCACGCGCGCCGAGCATCTTCGGAATCAGGTAGACCGCCAGGCCCTCCATCATCGGTACGGCGAAGAGGAACATCATCACCGTGCCGTGCATGGTGAACACCTGGTTGTAGACATCCGGCTCGAGAAACTCGTAGCCGGGGATCGCAAGCTGCGTGCGTACCAGCATCGCCAGCAGGCCGCCGAACAGGAAGAAGCCCAGCCCGGTGAGCATGAAGCGGATGCCGACGGTGGTGTGGTTGACGATGGTCAGCGACTTCCAGCCGCTCGGGTTACCCCAGACATCGTTGAACTGATCGTGCAGTTGCTCGGGGTCGGCAACGCGCTGGTTGTTTGGTTCGCTCACGGGTGCAGGGTCTCCAGCCAGTCGGCGATGGCACTGAGGTGGTCAGGGTCGAGATCGTCGTGCAACGGCATGGCGTTGCCGGGCTTGAGCCGCTGGTGCTCCTGCAGCCAGCGCAATAGCGCGCCCGGTTGGTTGTTCAGCACACCGGCGCCGAGCATCGAGCGCGCGCCGATATCGCTCAGATCCGGGGCACGATCGCCGTCGCTGACGCCTGCGACGCGGTGGCACTGGCCGCAACGCGCGGCGAAGGCTTCGCCGGCCGGGCCGGGCAGGGCGCTGGCCTGCCAGTCGCTGCGAGTCTGCAGCCAGTTGGCGAAGTCCTCTTCGTCGTGGGCCTGCACGTCGAGGATCATGTGCGTGTGCTGGGTGCCGCAGAACTCCGAGCACTGCCCGCGAAAGATGCCGGGGCGGTCGGCCTGCAGACGGATGCGGTTTTCCCGGCCGGGGATCATGTCGATCTTGCCGCCCAGGCGCGGTACCCAGAACGAATGGATGACATCGGCGCTGGTGACGTCGAGGTCCACCGGGCGGTCGACCGGCAGATGCAACTGGTTGGCGGTGACCACGCCACTTTCCGGGTAGCGCACCTCCCACCACCATTGATGGCCGATCACCTCGATGCGCAACGGCTGCTCGCCGCTCAGCGGCAAGGGCAGCATGCGGTGGCCGATGGGAATGCCGAACAGCAACAGCACCAGAATGCTCAGGGTCGGCAGCAACAGGCCACCACCGATCAGCCAGCGCAGGGTCAGCTGGCGTGCCCGTGCATCGTCCATCAGCGGGGTCTTGCGGCGCATGGCATGCACCCACAACACCGTCACCACGATCAGCACCAGGGTGGCGAAGGCGCACATTGCCCACCACAGCATCGCCACCTCGCGCGCCATCGGCCCGGCCGGGTCAAGCGCCGATTGTGGCCCCTCGCAGGCAACGAGAAACGGAACTGCCAGCGTCAGCGTGGTCAACTTGAAACAGGGCGTCAGCCAATGACGCGCCTGCCTAACCTCATCATCAACCTGTTCAGGGAGGCCGGGATGGCCGAAATAAAGGAAGTTATCGTCAGTCGCGCAGCCATCGCCGGACATCCGCTGCATCCGATGATGATCCACTTTCCCGTGGCCGCGCTGCTGGGCCTGGTGGCGACCGACATCGCCTATCTGCTGCTGGCCGATCCGTTCTGGGCGCGCGCCAGTCTCTGGCTGGCAGGCGTGGGCGCCTTCGGTGGCTGGGTGGCGAGCATGGCGGGGCTGGTCGATCTGCTTACGGTCGGCAGCATCCGGCGCAAGATCACTGCTTGGTGCCATGCCATCATCGCCGTGATGATGCTGTCGCTGGCATCGCTCAACTGGCTGCTGCGCTACGCCGGCCCGGAACAGGGCATGGAACGCTGGGGGCTGTACCTGTCGCTGCTGACCGCTGCCCTGATCGGTCTGGCAGCTTACCTGGGCGGGCGCCTGGTGTACGAACACGGTGTCGGCGTGGATACGCGCTGAATCACTCGGCCCCTGCTTGCCGGCCACTGGATGGTAGGGAGAGCGGGGCAGGGCAGGCATTCTCGGGTACTCCGTGGTCAGAAAGGTTTGGCCAGCACCAGCCACAGCGTGGCGCCGATCAGCACCGTCAGCAGCAGGCCGATCAGCAGGCAGTCGCGGCGCAGCGCCGGATCGCTCACGCGCTCGATGCGCAGGATCAGCACGCCGCACAGGGCATGGCACAGCACCATGCCGGCGACGGTGGTGAGCTTGACGATCAGCCAGGCGTCGAAGATCGACTCGCGCAGGAACAGCGCCGTGCCCGAGCCGATGGCAAGCAGGGCAGCTGGCGTGGCGATCAGGTTGAAAATGGTGCGGGTGAGGTGGGCATGGTCGCGGTAGAACAGGTCGTCGCTGCTGCGCGTGCCGGCGGCGATCATTGCGGGCAGGTACAGCAGTGCGCCGCACCAGCCGATCAGCGCCATGAAATGCAGCAGTTTGAGCAGTGGCATCGATGCTCTCCCGTGCGTCCGTTCGTTTCGAGCACGTGGCCCTTTGGTGGGGCAGGCCACGACTGTGTGACTGCCTGATGGTGTGTGAGTTCGGCCGCTTTCCTGAACGAGCCGCGATCGCCTCCCGGATGAAAAAGAAGGAGCCGCCGCAAGGAGAAGGAGGGAGACGGTGCGGCGGCCCAGGGGAAGCATGGATGCTCGTTCGATTGGCGCCACGGCGCCGGCCAGGCCGAGGTGCGAAGCCTGGCAAGCTCCCCCTGAAACAAACAGAGTTGTGCCAGCGCGCGAGCGTTCAAGCTTTTTCGCCGATGCATGCGGCTCGTCACAATCGGCCGCCGGCAGAAAATTGAAACCCACTGGTGAGTTTTCACTCATTTCAAGAGAGGCCCCACAACCGCAGACCGTAACGGGCTTCATTGGCAAAGGAGGACACCATGAGAACTCATGTCGTGCATTTCACTGCGCCGATCAACTCCTACACCTGTGGCCAGTTGATCGACAAATGCAGCCAGGCCATCCACCAGGGTGCCGATGAGCTGGTGCTGAAGATCGCCACCATGGGTGGGGAGTGCAGCTACGGCTTCTCCCTCTACAACTTCCTCATCTCACTGCCGGTGCCGGTCAAGACCCACAACCTCGGCACCGTGGAGTCGATGGGCAACATCATCTTTCTCGCCGGGGAAACACGCACCGCGTGCCAGCACAGCAAGTTCCTGTTCCACCCCTTTCACTGGACGGTCAATGGCGCCGTGGACCATGCGCGCATGTCCGAATACGCCATGAGCCTGGACTACGACCTGCAGCTTTACGCCGATATCGTCGCCGAGCGTACGGCAGGCGCCGAGACGCCACTCAACGTGATGGAATGCCTGATGTCCGCGCCGCGCATTCTCGACGTCGAGCAAGCCCTGGCAGCAGGCGTGATTCACCGCGAGGACTGCCTCGGCATGCCGGCCGAGTCGGTGAACTGGTGCGTGCATACCTGAACCGGGCTCCCTCAACCGCTTGGAAAATTCCCTGAACGATCAGCGAAGCCTGCGCGTCGGAGTTTTTGTAGGCCCCGCCAAGGGACATACCACCAAGCAATGGCCGTTTAGCCGGCCCGGAGGCGAGTTATGGATCTCACAGACGATCGCAAAGACCTGGTACGCACCCTCAACAAGCTGATCGAAACCTGCAAGGACGGCGAAGCCGGCTTCAAGGTCTGCGCCGAAGACGTCAAGCGCCCGGACATGAAGCAGCTGTTCTCGCAGCGCTCGCGGCAGTGCGCCGAAGCGGCTGAAGAGTTGCAGCGAACCGTACTGGAACTGGGCGGTGACCCCGAGGACAGCACCAGCGTGAGTGCCGACCTGCACCGCCGTTGGGTCGACCTGAAATCGTTGATCACCGGCAAGGATGAAGAGGCGATTCTCAACGAAGCCGAGCGTGGCGAGGACGTCGCCAAGGAACGCTACAGCGAAGCCCTGACCCAGAATCTGCCGCCGCAGATCCGCACCCTGGTGGAGCGTCAGTATCAGGGCGTGCTGCGCAACCACAACGAGGTCAGAGCGATGCGTGACGTGGCTCGCGCCAAGAGCTGATCTCGCTGACTACCGGGTGCCGCGTGCCAACGCGTGCATCCGGTTGATTCATTCCCATAGGTGTCTGCAAGCGTAGGGGAGGCGCAGCGCATGCCGACCTTGGACAAGACCATCACCCAGCTCAACCACCTGCTGATGGCCAGCCATGACGCCAGCCTGAGTTATCGACGCCTCGCAGGTAGCACTGCAACGTCCGAACAGCAGCGACTGTTCAGCGAGCGCGAACAGCAGTGCGTGATGCTGATGGACTGCCTGCACAACCAGATCCTCACCTATGGCGGCCGACCGGCCGAGCATCCAAGCGTGCCCGGCGTATTTCGTCATGCCTGGCGCAGCTTGACCGCCGCGCTACTGCCCGAACGTGGCCGCGCCCGTCTGCGCGCAGCACTGCGCACGGAGAAACAGATTCGCCATGGTTTCGAGCAGCTCTTCGCGGAGCAGCTGTCACCGCAATTTCGTCAGCAGCTGCAAGAGCACAACAGCCGCAGCATCGAGTTCGAAAGACTCATCCGCGCGCGGCTGTAACCACGGCTCACGACTGCAGCAAAGCCCGCTTCAGTCCTGCAGTTGGCGCTTGGCCAAAGGCTCGCAGGCAGGGCCGTGCCTGACTTGGCCGTCCGCCTCGAAGATCGAGCCGTGGCAGGGACAGTCCCAGGTACGATCTGCATTGTTCCAGGTCACCGGGCAGCCCATGTGCGTGCACTCCGCCGTCAGGGCGTGCAATACCCCGTCATCGTCGCGCCACACCGCCAGCTTTTCATCGCCCCGCATGACGACTCCGCCCTGGCCGGGCTTCAGCGCCTGCACATCATCGATCAGCGTATGGCTGTCGCTGCTCTGATTGAGGTCTTGCCCTGCATCACGCCTGGGATCGAACAACTTGCCCCAGGGCCAACGGCCGGTGTCGATCTGCTGCGCCAGGCCGATGCCGGAGGCAGTGCCGTTGGTGATGCCCCAGGCGCTGAACCCGGTGGCAACGTACAGGCCGGGGGCCTTCTCCGGATCCGGTTCACCGACGTAGGCCATGCGGTCAGGGGTGTCGTAATCCTCGTTGCACCAGCGCCAGACGGCCTCAGCGACCGGGAGGTGCTGACGTGCCCACCTCTCCAATTCGACGAAACGCTGCGCAACGTCAGCGTCCTGACCGGTATTGAAACGCGGGCCTAGCACCAGAATCAGTGGTCCGTCGTCATCCTGTGCCATACGAATGGAGTGCGTGGGCTCGTCAGCCGCAATGAACATTCCGTCCAGCTCCTCGCCTGCACGCGGTCGAAAGGCGATGGCGACATGGCAGCGCGGCTGTGTCGGGCTGACATAGTCCACCGGAGTCTTCACCGGCATATGAGTGGCGATGACCAGCGTATCCGCGCTGAGCACGCCGCCTTCGAAGCCGATCTGCCAGCGCCCATGGTGCTCGAAGCGGGTCGCTCGGACACCCTCGAAAACACGCCCGCCCTTGGTCTGTACCGCCTGCGCAAGGCCCAGCAGATAACGGGCCGGATTGAACTGAGCCTGCTGCGGAAACTCCAGCGCGCTGGACGTTGCAAACGGTAGCGGCGCACGCGCCAGAATCTGCGCCTCCAGCCCCAGCGAACGCGCGGCCTCGGCTTCGTCCGAGAGGGCGGCATCCTGCTTATCGCTGAGGGAGTAGACATAGGCCGAGCGACGCTGGAAATCACAATCGATCGCGTACTGCTCGACCCAGCAGGCGATGCGCTGCAGCGCCTGCTGATTGGCGTCCGCGTAGGACTGTGCGGTAGCGCGACCAGCCTTGGCGATCAGGTCGCGATAAATGAGCGCGTGCTGGGTGGTGACCTTGGCGGTGGACAGGCCTGTCACCTGGCGGCCGACCTTCCTCGCTTCGAGTACCACCACCGATTTGCCGGCCTCACACAACGCCAGCGCCGTGCTGAGTCCGGCAATGCCGGCACCGACTACCGCTACGTCACATTCGCAATGGCCGGAGAGGGTGGGGAAGTCGATTTCCGGAGTGGAAGCAGGCCAGCAGCAGCCGGGTTGGGCAGATAGCGCGGTCATGGACTTTTCCTCGTTTCTGCAGAGACAGGTTCCCGTGTAGAAAACCTGCCACGCCGCACGGTTCAACCTTTCGGCCCATTGGTAAAAGCCCACGCCACTCGTCAAGCGTCCCGGCAAATAACCTGAACTGGCGCGGCCGGGGCGGACTCATCAATAAGGAGGGCCAACGCAATCGCGACAGCCCTTTCCAGATGCTTCGTCCATGACCGTCTTTCTCCCTCCGCCAGTTTTCAGCAGGTGCGAGAGGAGGGCGGCCCGATCAGACCAACAGGAGATGACCCAATGTCCACCGCTACCGAGAACCTGCTGGATTGGCTACGCGACGCCCATGCCATGGAGCAGCAAGCAGAGAAGATGCTTACCGCCCAATCCGAGCGCCTGGAACATTATCCCGAACTCAAGGCACGTATCGTCCAGCACATCGACGAGACCCGTGGCCAGCGCGAATTGCTGGAATCCTGCCTGCAGCGCCTAGGCAGTAGCCCGTCGACGTTCAAGGACCTGTCCGCCAAGGTCATGGCCTTCGGCCAAGCCGTTGCCGGCATGACCGTCAGCGACGAGGTGGTCAAAGGCGCCATGAGCGGCTACGTGTTCGAGAACATGGAAATCGCGGCCTACACCGTACTGATCGCCGCCGCCGAGGAGGCCGGCGACGCCCAAACCCAGACGGCCTGCGAGCAGATCCTGAAACAGGAGGTGGCAATGGCGGACTGGTTGCGTGAGCACTTGCCACAGATCACCGCGGCCTTCCTCCAACGTAGCGCCGCGCCAGACCTGGATGCCAAGCGTTGAGCGAGCCCAGCACCGGCAAAGCGGTGCTGGGGCCTTCCATGCTGAAGACCTTCACCTTTGCCATCCTGCACTTTTCCATCGCCTTCGGTATCGCCTTCGCGCTGACCGGTGACCTCCTCACCGGCGGCCTGATCGCGCTGCTGGAGCCGGCGTGCAACACGGTCGCGTATTACTTCCACGAGAAGTTCTGGAAGCGCATCGAGAAGGGCAAGGGTGACCCGGAAAGCGATGGCTCAGGGGAGGGCAACCACGGCCGCATCCTGAGCAGCTTGCGGCGAATGTTGCGTGGCGGTGAGAGTTCTTGACTCGTGTGGCCTGGAGGGGCTGTCAGCCCCTCCAGGCTGCTGCGTCATACCTGCCTTACGATCTCATCCCTGAGCCAACCGCGTATGGTTTCGAGATGCACCTGCTCCTGGCTCAATGCCTTGTAGAAACTCTCGGCAATCTCGGTTTGACCACAGGTGTCGGCCAGCTCGATCAGCAGTTCCCAGCCGGCGTTATCGGTGAGTTCGGCCGTGAGCAGGGCATTGAGTGACTGCGCCAGATTGGTCCGCGGATCGCTGATGGTCTGCAGGACGCCCATCCCGGTCACGCCTACGACGTCGGCACACGGCGTCATCGCCGATGGGTCCGCCCCGAGCTTTTCCATGGCGGCCACCACCAGCTCGAAATGCTCAGCTTCTTCAGCGCGAAAGCGCTGCAGGGTCTGTAGCTGATTCTTGTCGACCACCTCGACCACCGACGCCTTGGCCAATAGCGCCTCATACAGGCGTACCCCGGCGCGCTCGAAGGCCAGCCGCTCACCAAGCTTGTCGATGAGCATCTCCGGGCTAACGCCAGTGAGCTTGTTCAGCGCCGTCTTCATCATGCCCTTGACCGAGCCAGGCAGTGGAACCGAACCAACGCTGTCGGCCCGCACTACTTCCTCGCTGCGCACCGCCGCTAGCTTGCGTTCGTTGCCAGGCACATCTGGCGGCACTTCCTGGCTGGCCTTGAGCATGGCTTCACTGTCGATTGGCGACATCTGCACGCCGGTGTAGTTGAGTCCCATCTTGGTAGCGTTCTGCATGACTTGATCCTCAGGATGCTTTCTTCAGGCTGAGCTCGGTACCGGGTGCCCACTGGTATCCGGCGGAAACCGCTTCGGCAGGTACGCCCTCGGAGTTCAGGTGGTTGCGGTAGTCACGGCTGGCATGGCCCTCGTGCTTCTTGTCGACGTAATCATGGCCCTTGGCGCGCAGGTCCATTTCCTCGGCCAGGGTCTTGCGTACGAAGTCGCGCTGGCTTTTGAACTCGATCAGCTTGGGTACCGAGCCTCCCAGAATTTCCGCCGGGTCGCGCCGCTCGTACTGCTTGAACAGCTCGCAAACCAGATGCAGGTGGCCTTGCTCGTAGTCGAGAAAACGCTCCCAGATCGCCTTGATCCGCGGGTTCTCTTCCTGCTCCATGCAACTGTTGTAGGCATAAACCTCCATCGCTTCGTGGATCAGCCACTTCTCCAGAAAGCTTTCGTCTGGGTCTTGCAGCGAACCGTACTGGGTCACGTGCTGCTCTTCGACCGAGGCGATTTCCGCGTACAGCTGACGGGCGAGGGGATCGGCGAAGGTCGGGCCGATGGTCATGTAGTAGTCATGCGTCTGGTATTCGGCGGCGGTAATCATCGCTGCGTGGATCTTGGTGATCAGCGCCGCGCTGTCGCGCTGATAGGAGTCGCGCAGATCGTCCTCGGGCGCGCGGTGATGCACGGTGGTCGGCCGACTGGGGATGATGTCCGTATAGCCCTGGAGAATATTGTTCGCGTCCTTGCCCTCAAGGCGATCGAGCATCGCCGAATAACGGTAGAGGTGATCGAAATCTTCGAGCAGGCCGAAGCGGTAGGTCTGCGCCTGGTAGGGATCAGGTTCGGTCTGCGCCACGGCGGCAGTCACCTCGATCGCCACCTGTTCGTAGGCCACTGTGGTTTCCAACGGTGAGTGATCAGCCGAGAGCAGCCAGTTGACCATCGTGGCCTGGTGCTGCTCGGTGCGTCGCACCTCGGCCAGAGCCTGACGCAGATGCCCATTGAAGCGCGCGCCGATATTTTTCAAACGCAGGGCATCGGTTTCGATTCCATTCATCAGGATGATGCGCACGCGCGTGAAGGCATCGTCGTCGAGCTTGCTGATCGGTTTGCCGGCCATTTCACGCCAAGTGAATTTTTGTTTGTCCAAGGGGCAACCCTTGGTATCGAACAGGCTAGTCAGGGTTTCCATCTGTGTTCCTCCAGATTGGTCCAAAAGGCGGGAGAGCCTTCAGTCTGGAGTGGAGGTGCAGAGACGATGTTGCAGTTGGGCGATGAGCGGCAGGGGTGGCTGAATGCCTTGATTCGGTTGATTGTTGGCAGGGGCGCAGCCGCAGCCAGAGAAGCGATTACCAGGAAAAGCGCGCAGGCGGTTCGGCATTCTTCGCGTTATGGCTTAAAGTAGCCGGTTGCCGAAAGAACCGTCATGGCCATAGCCATGAAGGGCTTTCATTCTTTGCGAATAAGTGTGTGGTGAAGATGAACAAGCCTTTCATTTCGCTGTGCCCTGAAATTACTCGGG
>ENA-UOXB01000509-UOXB01000509.1-bioreactor-metagenome-genome-assembly--contig:-NODE-509-length-25946-cov-25.212236_pt1 | contig 25946 bp, 21 predicted proteins | sample MGYA00238158_ERZ761615 | MGnify/ENA primary metagenome ERZ761615 (study PRJEB28904, sample SAMN06267902) | bioreactor metagenome | isolation source: Joint BioEnergy Institute, California, USA...
CCGTCGCGCACCAGGCGCGCCTGGTAGGGCGAGTTGTCCAGCACGGTCTCATCCAGGTCCAGCACCACCGCCGGCTTCAGGCCCGTGGCCGCGTTGCCGCGCTCCTCCGGCACCAGCGCGTCCCAGTGGGCTTCCTTCAGGGCGGCGTCCAGGCGGTCGGCCGCGGCACGGTAGGTCTGCTCGGTGATCGCGCGGTATTCCTGCGAACGCTGCATCCACAACACGGCGTTGAGGTTGTCGTTGGCGCTGGCGGCGCCATCAGCGGGGGCCGCGGCCTGGGCGGCGGCGGCGGGTGCAGCGGCCGCGGGGGTTTCCACGCGCTTGCAGGCGGACAGGCCCAGCGCCGCAGCGGCAAGCAGGGTAAGGGGCAGGACAGCGGAACGACGCATGGAGTTCACCCGGTACAGAGTCGGCGGCCATTTTACCGGCAAAGCCGCCGCCGGGACCGCTATGCTGCACGGTCACCCTGTTGCCCCCGCTGGAGCCCGCCATGACCGAGTCCACGCCCTTCCCCGACCGACCGCTGCTGGACGCCGTGCAGGCGCGGGTCCTGGGCTCCCTGGTGGAAAAGGAAGCCACCACGCCGGACACCTATCCGCTCACAGTGAACGCGGCGCAGTCGGCCGCCAACCAGAAAACGGCGCGCGAGCCGGTGATGAACGTGGACGCCGGCAGCGTGCAGCATGCGCTGCGCCAGCTGGAGAGCCTGGGACTGGCGCGGCAGCACTTCTCCTCGCGCGCGGACCGCTACGAACACCGCCTGCAGGCGGCGCTGGACCTGACCCGGCAGCAGACCGTGGTGCTGGCGTTGCTGCTGCTGCGCGGTCCGCAGACCCTGGGCGAGCTGGTCAGCCGCAGTGAGCGGCTGCACCGTTTCGCCGATGTCGACGAGGCCCGCCACGCGGTGGAACGCCTGCAGCAGCGGAACCTGCTGCTGGTCCTGCCGCGTGCGGCGGGCCAGCGCGAAGACCGCTACATGCACCTGCTGTGTGGTGAGGTGGACGCGGACGCGCTGGCGGCCCGCTACGCCGGCAGTGGGTCCAGCACGGCGGCCAGCGCGCCGGTCGATTCCGGCCTGGCCGAGCGGGTGGCGCAGCTGGAAGAGGCCGTGGCCGAGCTGCGCGCACAACTGGCGCAACTGCGCGACGGCTGAGCGCGCGGCGCCGTCAGGCGACGGGCGGCGCGCCGTCCGTGGCGAACACCTGGCTGGGCGCTGGCATGCCCGGCAGCTGCACCTGTCCGCGTGCCTGCAGGCCCAGCCCGAGCAGGATCCGTGCGGACACGGTGTGGCCCGGCGTGGTGATGCCATACAGGTCGTGCAGGCCCAACACCGTGCGCGCATGCTGCAGTACCGCCCGGGCCGCTTCGCCGGCGTAGCCCTGCCCGGCATGGGCCGACAGCAGCGCATAGCCGATATCCGGACCCGGCAGGCCGTCGCGCCGTACCAGACCGGCGTTGCCCAGCCACGCCCCGTCGGCACGCCGCTCGATGGCATACATGCCGAAGCCGTTCACCGCGTAGCTGTGCAGGACGCGCTGGGTGATGTAATCGCGGGCCTGCTGCGCGCTGCGCACGTTGCGATCACCGATGAAACGCAGAAAGCCGGGGTCGTTGAGCAACGCCAGCATCGGCAGCGCGTCCTGTTCGGCCTGCAGCGGACGCAGCCGCAGGCGATCGCTTTCAAACGGCTGCGGCAGTGCCACGGCGGTCAATCGAACAAGGCTTCAATGGCCGCCAGACCGGCGCTGGCCCGCTCTTTCTTCCGTGCGGCATCGGCGACCGGATCGGCGCCGTCGCGCTGGATCTCCTCGGCGGGAATCTCATCGAAGAACCGGCTGGGCTTGAGCCGCACATGCTCGCCGAACTTGCGCGTGAGCTTGCTGTAGCTCATCCACAGCTGGATCTTCGCGCGGGTGATGCCCACGTAGAGCAGGCGCCGCTCCTCCTGCAGGTTGCCCTCGTCCAGGCTGACCTGGTGCGGCAGCACGCCGTCCTCGCAGCCCACGATGAACACATAGGGGAACTCCAGGCCCTTGGACGCGTGCATGGTCATCATGCGCACCTGGTTGCCGCCCTCGTCCTTGTCACTGCGTGACAGCAGCGCCAGCTGGCCGGCCAGATCGGCCGCGGTGGCGCCGCGCGGGCCGCCTTCGAACCACTGCGCCAGTTCCTCGATGTTGCCGGCCCGGCGCTGGTAACTGGCCTCTTCCTTGGCCTGCTGGCGCAGTTCGCTGAGCAGGCCCGATTCCTTGGCGACCCGGCGGATCATCTCGCCGGAGGTCATCTGCCGCATCTGCGCACGCAGGTCGCGCAGGATGTCGGTGAAGCGCGCCAGGCTGTTGGCGGCCCGCGGCGGCAGCTGCTGCAGCGCGCCGATCGCCTCGGCAGCGCGCGCCATCGGCATGTCCTTTTCCTGTGCCAGTTCGGCCAGCCTGGCCAGCGTACCGGCGCCGACATCACGCTTGGGCGACTGTACCGCGCGCATGAAGGCGGTGTCGTCATCCGGGTTCACCAGCAGGCGCAGCCAGGCCAGCGTGTCCTTGACCTCCTGGCGTTCCAGGAACATGGTGCCGCCGGTCAGGTGGTAGGGAATGCGCAGCAGCTGCATCGCCTTTTCCAGCGGCCGCGACTGGAAGTTGCCACGGAACAGGATGCAGAAATCACTCCACGGCACGTTGCGCGACTGCGCCACGAAGGCGATCTCGGCGGCCACCTTCTCCGCTTCATGCTCGCTGTTGCGGCATTCCCACACGCGGATGCGCTCGCCGTCGGCCTGGTCGCTCCACAGCTTCTTCAGGTGCTCGTGCGGGTTGTTGGCGATCAGCGCATTGGCCGCGCGCAGCACGCGGTTGGAGCAGCGGTAGTTCTGCTCCAGCTTGATGATTTCCAGCGCGGGGTAATCGCGCCCCATCTGCTGCAGGTTTTCCGGGTTGGCGCCGCGCCAGGCGTAGATCGACTGGTCATCGTCGCCCACGCAGGTGAAGTTGCCCTTCTCCCCGGCCAGCTGCTTGAGCAGGCGGTACTGCGCATCGTTGGTGTCCTGGCATTCGTCCACCAGCAGGTAGCCGATGCGTTCGCGCCAGGCCACGGCGATGTCCGGGTTCTCTTCCAGGATCTGCACCGGCAAGCGGATCAGGTCATCGAAGTCCACCGCGTTGAAGGCGGTCAGCCGCAGCTGGTAGCGCTCATAGACAGTGGCCGCCTCCTTTTCACGGTTGCTGCGCGCAGCGGCCATCGCCTGCTCCGGCGACAGCCCGGCGTTCTTCGCGCGCGAAACGAGGTTCTTCATGTCCTCGATGTCATCGGGCTTGGCGCCGTACATCAGGTCCTTGATCTGGGCGGCGGCGTCATCGGCATCGAAGATCGAGAAACCGCGCTTGAGCCCCACCGCGGCATGTTCGATCTGCAGGAACTTCAGCCCCAGTGCGTGGAAGGTGCAGATGGTCACCTCTTCCGCGTCCGGCCCGCGCAGGCGCTTGGCCACGCGTTCGCGCATTTCCTTGGCGGACTTGTTGGTGAAGGTGATCGCGGCGATGCGCCGGGCCGGGTAGCGGCCACAGCCGATCAGGTGAGCGATCTTTTCCACGATCACGCGCGTCTTGCCACTGCCGGCGCCGGCGAGCACCAGCAACGGTCCTTCGATGTGGAGGACGGCGGCGGCTTGGGGGGGATTGAGACCGTGCATGAGGACGCGATTGTAACGGGCCGGCCGGGCGCCCGGCCTACTGAATACGTTCATCCATGCGTGGCCGGAGCCACGCGCGGTACTAGAATGGCAGGATGGCCAAGCTCTATTTCTACTATTCGGCGATGAATGCCGGCAAGACCACCACGCTGCTGCAGAGCGCGCACAACTACCGCGAGCGCGGCATGCGGGTGGCCATCCTGACCCCGCGCCTGGACAACCGGGCCGGCAGCGGCGTGGTCGCCTCGCGGATCGGCCTGAAAGCCGACGGCCTGGCCTTCGAACGCGACAGCGACCTGCAGCGCGTGGTGCAGGAGGAGATCCGCGACCACGGTGCGCTGGGCTGCGTGCTGGTGGACGAGGCGCAGTTCCTCAGCCGCGCCCAGGTCTGGCAGCTGAGCGAGGTGGTCGACCAGCTGCGCATTCCGGTGCTGTGCTATGGCCTGCGCACCGATTTCCGCGGTGAGCTGTTCGAAGGCAGCCAGTACCTGCTCGCCTGGGCCGACGAGATGCAGGAGATCAAGACCATCTGCCACAGCGGCAAGAAGGCCACCATGACCGTGCGCGTGGACGCGCAGGGCCATGCGGTGCAGGACGGCCCGCAGGTCGAGATCGGCGGCAATGACCGCTATGTGTCGGTCAGCCGGGCCGAGTTCAAGAAGATCACGCGCGGCGAAGGCCGCATCGAGCCGATGCAGGCGCCGTTGCCGCTCTGACCGGCCGTTGCGGTACCACCGGCACATTTACACACGCTGAAGCTGCCCATAGGCTGGGGTCCTTTCATGCACACGGTTCCGGACATGCGTCATCTCGCTCTGTCGTTCTCGCTGTTGCTTTCCCTGTTTGCACCGCTGCACGCCCACGCCGCCGGCCAGACCGCGCCCGAGGACAACAGCACCCTCATCAATGCCGGCTTCCTGGACAGCCATCCGGACATCCAGTACCGCCAGTGGGCGGTGTCGGCGCTGCGCCGCGGCGATGTCACCGAAGCCATGAAGAACTTCCGCCTGTCCGCCCGCTATGCGGACAAGCCGTCACAGGGCTATCTGGGGGAGCTGTACTGGTTCGGGGTGAACATGCCGTCCGACCCGGTGATGGCGTTCGCCTGGATGGATGTGGCCGCAGAACGGGGCTACCCGCTGTTCGTGGACCTGCGCAACCAGTACTGGGCCAGCCTGCCGCTGGAACGGCAGGAGGAAGCGCGGGCGCAGGCACGCACGCTGCGCGCCGAGTTCGGCGATGAGGTGGCCCGGCCGCGGATCGCCGAAGTGCTGCGCCGGGGCATGCGGCAGATGACCGGCAGCCGCACCGGCTCGATGACCAACAACGTGGACATCGTCTTCAGCGAAGGCGGCATGAACCGCACCATCAAGGCCGACAAGCTCTACGACCCGAAGTACTGGGACCCGATCCTGTACCAGAAGTGGCAGGACGAGACCTGGATGAAGATCCGCCGCGGCACCGTGGAAGTGGGCTATCCCACCCAGGCCGGTGCAGTGGCCGAGCCGGCCGCCGGGCAGCCCACCCGCTGACACGGACGGGATGCCGGCCCGCAGGCCGGCATCTCTCCCTGCAGGGTCAGTACAGCGTGCGTTCGGCCGCGCCGGCCGGCGGCGGGCTGTACTGGTACAGCCAGGTTTCGGTGAGGGTCTTGCCACCGCTGCGCAGGTACAGGCGGATGTCGATCTGCGCGGTGCTGCCGTCCGGCGGCACCAGGTCGAACATGGCGCGATAGCCATTGATCTCGCGCAGGGGCCGCGCCGAGACAATCTCGACCCGACCGGCGCTGGCCTGCACCACGGCCTCGACCTCGCCCTTGTCGATCAGCGCGGCCAGTTCGCCGCCCTCGAAATCCACGGCGAAGCGCCAGGAGAAGTACGTGCGCTTCTTGCCGATGACACCGCCCAGGCCGGTACGCGAGGCCACGCAGTGCGCCAGCGGCGGGCGGGCCGGCGGCTGCGCGCCCCAGTACAGGCGGTAGCCGATGAGCAGCTCCTGCCCGGCCTGCGGCTTGGCCTTCGGGTTCCAGAAGGCCACGATGTTGTCGAAGGTTTCGTCCACGGTGGGAATCTCCACCAGCTGCACCGACCCTTCGCCCCAATCCTGCTTGGGCTCCACCCACAGGCACGGCCGCTTCTCGTAGAACACGCCGTCGTCCTGGTAATGATCGAAGTTGCGGTCCCGCTGCAGCAGGCCGAAGCCGCGCGGGTGGCTGTCCACGAACATGTTGAAGCGCAGCTCGCGCGGATTGCACAGCGGGCGCCAGATCCATTCGCCGCTGCCGGTCCACATCGACAGCCCGTCGGTGTCGTGGATCTCCGGCCGCCAGTCCCAGGCCATGCGGCGATCGTTTTCGCCCACCTGGTACATGCTGGTGCACGGTGCGATCCCCAGCCGCTCGATGGTGGTGCGCGGATACAGCGCGCTGTCGATGTCCATCAGCAGCACGTCGCCATTGGTGATCGCGAAGCGGTACGCACCGGTGATGCTGGGTGAATCCAGCAGGGCATACACCACCAGCGTGTCGGAGTCCCTGGCCGGCTGTTCCAGGTAGTAGGCGATGAAATCCGGGAACTCTTCCGGACGGCCCGTGCCGGTATCGATCGCCAGGCCGCGTGCGGACTGGCCGTACTGGCCTTCCTTGCCCACCGCGCGGAAATAGCTGGCACCGAGGAAGGCGGCGAAGTCGCGGTCGGTATCGGTGCGGGTGTTCAGGCGGAAGCCGGCAAACCCCAGGTCCGCCGGCAGTTCACCGTCCTTGATGCCGCTCTTGCCGTAGTTGAAGGCGGCGCCGTCGTACGCCAGCTCCTGTGCCTTGCCATCCACCACGTCGAACATGCGCACCGGCGAATGGAAGTACAGCCCCAGGTGGAAGAACTTTGCCTGGAACCGGCCCGGCTGGTCGGCCCACAGCGCGTGGTCCTGGCGGTAGCTGATCGACTGGTACTGATCCCAGTCCAGGCCTTCCAGCCGCCCCGGCAGCACCCGCTTGTGGCTCTTGTACGGCGCCTGTGACAGCGCGCGCGCCTGGCCCTTCAGGCCGGCGAAATCAAACGGTTGCGGTTCACCCAGTCGCTGCAGTCCGACCTGGCGCCCATTGGCGGCACACGCCGGCAGCGCGGGCAGCCCCATGGCGGCCAGGGCAAGGGAAGCACTGCGGAGGAAGTCGCGTCGTTGCATGGCGGCGGCCGGCATGTGAATGGGGGACCATTATGAGAACACGTTGGTTAATTTCCGGCAGCCAGCGCGCCAGGCCGTTCAGCCACCGTCGGTACGCCGGCCAGCCGTGCGTCCAGCGCCTGTACCTCGCTGGCCTGTGCCCCGCGCTGCGCGGCCAGCAGGACGCGCGCCTGCCGCCACGCCTGCGCGGCCGCCTGCGGATCGCCACGCGCACGTTCGGCCTGGCCCAGTGCCACCAGCGCCTGCGGCAGCAGCGCGATGTGGTCCGGAGCGGACCAGATGCGGACCGCGTTGCGGTAATGCAGCACGGCGGCGTCGTCCTCGCCGCTGGCGCGCGCCCAGTCGCCCAGCGCCTGTTCGGCCTGGCCGACTTCACGGTGTGCCGGCCCCAGCGTGGTGGCCAGCGCCTGCCGCACGTGACGCAGTTCCTCGCCGGCCCAGGCCCGGCGCGGACCGGTCAGGGCCAGCAGCGCGCGGTCACGACGCACCACCAGGCTCTCCGGATGCCCCGGTCCGAATGCCTGCACCGCATCCCGCCAGGCCTGCTCCAGGGTCCTGGCGGCCGCGTCGGGCTGGCCGCGCGCGGCCAGCAGCAGGCCGACCTGCCGGCGCAGCTGGATTGCCTGCGGGGTCTGCCCGGAACGGGCCTGCTCCAGCACCCGCAGGGCCTGCTGGTAGCCGCGCAGTGCGGCGGCGGCGCGCCCCTGCACCGCATCCAGGCTGGCCAGATCGGCCAGCGACTCGGCCGCGGCCAACGGCCCGGCGCCGGCCCGCCTGCGCAGCGCCAATGCCCGCTGGAAGGCGTCCCGCGCCTGCACGTACTCGCCCAGCTGGGCCTGGCAGCGACCCAGCTGGCTGTCGAACTCGGCCGCCCGCGCGGGCAGGCGCGTCCGCAGCTGGGCCGTCAACCCGCGCAGCGGCAGCAGCTGCTGCACGCACTCGCCGTCGCGGCCCAGCATGCGCAGGGCACGGGCGCGCTGGGTGGCCGCCTGCAGCTGCAGTTCCTCCGGCTCCTGGCTGATGGCCTGCAGCAGCGCCTGCTGCCGGTCCAGCGCGGCCAGCGCGGCCCGGTAATCACCCAGCCCGATCCGCAACCGCCCGATCACCCCCTGCAGCTCGGCCAGCGCCAGCGGCTGCGTGGCCAGCTCGATCTCCCCCCGCTGCTGCGCGGTGGACAGCAGCGTGGCCAGGTCCAGGCGGCCGGCGCGGATGCTGGCGGCGCGGTCGAACACGCCGATGGTGAACTCCTGCATGGCCTGCCGCCGCGCCATTTCCTGCCGCGCCTGCTGCATCTGCCACAGCGCGGTGGCGGTGCCCCCCAGCACCGCCAGCACCGCCACCGCGGCCGCCGCGACGCCCAGCCGGTGCCGGCGCAGGTACAGGCCCACGCGATGCCACGGGCGCGCGACATGCGCCTGGACGGGGCGGTGCTGCAGGAACCGGCGCAGGTCGTCGGCCAGCGCCTCCACCGAGCCGTAGCGCTGTGCCGGGTCCTTGCGCAGGGCCTTGCACACGATCGCATCGAGGCTGCCGCGCGTCTGGCGTGCGCGCCGCTGCAGCGCGCGCGCGGCCACTGCGGTGGGCTGCGCCTGGGCCTGCTGCAGCAGCAGCTGCGAGGCCAGCGGCGCCCGCGCCTCCATCACCGCCCGCTCCCATTCGCTGTCCGACTGCCGGCGCAGCCGGTACGGCTTGCGGCCCGTGGTCAGCTCGTACAGCACCACACCCAGCGAATAGACATCCGTCAGCGTGGTCACCGGTTCGCCGCGCACCTGCTCCGGCGCGGCATAGTGCAGGGTGAAGGCGCGCACGTCGCTCAGCGAGGGCGCGCCCGCGTCCTCCGGATCCAGCAGCTGGGCGATGCCGAAATCCAGCAGTTTCACCCCGCCATCGTCGGCGACCAGGATGTTGCTGGGTTTCAGGTCCCGGTGCACCACCAGGTTGGTGTGCGCGTGGCTGACCACCGCACACACCTGCAGCAGCAGCTGCACGCACGCGTCCAGCGGCAGCGCCAGGCGCGTGCAGTAGTCGGTGATCGGCTCGCCGCGCACATGGTCCAGCACCACGTACGGGTGTCCCTGCGCATCCACCCCGGCGTCCAGCAGCTGCGCCAGGTGCGGGTGCTGCAGGCGGGCCAGGATCTGCCGCTCGCGCGCGAAGCGGGCCTGCAGACCGGGGTCGGCCAGGCCGCTGCGCAGCAGTTTCAGCGCCACCGTGCGGTGGAACAGGCCGTCACAGCGTTCGGCCAGCCAGACTTCGCCCATGCCGCCCTCGCCGAGCAGCCGCAGCAGCCGGTACGGGCCCACCTGGCTGCCTTCGCGGGCCGCCGCCGGGGCGCTCCACAGCGGCTGCGACAGGTAGTGTTCGCTGTCGGCTTCCTGGGCCAGCAGCTGCTGCAGCTGCGCCTGCAGGGCCGGGTCGCGCTGGCCGATCTGCAGCAGACGCGCCTGCCGCTCGCCGGGCGGCAGTTCCAGCAGCTGGTCCAGCCAGGCCGACAGCTCACGCCAGCGCGGTGCGTCCATGGCGCGGCGCCGCCCTCAGTCCTCGCGGACCGAGGCCAGCAGGAACAACCGCGCCTTCTGCCAGTCGCGGCGGATGCTGCGTTCGGAACGCTGGCTCAGTTCGGCGATCTCCTGCTCGGTCAGCCCGGCGAAGTAGCGCAGTTCCACCACCCGGGCCAGGTGCGGGTCCACCGCCTGCAGCCGCTCCAGCGCCACGTCCAGCGCCAGCAGGTCTTCATCCAGGCGGATGCCGCTGCTGCTGTTCTCCGGCAGGTCCACCCGTTTGAGGTCGCCGCCGCGTTTGCGCGCCAGGCGGTTGCGGGCGTAATCCACCACCACGCTGCGCATGGCCGAGGCCGCATAGGCGAAGAAGTGCGCACGGTCCTGGAAGCCGGTGCCGGTGCGGCTGCCCAGCAGTTTCAGGTACGACTCGTGCACCAGCGCGGTGGCGTCCAGTGTGCGCCCGCGCTGGCCGGCCAGCTGGCGCCGGGCCATGCTGTGGAGCTCCTGGTACAGCAGGGTCAGCACGTGGTCCAGGGCGGCCCGGTCGCCGCCCCGGGCCGAATCGAGCCACACGGTGATGTCGGATCCCTCGTCCATCGTGGCGCCCCCTGGGAGATTGGCGCGACTATAGCGCTGCCACGGGCCGGCGCGTGAAGCGCCTCAGCGCTGGCAGTGGGCGCACCACACACTGGCGCGCTGGCCGATCAGCGCGTGCCGCAGCGGACGCCCACACTGCCGGCAGGGCTCGCCTTCACGACCATAGACCGCCAGCTCCTGCTCGAAGTAGCCCGGCGCCCCGTCCGGGCTGATGAAATCGCGCAGGGTGGTGCCACCGCGGGTGATCGCGTGGCCGAGAATGGCCTTCACCGCCGCGGCCAGCCGCCGGTAGCGCTCGCGCGAGACCGAACCGGCCGCGCGCAGCGGACTGATGCCCGCACGGAACAGGCTTTCGGCGGCGTAGATGTTGCCCACCCCGACCACCACCGCCTGGTCCATCAGGAAGGTCTTGATCGCCGCCTTGCGGCCGCGGCTGAGCTGGAACAGATAGTCGCCGTCAAAGACATCGTCCAGCGGCTCCGGTCCCAGCGCGCGCAGCAGCGGGTGGGTTTCCCCGGCCGGCTGCCAGAGCAGGCTGCCGAAGCGGCGCGGGTCGTTGAAGCGCAGCAGCTGGCCGTTGTCCAGGCTGATGTCCACATGGTCATGGGTGCGTACCGGCGTATCGCCGGGCAACACGCGCAGGCTGCCGGACATGCCCAGGTGCAGCACCGCGCTGCCGGCGGCAGTATCCAGCAGCAGATACTTGGCCCGCCGGCGGATGTCCTCGATCCGCTGCCCCGGCAACCGTTCGGCCACGTCCGGCGGGATCGGCCAGCGCAGATCGGCGCGGCGCAGGATCACGCCGTGGATGGCACGGCCGAGCAGATGCGGCGCCAGGCCGCGGCGGGTGGTCTCGACTTCAGGCAGTTCGGGCATGGCCCATTCTAGCGTGGCGGTGCCGCCAGCTCGCGTGCGTCCAGGAAGCCATCGCCGTTGGCGTCCTGCTTGCCGAAGCGCAGCACCAGCACCTGCTGCTGCTGCGCGCGGGTGATCGGGCGGCCCTTGCCACCCGGCAGTTCGGCAGGTCCGAGCACGCCGTCGCCGTCGGCATCCATCTGGTCGAAGGCGTACAGCATCCACTGCACGTACTCGGCCTGGCTGACCCTGCCATCACCATCCTGATCCATGCGCTGCAGATAGCTGGCGGTATCGCTCACCTGCGCTACCGCCGCGCACGGTGCCAGCAGGGCCAGCAGCAGCCCGCGCGGCAGCAGGCTCATGCGCCCACCAGGGTGTAGCCCTTCAACCGTGCGGCATAGGCCTGCAGGGTGGCGATGCCGCTGTCTTCCGCCTCGCGGCACCACTGCTGCAGCTGGCGCAGGCGCTCGGCCGCATCGTGCCCGCGTGATTCCAGCAGGGCCGCCAGCCGTGCGCGGTGCTCCACCAGCGTGCGGATGCGCGGACGCTGCGCCACCCACGCCCCCAGCTGCGCGCGCGCGGCCGGGTTCAGCCAGCGGCCATCGTTGACCAGACCGCGGCGCAGCCGCCGCGGCAACAGCCGGCGCACGCGCGCACGGGCCTGTGCCGCCTCATCGCGCAGGGCGGGCAGCAGCACGTTGCGCTGGTACTCGGTCATGGCCTGGAAACGATGCGACAGCAACGCACGCAGGGTGTCGGCGTCGGCCACCGGCACGTCACCGCGCACATCCATCTGCGGCGCGACCCGCAACACCGTGGCCAGCCGCAGCGCGCGCAGTACCCCGATGGCAGCCCAGCCGATATCGAACTCCCACCGCCGCATCGAAAAGCGCGCCGAGCTGGGGAACGCGTGATGGTTGTTGTGCAGTTCCTCGCCACCGATCCACACCGCCCACGGCACCAGGTTGGTGGAGGTATCGGCCGATTCGAAGTTGCGGTAGCCCCACCAGTGGCCCAGGCCATTGACCACGCCTGCGGCCCAGAACGGAATCCATGCCATCTGGATCGCCCACAGGGCCACGCCCGGCAAGCCGAACAGCAGTGCGTTGATCACCAGCAGCAGGACCGGGCCGGCATTGGCGTGCGGGGTATACAGGTGCCGCTCGATCCAGTCGTCCGGGGTGCCACGGCCGTACTGGTCGATATCGGCGCGCTGCGCACGCGCCAGCCGGTACAGTTCCACGCCCTGCCAGAACACCCGGCCGATGCCCTTGCTGACCGGGCTGTGGGGATCCTCGTCGGTTTCCACGCGGGCATGGTGCTTGCGGTGGATGGCTACCCACTCGCGGGTGATCATCGAGGTGGTCAGCCACACCCAGAAGCGGAACAGGTGCGCCAGCGCCGGATGGAAATCCACCCCGCGATGCGCCTGGCTGCGGTGCAGGTACAGCGTGACTGAGAAAATGGTGAGCTGGGTGACCAGCAGCAGCACCAGCGCCCAGCCCCACCAGCTGATGCCGGTGATGCCGCCGGTGAGAAACGCGAGGATCTGCTCGGACATGGCAAGACTCCAGGGCCGCGGCGCAGCCGGTGTGCGGGGACGAACCGTCGTGCAGACATGATGGACGGTTGCGTTGCAAACTGCACCCGCCAGCATCTGGCTGGTTCATCTACAGGACCCGCACCGTTGTCCAGCAGCACCGCGATCCCGGAACGCCCGCACACCGCCGCCCCGCCGGCATTGATCGAACTGGACCAGGCCACGGTGGTGCGCGGTCAGGTGAAGGTACTGCACGGCCTCAGCCTGTCCATCGCGCAGGGCCAGCACACGGCCCTGCTGGGCCCCAACGGCTGCGGCAAATCCACGTTCATCAAACTGATCACGCGTGAGCTCTACCCCCTGCTGGCCACGCCCGGCGCCGCGCCGGTGCGGGTGCTGGGGCAGAGCCGCTGGCAGGTGGACCGCCTGCGCTCCCAGCTGGGCATCGTCACGGGTGACCTCAGCAGCACGCTGGCGGAGCTGCCGGGCCTGACCGTGGAACAGGCGGTGCTGTCCGGCTTCTTCGCCAGTGCCGGGGTGCCGGCCTTCCGCGAAGTGACCGCATCGATGCACGCGCGTGCCGCCGAGACGCTGCAACTCACCGGCGCGCTGCCCCTGCGCGAGCGCGCCTATGCCGAGCTGTCGGCCGGCGAGACACGCCGGGTGCTGATCGCCCGCGCCCTGGTGAACCGGCCGCAGGCGCTGCTGCTGGATGAACCCTCCAGCGGCCTGGATCTGGTGGCGCGCCAGCAGCTGATCGCCACGATGCGCGTGCTGGCCCAGCAGGGCATCACGCTGGTGCTGGTCACCCACCACATCGAGGAGGTCATTCCGGAGATCGAGCGGGTGATCCTGCTGCGTGACGGTCGCCTGCTGGCCGATGGGGGCCGCGCGGACATGCTGCGCGATGCGCCATTGTCCGCCGTGTTCGGTGGCACCATCCGGGTGCTGGAGCAGGGGGGCCGGCTGACCGCCCACGCCGACTGAGCGCCCCTGCACCGGCTCAGAACCGCAGCGGCGCGGCGCGCGATTCCAGTGGCGCCAGGCGGCTCTGGTCATGCAGCTGCAGGTCCCGCAGCTCATAGGGCGCGGAAAAGCCGGGCGGCAACGGCACCGTGCCGAAGCCCAGCACCAGCGTGGTGTTGCCGGGGGTGCCCACCCAGGCGGCGGCATGGCCCTGCGCCACAGGGCGCGGCTGGCCGTCCCGGCCAGTGGCATACAGCGTGCCGCGGACTTCGTAGCGGCCGGGCGCGGCCACCTGCACCGGCAGCACGATCCGGCGGCGCAGCGGATCCGCCGCGGCCTGCCCGCTCAAGCGTGCGGTGGGCTGGGCCACGGCGAAGGCCACCCTGCCGTCGCGCAGCACGCCCGCGGCCCCGGTGAACACCTGCAGCTCCCACAGCCCGGGCAAGGCGCTGCCTTCGGCGGGAACCCGCACCTGCACCTGCAGGCGGCCGTTGGTGTCGGGATGCAGCGGCTGTGGCCAGCTGCGTCCGTCCGGCGCCACCAGCAGCGCCTGGCCATACGGTCCCGCCACGCCGGCACGCGGTGCACCGGACGCGGCCGCGTCGTCGTGCAGGCGCGCCCGCACCGTGGTGGTGCCACCGGCCAGCAGCGTGGTCCGGGGCGCCTGCAGCTCCAGCCACAGCGGGCTGAGCGGTTCCATCACCTGGACCACGTAACGGCCCCGTGCCGGCGTGGCGTACAGCGCATGGAGGCCGGCAACATGCGTGCCGGTGCGAAGCACATGAGTGCCGGTCGGTACCCCCACGCCGTCAGGCAGCAGCGTCTGTGCCGCGGCGCTGCGCACCGGCACCGGCTGGCCCGTGGCACCGCGCAGCTGCAGCGCGTTGCCCGGCAGTGCCCGCGCGCCCGGGGCCGGACTGACCTGGATCAGCGCTTCGGCGGCTGTCAGCGGCAGCGCCACCCCCCGCCGCAGCGCGGCGGCGTCCACCTGCAGGCTGTAGCCGCGGCTGACCGCTGTCTGCACGCCGGGCGGCTGCAGCGGCCGCCCAGGGTCCAGTGCCCAGGCAAACGCAAGCGGTGTGCGCTCGCTGTCATCGGCGGGCAGCGGTGCAGCAACCAAAGTGGACGGAACACGGTCGCCCGGATGGATGCGCAGCGTCTGCATCACGTGGGCGGGCGCGGTGGCCGCCGCCCCGGACACGGCAGACAGCATCAGCAGGACGGGCAGGCGCATGCGGGCTCCTTCAGGGCGGGAGGGTTTCGCGCAGGATCGCGCCCAGGCCGAAGCAGTCGCGGCGGCTCTGGTTGTGGCTGAGCGGCAGGCCACCGCGGGTGCGTGCGCGGTCGGCAAACCATTCGGTGCCGGCCGCGCGTTGGCTGTTGCAGTGGAGAAAACCGTCGGAACAGCCGCCCAGCCACGCGCGGGTGAACGCCAGGCCAAGGTTCAGCGCGTAACCGCCGCAGGCGCTGCCGGCGTGCCACGGCGCGGACTGCACCCCCGTGCCGACCACGGCACGGAACGGCCGCGGCAATGCCGGACGCCCCGCGGTGCCGTAGAGCCACAGCGCGTTGTAGACCGCCATGTGGCTGACCTGCTGCATGCGCACCGCATCGTTGCGGTAGCCCAGCAGCCAGCCCAGTACGCTCTCGAAGCGGTTGCCGTCCATCACCGCATCGGCCAGCGGGGTGCCGGCCGAGGACGGCGCCAGCGCCACGACCGTGTGCAGCCGCTGGATGATCGGCGGGTAGCGACGGTCATAGGTCGGGTTGGACAGAAGCCAGCGCATCATGTTGCCGCCGTGGGAGTGCGTGATCACCGCAAGGTGGGTGATGCCGCGCTCCTCGATGAAGCCCGCCAGCTGGCCGGCCAGGCAGCCGGCCGCCGCAGGTGTCCACGCATACTGCGAGAAGTCGCAGTTGACCACCAGCACGTTGTGCGGCTCGGCCAGACCGCCGCGCAGCCGCTCGATGATCATCGGCTGCCAGTAATCACGGTCCGCCTGCTGCTGGCGGCCGGTGCCATGCACGAAGGCCACCCCCCAGGTCTCGGCCGCCTGCGCCGTGGCCGTGCCCAGCAGCAGGGCAAGAAGGCCGGCACCGATCCGTCTGCTGCGCATCGTCGTGTTATCCCCCGGGTGCGGATGCTGTGGGGGCATCCTTGCCTGCGCCAGACCCGGCTGTCCGTGCGCGGCGTCAGACTCCGGGCGATCGACGGGGATGGCCCGCCACACCCGGCGGCCATGAAAAAAGGGCCGGCATGAGGCCGGCCCTTCGTGTTGCAGGCATCCGCAGGTGTCTGGACTCAGAACTTGGCGGTGAACTCCACCCCGTAGGTGCGCGGCTCGTTGAGGAAGCCGGTGAGGTTGTTGAAGTCGATCGCGCCAACCACGCGGGTCTGGTTGGTCAGGTTGCGACCAAACACTGCCACGTCGTACTGGCCATAGTTCCAGTTGTAGCCCACGCGCAGGCCCCCTTCCAGCGAGGTGCGGCTGCGGAACTCCGGGGACTGGTACAGGAAGAAATTCACCGGGCTGCGGTAGGCCCAGTCGGTGTACACGTACAGTTCGCTGGCATCGTTCACCGGGAAACCGGCGCGCAGGGTCAGGTTGTGGATCCACTTCGGCGCCTGCGGCAGCGGGTTGCCGTTGACCAGTGCATACGTGGCCCCACCGATCACCGTGGTCGGGTCGCTGATGGTGCAGCCACCGCCACACACCGCCACCGCCAGATCGCGGTCCTTGATCTCGGTGTCGTTGTAGCTGCTGCCCAGGGTCAGCAGCACGTTGTCGGTCAGGTAGGCCTCCAGATCCAGCTCGAAGCCCTGGCCGAGGGTCTTGTCCGCATTGAGCAGCGTGGCGGTGTTGTTGGTGCCACCGACCGCGATCAACTGCTGGCCGTCCACGGTGTAGCGGAAGACGTTGAAGCCCAGGCGCGCACGGCGGTCGAACAGATCGGCCTTGATGCCGGCCTCATACGAGATCACCTTCTCCGAATCGGCCTGGGTGACGCCGCCGAAGGCCAGACGGCCCTGGATGGACGGGGCACGGAAGCCCTTGGCCACGCGGGCATAGGCGTTGATGTTGTCGGTGAGCTGGTAGACACCGCTCAGGTCCCAGCTGACGTCATCCACATCGGTGTTGGCCAGATACGGACCGCTGACCGGGGTACCGAACGGAACCGCCTGCAGCACGCTGGCGGTGAAGTCCTTCTTGTCCTGCGTGTAGCGCACGCCCGCGCGCAGCTTGAAGCGGTCGGTGACATCGAAGTCACCCGAGGCGAACGCGGCCCAGGCCTTGTTGCGCTGCTGCTGTACCGCGTGCCCCGTCTGCGGGTTGCCGGGCGTCAGCGAGTCGTAGTTGAAGCTGTCGATGGTGACGTCTTCATCGAAATAGAACACGCCGGCCTGCCAGTCGAAGCGGCCCCACTCGTTGGATTCAACGCGGAACTCCTGCGTCCACTGGCGGTGGTGCGGCAGGCCATCGGCGGATTCGGACGCGAACGGAATCACGCCCGGGCCGGAGTTGCCCGCGCCCAGGAAGGCGGCGCCGTAGCCGCCATCGATATCGCCATGGTTGAGCGATTCGGCGGTTTCATAGCCGGTGATCGAATGCAGCGTCACCGAACCCAGGTTCCACTGCAGGCGGGCGCTGCCACCCCAGGTTTCCAGCTCGGAGAAGTTCAGCCCGTCGGTGGAGACCTTGTCGCGGTCGAAGTTTTCCACCAGTGCATTGCTGCCCGGCTGCAGGATGTTGGCGCGGAACAGGCGGGCGGTACCGTTGAGCTTGCGCTTGTGCAGGTTGAACAGGCCTTCGAACGCATCGCCCTCATAGAGGAACTGCACGCGGCCGGCGGCCTCGTCGTAGCCCTCGAACCCGCTGCTGGGGGCGTTGGCCACGGTGTTGTCCACGTAGTTGTCGCGGCGCTGGTACAGCGCCGACACACGCGCCGACCAGCGGCTGGTCAGCGGGCCGCCGTAGGCGCCCTGCACGTTCCAGGTGTCATAGCTGCCGTAGGACACCTTCATGTAGCCGTCGGCGTCCTGCGAGGGACGGGCCGAATCGAACTTCACCACGCCGGCCGGGGTATTGCGGCCGAACAGGGTGCCCTGCGGGCCGCGCAGCACTTCCACGCCGGCCAGGTCGAACAGCGGGAAGCCCTTCAGCAGCGGGCTTTCCTGCACCACATCGTCATACACCAGCGAGACCGGCTGGGAGGCGTTGAGATCGAAGTCGGTGTTGCCCAGCCCACGGATGTAGAAGCGCGGGAAGGCGCGGCCGTAGGAGGATTCGATGTTCAGGCTGGGCACGCGCGCGGACAGGAAGCGGATGTCGTCGGCACCGGAGCCGAGCACATCCAGCTTCTCGCCCTGGATGGCGGTGATGGCCACCGGCACATCCTTGGCGTTTTCCACCCGGCGCTGCGCGGTGACCTGCAGCGCATCCAGCGCGACCGGATCCTTGCTGGCAGGGGTTTCCTGGGCGGTGGCGGCCAGCGGCAGCAGGGCGCAGAGCGCGACAGCAAGCGGATGCACGACCGGAAGGCGGCCGTGGGCAGTGCGGATGGAGGACATGGCGGTAGGCTGTGTTGGGAAGGGAAAGGGAACGGCGCTACACGAAGATTGTTGCAATACAGCAACGACGCCGCAAATACCCCTCGTTCACGCTGGCGTGACGGCCGCCAGCCAGAGGGCCCGCAGCAGCTGCCGGCGGACCGCGCGCGCGGGCCCGGGTGGGTGCCTACGGGCCGGTACCGTTGGCTGTGACCCCCTGCCCGGCCCGGCCCGCCTGCCGCTAGACTCCGGCTTCCTTTCCCGCAGTGGACCCGCCGACATGACCCAGTGGTATTTCCATTCCTCCGGCCAGGCCGATCGCGTCGGGCCGCTGGACGATGAGGCCGCACGCCGCCACGCCCAGCTGCACCCGCAGGCGCTGGCCTGGTGCCAGGGCATGAGCGGCTGGATGGCCATCCACGAGGTGCCCGAACTGCGCGCCGGCGGCGCGGCCATGCCCAGCGCGCCCCCGCCGATGCCCAGCGGTGCCGGCGGCGGCCGCCAGCGGGCCGACGACATCGACTTCCGCATCGTGGGCCACGAGATGCAGTTCGTGGAGATCGAGCTGGATCCCGGCGAAAGCGCCATCGCCGAGGCCGGGGCGCTGATGTTCAAGGATTCGGCGGTGCAGATGGACACCGTGTTCGGCGACGGCTCGCACAGCGGCCAGGGCGGCGGTTTCATGGACAAGCTGATGTCAGCCGGCAAGCGCGTGCTGACCGGCGAAAGCCTGTTCGCCACCCTGTACACCCACACCGGCCACGGCAAGGCCAAGGTGGCCTTCGCCGCGCCCTACCCCGGCACCGTGCTGCCGATGAAGCTGGACCAGCATGGCGGCCGCCTGGTCTGCCAGAAGGACAGCTTCCTGGCCGGTGCCCGCGGCGTGCAGATCGGCGTGCAGTTCCAGCGCAAGATCATGACCGGCCTGTTCGGCGGCGAAGGCTTCATCATGCAGAAGCTGGAAGGCGACGGCTGGGTGTTCATCCATGCCGGCGGCTGCGTGGTGGAGCGCGAGCTGGCCGCCGGCGAGCGGATCGATGTGGATACCGGCTGCGTGGTGGCCTACCACGCCAGCGTGGACATGGACGTGCGCCGTGTGGCCGGCATCAAGAGCATGGTGTTCGGCGGCGAGGGCGTGTTCCTGGCCACCCTGACCGGGCCGGGCAAGGTGTGGCTGCAGTCGCTGCCGTTCTCGCGCCTGGCCGGGCGCATGTGGATGGCCGCACCGCAGGGCGGCGGGCAGAACCGGGGCGAAGGCTCGGTGCTGGGTGGCCTGGGCCGCATGCTGGACGGTGACAACCGCTTCTGAGCCGGCTCGCCCGCAGCGGGACGCCAGCAGCTGAATGCGCGCGGAGGCGGCCCTGCCCCCTCCGCGGCCGGTTCGGTATGCTGGCGCACTTTCCTGCCTGCGATGTGTGCGCGTGCTGCCCATGAGCCTGCTTTCCCTCCGCCCCCGCATGATCTTCGGCGTTGCCCTGCTCGGCCTGCTGGCCGGCTGCGGCGGCGACCCGGTGCGCCCGGCGGCGCCGCCACCGCCCACCGTGGTGCCGCAGGCCAAGCCGGTGAAGATCGGTATCGCGCTGGGCGGCGGCGCGGCCAAGGGCTTCGCGCACATCGGGGTGATCAAGATGCTCGAAGCCAATGGCTTCGAACCGGTGGTGGTGTCCGGCACCAGCGCCGGCAGCGTGGTGGGCGCGCTGTATGCCAGTGGCATGAACGCGTTCGAGATGCAGTCCAAGGCCGTGGCGCTGGATGAAGCCAGCATCCGCGACGTGCGCCTGTTCTCCGGCGGCCTGGTGCAGGGGCAGAAGCTGCAGGACTACGTCAACACGCAGGTGGACAATCGCCCTGCACAGCGCCTGCGCAAGCCGTTCGCCGCCGTGGCCACCAACCTGGAAACCGGCGAGCGCGCCGTGTTCGTGCGCGGCAACGTGGGCCAGGCGGTGCGCGCGTCCAGCAGCATTCCGGGCGTGTTCGAGCCGGTGAAGATCGGCAGCAACACGTTCGTTGATGGCGGCGTGGTGAGTCCGGTGCCGGTGGATGCCGCGCGCCAGCTCGGCGCGGATATCGTCATTGCCGTGGACATCTCCAGCAAGGCCAGCGGCCGCACTCCCACCGGCATGCTGGGCATCGTCAACCAGTCCATCGCCATCATGGGCCAGCGGCTGGGTGAGCAGGAACTGGCGCGGGCCGATGTGGTGATCCGGCCGAAGGTGCTGGACATCGGCGCGGCCGATTTCAGCCAGCGCGGCACCGCCATCCTGGAAGGCGAGAAAGCCGCCATGGCGGCGATGCCGCAGATCCGCGCCAAGGTGCAGCAGCTGCAGGCCGCGCGTGCCGCGGCACTGGCGCCGAAACCGAAGAAGGTCTGTACCCCGCCCTCGCGGCTGGGCCGGATGATGGGGCGCGACGCCACCTGCGAAGGCTGAGGCCGGCGCGCCGGCGATCAGTGCCGCGTGGGACCATTGCCCATGCCCTGCCGGCGCCGTGCCCGCTGCGCCTCACGCGCCAACGCGTGGCGCTGTGCGCTGTCCTGCAGATGCGCCATGGCATCGCCGGGCAACCACAGCTGGCGGCTGGCACGGGTCATGGCCAGGTAGGCGGCGCGGACCGGGCTGTACGGCAGGCGGCCGTCGTGCCCGCTGTTGAAGCAGCAGGCGGACAGCGTGACCACGTCGAACTGCAGGTTCTTCGCGTGCTGGGCCAGGCACAGCACGATGCTGCTGTCCTGCGCCGGCACCAGCGCGGCCATCAGGCGCGCCATCGCCAGCGCATCGAAGCCACCGCTGAACAACGCGGGCACATCGTCCAGGCCGCGCTGCTGGCAGGCGGCCACGAAGGCCTCCCAGCGGTGGCTGGGGCCGCCTTCGCGCGCGGTGCGCCATGCGTCGATCGGCGCGTGGGCTTCCTTCTGCAGCAGCCGCAGCGAGGCCGGATGCACGTGCACCTGCGCGCCCTGCGCCTGCAACGCCACGGTGTCGTGCAGCAACCGCCACAGGCTGCCATGCACACGCAGCCCCTGCAGCGGCACGTCCTGCCAGTGCGCATATTCCCGCACGCCGGTGGCGCGGTCTGTCGCGCCCTCGAACGGCAGGCGTTCGCCGTCCCCTTCATCCAGCGACAGCGCGTGGTTGACCATCGTGTCGACCTGGCTGCCCTGGCGTACCGAGTGGTGCATTTCCAGCCGCTTGGCCGACGTCCAGCGATCCGCACGGCCGCTCAGGCGCTGATGCGGATCGCCCAGGCTGACCACGCCCGGTGCATGCGCGGCGAGCAGCCGCTTCCAGGCCGGGCTCAGGTCATGCGCTTCATCAACCAGGATCGTGCCCATCTCCTGCGGCGGAACAACCCCGTGCAGTGACAGCCATTTGCCGATGTGCGCCACGGTCAGGCTCAGGCAGCCGCCTTTCTGTACGGCCGGGTCGAACATGCAGCGCCATACATGCTCGGCGGCGGCGATCCAGGGCGCGGCATCCAGCAGGGCCCAGGGCACCGAGCGGCCGAAATGCCACGGCTGCAGCGTGGGTGCGGCGTCCGCACACCAGCGGTTGATGGCGTCGAAGGCGGTCAGCAGCACCTGTTCCGGCGTGCGCTGGCCGATGCCACGTACGCCGATGCGGCTGGCGATATCGCGTGGCCACAGCGTGCTCTGCCGGTACACGGGCACGAAGCCGCCGGTGATGCCGCTGCGCGCGGCGTGCTGGGCCAGCGCGTTGGCGAACTCGATCTGGGTCAGCAGCCGCGCCGCCGTGGTGGCCGGCACCCGCGCGCGGAACGCCTCCACCTGCCCGCGCGACGGCGCCACATAGGTGTAGCGGCCCGGGCGGGTGTCCATCAGCTCCAGCACCAGATGGCTCTTGCCGGTGCCTGCGTACGCGTCCAGATCGATCAGTTCATCGGGATTGGCGGCAATGGCGCGCAGCACCTGGGCCTGTTCCCGGGTGTACAGGCCCGTGCGTTGCAGCGCGCGGCCTGCGGTGGCGTCGCTGTCATCGCCGCCGCTGCGGTCGTCCTCGTCGTCGCTGGCGAACGCCGCCGGAAAGCGGATGCTGTGCTCGGCCAGCGTCTCCTGGCAGGCGGCCTGCAGGGCCAGGCCGGGATAGGCCTCCGGGGAGTGGTCAAGGAACGGCTGCAGGGTGGCCTCCGGCGCCAGCAGCACGCCACGGGCAGCCAGCTCGGCCAGCCATGCCTCCAGTTCCTCCTGGCCTTGGCCGCCCGGCCCGGCCAGCTGCGCGGCAGCGGCGGCCGGATGGGCTGCGAACAGGGTGCACGCCTCGTGCAGCAGGCGTTCGATCTGCGCGGCCGGCTGTGCCTGCCGGCGGCACAGCTGCGCGGCCAGCAGCCCGGCCTGCTCCAGCGCGGTGTCCGGCGCGCTGCCCTTGCCCAGATGACGCGCAAGGGTTCTGCGCCGCAGCGGCAGGAAACAGGTGGTGGGAAGCGGGTGCGCGATGTCTGACATGCCGGAAGCCGAAGAAGAACAGTGCCGCGCGGCGTCAGCGCGCGCACAGGCGGCCCCGATGCTGGGTCACCGGTGGGCGCAGGTCAATTGCCACACGCGGCGCAGCGGGGTGGCGTTCACGCCATCTGCGAAAGCGGCAGCGCCTGGAACCCCTTCACGGTGCGCAGCACGAAGCTGGAATTGGCATCGGCCACGCCACCGGCATTCAGCAGCCGGTCCAGCAGAAAGCGCGAGAAGTGTTCCAGATCGCGCACATACACGTGCAGCAGGTAGTCCATGTCGCCGGTGAGCGCATGGCAGGCCACCACTTCGTCCCAGCCCAGCACGGCGTCGACGAAGTGGCCGATGGCGGCCTGGTCATGTTTCTCCAGCTGCACGCGTACGAAGGCCTGCAGCCCCAGACCGATGCGCCGCGGCTCCAGCCGCGCGCCGTAGCCGACGATGACCCCTTCGCTTTCCAGCCGCTGCAGCCGGCGCAGACAGGCCGACGGGGACAGGTTCACCCGCACCGCCAGCTCGGCGTTGGTGGCACGCCCATCGCGCTGGATTTCATCCAGCAGACGTATATCCGTGCGATCGAACTGCACTTCTCCGCTCATTGCTGCTCCGCAACACGGTGGTGGCGCAACGATATTGCGCCAACTCCGGCATTCCGCGCAACATTTGCAACCCTGTTGCGCGCCACCTGCCCTAGCATCGACAGACCGTTCTGTTTTGAAGGATCCGCCCCATGGACCAGGCCGCACCCCGCCGCGTTGAACACCAGCAGACCGACAAAGGGTACGTGCCGGTGTACACCACCGCGCTGGTGGAGCAGCCGTGGGACAGCTACAGCGCCGACGACCATGCCACGTGGAGCACGCTGTACCAGCGCCAGCGCGAGCTGCTGGTCGGGCGTGCCTGCCAGGAGTTCCTGGACGCGCAGGACGAGATGGGCATGAGCGCGCACATGATCCCGCGGTTCGACCAGCTCAATGAGGTGCTCGGCGCCGCTACCGGCTGGACCCTGGTCGGCGTGGAAGGCCTGCTGCCGGAGCTGGATTTCTTCGACCACCTGGCCAACCGGCGCTTCCCGGTCACCTGGTGGATCCGTCGCCCCGACCAGATCGACTACATCGCCGAGCCGGACCTGTTCCATGACCTGTTCGGGCATGTGCCGCTGCTGATGAACCCGGTGTTCGCCGAGTTCATGGAAGCCTACGGGCGCGGCGGGGTGAAAGCCCATGCGATCGGCCCGGATGCCCTGCAGAACCTGACCCGCCTGTACTGGTACACGGTGGAGTTCGGCCTGATCGACACGCCCGAGGGGCTGCGCATCTACGGCGCCGGCATCGTCTCGTCCAAGGGCGAATCGCTGTACTCGCTGGAATCGGCCGCACCCAACCGCATCGGCTTCGCGCTGGAGCGGATCATGCGGACCCGCTACCGGATCGATACGTTCCAGAAGACCTACTTCGTCATCGACAGCTTCGAGCAGCTGATGCAGTCCACCGCGCCGGATTTCACCCCGATCTATGCGGCGTTGGCCGACCAGGCCCACCTGCCGGCAGGCGAGGTGCAGGCCGGGGACCGCGTGGTCCAGCGCGGTACCGGTGAAGGCTGGGCCGACGGCGGGGACGTCTGAGCCTGCGGCACCGGGATCTGCGCGCTGATCCGCAGCAGGGTCAGCGCGGGTAGGCCAGCAGCACCACCAGGTCGTCATCGCCGACCTGCTGCAGCGCATGGCGGCTGCCTGGCCGGGTCAGCAGGGCGTGGCCGGCGCGCACGGCGTGCGCGGTGCCATCCAGCACGTAGTGGCCCTGCCCGCTGACGATGTAGTAGATCTCGTCCTTGTGCTGCGGGTGCAGGCCGATGCCCGCGCCCTTGTGCAGCACCCGCTTGCGCAGCACGAACGGCAGCCCCTGTGCATCGGCGAAGAACGGATAGGCGGTGGTCGGGCCCGCACCCCCATGCGGTCCCGGCTGCGGCACCGCCACGGTGTCCTCGTGGACCACCTGCGAGGGCCGCGCCGCGTCGGCCCCCTGCCCGGCCCCGCGCACGTCGCAGTCGATATCGCGCGTCAGGGCAGGTCGCAGCTGCGGCAGCGCCGCCACGGCGTCGCGCAGCACCAGGCAGGCCACCGCCGTGGCGCCGGCCACGCTGAAGTGGGTGCCATCGGCCAGGTTCTTTTCCGGAAGGAACAGGAAGTACGGCCGGGCGCCCTGCTCGCCCAGCGCGCGGATCCAGCGCGTGGAGCTGTCGTTGAGGTCCACCAGGGCGACCTGTTCGCGCTCGGCCAGCGCCTTCATCGACAGCGTGTAGCGGCCGTGGGTGTCCAGCAGCGAACCGAAGTCGTACAGCAGCCGTGCCACCGGGGTGATCAGCACCGGCGTGGCCCCCTTCTCGCGCGCGACCTTCAGGTACTGCTGCAGGAACCGCGGATAGTCCGTCTCCGGATCGGTGTAGCGGCTGGGATCTTCGAACTTGGCGTCGTTGTGGCCGAACTGGATCAGCAGCAGGTCCCCCGGGCGCAGTTCGCCGGCAAGGGCCTCCAGCCGTCCTTCAGCGATGAAGCTGCGCGTGCTGCGGCCGCCGCGGGCGTGGTTGCGCACCTCGAACCGCGACGGGTCCAGGTAGCTCTGCAGCACCTGGCCCCAGCCCGCCTGCGGCGCACGCTCCGGGCCATACGTAGCCGCGGTGGAATCACCGGCGATGAATACCCGCACCGGCGCCGCCTGTGCGATGGCGCACGACAGCAGCAACAACAGCAGCACCACGGTGCGCATGGGCGAACTCCCGATAGTGCCGGGCCGGGCCCGGCGGTGTTTCCCTCAGGCTGCACGGGGTCGCGCGGTGCGCGACCGCCGGGCAGGGCGCGGGGCTACCGCGCCGTGCGCATCAGCGTGCCAGCCAGCCGCCATCCACCGGCAGCACCGCACCGTTGATGTAATCCGACGCCGAGGAGGCCAGGAACACGGCGGCACCGGCGAGATCGTCCGGGGTGCCCCAGCGACCGGCCGGAATGCGGTCCAGGATCGACTTGTTGCGGTCCTCGTCGGCGCGCAGCGCGGCGGTGTTGTCGGTGGCCATGTAGCCCGGCGCGATGGCGTTGATGTTCACGCCCTTGCCGGCCCACTCGTTGGCCAGCAGGCGGGTGATGCCGGCGATGCCGCTCTTGCTGGCGGTGTACGACGGCACCCGGATGCCGCCCTGGAAGGACAGCATGGACGCGATGTTGATGATCTTGCCGCTGCCCTGGGCGATGAAATGCCGGCCGGCGGCCTGCGAGATGAAGAAGGCCGACTTGATGTTGACGTTCATCACGTCATCCCAGTCCTGCTCGCTGAACTCCACCGCATCGGCACGACGGATCAGGCCGGCGTTGTTGACCAGGATGTCCAGCCCGCCCAGGCCTTCGAGGGTTTCGCGCACAACGCGCTCCACCGGCTCGATGCTGATCAGGTTGGCTTCCACGGCCAGGCAGCGGCGGCCCAGGGCGGTGACCTTCTCGATGGTTTCGGTCGGCGGGGCGATGCCGGCCACGGCGACATCGGCGCCAGCGGCGGCCAGCGCCACAGCGATACCCTGGCCCAGGCCGGTGTTGCCACCGGTGACCAGCGCGACCTTGCCTT
>ENA-UOXB01000515-UOXB01000515.1-bioreactor-metagenome-genome-assembly--contig:-NODE-515-length-25528-cov-27.014368_pt1 | contig 25528 bp, 25 predicted proteins | sample MGYA00238158_ERZ761615 | MGnify/ENA primary metagenome ERZ761615 (study PRJEB28904, sample SAMN06267902) | bioreactor metagenome | isolation source: Joint BioEnergy Institute, California, USA...
CGAGCATCGAGTATTCGCTGTGGACGTGCAGGTGAACGAAGGAGTCGGATGCCACCCATCGAGTCTACGTTCCGGTTCTGACACGGCGCCTAGGCTGGTCCACATGACCACCCCCGAGTTCGTCCTCGCGCTGCGCGAGAAGATCGGCACCGCTCCGCTCCCCCTCGTCGGGGTGACAGCGATCGTCTTCCGCGACGAGAAGGTCCTGCTCGGCAAACGCGCCGACAACGGCGAATGGCAGGCTGTCTCGGGGATCGTCGAACCCGGCGAGGAGCCCGCCGACACCGCCGTCCGCGAATGCCTCGAAGAGGCGGGAGTGGTCGTCCGGGCGACGCGGCTGGCGGCTGTGCAACAGATCCCCCGCATCGTCTACGCGAACGGCGACGAGGTCGACTACCTCGATCTCGTCTTCCGGTGCGACTGGGTCTCGGGCGATCCGCATCCCGCCGACGGCGAGCTGACCGAGGTCGGCTGGTACGGGCTCGGTGAACTCGTCGAGGTCGATCAGACCCACGTGCGCAAGATCGCGCTCGCAATCGCCGAGGACGACCCTGCGTCGTTCACCGGCGGCCGCTGAGCCCTCATCACTCGCGGGGCGTTCACTCGCAGGCCCTCACTGGTCGCGGAGGAGCTCCAGCGCCCCGGCCAGATCGGCCGGGTAGTCCGAGCGGAAGGTCGCCCAGTCCCCCGTCGCCGGGTGGGCGAACGCGAGCTCGTGGGCGTGGAGCCACTGACGGGTGAGTCCCAGACGCTGGGCCAGAGTCGGGTCACCGCCGTAGAGCGGATCGCCGACGCAGGGATGCCGGTGCGCGGCCATGTGCACGCGGATCTGGTGCGTGCGGCCGGTCTCGAGATGCACCTCGAGCAGCGAGGCCCGCGGGAACGCCTCGAGCGTCTCGTAGTGGGTCACCGAGTCCTTGCCGTCGGGGACGACCGCGAACTTCCACGAGTGGTTCGGATGCCGGCCGATCGGAGCGTCGATCGTGCCGACGAGGGGGTCGGGATGCCCCTGCACCACCGTGTGGTAGATCTTGTCGACCTCCCGCTCTTTGAAGGCGCGCTTGAGCGCCGTGTAGGCGCGCTCGGTCTTCGCCACCACCATCAAGCCGCTCGTCCCCACGTCCAGCCGATGGACCACGCCCTGGCGCTCGGAAGCCCCGGAGGTGGCGATGCGGAAACCGGATGCGGCGAGGGCGCCGACGACCGTCGGACCCTCCCAGCCAAGCGACGGGTGGGCAGCGACACCGGCGGGCTTGTCGACGACGACGATCTCGTCGTCGTCGTGGACGATGCCGAGGTCGGGGACCGCGATCGGGACGATCTCGGGTCCGCGCTTGTCCTCCCAGTCGACCTGCAGCCAGGCGCCGGCGACGAGCTTGTCGGACTTGCCGACGGGACGCATGTCCTGCTGGACACCGCCGCCCTCGGCGACCTCGGCCGCGAAGGTCCGCGAGAATCCGAGGAGCTTGGCGAGGGCGGCATCCACCCGCGTGCCGTCGAGCCCGTCGGGGACGGGGAGACTACGGCTGGGCATGAGGGTCCGCGGGTGCCGGGACGTCCGCGTCGCTGGCGGCGTCCGCGGTCGCGGCATCCTTCTCACGGGTGCCGTCGAAGCGACGGCCGAGCAGCACCAGGACGGCGACCGCGATCATCATCGTGACGATGAACATGTCGGCGATGTTGTAGATGGCCGACGGGAACCACAGCCACAGCCAGGGGGTGTGGATGAAGTCCACGACGTGCCCGACGAGGAAACCCGGTGCACGCAGCAGCCGATCGGTGAGGTTGCCGAGGATGCCGCCGAGGAGAAGGCCGAGCACGATGGCCCAGGCGCGGGAGCGCACACGGGTCACCGCGAGAGCGACGATCGTCAGGGCCGCGGCGGCCAGGACGAGGGTGAACACCCAGGTCACGCCCTCCCCCAGGGAGAACGCCGCTCCGGGATTGAACGTCAGATAGAGCTGGAGGAAGTCCCCGAGGACCGGCACGGCCTGCCGCTCGGGCAGGTTCTGGAGGGCGAGGTACTTGGTGAACTGATCAGCGGCCAGCACCAGCACCGCGAGGATCGCGATGGTGGTGCCGGCCGCTGCGGCGCGCAGTGTCGTCCGCTTCGCGGACGTTCGGCTCGACAACGTGCGAGTGGTCAGGACGCGGAGATGGGCGTCGAACCCGAGGTGCCGGCGACGTCGAGGTCGCGCAGCTTCTCTTCGATGAACCCGCGCAGCTGGACGCGGTAGTCGCGCTCGAACTGACGAAGCTCGCTGATACGGCTCTCGAGGGTGCCGCGCTCGCTCTCGAGGCGGGTGATCTCGTCGCGCGCCTTCGAGCGTGCGTCGTTGAGGATGGCGTCGGCTTCGGCCTGCGCCTCGGAGATGAGCTTCTCCTTCTGCGCCTTGCCCTCGGCGACGTGCTCGTCGTGCAGGCGCTGGGCCAGCTCGATGATGCCGGCCGACGCGGCGACGGGAGCGGAGCCGGACGAGGCGGGAGCCTCCGCGGCGGGCTCGACAGCGGGAACCTCTTCGAGGAGTTCGGTCTGCGGTGCGGCCTCGGCCTGCGGTGCGGACTCGGTCTGCGGGGCGGACGTCTCACCGGACTCGAACGCGGCGAGCTTCGCCTTCAGTTCTTCGTTCTCAGCGATCGTCTTGCGCCACTCGACGACGATCTCGTCGAGGAAGTCGTCGACCTCATCGGGGTCGAAACCCTCCTTGAAGCGAACATGCTGGAACTGCTTGGTGACGACGTCTTCGGGAGTCAAAGGCATGTGTCTTTCCTCTTTCGGGGCTCAGGAAGCGGGCCGGTCAATGAAGACCCGCGAGGCGCGAGCCGTACCCCGACAGCATAGTCCGCGGCTGTCACGGGTGCGACGACAGCGCGGTCAGACGCGGCTCAGGACCTGCGTGATGGACAGCAGCACGAAGCAGCAGAGCATCGTGAGGGGGAACGCGAGATCCAGTGCGATCGGACCGATGCGCAGCGGGGGGATGAAGCGGCGGAAGAACTTGATGGGCGGGTCCGTCACAGTGAACACGACTTCCGCAACGACGAGCCAGCCGCCGCGCGGACGCCACTCCCGATTGAACATCGGGATGTACTCCAGAACCAGACGTGCCAGGAGGAACAGCACGTAGATGAGCAGGAGCGCGTTGAGGATCCCGGCGATGAGGCCGATGACCGACACGGCGTCAGTGGGTGAAGGGGGTGGAGTCCGTGTCGCCCTGGGCGATCGCGCCCTCGCCGGACACGGCGACGTTCTCCGGCGAGAGCAGGAAGACCTTGCTCGTCACGCGCTCGATACGTCCGTACAGACCCAGCGACAGACCGCTCGCGAAGTCGATGAGGCGGCGCGCGTCGGCGTCGCTCATCTGCGAGAGGTTGATGATGATCGGGATGCCGTCGCGGAAGTTCTCGGCGATCGCCTGCGCGTCGCGGTACTGCTTGGGGTGGACCGTGACGATCTCGCTCACCGTCGCCGGAGCGGGCTGACGGACGACCGCGGGGCGGTGGATGGGCGTCACCGGCGCCGTCTTGTTCTCGACCTGCTTCTCCCGACTCTCGCGGCGGGGAGCCGGCTCCTCGTAGACCTCTTCCTCGTCGGCGAGGCCCAGGTACACCATGGTCTTCTTGAGCGGGTTCGACATCGCATCCTCCGTATTGCTCGTCTGTGACGAGGCTATCCGTGCACGGGCCTCGGGCCCGTGATTGCCGAACCGATCCGCAGGTGTGTCGCACCCGCTGCGATCGCCTCGGCGAAATCGCCGGTCATGCCGGCGGAAATCCAGTCGGCATCCGGCACCACGGTGCGGATGCGGTCGGCATAGGTGGCCAGCCGCGCGAAGGCCGGAGCCGGCTCTTCGTCCAGCGGCGCGACGGCCATGATGCCGCGGAGGCGCAGCGACGGACACGTCGCGGCGATGTGCTCGGCGAGTTCCGTGACGCCCGAGGGCGCGACTCCCCCTCGGGCGGGATCCTCGGTCAGATTGACCTGGATGAGGACGTCGAGCCTGTCGCCGTCGTCGTCGGGGCGTGCCGCGTGCAGCGCGTCGGCGAGGCGGGCCCGATCGAGCGAGTGCACGGCGTCGGCATCCCTCCGGACGGCCTTCGCCTTGTTGGTCTGCGCCTGCCCGATGAAGTGCCAGCGGAGCGGCACGCCGTCGTAGGTCTCGCGCTTCGCGCTGAGCTCCTGCTGGCGGTTCTCCCCGACGTCGGTCACGCCGAGCCCGGCGAGCTCTTGGACGAGCTCGACGGGGTGGAACTTCGTGACGACGATCCGGGTGATCCCCGATGGATCGCGGCCCGCCGACCGAGCGGCATCCGAGATGCGCGCGTCGATGTCGGCGAGCCGCGAACGCAGATCCACGATCCGGTTACTTCAGGAAGTCGGGGATGTCGAGGTCGTCGTCGCCGAATGCCGAGTCGTAGTCGCTCGACGAGGACGGCGCGGACACCGACACCGACTCACGCGAACCGGCGTTCTCGGCGGCTGCGAGGTCGCGAGCCACCGTGTCGGCCGGCAGCGGCGGCAGGACCGGGGCGGATGCCGGGCGGCTGGCCGTGATCGGCTCGACCTTCACCTGGGGCTCGCCACCGTCGAAGCCGGCGGCGATGACGGTCACCCGCACCTCGTCGCCGAGGGTGTCGTCGATGACCGTACCGAAGATGATGTTGGCCTCGGGGTGCGCGGCCTCCTTCACCAACTGGGCTGCGTCGTTGATCTCGAAGATGCCGAGGTTCGAGCCGCCCTGGATCGAGAGGAGCACACCGTGGGCGCCCTCGATCGACGCCTCGAGGAGAGGGGATTCGACCGCGAGCTCGGCGGCCTTGATCGCACGGTCGGCGCCGCGCGCCGAGCCGATGCCCATGAGCGCGGAGCCCGCGCCCTGCATGACCGACTTGACGTCGGCGAAGTCGAGGTTGATGAGACCCGGGGTGGTGATGAGGTCGGTGATGCCCTGCACACCGGCGAGGAGCACCTGGTCGGCCGTGGCGAACGCCTCGATCATCGAGATGCCGCGGTCGCTGATCTCGAGGAGACGGTCGTTCGGGACGACGATGAGGGTGTCGACCTCTTCCTTCAGCTTCGAGACGCCGGACTCGGCCTGGGTCTGACGGCGACGACCCTCGAACGAGAAGGGCTTCGTGACGACACCGATCGTGAGGGCGCCGATCGACTTCGCGATCCGTGCGACGACGGGTGCGCCACCGGTACCGGTGCCACCACCCTCGCCCGCGGTCACGAAGACCATGTCGGCGCCGGCGAGGGCCTCTTCGATCTCCTCGGCGTGATCCTCGGCGGCGCGTCGGCCGACCTCGGGATCGGCGCCGGCGCCCAGACCACGGGTCAGTTCACGACCCACGTCCAGCTTGATGTCGGCGTCGCTCATGAGCAGCGCCTGGGCGTCCGTGTTGACGGCGATGAACTCGACGCCGCGAAGGCCGAGCTCGATCATGCGGTTGACGGCGTTGACACCGCCACCACCCACGCCAACGACCTTGATCACAGCAAGGTAGTTCTGGTTCTGGCTCACGCCGGCCTCCGTATCGTCCTGAACCTCGAGTGCAAACCTTCAACCTCAACCAGAGGTTTAAAGAATTGCCGAGTATGCAATTCCTGATTCCGAAGGTATGCGGCGACGGGGCGGCCGCCCGCACCGTGGCGGCGTGTCGTCGGATCGGATTCTCGAGTCAGCGGATGACGACCGCATCGGGCGAGGAGATGTCGTACTCCTCGACCTTCGACGGCGGCCGAGCCGCCATCGCCGCCTTCAGCACGCGCGCCTTTTCGACGGCATCCTCGACGCTCCCCCAGACGACGTCCGCGCCGTCGATCGTGAGTGTGACGTCATCCGGAGTGGTCGCCGACATCGCCGTGACCGCGGCCTTCAGATCCGCCGGCAGGGAACGGTAGACGGCTCCGACGGCACGGAAGGTGCGCGACCCGGCGCCGCCTGCGGCATCGATGACGGGATACCCCTCGGGTGCGTCCTTCGTGGTGCCCAGCACGACTCCGGCCGCGTCGACGAGAGAGGCACCCGCTTTCGTCTTCACGACACCGACAGGCGTCCGCTCGACGATGCGGACGACGAGTTCCTGGGGCGGCCTCGCCTCGATGGAGTAACTCTCCACGAGAGGGAACGCGACGAGCGCCGCCTTCACGGCGCTCGAGTCGACGAGGGCGAGCGGAGTCCCCATCTCCCCCGAGAGCGCCTGCTCGACGGCGGCGGGGGCCAGGCGATCCGTGCCCAGCACCGTGATCTTCGACACCGCGAAAAGCGGACTGTAGGCCGTCGCGACAGCGCCGAGCCCGACCAGGACGACGGCAGCGAGCGCTCCGAGCCAGGCGTACCGTCGGCGGCGCTGGCGCACCGTGAAGCGCCGGACCTCGCGGCGCAGCGCGCGGCGGCGAGCCCGAGCCGCAGCCCAGACGTCGCGGACGCCGAGCGGACGCTCCGTCTCGGCATCCGCTTCTGCCTGCGCGTCGTCGGCGGGGGTCGGGGAGGCGTCGAACGGGACGACGGGAGCCAGACGCCCCGTCGCGACGGGCGGTTCGGCGACAGCGGGCTCGGATGGCGTCGGCTCGGCGGCGGGAGCCTCGACCGCGGGCGGCTCAGGGATGGCCTCACGCCGCCGCGGCCGCTCCGGGAGCGCCTCGCGTCGCTGACCTGCCGGCGGCGTCGACGGGAGCGGGGACGGCCGCCGCATCGTCAGTCCTGCCCTTGCCCGAGGGCGTCGAGCACCTGCGGGATGATGCGGTACACGTCGCCGCATCCGAGGGTGATGACGTAATCCCCCGGCTGGGCGACGGATGCGGTGTACTCGGCCGCTTGCTGCCAGTCGGTGACGAAGTGCACCCGATCCTGATCGGCGAACGCGCCGCTCACCAGTTCGCCGGTGACGCCCGGCACGGGGTCCTCGCGCGCGCCGTAGACGTCGAGGACGACCGTGTGGTCGGCGCGGGATTCGAGTACCTCGGCGAACTCGCGGTACATCGCCTGCGTGCGGGAGTAGGTGTGGGGCTGGTGGAGCGCGATGATGCGCCCCTCGCCGACGACCGTGCGAGCCGCGGACAATGCGGCGTCGACCTCGGTCGGGTGGTGCGCGTAGTCGTCGTAGACCGACACGCCCGCGCGGATGCCGTGGAGCTCGAACCGCCGGACCGTGCCGCCGAACTCCTCGACCGCACGGAGCGCCGATCCGAGGTCGTACCCCAGCGTGAGCAGGACGGCGACGGCGCCGGCGGCGTTGATGGCGTTGTGCGCACCGGGAACAGCGAGGGCACCGGATGCCGCCTGTCCCCCGTGATGGACGGTGAAGGACACCGGCCCCTCGGTGACGATGTCGGTCACACGGACGTCGGCGTCGGCAGACGTTCCGAACGACACGACGTTCGGGTGCGAGAGCGAGGCCGCGACCTCGCGGGCACCGGGGTCGTCGGAGGAGATGACGACGGCCTGGGAGGCGGCATCCGCGAACCGGACGAAACCCTCGTAGAACGCCTCGCGCGACCCCCAGTGGTCGAGGTGGTCGGGGTCGACGTTCGTGATGAGCGCGACGGCCGTGTCGTAGAGCAGGAAGGATCCGTCGGATTCATCCGCCTCGATGACGAAGAGATCGTCGGACCCGGTGCCGCTCGAGACGCCGATCGAGGAGATGACGCCGCCGTTCACGAAGGTCGGATCGGCTCCGATCGCCCGGAGCGCCGTCACGATCATGCCCGTCGACGTCGTCTTGCCGTGCGCCCCGGCGACGCTCACCAGCCGGCGGCCGCCGACGAGCCAGTGGAGCGCCTGCGAACGGTGGATGACGGCGACGCCGCGCTCCTTGGCCCGGAGGTACTCGGGGTTCTCGGGCCAGATCGCGCCCGTGAAGACCACCGCGTCGACGTCGTCGGGCAGGTTCGCCGCGTCGTGACCGACGTGGACGACGGCGCCGCGGGACGCGAGAGCGCGCATCGCGTCGCTGTCGGAACGGTCGGACCCCGACACGCGGATGCCGCGGTCGAGGAACATCCCGGCGAGTCCCGACATCCCGGAACCGCCGATCCCGATGAAGTGCGCGGCGGTGATGTCCGAGGGGATGGGGAGCGAGAGATCGGGGCGAATCATGGCCCGTCAAGTCTAGGTCGGGCCCGCCGGGAGGATGCTGCGGCGCGCTGGAGCCGGCGCCGCGTCAGCGGGCCAGGGCGCGATCGATGAGCGCGACGACGTTCTCGCTGCCGGTGCGCGTTCCGACCGCGGTCGCGGCCGCGCGCATCCGGTCGAGCGCTGCGGCATCCGTGAGGAGCGGCACCACCGACGAACGGATGCGATCCCCGCTCAGCTCCGCGTCGGGGACGAGGACGGCCGCCCCGGCCGCGACGGCGGACGCGGCGTTGAGGGCCTGTTCGCCGTTACCGACCGCGTACGGGACGTAGACGGCCGGGATGCCGAGGGCGCTGATCTCGCTCACGGTCGCCGCTCCGGATCGCGACACGATCGCATCTGCCAGGGCGAAGGCGAGGTCCATCCGGTCGATGTACGGGACGACGCGGTAGGCCGGATCGCCCGGGTCGGCGATGTCGTTGCGCTCCCCCGCCGCGTGGAGGATCTGCCATCCCGCGGCGACGACGTCCTGCCAGGAATCGGCGAGGGCACGGTTGATGCGGACGGCGCCCAGCGACCCGCCGAAGACGAGGAGGACCGGCCGGTCCGCGTCGAGTCCGAACGCGGTTGCCGCCTCATCCCGCAGGGCGGCTCGGTCGAGATGCACGATTTCGGGCCGCAGCGGCATCCCGACGACTTCCGCTCCCCGCAGGGGCGTCCCCTCGAAGGCGACCCCGGATGCCGCGGCTCGCCGCGCGCCCAGCACGTTGGCGAGCCCCGGCTTGGCGTTGGCCTCGTGCACGACGACGGGAACGCCGGCGCGCCCCGCGGCGATGTAGGCGGGGGCCGAGGCGTACCCGCCGAAGCCGACGACCACGTCCACCCCGCGCTCGCGGATGTGCGATCGGACCTGGCGCACCGCGCGCGCGAAACGCGCCGGGAAGCGGAGGGCCGCGGCATCCGGTCGACGCGGGAACGGCACCTTGTCGACGAAGAGCAGCTCGTAACCGCGCTGCGGCACCAGCCGCGCCTCGAGTCCCTCGCGCGTCCCGAGGACGAGGACGGTCGCGCCGGGCTCGCGCGCGGTCAGAGCGTCGGCGACGGCGAGCAGCGGATTGACGTGGCCCGCGGTCCCGCCGCCGGCCAGAAGGTACGTGGTCACCGGATCGAGCCTACCGGCGGGGTGCCGGCGCCACCGGCGGGGCCGCCGGCAGCGTGCGCGCGAACGCCAGCAGTGCGCCGCAGGCCATGAGCACGGACACGAGCGACGTGCCGCCCTGCGACATGAACGGCAGCGGGACGCCGAGCACCGGGAACACCCGGAGCACGACGCCGATGTTGATGAGGGCCTGTCCGACGACCCACACCGTGATCCCGCCCGCGGCGATGCGGATGAACGGGTCGTTCGTCTTGCGGATGACGTGGAACGCGCCGACGGCGAACAGGGTGAACAGGGCGAGCACGACGATGCAGCCGATGAGACCGAGTTCCTCACCGACGATCGCGAAGATGTAGTCGTGGGATGCCGCGGGCAACCACGCGTACTTCTCACGCGAGTTCCCGAGGCCGAGGCCGAAGACGCCGCCGCTGGCGAGCCCCCAGATGCCGTGGAGCGGTTGATAGCAGCCGTTGTAATAGTCGTCGAGGCAGTTCGGGTTGAGGAAGCTCGTGATGCGCGCCATGCGGTTGGCGCTCGTCAGCGCCAGGAATCCGACGATCACGACGGCGGCGACCACGGGGATGACGAACACCCGGAGCTTGACGCCCGAGAAGAAGAGCGCGCCGAGCAGGATCAGCACGAGGATCATGGCCGTACCGAGGTCCTTGCCGGCCAGGACCGAGCCGATCACCATGATCGAGACCGGAACGACCGGGATGAAGACGTGGCGCCAGAGGCCGAGAAGCGTGTGCTTCCGGTAGAGGACGTAGCCGAGCCAGAGGGCGAAGGCGAGCTTCAGGAACTCGGACGGCTGCGCCTGGACCCCGGCGATCGAGATCCAGTTGCGGTTGCCGTCGAAGTCGTAGCCGAGGCCCGTGAACACCAGCAGCTGGAAAGCCTGCGCGACGCCCAGGGCGATCCAGGAGATCCGCTTCCAGAACAGCACCGGCAGCCGGCTGAACACGAACATGAGCGGGACGCCGAGGACCGCGAACATCGCCTGTCGGAGCACCGTCTGGAACGGCCCGCCCTCGGCCCCTGTCGCCATGGTCGCCGACAGCACCATCACGAGTCCGAAGATCGTCAGGATCAGCGCCGTCGAGGCGATGAGCAGGAACTCGCTCGGGACCGGTGCGAAGACCTTGCCGAGGGCGACGCGCGCCGTGAAGGCGGACGAGCCGCGGTCAGCCGGATCCGACGGGGCCGGACGGTCGGTCGTGGTTGTCACCGGCGTCCTTTCCGATCCGTGCGTTCACCGCGGCGGCGAAGCGCCGGCCGCGATCCGAGTACGAGGCGAACTGGTCGAAGGATGCCGCTGCCGGAGCGAGGAGGACCACGTCTCCGTCCTGCGCGACGCCCGCCGCCAACGCGACGACCTCGGTCATGACGTCCTCAGTCTGAGCGTGGTCGACCTCGAACAGCGGCACCGTCGGGGCGTGTCGCCCGAAAGCCGCGACGATCTCGGACCGTTCGACTCCGATGACGATCGCGGCTTTCACCGAGGGGCCGCGAGAGGCGACCAGTTCGTCGATGTCGACGCCCTTCAGCAGACCGCCGATGATCCAGACGGCACCGGGGTACGCCTGGAGCGAGGATGCCGCCGCGTGCGGGTTCGTGGCCTTCGAGTCGTCGATCCACGTGACACCGCCCGCGACCGCCACGACCTCGATCCGGTGCGGATCGAGGCGGAAGCCGCGGAGGGCGTCGCGGATGGCGGCCGGCGGGACGTCGAACGAGCGGGCGATGGCTGCGGCGGCCAGGATGTTCGCGACGACGTGCGGTGCGGCGAGCCCCGCCTCCGCCAGCTCGTCGACCGTCGTGAGCTCCAGGGCGTTCGTGCGCCGCTCCTCGAGGAACGCCCGGTCGACGAGGATGCCGTCGACGACACCGAGGTCGCTCGGCCCCGGGACGCCGAGATCGAAGCCGATGGCGCGGCATCCCTCGACGACCTCCGCATCCTCGACCATCTCGCGCGTCGCGACGTCGCTCTTGTTGTAGACGCAGGCCACGCGGGTGCGCTGGTAGACGACGGCCTTCGCATCCCGATAGGCGTCGAAGGAGCCGTGCCACTCGAGGTGGTCGGCTGCCAGGTTCAGACAGACGCTCGCGTGCGGGGACACCCGGTCGTCGCCGTCCTGCAGACCGAGGTACCAGAGCTGATGGCTCGACACCTCGACCACGAGGACGTCGAACCCGGCCGGGTCACGCACCGCGTCGAGGACGGGGACCCCGATGTTGCCGCAGGGCGCAGCGCGGAGGCCGCCGGCCACGAGCATCGTGGCGGTGAGCTGGGTGGTCGTGGTCTTGCCGTTCGTGCCCGTGATGAGCACCCAGTCTGCGGGGGTTCCGTCGGGCCGCAGGACCTTGTCGCGGACGCGCCAGGCGAGCTCGATGTCGCCCCAGACGGCGACGCCCGCGTTCTGCGCCCACGCCACCACAGGGTGGTGCGGCGGGAATCCCGGCGAGGCGATGACGACATCGGGACGGTGAGCGACGAGTTCGTCGGGGACGGAGTCGAGGGGACCCTCCCACAGCCGTGCGCCGATCACCGGGAGGAGACGGGAGTACTCCTCGCCGGCGTCCTCCGTGACCACGAGGACGTCCGATCCCAGCTCCGCCAGGGTGTCGGCGACCGAGAAGCCCGTCATCGACAGGCCGAGGACGGCGACGCGCAGGCCCGACCAGTCGGCGTGCCAACTGGTGAGGCGGGCGAGATCCGCGGTCACAGTGCAGCCAGCCAGCCCGCGTAGAACAGGGCGACGCCGAAGATCGCCAGGATGCCGGCGATGACCCACATCCGTACGACGATCGTGATCTCGGGCCAGCCACGCATCTCGAGATGGTGGTGGAACGGGCTCATGAGGAAGAGACGCTTGCCGCCGGTCGCCTTGAAGTAGTACCGCTGCAGGATGACCGATGCGGGGGCGATGATGAAGACGCCGGCGAGGATGATGGAGAGGATCTCGGTGCGGCTGAGGACGGCCATCGCGACGATGACGCCGCCGATCGCCATCGACCCGACATCACCCATGAACATCTTCGCCTTCGGAGCGTTCCACCAGAGGAAGCCGACGAGGGCGCCGACGAACGAGGCGGCGACGATCGTGAGCCCCATGGGATCGCGCGTGTCGTAACAGGCTGCGGTGTATTCCGTCACGAGGGCGGCCGAATGGCAGCGCTGCTGCAGCTGCCAGAACGTCACGAGGCTGTAGGCGGACACCGTGAAGATGCCGGCACCCGTCGCCAGGCCGTCGAGCCCGTCCGTGAGGTTCGTCGCATTCGACCAGGCGACCGACATGAACGAGATCCACAGGAGGTAGAGGATCCAGCCCGCCACCGCGCCGAGAGCCATGAACGAGAGCGTCGGGATGTCGCGGAAGAACGAGATGTACGCGGATCCGGGCGTCTCGCCGTACTGGTTCTTGAAGTTGAGCGCCATGATGGCGAACGGCACGGCGACGGCGATCTGACCGACGATCTTCCGCCACCCCGACAGACCGAGGCTCCGCTGCGAACGGACCTTCATGTAGTCGTCGATGAAGCCGATGATGCCGAGGCCGACCATCATCCAGAGGACGAGCAGGCCCGAGATCGTGGGTTCGGTGCCGCCGGTGTAGCTGCCGACGAAGAAACCGACGATCGTGCCCAGGATGAAGACGATGCCGCCCATCGTCGGCGTCCCGCGCTTCGTGTGGTGGCTCGGGTTGTGGGCGTCCTCGGGGGTGCGGATGACCTGCCCCCAGCCGATCTTCCGGAAGAGCCGGATGAACAGCGGGGTCAGGAACAGGGTGAAGGCCAACGAGATCGTCGCGGCGGCCAGCAGGGATCTCACGAGAAGAATTCTCCCAGACGGTCGCCGAGGAACCTGAGCCCGGCGGAGTTGGAAGACTTCACCAGCACGCGATCACCGTCGCGCAGCTCGGCCGTCAGGTAGTCGTAGGCTTCGTCGGCGGTCTCGAAGAAGACGGCTTCGCCATCCCAAGAGCCCTCGCTGATCGCGGCCAGGTAGAGCCGTCGCGCGGCGGTGCCGATCACGACGATGCGCTCGTAGCGCAGGCGCACGGCCTGGAGCCCGATGCGATCGTGCTCCTCGCCCGCCTGCTCGCCGAGCTCGGACATGGCCCCCAGCACCGCGACCTTCCGCTGGCCGGGCGCGGTGATCTGTGCGACCGTCCGCAGCGCCGCGGCCATCGAGTCGGGGCTCGCGTTGTAGGCGTCGTTGATGATGCGGACGCTGTCCGTGCCGAGCGGCTGCATCCGCCAACGCTCCGCGATCTCGACCGTCCCGATGCGGGCGATCGCGTCGGCGGGGTCGACTCCGAGCAGCTGGGCGACCGTGATGGCGGCCAGCGCGTTCATCACGTGGTGCTCGCCGAGGACGCGCAGGTGGAGCGGGATGCTGCGGCCGTCGACGTGGACGGTGGCAGTGGTCCCGGATGCCGTGACCTCGACGTCCTCGGCGCGGACGTCGGCGGCGGGCCCGCGGCCGAACCAGCGAACCGCGGCGCCGCGCTCGTCGGCCGCCGTCGCCATCGCGGCGACGCGGGCGTCATCGGCGTTGAGGACGGCGGTGCCGCCGGGTCGCAAGGCCTGGACCAGTTCGGTCTTCGCCTTCTGCGTGGCTTCGACACCGCCGAACCCGCCTGCGTGCGCGAGGCCCACCATCAGGACGGCGCCGATGTCGGGGGTGATGAGTCCGGCGAGCTCGGCGATGCGACCCGGACGGGAGGCGCCCAGCTCGCTCACGAGGAAGCGGGTGTCGTCGGTGACGCGGAGCATCGTGACGGGGGCGCCCACCTCGTTGTTGAACGACGCGCGGGGCGCGACGGTGGGACCTTCGTCCTCGAGGATGCGGGCGAGGAGGTTCTTCGTCGTCGTCTTGCCGTTGGAGCCTGTGATGCCCACGACGCGCAGGTCTCCCCCGGCGCGCACGCGCGCCACCACCTCGCGCGCCAAGGAGCCGAGGGCGGCCACGGCGTCGCCGACGACGATCTGCGAGACGGCGGCCGTCACGGGACGTTCGACGATGGCGAGGGTCGCACCGGAGGCGACGGCTGCGTCGACGAACAGGTGGCCGTCAGTGACGTCACCCGGCTTGGCGACGAAGACGGAGCCCGGCCCCATCTCGCGCGAGTCGGTGTCGACGGTGCCTGAGACGACCGTCTCGGGAGTGTCGGTGCCGTGGACGTGCAGTGTGCCGCCGACGGCGTGCGTCACCTCGGCGAGCGTCATGCGGATCATGCTGGGGTGTTCTCCTCGTGCGCTCGGGTTCAGCCTGTGACGGGCAGGAGGGGGGTCTCCGAGCCCGACGGCATGACGCGGTAGTGCGTGAGCACCTGCGCCATCGCCTTCTTGAACACCGAGCGGTTGGCCGACGACATGCGCTGCTTCTTGGGCTCGTCGAAGACCGTCAGGACAACATACTTCGGATCCTCCGCCGGGGCGAAGCCGACGAGAGACGTGAAGTAGAGGTTCTTCTTGTAGCCGCCGTGGCCGTCGGAGATCTGGGCGGTGCCGGTCTTGCCGCCCATCCGGTAGCCGGGGAGGGCGACGTCGTCGGCCAGCGTTCCCTGCGCGAACACGTTCTCGAGCATGAGAGACACCTCCTTCGCCGTCTCCTCCTTGATGACCCGTTCGGGCTTCGCCAGCTTCGGCGTCACGACGTGGCCGTCCGGCTTCGTGCACGACTCGACGAGGGATGCCGGCATCCGGACACCGCCGTTGGCGAAGGTCTGGTAGGCGTTGGCGACCTGGACGGCCGTGACGGTGAACGCCTGGCCGAAGGTGGTCGCGTACTTCGTCTGGTTGTCCCACGTGTCGGCGGGGTTGAGGATGCGTTCGGGTTCACCGGACCAGCCCAGACCGTCCTGCTGACCGGCACCGAACTTCTTCAGGTAGTCGTACCGGGTCTGCGGGTCGACCATCGCGCCGAACTGCGACATGGCGACGTTGGACGAGGTGACCAGGCCACCGTTGAGGGTGAGGTTCTGGGTGGCGTGGTTCTCGGAGTCGTTGACGACGGCGCCGTTGTCGAAGACCATCCGGTCGGGGACGGTGACCGTCGTCTCCGGGGTCACGCCGGCCTGTTCGATCGCGGTCGCCGCGGTCACGGGCTTGAAGGTCGAGCCCGGCTCGAACGAGAACCGGAGGAGGCGCGAACCGCGGTCGGCGGAGTCGCTGGCACCGGGATCGTTGGGGTCCACGGTGTCGGTCTCGGCCAGCGCACGGATCTTGCCCGTGGCGACCTCCATCACGAGGATGCCGCCCCAGTTGGCCTGGTACCGCTGGGTCTCCTCGGCGATGAGCTGCTGCATGTACCACTGCAGATCGGAGTCGATCGTCAGCTTCAGGGTGCCGCCGTCGACCGCGGGCTTCTCGACCGCTGTGCCGGGGATGGTGACCCCGTTGGCGCCCAGCTGGTACTTGATGCTGCCGCTCGTGGGTTCGAGGCACGAGTCCTGGAGCTTCTCCACGCCCTCGAGGGGCTGTCCGTCCGAGCCGACGAAGCCGATGATGTTCCCGCCGACCGCCCCGTCCGGGTAGGACCGGGAGGCGACGGGCTCGAAGGAGAGGAAGGGGATCTGCAGATCTGCGAGCTTGCGGAACTCCGCCGTCGAGACGAGCCGCTTGACCACCTGATACCGGTTCTTGGGGTCTTTCGCGTAGGCGTCGTCGACGATCGCCCGCACGTCGTCGACGTCCTGACCCGTGACGTCGGCGATCCGGGCCGCGATCTCGGGCCAGGTGACGGTCTCGGCTTCGCCGGCATCGTTCTTGACGACGGCACCGTTCTCGTCGCGGAGCGACATGCCCTTGGCTGCGAGCATCGGGTCGATCGCCACGTTGTAACGCAGCATGCTCGTCGCGAGCGGCTTACCGTTCGTGTCGACGATCGAGCCGCGCGCACCTTCCAGCTCGGAGGTCTTCTGCATCCCCTTGCTGAACGCGTCCGCAACGTGCTGGCTGGCGTTGACGATCTGGATGTCCACCAGGCGGACGACGAACGCGACGAGGACGACGAGGACGACGGCGAGGGCGACGACGGTGCGACGGCGCGGGCTTCGGGTTGCTCGGGTCGTCATGTTCTCAGTGTGTGTCGGGGGTCGGCAGTCCGTCGGTGATCGACGGGGGTGTCGGCGTATTGGCCAGCAGCTCCTTGTCGAGGGATGCGCCGGAGTCGAGGCTCGCCTCCGGATCGGTGACGAGCGGGACCCCCGCGACGAGGGCGTTCGAGACGGCGGCGCGGGACAGCGCCTGGACCGACGAGGTGTCCGAGGCACCCTTCGTCGGGCCGAGGGTCTTGCCGTCGCTCAGGCGGATGTAGCTCGGCTCGCCGCCGGCGACGAGGCCGAGCGCGGACGCATTGGCGGCGAGGTACTGCGGCGAGCTGAGTCCGGCCACCTCGTCCTCGAGGATCTGCTTCTGGTAGTTGGCGTCGCGCTGCTGCGAGGTGAGGTCCTTCACCTCGAACGCGCCCTGGGTCGTCACGATCGAGAGCCCCATCTGCACGCCGGCGATCGCGAGAGCACCGACGACGGCGATCACGCCGAACGCCCGACGGGGACGACGGCGAGGCTGGGGAGCGATGCCGACGCCCGACCGACCGACCGGTCGGAGGGACGGCGCCGCCGACCCGAGGAGGACCTCGTCGGGTGCGGTCTCGATGGCGGTGGTGGCCAGGGCAGAAGCGCTCATGACGCCTCCCTCACTCTCTCGGCCGCACGCAGCCGCACCGGGGTGGCACGGGGGTTACGGGTCTTCTCTTCGTCGGACGCCAGCTCTGCACCCTTGGTGAGGAGCCGGAAACGGGGGGCATGCTCGGGCGGCTCGATCGGGAGACCGGCGGGAGCGGTCGACCTGGTCGCTTCGGCGAACACGCGCTTCACGAGTCGGTCTTCGAGCGACTGGTACGACATGACGACGACCCGGCCCGAGACGGGAAGGATGCCGAGGGCCGCCGGAAGGGCCCGCTCGAGCACCGTCAGCTCGCCGTTGACCTCGATGCGGAGGGCCTGGAAGACGCGCTTGGCGGGGTGACCGCTGCGCTCGCGCTGGACGGCCATCGGCGTGGCGGCGATGAGGATGTCGACGAGGTGCGCGGAGCGCTCGATCGGAGCCTCCTGCCGTGCGGCGATGATCGCCCGGGCGTAGCGGCCGGCGAGCTTCTCGTCGCCGTAGCGTTCGAAGATCCGTCGCAGGTCGCCCTCGCCGTACGTCGCGACGATGTCGGCTGCGGTCGTGCCGGCGGACTGGTCCATCCGCATGTCGAGCGGGGCATCCTTCGAGTACGCGAAGCCGCGGTCCGCCTCGTCCAGCTGCAGCGACGAGACACCGAGGTCGAAGAGGATGCCGTCAGCGTGCGGGAAGCCGGCACCGCGGACCGCGTCGGCGATGCCGTCGTAGACGGTGTGCACGAGGGTGACGCGGTCGCCGAAGCGGGCGAGCCTCTCCCCCGCGATGCGGAGAGCGTCCGTGTCGCGGTCCAGACCGATGAGGTGAACGGCGGGGAAGCGCTCGAGGAGCGCCTCGGAGTGTCCGCCCATGCCGAGGGTCGCGTCGACGACGACGGCGCCGTCGCGCTGGAGGGCGGGAGCGAGCAGCTCGACGCAGCGGTCGAGCAGGACGGGGGTGTGGATGTCGTCGTGTGCCATGGTGCCTTCGGTTTCCGAGAGGTCCTCGACCCCGATCCCCATCCGCTCCGACCTGGCGCCGGGGAAGTGCGTCAGGGCGTGCGGCTGGGAGTCGCAGTCGAGGATCAGAAGAGTCCCGGGATCACCTCCTGCTCCATGTCCGAGTACGTGTCTTCGTTGCTGTCGGCGTAGGCGTTCCACGCGTCCGAGTTCCAGATCTCGGCGTGCGCGCCGACACCCGTCACGATCAGTTCCCGCTCGAGCCCCGCGTAGGTGCGGAGGTGGGGCGGGATGGTGATGCGGTTCTGCGAGTCGGGCTTCTCGGCGCTCGCGCCCGAGAGGAACATGCGCTGGAAGTCGCGCGCCTGCTTGTTCGTCAGCGGCGCTTCGCGGATGCGCTCGTAGACCCGCTCGAACTCCACCGAGCTGAAGACGTAAAGACAGCGTTCCTGACCGCGCGTGATGACGACGCCGGGGCCGAGGTCGTCGCGGAACTTGGCCGGAAGGATGACTCGGCCTTTGTCGTCCAGCTTGGGGGTGTGGGTGCCCAACAACATCGCTCGGTCACCCCCTTCGTCCGGCCCGCTCCAGGATGACACCACTTTACTCCACTTCCCTCCACTCTGCGACTGCTTTCCGCCGCAGCGCCAGGAAATCCGCCACGGCGGGGCCGAGTGGCTCCCCGGCATCCGTCGCGCGAACACAAAAAAAGCACCGACCCGGAGGTCGGTGCTTCTGAAGTGGAGGGAGGTGGAGTGCCTCAGCTCATCGGTGGCTGATGCTCATCGGTCGTCGTTCCGGCGATCCCATCGATCGTTCATCCGATCCATGAACGACGCGGAAGCGGGGGCACGCGCGGCGCGCGGCTTCCGCGTCCCCGTGGCGGCGCGCGACGCCGCGGCGCCCTTCGCGGGGGTGAAGGCCAGGACCACGCCGACGACCATGACGACGAAAGCCAGGACGCCGATCACGATGAGCGAGGTGGCGACTCCGACGACCAGACCGGCGATGCCGAGGAGCACGAGAACGGAGCCGTAGACGATGTTCCGGTAGCTGAGGGGACCCGTACCCCGGTCCGCGCTGACTACGTCGGCATCGTTGCGCATGAGATGGCGTTCCATCTCGTCCAGCAGACGCTGCTCCTGCTCTGACAGTGGCATGCATCCCCCTCGGGTCGGTCAGTCAAGTGTACGCGTGCGCGCGATCACTAGGCTAGGCCCGTGCCACACTTCCCCGACCCGATCGTCGTCGTTTCCCAGCGAGTCGAGAGGTTCCTGCAGGCACAGCGCGACGCCGCCGCCGACTTCGGCGCAGAGGCCAGCGCCTTCGTGGAGTCCGGCGCGTCCGCCGCCACCGGCGGCAAAGGGTTCCGCGCCAAGTTCTGCCTCGCCGGCTGGCGGGCCGTCGCGACGGCCGGGACGAGCGGCACGCCCGACATCCCCGAGGTCGTGACCGCGGCATCCGCTGCCCTCGAGATCTTCCACGCGGCCGCCCTCGTCCACGACGACGTCATCGACCGCTCCGACACCCGCCGCGGGCGACCCGCGTCGCACCGCGCGTGGGAGGCGGCGCACCGATCGGAGGCGTGGGCCGGCGACGGCGAGGAGTTCGGGCGGTCGGCCGCGATCCTCCTGGGCGATCTGCTCGTGGCGTGGAGCGACGACCTGCTCGAGGAGGGTCTGGTCGAAGCTGATCCCGACCGGGCTCACCGCGCCCGCGGCGAGTTCGCCCGCATGCGCCGCGAAGTGACGATCGGACAGTTCCTCGACGTCGCCGAGGAATCGGCGTACGTCACCGCCCCCGTCGAGACCCACGCCGATCGCGCGCTCCGGGTCGCCTCGTTGAAGTCGGCGCGGTACAGCGTCCAGCATCCGCTGCAGCTCGGCGCCACGCTCGCTGGAGCGGATGCCGAGCAGTACCGCGCGCTCGGCGACTTCGGGCATCCCATCGGGCTCGCCTTCCAACTGCGCGACGACGTCCTCGGCGTGTTCGGGGACAGCGCGGTGACGGGCAAGCCGGTCGGCGACGACCTCCGCGAGGGGAAGCGGACGCTCCTCATCGCGTACGCGCGGGCCTCGCTCGCGCCGGGCGCTCTCCGGGTGTTCGACGAGCTCATCGGCGATCGCGAGCTGTCACCCGAACAGGTCGGCCATCTGCAGCAGACCATCATCGACACCGGAGCGCTCGCCCTCGTCGAGGAACGGATCTCCGCGTGGGCGGCCGAGGCCGATCGCGCCCTCCGCGGCGCACGCCTCGGCAACGGCGCGGTCAGCGAACTGCGCGACCTCGCACGGGCCGCGACGGTGCGCGCGGCCTGAGCCGCGGCATCCGCTCGTCAGGCGAGCGACTGCGCGACGCGCCGGACCTCGCTCTTACGGCCCTGACGGAGTGCCTCGATCGGCGGGAAGCCGATGGACTCCTCGGGGGCGAGCAGCCAGTCGATCGCCTCGTCGTCCGAGAAACCGGCGTCGTGCAGCACGATGATCGTGCCGCGGAGCGACGAGAGGGGCGCGCCGTCGACGAGGAAGACGGACGGGACGCGCGGCGCCCCGAAGCGGCGGGACGCGACGAGCTGGTGCTCGTCGAGCATGCGACGGACGCGCCCGAGCGGCTCTCCCGTCAGCTCGACCAATTCGGGAAGGCTCAGCCAGTCAGTGGACACGGGCGACTCAGAACTCACCCCTCCACTATCGCATTCCCACCCCGCACTCGCTCATAACACCAGTCACATCCGTCTCATGGATTGACACCAGTCACATCGGCGTGTCACGGTTTCAGCGGGGGGATCCACCGATCTGGGACCGAACGAAGGAATGTCTGTGCGCCGGAACGACGTACTTCCCGCTGCTCTGATTCAGAGAAGCGCCCCGGCGGTGATCGGGTCCATCGCCCTCTCACTGTCTCTCCTCCCCCTCGATGCTGCGTCTGCCGACGAGCGGCGGGTCTCCGCTCCGGAACCGCTGACGGCTCGGGCCTACGCCGGCCCGACCTCCGCGACCGCGAAGGTCGACGTCGTCGGGACCGCGGCAGCTGCGCGATCCGTCAAGACGCACGTCGTCGCGCGAGGCGACACCGTCAGCGCCATCGCCGCAGCGCACGGAGTCCGGACCGCCGACGTGCTCACGTGGAACGGGCTCAGCTGGCGTTCGGTGATCCATCCCGGCGACGTGCTGCGGCTCGGCCCCAAGGCCGCCCGGACGGATGCCGCGCCCCGAGCGAAGGCTCCTGCCGCGGCATCCACCTACACCGTGCGTCGCGGCGACACGCTCTGGTCCATCGCGGCTCGTCACGACGTCAGTGTGTCGACGCTGTCCCGCGCGAACGGTCTGGGGGGCTCGACGACCATCCACCCCGGGCAGAAGCTGATCGTCCGCGCCCTCGCCGCGCCGCGCGTCGCTGTGGTCGCCGCGCCGGCCGCCGGACCCGTGCACGAGGTGTCCGCCGGGGAGACGATGTGGGCGATCGCGACGCGAAGCGGCGTCAGTCTCGCGCGGCTCCTCGCGGCCAACGGCCTGGACGAGGGGTCCATCATCTACCCGGGGCAGAAGCTCCGCATCCCGACCGCGAAGCCGGCACCCGCGGCCGCCGGGAAGGCACGCGCCGCCCTCGACGGCGAGCAGATCGCGAACATCAAGACGATCATCTCCGTCGGGCGGGAACGCGGCGTCTCCCGGGACGGCATCGCGATCGCCCTCGCCACCGCGATGGTCGAGTCGTGGATCCGCAACCTCGACGGCGGAGACCGGGACTCGCTGGGACTGTTCCAGCAGCGTCCGAGCGCCGGCTGGGGAACGCAGACGCAGATCCGCGACCCCCGCCGATCCGCCGCCGCGTTCTTCGGCGGTCCGTCTGACCCGAACGGCGACCGCACGCGCGGCCTGCTGGACATCGACGGCTGGGAGGACATGGCGTTCGGGGACGCCGCGCAGGCGGTGCAGATCTCGGCCTACCCCGAGCGGTACGGTCCGTGGAAGGCCGAGGCGTACCGCTGGCTCGAACTGTATGGGTGAGTCCGGACCGGCACCCGAGCGAGGGTGCGCCGTTACCCGGGCTCGCAGGGTCGGCTCCGTAGACTTCTGACGTGAACGCCAACCCGCAGACCGACCCGCTGATCGGCCGCCTGGTCGACGGCCGGTACCGGGTCCGCGGGCGCATCGCGCGCGGCGGGATGGCGACGGTCTACGTCGCCACCGACCTGCGCCTCGAGCGGCGGGTCGCGCTCAAGGTCATGCACGGCCACCTGTCGGACGACACCGTCTTCCAGAACAGGTTCATCCAAGAGGCCCGATCGGCCGCACGACTCGCCGACCCGCACGTCGTCAACGTCTTCGACCAGGGCCAGGACGGCGAGATGGCCTATCTCGTCATGGAGTACCTGCCCGGGATCACTCTGCGAGAACTGCTGCGCGAGCAGAAGCGGCTGACGCTCCCCCAGACGATCACCATCATGGATGCGATCCTCTCGGGGCTCTCGGCCGCACACCGCGCGGGCATCGTCCACCGCGATGTGAAGCCCGAGAACGTCCTGCTGGCCGAGGACGGTCGCATCAAGATCGGAGACTTCGGCCTGGCGCGCGCGACGAGCGCGAACACGGCGACCGGCCAGATGCTCCTCGGCACGATCGCCTACCTCGCGCCCGAGCTCGTCACGCGGGGGACGGCCGACGCCCGAAGCGACATCTACGCCCTCGGGATCATGCTCTACGAGATGCTCTCCGGCGAACAGCCCTACAAGGGCGAGCAGCCGATGCAGATCGCCTACCAGCACGCGACGCATTCGGTGCCACGCCCGAGCGTGAAGAACGCCGGTGTGCCGGAGCAGCTCGACGAACTCGTCCTCTGGGCGACCGAGCGCTCACCGGAGGATCGCCCCACGGACGCGCGGGAGATGCTCGAGCGTCTCCGTGAGATCGAGAAGGACCTCGGCGTGTTCCCGCAGGTCGTCCGCTCGACGCCCGCGGGCGCCACCGTCGTCGTCGACGATTCGCTCGACTCGGACGAGGTCACGCGTGTCATGCCGGGCACCTTCACGGCCCCCAGCGTCACCACCGAGATCGACAACGCGACCCGGCTCCGCCGTCGATCGCACCGCAACTCCGTCAAGGGGGGCTGGATCCTCGCCGTGGTGCTGGTGCTCGCCGCCGCCGCGGGCGGACTGGGCTGGTGGTTCGGGTCGGGTCCGGGCTCGCTCGTCGCGGTCCCGGCCGTCGAGGGCATGAGCTTCGACAGCGCGCAGAGCCTGCTCGCCGACAGCGCCCTCGTCGCGCGTCGGAGCGACGTGCACAGCCTGGAGGTTCCCGCGGGCGAGGCGATCGGAACGAAGCCCGGCACCGGGACCTTCCTCGACCGCGACACCACGGTCACGGTGGAGATCTCCGCCGGGCCGGCGACGGCTGATCTCCCGAAGCTCCAGGATCGGACGAGCGCCGAGGTCGAGACGCTGCTGAAGGACAACAGCATCCAGGTCTCGACCACCAAGAAGTACTTCACGAGCTTCGCCGCCGACCGGATCGTGCGCGTGTACGTGACCCAAGCCGGATCGGCCGAGCCGGTGGAGTGCACCGACGGCTGCTCGGTTCTGCAGGGCTCGACCGCGGAGCTGCGCGTGTCGCTCGGCCCCCTCCCCGACGTCACCGGCAAGACCGGCGACGAGGCCACGGACATCCTCGAGAAGGCCGGCATGAAGGTCGAGGAGGACCGGGAGTACAGCAGCAGCGTCGCCGACGACCTCGTCATCCGGGTCGAGGACCGTCCCGGCGGGGGCTCGTGGCAGCAGGGCGAGACCCTGACCATCGTCGTCTCAAACGGTCCCCAGCCGGTCGAGGTGCCCAATGTGGTCGGCGAGACGGTGCGGACCGCCGTCGACCGCCTGCAGGCAGCCGGGTTCAAGGTCAACCCGAACATCGAGGATGCCGAGATCCCGCTGGGCGGTCGATACTGGGACGTCTACCGCGTGAGGTCCATGACGCCCGACGGCGGAAGCCTGCAGCGTCCGGGCACGACGATCAGTCTGACGCCGCAGTTCCAGCCGTTCGGCTGACGCCCGGCCGTCGGCATCCGGAGACGACGAAGGCCCGACGGTGAGAACCGTCGGGCCTTCGCGGTGGATCAGCGGTTGCCGAGCTCCTCGGCGACGAGGAACGCCAGCTCGAGAGACTGCATGTGGTTCAGACGCGGGTCGCAGAGCGACTCGTACCGCGTCGCCAGCGTCGCCTCGTCGATCATCTCCGAGCCACCCAGGCACTCCGTCACGTCGTCACCCGTGAGCTCGACGTGGATGCCGCCCGGGAAGGTGCCGACGGACCGGTGCGCCTCGAAGAAGCCGCGCACCTCGTCGACGACGTCGTCGAAGCGACGCGTCTTGTAGCCGGTCGGCGTCGTGATCCCGTTGCCGTGCATCGGGTCGGTGACCCAGAGCGGGGTGGCACCGGAATCCTTGACGGCCTGCAGGAGCGGGGGCAGGGCGTCGCGGATCTTGCCCGCTCCCATGCGCGTGATGAACGTGAGACGGCCGGGCTCGCGCTCAGGGTCCAGCTTGTCGATGAGCGCCAACGCGGTCTCGGGCGTCGTCGTCGGACCCAGCTTGACCCCGATGGGGTTGCGGATCTTCGAGAAGTAGTCGACGTGCGCGCCGTCGAGCTCGCGCGTGCGCTCCCCCACCCAGAGGAAGTGGGCGGACGTGTTGTACGGCGTGCCCGTCCGCGAGTCGATGCGGGTCATCGGGTGCTCGTAGTCCATGAGCAGGCCCTCGTGGCCCGTGTAGAACTCGACGCCGCGCAGCTCATCGAAGTTCGCTCCTGCGGCCTCCATGAACTTGATGGCGCGGTCGATCTCACCCGCGAGGCGCTCGTAGCGCTGGTTGGCCGGGTTCTTCGCGAAGCCCTGGTTCCAACTGTGCACCTCGCGAAGGTCGGCGAAGCCGCCCTGCGTGAAGGCCCGGATGAGGTTCAGGGTGGATGCCGCTGTGTGGTACCCCTTCAGCAGTCGCTGGGGGTCCGCCGTCCGCGACGCTTCGGTGAAGTCGTAGCCGTTGACGATGTCGCCGCGGTAGGCCGGGAGCGTGACGTCGCCGCGCGTCTCGGTGTCGCTCGAGCGCGGCTTGGCGAACTGGCCGGCCATGCGGCCCATCTTCACGACGGGCATCGACGCGCCATAGGTCAGCACGACCGCCATCTGCAGGACCGTCTTGATGCGGTCGCGGATCTGCTGAGCCGTCGCACCGGCGAACGTCTCGGCGCAGTCGCCGCCCTGAAGCAGGAACGCCTGACCGGATGCCGCCTTGGCCAGACGCGCGCGGAGGTTGTCGACCTCACCGGCGAAGACGAGCGGCGGGAGGGTCGCGATCTCGGCGGAGACGGCAGCGACCGCATCCGCGTCGGGCCACAACGGCTGCTGCTTGATCGGGAGCGAGCGCCAGTGGTCGAGAGGAGTGGGCATCCGCTCATTCTACCGACGAGGGAGGGGGCCGTCGGTCGTGTGACGCCGGCTCGATCGGCGCCTCAGGCTGCGGCGGGGCGGCGGTCCTTGACCGTGGACGCGTAGACGTCCTCGTACTCCTGCTCCCCCATGCGCTGGAGCGCCACCATGATCTCGTCGGTCACCGAGCGCAGCACGAAGCGGTCGGACTCCATGCCGTAGAACCGGCTGAAGTCGAGCGGTTC
>ENA-UOXB01000518-UOXB01000518.1-bioreactor-metagenome-genome-assembly--contig:-NODE-518-length-25249-cov-50.243629_pt1 | contig 25249 bp, 24 predicted proteins | sample MGYA00238158_ERZ761615 | MGnify/ENA primary metagenome ERZ761615 (study PRJEB28904, sample SAMN06267902) | bioreactor metagenome | isolation source: Joint BioEnergy Institute, California, USA...
CAGAATAAGCTGTCTGACCAATCTGACCATCAAAGGCTGCAACTGAAGCCGTATTCACGATCACGCCACGCTCTTCTTCATCGGTTTGCAGCTCATACTTCGCGATTAAAGCCGCCGCAAAACGAAGCATATTGAATGTGCCACTTACATTGATATTCAACACTTTCTGGAACATCGCCAGTTCATGGATTCCATTGCGGCCCAGTACCTTGGCAGAAGGTGCAATACCAGCACAGTTCACCAAGCCATTGAGTTGGCCATACTGGTTTTCAACATGATTAAAGAAAGCTTCAACCGCCTGCTCATCCGTTACATCCAGTTGTACAAATTCAGCCTGCTCACCCAGTTGCTGTTGTAAGGCATTGCCCTGCTCCTGGTTCATATCCACCAGAATCACTTTTGCACCCTGTTCCACCAGATGAGTCGCTGTGGCTGCACCCAGACCTGATGCACCACCAGTTACCACAATCACTTTTCCCTGAATTTTCATGTTAATGTCCTGTTCCTATTTTTATGACAAGCTACGACTTAATAGGCAGAGTAAACAGAGATTTTATTCTGTACAATTTCCAAATGTTGCATCTTCACTGATGGATTTGGACAATAAAGAAGGGATATCTGACTGGCTATGCACTTACCAGCCTTGGAATATAGTAAGGGAACCATTTCAATTGATCTGGTTCATGAAGCACTGCTGAATGCCAAAGCACAGCATTATGATATTGCTGCGATTCTAACTAAGGCTGCCATTCCCTTAGAGATTCTGCACTCTGCTAAAGCACGGGTGTCAGTAGCGCAATATGCCGCGCTATGGACTGCACTTGCAGACAGCATGAATGACGAATTTTTTGGCATGGACAGCCATCCAATGCGCCGTGGCAGTTTCAAATTACTATCTAAAATGCTGTTACAGGCAGATACGCTGGAAAAAGCTCTGCAGCAAATCCTGCAATTTTTTAATCTGATTCTGGATGATCTGCACAGCACACTGATGGTCGAAGAAAACTTTGCCTATATCGTGATCTATGACCAGAACCAGACCAAGCGCATGTTTAGTTATGCAACCTATCTAATGCTGATTCATACCCTGCTATGCTGGTTAAGCGGACAGCGGATTTTACTTAATCAGATTCAACTGAAATGTGCCGCACCACTCGATGATTTTGATTATAAAGTCCGTTTTTGTGAGCAGATTGAATATCAGGCCAGTGAAAACTATATCCAGTTTGATGCAGCCTATTTGCAGCTCCCAGTAAAACAGGATCAAACCTCCTGGTATCAGTTTATTCAACAGACTCCGCATAACCTACTAGTTCGTTTTAAAAATCCTTATGCGCTAAGTACACAGATCCGCAAACAGCTTTTAAAAGTACCTCCGGCTGAATGGCTTGAACTGAATGAGCTTGCTTTGAAAATGAATATGTCTGAAGCCACCATGCAACGGCGTCTTAAAAATGAAGGTGTGACTTATCAACAGCTCAAAAATGAAATTCGTCGTGATACAGCCATTGAACTATTAACCCGTACGGATCAAAGTTTGCAGGACATCAGTGATCAGCTTAACTTCCAGGAAGTCAGTGCTTTTCATCGTGCCTTTAAAAAATGGACAGGGGTTAGTCCAGGTGCCTATAGACAAAATACTACTAGATAATTTATATTTAATAAGACTTAAAAACGATTAAAATTCAGCATATAAATTTAAATCCATATTTTCTCAACAGTTATATTTTTCAAGGCTTACAGCCCAAAAATAGAGGACTGAACGGTCATCCATAATGCTTTGCATTCCCTATTAATATAGTTTATTTTTCAATCAATTTTTAGTGCTTCACTTTTGGCTGTACTCCCTTTCCCTCTTTCCTTGTTGAAGGTATTTCCATGTTAAAGATGACTGATGTTCTTGGACAAAATCTTGTTCAAAACTTCGCCCAGGCTTTAGTTTCTTCGACCGATCTTAATGCAGAGCAATTGAATCAAGGCATCTTGAATGCGTCTGATTCTGCCCTCAAAGATGCTATTGTGCACTTCTTTAACCAGATTGATGCCACTGAAGCTGCGAAATCGCTTGAAATTCCGGCTGAGCGCATCGTTGCATTACAACAAGGTATTGCACTGAAAGATGAACAATATCTTGCTGATACTGCCAAAGTCGTGGCTCTTTGCCTGGCAATGGAAACTGGTAGCCTAGATCAAGTCGAGGTTTATGACTGTCTGCAAGACTACCCAATGTAAGCTATCCAGATTGATAAAATAGTGACTCAAAAAGCGATGCTAATGCATCGCTTTTTTTATGGCACTCGTTATTTATAAAACTTCCTACTGCAAAGACGAATGATTAAAAAAACAGCTTATCAATTTACGCCATACCATTTTTAAAATTTTATCTAAGCAAAACCTTTCTATTCTTTATTTAATAAATTCAAATAAAAACAAATACCTATATTTAAAGCTGTTAATTATTTCATTTTTTGATTTGATTATCTTTTTTTCTTTTTTGTGTGCTTATCGATTTACCGCTATGAATGTCAAAAATTTAATTCAAGATTGAGATATTCATGAAAAAAACATTAAGAACTTCGGGTCTGACTTTACTCGGTCTTTCTATTTCTTTCTTTACCGGCTTGGCTAACGCAGCGATTCCATCTGAATTAAAATTGGATTATGCCTATTACGCACCGACCAGTCTGGTGGTTAAAGAACAGAAACTGCTAGAAAAAGCTTTGCCAAAAACCAAGATTAAATGGGTATTTAGCCAAGGCAGTAACCGCTCACTCGAATATCTAAATAGCGGTAGCACAGATTTTGCTTCTACTGCAGGTTTAGCGGCAGTGCTTAGCCGCGCCAATGGTAGCCCGATTAAAACAGTTTATATCCAGAGCCAGCCTGAATGGACAGCACTGGTCGTTAATAAAGATTCAAATATCAAATCTCTGAAAGATTTGAAAGGTAAAAAGATTGCTGCCACTAAAGGTACAGATCCTTTCTTATTTACCTTACAAGCCTTAGATACGATTGGTTTGGGCAAACGCGATGTAGAGCTCGTTCATTTACAGCATCCGGATGGTAAGACTGCGTTAGAGCGTAAACAGGTCGATGCCTGGGCAGGCCTTGATCCTTTAATGGCATCTGCGCAGGCACAGTCAGGTGCCAAATTACTGTATCGCAATGTCAGTTTTAATTCTTATAGCGTACTGAGCGTAAAAGACCAGTTTGCCAAATCCAGTCCGGAAGCGATTGAAGCGGTGATTAAAGCTTATGAACAGGCACGTCAATGGGCGAAAGCCAATCCCGACAAACTGGCTGAACTTCTGGCACGTGAAGCCAAGCTTCCGATTGAAGTCGCTAAACTTCAACTCAGCCGCACCAATCTGGATCAAAATATTCCAACCACCAAACATACCGGAGCATTACAAAAAGCCGGTCGTATCCTGACGGAAGAAGAACTGGTTCGTAAAGGAACCAATGTCAATCAGGTCGTGACTCAATTATTTGATGCCCGCTATGCAAAAAAGGTTGTAACTAAGTAATGGCTATACCGAAAAGCATCTCGGAACAGTTGAGCGTGGAAGAACAGCCAAAATCCGCTGTGCTACCACGCAGCATTTCGCTGATCAAAGCCCTCACCCTGCCTGTTATTTTTATCGTATTGGTAGAAATACTGGTCCGTAATGGCGTGATCGAACCTTATCTATTGCCTGCACCGAGTAGCCTGTTTCAGTCCTTTACTGAACTGGCTGAGGGCGATTTATGGCAACACATTTGGACCAGTAGCTGGCGGGTGTTTCTTGGCTTTGGAATTGGTAGTGGATTAGGACTGATCTTTGCAATCCTAGTGGGGTTAAACAGACATGCAGAAGATTTTCTGGAACCAACGTTTTCTGCAATTAAATCTATTCCGAGTCTAGCCTGGATTCCTCTACTCCTGCTTTGGTTAGGGATTGATGAATCTTCTAAAATCACCTTGATCGCAATTGGTGCCTTCTTCCCGACATATACCAATACTGTGGCTGCGATTCAGGGTGTGGATCGTAAGCTGATTGAAGTCGCAAAAGTCTATCGCCTGAAATACTGGCAACAGGTTCAGCAGATTGTATTGCCTGCTGCCTCACCGGGAATATTGACTGGCTTAAGGAATAGCCTGAGTTTGTCCTGGATGTTTATGATTGCGGCTGAATTGATTGCTGCCACTCAAGGGATTGGTTATCTGCTCAGTGATGGTCGTGAAACTTCACGTCCGGATATTGTGATTATTGCCATTATCCTGTTAGCAGTCCTAGGCAAAATCACCGACAGTATTATGAAATTGTTTGAAACCCGCTTACTGCGCTGGCGAGATGTGATTAAAAAGTCATAATTTATTGAATAAAAGAATTAAAAAAAGCGACCTATCCAGGTCGCTTTTTTATTAAATCAAGCTTTAAAAATTAATGCGGCCACTGACCTAAAGTTACTCGATCATTTCCGCCATAGTCTTTCACTGTACGGACCTGTTTATAACCAGCTTGAGTAAACAGATGACGAACCGCATCGCCCTGATCATAGCCGTGCTCAAGCACAACCCAGCCATTTACGGTCAGATGTTTTTTGGCTTGCTGAATAATCATCTCAATATCAGCCAAGCCATTTTTGTCTGAAACCAGCGCACGTTCCGGCTCAGTCGCCAGATCTGGCATATGCTCATCGTCTGCATCAATATACGGTGGATTAGATACAATCGCATCAAAGAACTGCCGACCAAATGGTTTTAGCCAGGAACCAAGCACAAACTGCACCTGATCTAAATCATGCTGTTCCGCATTATATTTCGCAACTTCCAGTGTGGGTTCATAAATATCCGAAGCGGTCACAGACCAGTTCGGGCGTTCAGACGCCAGTGACAAGGCAATGGCGCCTGTACCAGTCCCCAAGTCAACAATTCGCGCATCTTCCGGCAAGTCTAATTTCAGGACTGTTTCGACCAGCACTTCGGTATCCGGGCGTGGCACTAAAGTATCTTTGGTGACTTTAAGATCCAGTGTCCAGAATGGTTGTGAGCCTGTGACATAGGCCAATGGCTCACCCGCAGCAATCCTCGCCAGGCTTTCGACATAGGCCTGTTCCTGTTCAGGCGTTAACTGCTGGTCTTTTTTCATTACCAGATCAAAAGCATCGATCTTGGTAATGTGTTCCAACAGCCAGGCATTTTCCTGACGTTCATAACTTTCAGGTTCACCACGTAAAGCCAGTGCTTCTTGAATGTTCATTAGCCACCATTCTGCTGTGCAAGCATGGCCAACTGATCGGCCTGATATTCACGATGCAGACTGTCTAATAGCTCAGTCAGATCACCTTCCATCACGGCATCCAGCTTATATAAAGTCAGGTTAATACGGTGATCGGTCATACGACCTTGTGGATAGTTATAGGTACGAATACGTTCTGAACGGTCACCCGAACCGACCAGGTCACGGCGCATTTCAGAAGTCGCTGCATCTGCTGCGGCACGTTTGGCATTTTCCAGACGTGAAACCAACAAAGCCATCGCTTTGGCTTTGTTTTTATGCTGTGAACGTTCATCCTGACATTCCACCACTGTACCGGTTGGAATGTGAGTAATACGCACCGCAGAGTCAGTTTTGTTAATGTGCTGACCACCGGCACCTGATGCACGGTAAGTATCGATACGCAAGTCAGCCGGGTTAATGTCGACTGAAGTATCTACATCCACTTCTGGAAGAATTGCTACAGTACATGCTGAGGTATGTACACGACCTTGCGATTCTGTTGCAGGCACACGTTGTACACGATGCGCACCACTTTCAAATTTCAGGCGACCATAAACGCCTTCACCATTCACCAGGCAGATGACTTCTTTATAGCCACCGTGCTCACCTTCATTTTCAGACAGGATTTCAATACGCCAGCCTTGAGATTCCGCATATTTGCTATACATACGGAACAAATCACCCGAGAAGATTGCCGCTTCATCACCACCGGTTCCGGCACGGATTTCCAAATAAGCAGAGTTGGCATCATTCGGATCTTTTGGAATCATCAGGATATTCAAATCAGCTTCAAGCTGTTCGATCAGGGCTTTATTTTCCTTAATCTCTTCCTGCGCCATTTCTTTAAAGTCAGGATCAGACAGCATGGCTTGCGCAGTTTCAATATCTTCTTCAGCCTGTTTGTACTTGGTCCAAACGCTGGTAATCTCGGTTAAATCATTATGCTCACGTGATAACTGGCGAAAACGCTTGTTGTCCGAAATCACTTCAACATCTGCCAATAACGCAGTCAGTTCTTCATGACGGTCAGAGAGTTGGTCTAATCGTAAACGTAACGATTCTTTCATTTTCTAAAAAATCTCAAACATAAGGCTGTGACTAAACAGTGATTTAGCACAGCGAAATCAAAAAATTGCGCCTAGTTTAACGATTCTCTGGGTCAATGAACATCATTATTCAGTAAGTCAGTGCTTAGATGCAGCGATGTCACCGCCATTTGTTAACAAATATAAATAAAATCTTCAGTTTTGGATTTTTTCTGCTCAATTCGATCCTTATTTATTTCTCATTTTACAAATTGGCAAATAAACACATTAAATATGGAGGTAGATCTTCACATTCTTTTGGGCATGATTTGTTACATTTTCTGCGTCGAAACACACTAACATATGAAAGTCCTATCAGGGACACGGAGTTACAACATGAAACTCAATGCAATTTTACTGAGTGCTGCAATGGCTGCAGGCTCAATGATGACAGTGAGTGCGCATGCAGACAGTACTGCACGTGTGGCAGCAGCAAGTGCTTTAGGTAGCGTTGCTGGTACTGCACTGGGCAAAAACATGGGGGGCAACACTGGCGCAACAATTGGTGCTGCGTTAGGTGGTGCAGGTGGTGCTGCTGTTGCAAGTAACAAGAAAAACCGTACCTCATCTGCAATTGGTGGTGCTTTAGGTGGTGGTGCTGGTTATACCGTAGGTAAAAACATGGGCGGTTCTAATGGCGGCTATATCGGTTCAGCACTCGGTGCTGCGGGTGGTGCAGCATTAGGTAATAAAATTTCTAAAGATAAAGCAGCCGATCGTGCCAAAGCGAATCGTGCTAAACACTGGAAAAAACGTCACCGTTAATTTCCTGCCCTTAGGCTCTTTAAATTCGACGCTACATTTAACATTAAAAGCACCTGTTTGGGTGCTTTTTTTATTATGCGTTCAACGCATTCAAATTCATGTAATACATCAACTTATTCGAACAAGATCATGAATAAATTAAGGAGATAAAAATCACAATTCGCCAACACTGCCTCCATGCTATTTGACGGTTGCTAGATTAAATTTATCTCATCAACAAATACAGCTAGATATATAAAAGGTGTACTCATGAATTACAAATCTCTAATGATCGCTGTCGTAGCAACCTCAGCCATGGGTATGACAGCCGCCAATGCCGGAAATACAACGAATACGGCTTTAGCTTCTGCTTTGGGTGGTGTCGTTGGTGCCGCAGTGGGCAATAAAATGGGTGGTACAACTGGCGCAACAATCGGTTCTGCGATTGGCGGTGGTGCTGGTGCCGCAGTAGCAGCAAATAAACGTGACCGTAATGGCGCGATTATCGGTGGTGCTTTAGGTGGTGGTGCCGGTTATGCCGTAGGTAAAAACATGGCGGGTTCTAATGGCGGCTTAATTGGTGCTGCATTAGGTTCTGCTGGTGGTTCTGCCCTTGGTAAAAAAGTCAGCGAAGACCGTCGTTATGATGACCGTTATGACCGTCGCTATAGTTCAAAAAACTATCGTACTAGCAACTACCGTTATAACCACCGTCGCTAAGATTTCCTCTAATCACTTTTCCTCCTTGAATAAGCATCTTCGGATGCTTATTTTTTTGCCTGTTATTTTGGTTTACATATATATCGATTTTTTTCGATATACAAATACAATGCAAAGTCGTATGCTCTTAGTCATGTTTATTCAAGAGTAATATTATGCGTACGCTTACCGATACCCAGTTCTCTATTCTCGAACTGGTTCCAGTTCGTGACGATAAGACCATTCAATTCTCCCTGCAACATGCGTTGGAATTGGCCCAGACCGCAGAACGTCTAGGTTATAGCCGGATGTGGCTGGCCGAGCATCATAATATGGATGGTATTGCCAGCTCAGCGACTGCCGTTCTCTTAGGCTATTTACTGGCAAATACCAATAGCATCAAACTTGGCTCTGGCGGCATTATGTTGCCAAACCACGCTCCACTGGTAGTAGCAGAGCAATTCGGTACATTAGCGACTTTATATCCAGATCGTATTGAACTGGGATTGGGTCGTGCTCCGGGTACCGATCAAATGACCATGCGTGCTTTACGTCGTGGCCGTCAGGAAACTGAAGATCAGTTCCCGCAGGATGTTTTAGAAATTCTGCAATACTTTAAAGATCCGATTCCAGGCCAACGCATTGTGGCAACTCCAGGCCAAAGCACACACGTACCTGTGTGGTTATTAGGTTCGAGCCTGTTTAGCGCACAACTGGCAGCAAAACTTGGTCTACCCTATTCTTTTGCATCTCACTTTGCTCCGCGTATGCTTGGTCAAGCGATTCAACTGTATCGGGACAATTTCGAACCGTCTGAATATCTGGATCGTCCTTATGTTTCTATGGGCGTACCGACTTGTGTCGCAGATACAGATGAAGAAGCTGAATATCTGGCAACAAGTGCTTACCAGCGTGTCCTTGCCCTGATTCGCGGTCAAAGCCTGAAATTGAAAGCGCCGATTGATTCTATGGAAGGACTCTGGTCACCACCTGAAAAAATGTCTGTCGATAATTTCTTTGCCATGGCACAAGTGGGTTCTAAAGAAACTGTTAAAGCCGGTTTGGAAGCACTCATAGCAAAATATGATGTAGATGAGTTTATCTTCACCTGTGACATCTATGACACAGAGAAACGTCTGCATAATTTTGAATTGCTGATGCAGATCAAAAACGGGCAATAATGCTGTCTTGCTTTGCCTAATTTATTCTGATCTATATACCCACTCTTAGGAATGGGTATATTTTTTAAAACTTTGTTTGAAAATTTTAAGTCTCCAAATAGATAAATCCATGTCTAAGATGGATCTCCTGCGCTTTAATACATCTATCTCTCATTAAAAATACAATAGAAAAAAGAATGACTGTCTAAGTTAAATTTTGAACTTTACCGCTCTAGGGCTTTTGTTAATATCTATAACAAAGCAAATAAGACCAATTATTAAATAATTTCAAGGAAAAACAATGTCCACCAAGCAGGATGCACACGCGGGTATATTTGAGAATCGTCCCGAAAATTTTCAGCATTTTACTGGCATTAAAGTGCCCTCTTCCCAGCTCGCTGAACTTGACTGTGCCGGAAAAGATATTGCGATTATCGGTACGGATCAATTTACCGTAAGCCAGCTCAACAAGATTAGCCAGCAAGCTCGCTCAGTAAAAGTTTTTCAGATTAATCCGCAATTTGTATTGCCAGGTACTGAACGTGGTTTGCAGCGCCTACTGAATCATCCCTTGATCATTAAAAATCGACGCCTATTTAATAACCGGATTAAAAGTATTTTGTCATTACGTTATCTGGAAAATCAGGTACAGAATTTATGGCTCAGACGCCAGCTCATGCCAAATCTTGCAGCCGCATCCAAAGTTTATCTTAAATCAGATCACTATTATGCTGCTCTGCAACGTGAAAATTGCCAGCTGATTACCTGGCCTATTGCAAAAATTTCCGAAAATAGTATTCATTGTATTAATGGAGATGAACATCAGGTTGAGCTAATTGTGCATACTTTTCAATCAGCAAGTTAATCTGTTTTTAGCACATAAGATTAAAAATTCGGAGTGTATTTGGAAAAATTTAGCTCTGCAAAATTGAATTTTTGATTTCATTGAATAGCAAAAAAGTTTAAAAAACAATCACTACATTTTTTATTAAAATATTGAATATTTCAACAACTTATAATATTCATATTTTATTTCTATGAAAGCAGTATTTTTATTAATTTTTATCTATAAATCAGAGCCAAACTGAAGTCTGGCTCTGAATTCTTTTTAGCCAATTCGACGTTTTAGTCCTGTCATCTGTAAGACACGCGTTGAGATTTCTTCAATCGACATTTCCGAAACATTCAGGTACTTGATCCCTTCCGAAATATAGATGCCTTCAATTGCACGCAGTTCCATCTGGCATTGGCTGAAGCTGGCATAGCGGCTATTGGCCTTACGTTCTGTGCGGATTGCAACCAGACGCTCTGCATCAATCATCAGACCAAAAAGCTTGTTTTTATGCGGTCTTAGCACTGCTGGCAGGCGGTTATCGTCCAGATCTTCTTCAGTTAGCGGATAGTTCGCTACACGAATTCCAAATTGCAAAGACAAATAAATTGAGGTCGGAGTTTTACCGGAACGCGATACGCCAATCAGGATCAGATCAGCCTTATCATAGTGACGCGTACGCGCGCCATCATCGTTGTCGAGCGCAAAATGTACGGCATCAATACGCGCCTTATAAGACTCGGAATCGGTCACCGCATGGGTCTGACCGACTAAAGTCGTAGGTTCAGTACCAAGCTCTTCTGATAATTTACTGATAAGCCCTTCAAAAACATCAAGATTTACTGCATTTGCAGTATTAATGATGTCACGCACATAGGGATCCACCAACGTATCGAAAACCAAAGGTTTTTGACCGTCTTTTTGGGCACGTTCATTGATCTCTGTGACCACATTCATGGCCGCTTCTTCAGAGCTAATATAAGGGATAATATGAATGTCAAAATCCACATGCGGAAACTGCGCTAACAGCGAGTGGCCAAGGGTTTCAGCAGTAATGGCAGTACCATCGGAAATAAAAAACACACTCCGCTGAATTTGTTTACCTTCTGACATTAAAATTCTCCTCAAACATTTGTCTTAGTACTATATAATCTTTATAGTAAACCGATCTTACATGACTGTCGCTTAGTAAAATCAAAAACCTAGAAGATTTGCTATACTCTCATGCCAAGATAGTGATTAATACTGCAAAAGTGGAGTAACAACTTTGGAAGCGCGCGTAATTGGTCTAGAAAAATTAGGGAAGCACGATGTTGAGCTTGTAGGTGGGAAAAACTCATCTCTGGGCGAAATGATCAGCCACTTATCTAATGCTGGTGTATCAGTACCAGGTGGCTTCGCAACAACAGCTGCTGCTTATCGTGAATTTCTCGAGCAAAGTGGCCTAAACGCTAAAATCAATGCAGAGCTTGCTGCACTTAACGTTGATGACGTCAATGCACTTGCTGAAACTGGTGCAAAGATTCGTCAATGGATTGTGGAAACTCCACTTACTGCTGAACTGGAAAAGGAAATTCGTGCAGCTTTTGCAGAACTTTCAAACGGCAACCCTGACATCGCGGTTGCCGTTCGTTCATCTGCGACTGCAGAAGACTTACCTGATGCTTCTTTCGCAGGTCAGCAAGAAACCTTCCTGAACATTCGTGGTATCGATAACGTTCTGATCGCGATCAAAGAAGTGTTTGCATCTTTGTACAACGACCGCGCGATCTCTTACCGTGTACACCAAAACTTTGCGCATGACGTGGTTGCCCTTTCTGCTGGCGTACAACGTATGGTTCGCTCAGAAACTGGTGCTGCTGGTGTAATGTTCACTCTAGATACTGAATCAGGCTTCCGTGATGCAGTATTCATTACAGCTTCTTATGGCTTGGGTGAAATGGTAGTTCAGGGTGCAGTAAACCCGGATGAATTCTATATTTCAAAACCGCTGCTAAATGCAGGCAAACACGCTGTACTGCGCCGCAACTTAGGTTCTAAACACCAGAAAATGATCTATGGTGAAGAAGCTGCTGCGGGTAAATCAGTTGTTGTAGTTGATGTAGAAAAAGCAGATCGTCAACAATTTGCATTGAATGATCACGAACTGCAAGAATTGGCTAAGCAAGCACTGATCATTGAAAACCACTACGGTTCTCCAATGGACATCGAGTGGGCGAAAGACGGTGATGACGGCAAAATCTACATCGTTCAGGCGCGTCCTGAAACTGTGAAGAGCCGTGAAAATGTCGGCACGATGGAACGCTACCTGTTAAAACAACGTGGTACTGTAATCTGTGAAGGCCGTTCAATCGGTCAACGTATCGGTTCTGGTAAAGTCCGCATCGTAACTTCAATTAAAGAAATGGACAAAGTACAAGACGGTGATGTACTTGTATCTGATATGACTGACCCGGATTGGGAACCAGTAATGAAACGTGCTGCTGCGATTGTAACTAACCGTGGTGGTCGTACTTGTCACGCTGCAATCATTGCACGTGAGCTTGGTGTTCCAGCTATCGTAGGTTGTGGTAATGCAACCGAAGTCCTGGTTGACGGTCAGGAAGTCACTGTATCTTGTGCTGAAGGTGATACTGGTTTCATCTACGAAGGTGCATTGGATTTCGAAATCCAAACCAACTCTATCGAATCTATGCCAAAACTTCCGTTCAAAATCATGATGAACGTAGGTAACCCGGATCGTGCATTTGACTTCGCGCAAATTCCGAACGAAGGTATTGGTCTTGCTCGTCTAGAGTTCATCATCAACCGTATGATCGGTGTGCATCCTAAAGCATTATTGAACATCGATAGTCTGCCACGTGAAACTCGTGCTGCTGTACTTGCCCGTACTGCAGGTTATGCATCTCCAATCGAATTCTATGTAGAAAAACTGGTTGAAGGTATCTCTACTCTTGCTGCTGCGTTCGCTGACAAACCAGTGATCGTACGTATGTCTGACTTCAAGTCAAACGAATACGCTAACCTGATCGGCGGTAAACTGTACGAACCTGAAGAAGAAAACCCAATGTTGGGCTTCCGTGGTGCAAGCCGTTATGTATCTGACAACTTCCGTGACTGCTTCGAACTTGAATGCCGTGCACTGAAAAAAGTTCGTGACGAAATGGGCCTGACTAATGTTCAAATCATGATCCCGTTCGTACGTACTGTTGCTGAAGCTAAACGTGTTATTGAGCTATTAGGTCAAAACGGTCTGAAACGTGGTGAAAATGGTCTTAAAGTGATCATGATGTGTGAATTGCCAACTAACGCTTTGTTAGCTGAACAGTTCCTTGAACACTTCGATGGTTTCTCTATCGGTTCAAATGACTTGACTCAGTTAACGCTTGGTCTGGACCGTGACTCTGGTATTGTTTCTCACCTGTTTGATGAACGTGATCCAGCAGTAAAAGCACTGCTTTCTATGGCCATCCATGCTTGCCGTAAAGCAGGTAAATATGTAGGTATCTGTGGCCAAGGTCCTTCTGACCACCCAGATCTTGCACAATGGCTGATGGAACAAGGTATTGAATCTGTATCTCTTAACCCAGACTCAGTATTGGATACCTGGTTCTTCCTGTCTGAAGAGAAAGCTCAAAAGGCTTAATTCGCTCTATAAAAAAAGACCCTTTCATAGGGTCTTTTTTTATGTTCTCAATATTACCTAGATACTGTCTTAATCACATTTATAGTTAAGCGGTTAATCATATGTTTTTTGATTTAGCTGAAATCAAATTATTTATATAAGCATAAGCTTCTTAGTGTAATGACAAACAAATACCAACAAACACCATGATAAAAAATTGCATAATTAAATTTAAGTGAATTTTCACATCTTGATAGCAAAATCATCAATCCTTGCTACACTGTCTCAATTATGGAGGAATTTGGTGATGAACATTCTTGAAAATCCTAAACTTATCCATATATTACACTTATATTCTTTTATTTGTTTTCAGCCTGAAAATACTTAAACTCCTAGTTCAATTTTTGTCTAAATTTATATTTTTGAGATTCAGTTTATATGCAGATTTACTTGGCACGAAATAATCAACAAGCTGGCCCATATACGCTCGAGCAATTAAATCAGATGCTTGCCAACCAACAAGTACTTCTGACTGATTTGGCTTGGCATCAAGGTATGACCGAATGGAAAGCTTTAGGTGAACTCACCCAAGGGAAACTGATCTATCAGCCTGAAGGCTATGTAGCACCAGAAACGCCAGCGACACCAGTCTATCAGGCTCCACAGAACACAAATGAGTCAAGTACAGACCATCTTCGTGCCCGCAGTTCTCAAAATGTTGCAGCAAAAAAAGAACTGGCGAGTATTCCAAGCCGTATTTTAGCCAAGATTGTGGATCTGCTTTTATGGCTGCCTGCGACGTTTATTTTGACCGCATTTTTTACTCCTGAACAGGAAACCCAGTTTGCACAACTGAACCAGGAGTTCATGAATGTGATGTTAAGTAGTGACGCTGACCCTGCTCTGGCACAACAACTACAGACTCAGATGTTTGACATGTTTTCACAGCAGGCCTGGATTGCGACTGCAATTTACCTGGTGATCATGCTCGCTATTCAGGCCTTTCTGATTGCCAAATCGGGTCAAAGTATCGGTAAAAAACTGACTAAAATTAAGATCGTAGATGCCGAGACTGGTGAAAAAACCAGCTTGATGCGTGCCTTCACTATTCGCAGTGTGTTCTTTATTTTCCTGAATATTATCTTCATGCCACTCAGCACAATCATTGACTGGGCGTTCGGTTTAGGGCAAAAACGTCAAACCGTGCACGATAAACTGGCAAAAACCCAAGTCGTTAAACAATAATTAGTTCTGCCATAAAATGGGATGTTTTGGCATCCCATTTTCCTACATAACTTTGAAATTACAATAAAATTCCTATAAATACTCTTGAAACCCGACCGACAAAATCGGTTTTTATTACAGTCATTTAAAGCACCTTTATATATAGCTTAGTTTGGCAATATCAGGCATAATGCCCTACAACGTAGCGGTGTATTATGATTAGAAGGGTGTTTTGTAAAAAAACGGCCTCTTTTATCATGCGACACTTTAATCGCTATCCCATATTAAATTAGGGAATGGGACTCTTCACCGAGGTTGTAAAATGAGACAAACGATTTTAGCTGTATTGTCTTTATCTGCGATGGCCGCACTTTTAACAGGGTGTGGTGGTGATTTAGTACTTCTGAACTCTAAAGGTCCAGTTGCTGCAGGCCAAAGTAGCCTGATGATGACTGCGATTTACTTAATGCTATTGGTGGTAATTCCATCAATTATCATGGCATTATGGTTCGGTTGGAAATATCGCGCATCGAATAAAGACGCAGACTATAAACCTACATGGGCACACTCTACTGCGATTGAAATTGTAGTTTGGGGTATCCCTGTCATTATTATTGGTATTTTAGCTTGGTTAACTTGGTGGGGTTCCCACAAGTACGACCCATACCGCCCACTTGAGGCAGATAAAGCACCATTAACAGTTCAGGTTATTGCTGAACAGTTCAAATGGATCTTCATCTACCCAGAACAAAACATTGCGACTGTAAACGAAATTCGCTTCCCAGAGAAAACTCCGGTAAGTCTTCGTTTGACTTCTAACTTCACGATGAACTCATTCTTCATCCCTGCGTTAAGTGGTCAGATCTATGCAATGGCGGGTATGCAAACTCACCTGAACTTAATGGCAGACGAAACTAGCCCAGCTGAAGGCTACCGCGGTTTCTCTTCTAACTATTCAGGCTATGGCTTCTCACAAATGCGCTTCCGTGCACATGCTGTGACTGATGCTCAGTTTGCTGAATGGGTAGCTGCAGTTAAAGCAGGTAACGGTACTTCAGTAAATCCAGAAGCAGTTCAAAAAACTGTTTTAGACCAAGCTGAATTTGCAAGCTTGCGTGACGGTAACCGTGGTAAACACCAAATCGAAGCGATTATTGCAAAAGCTACGACTCCTGAAGAGAAGGCTGCTGCTGAAGCAATGAAGCCTTACCCAACTAAGCCACATCCAGTGACTTACTACTCTTCTGTTGAGCAAGGTTTGTTTGAATCTGTGATCAATAACTACATGAGTAACTATCACGGTGCTGATCACTCAGCGTCTTCTGTTGCTCACCAGGAAGCAGCTGCTTCTGAAGCACATGTAGATGTTGAACATGCGACTGCTTCTCAAGGAGAATAATTCATGAGCTTCTTAGGTAAGTTAGGTCCAGATGCAATTCCGTACGATCCAATCGTACTGGTAACTGTTGCAATGATGATCTTAGGTGGTATCGCAGTTGTTGCGGGTATTACCTACTTCAAAAAATGGGGCTACCTGTGGAACGAATGGTTCACATCTGTAGACCATAAAAAAATTGGTATCATGTATATCTTTGTATCAGTGATCATGCTGGTACGTGGTTTCGCCGATGCGATCATGATGCGTCTTCAGCAGTTCCTTGCAAAAGGTGGCGGCGAAGGCTACTTGCACCCAGAACACTATGACCAGATCTTCACCGCACACGGTGTGATCATGATCTTCTTCGTGGCAATGGGTCTTGTTGTTGGTTTAATGAACATCTCTGTACCGCTTCAAATCGGTGCACGTGACGTTGCATTCCCATTATTGAACTCTTTAAGCTTCTGGCTGTTCGCTGGTGCTGCGGGTCTGATGATGGCTTCACTTGCGATTGGTGAATTCGCTGCGACTGGTTGGATGGCTTATCCTCCACTATCAGGCATTGAATACTCTCCTGGCGTCGGTGTGGATTACTACATCTGGGCACTGCAGATTTCAGGTCTGGGTACGCTATTAACGGGTGTTAACTTCTTCGTTACCATCATCAAAATGCGTGCGCCTGGCATGAAACTGATGGAAATGCCAATCTTTACCTGGACATCTTTATGTACAGCAGTATTGATTATCGCAGCATTCCCAGTGTTGACTGCTACTATTGCAATGCTGTCTCTTGACCGTTACTTCGGCTTCCACTTCTTCACAAACGAGCTAGGCGGTAGCCCAATGCTTTATGTGAACTTGATTTGGACTTGGGGTCACCCAGAAGTATACATTCTGGTATTGCCAGCATTTGGTATTTACTCTGAAGTTGTATCGACTTTCGCTCGTAAAGCATTGTTCGGTTACAAATCAATGGTGTATGCAACAGTTGCAATTACAGTATTGTCATTCGTTGTATGGGTTCACCACTTCTTTACCATGGGTGCAGGTGCCAACGTTAACGCGTTCTTCGGTATCATGACCATGATTATTGCGATTCCTACTGGTGTGAAAATCTTCTCTTGGTTGTTCACCATGTACAAGGGTCGTATCGTTTACACTACCCCAATGCTATGGACACTTGGCTTCCTTGTGACTTTTGGTATCGGTGGTTTAACAGGTGTATTGATGGCAGTTCCACCAGCGGACTTCCTGGTACACAACTCTTTATTCCTGATCGCTCACTTCCATAACGTAATTATTGGTGGTGTAGTATTCGCGATGTTCGCGGGTATCATCTTCTACTGGCCGAAAATGTTCGGTTGGAGACTGAATGAGACTTGGGGTAAAGCAGCGTTCTGGTTCTGGTTCTTCGGTTTCTACTTTGCATTCATGCCACTTTATATCCTTGGTTTCATGGGTATGACTCGTCGTCTGAATACATTTGATAACCCAGACTGGGATCCGTATGTAAACATCGCAATGTTCGGTGCTGTTCTAGTTGCACTTGGTATTGTATGTTTCATCATGCAAATCGTTGTTGGTTTCCTACAACGCGATCAACGTCTAGATTTGACTGGCGATCCATGGGATGGTCGTACGCTTGAATGGGCTACATCTTCTCCTGCTCCGTTCTATAACTTTGCTCATCTTCCAAAGATCAATGGTATTGATACTTTCTGGATCGAGAAAGAAAACGGTGTTGCTTATGCAAAACCTACGAAGTACGAAGATATCCATATGCCGACTAACCGTGCTGCTGGTTTCATTATCGCAATGTTCATCACTGTTATGGGCTTCGCGTTAATCTGGCACATCTGGTGGTTAGTAGCGGTTACTTTCGTAGCAGCTATCATCAGCTTCATCGTGTCTTCTTTCACCAAGAAAGTGGATTACTATGTTCCTGCTGCTGAAGTTGAGCGTATCGAAAGTGAACGCTATGCGATCCTTGAAAAACACTTGAAGAAGGACTAAGACCATGGCTGAAGTACTTCATCACGATAACCACGGACACGATGAGCATCATCATCACGATGATACTGACATCACTGTCTTTGGTTTCTGGACTTACTTGATGAGTGACCTTATCCTTTTCGGTACACTCTTCATTGCATTCGCTGTTTTAAGTAGCCACGTTCCATTAGGCACTCCAAGCGCGCGTGATCTGTTTGGTGATTCATTAGGTTTCGTTTTAACTGAAACGTTTGCCCTTTTGATCTCTTCCGTAACTTTTGGTTTTGCCGTTCTAGCTGCCTACAAGAAAAACGTTGGTCAGGTTCTTACCTGGTTAGCGATCACTTGGTTATTTGGTGCTGCCTTCATCGGTATGGAACTTTATGAGTTCAATCATTTAGTTCATGCTGGTCATGGCCCTAGCACTTCTGCGTTCCTGTCTTCGTTCTTTACGTTGGTAGGTACGCACGGTATCCACGTGACTTCAGGTTTGGTATGGATGATCGTGTTAATGATTCAAATCAAGAAATATGGTTTGACTCTACCTAACACTCGTCGTCTTGCGTGCCTAAGCTTGTTCTGGCACTTCCTTGACATCGTATGGATCTGTGTATTCAGCGTAGTTTACTTGATGGGAGTTCTATAATGAGTCATGATCATAACGCTGCTGGCGAATCACACGGTAACATGAAGCAATATACTGTTGGCTTCATCCTGTCTGTTGTCCTTACTGTAATTCCATTCGGTATGGTCATGGCAGGTGGTTTTAGCCGCGGTATCTTGATTACTGCTATTGCAATTACTGCAGTCGCTCAGATTCTTGTGCAATTAATTTACTTCTTGCACATGAACTCTTCTTCAGAGCAACGCTGGAACGTAATTGCATTTGTGTATACCATCTTAACCATCGCTATTCTTTTAGTGGGTTCTGTATGGATCATGAACTACCTGCACTACAACATGATGATCTAAACTGGTTGTCATGCTGAAAAAGTATTTATTCCTGACTAAGCCAGGAATTCTCTTCGGTAACTTTGTTACCACTTTGGGTGGCTACTTCGTAGCCACTCAAGGTTCTGTAGATTTCCTTCTCCTGCTTCTTACCCTTATTGGTACTACTCTCGTAGTGGCATCAGGATGCGTGGTCAATAACGTTATTGATCAGGACATCGACCAAAAAATGCAGCGCACGCAAAATCGCGCACTTGTCAAAAAAACTATTTCTGTACCTGTTGCTCTCACCTTTGCTTTTGTACTGGGTCTGATCGGTTTTGGCATTTTATGGTTCTGGGTAAATGCATACGCTTTCCTATTCGCAGTTATTGGTTTTGTCGTATACGTTGGTTTTTACAGCTTATGGACAAAACGAACAACTATTCACCAAACACTGGTAGGCAGTATTTCTGGCGCAGCACCGCCTGTGATCGGTTATACCGCAGTTGCAAGCCAGTTTGACCTGGGTGCCCTTTTAATTTTTCTAGGGTATGCACTCTGGCAAATGCCTCATTCATGGGGAATTGCAGTTTACCGTTTTGAAGATTACAAAAATGCAGGCATTCCAATTCTGCCTGTCGCCCGTTCAATTCGACGTACCAAGATCGAATCTTTGATCTACGTGATATTGTTCGGAATTACCATGAATGCTTTATTTGTTTATGGTTATGCAAACTGGATCTATCTGGTGGTATTAAATCTGATGACGCTTTACTGGATCTATCTCAGTATTCAGGGCTTTAAAGCTGAAGATGATCAGGCATGGGCAAAACAGTATTTCATGTTCTCGGTCAAACTGATTACCGTGATCAGTATTATTTTCAGTTTTACTTCTACTGCCCCACAGAATCCAATCATATTTTTTTAAGAAGATAGAGTTTTACTCTATCTTTTTTATTTCTCCTGCTAAATACCTAATTCCTTTCAAGCTTACTTAAAGTAACTTTGTTTCTTCTAGAAATTTCCCTCTTGTAAATTTTTCATTTGTTTCCATACCTGCTTAAACATTCATCATCTGGCAAGATTTGCTTGTATTTCAGCCCCAAAACCACTAAACTTCACGCTTCGCATATTATGCGACACAACCAAGGTTGTGACTCCTTGCTTCAATTTCACTTAAATTGGGGCTGTTTAAACCGTAAGGAGCTGACAATGCGTCACTACGAAATCGTACTATTGGTACATCCAGACCAAAGCGATCAAGTTGTGGGTATGGTAGAACGTTACCTAACTCACATCAAAGAAGCTGAAGGTCAAATCCACCGTCTTGAAGACTGGGGCCGTCGTCAATTGGCTTACCCAATCAACAAGATCCACAAAGCTCACTACATTCTGATGAATGTTGAGTGTGGTCAAACTACTCTTGATGAGCTAGAAGAATTGTTCCGTTATAACGATGCAATCATTCGTAGCCTTATCATCCGTCGTGAAAACGCTATCACTGAAGAGTCACTATTGGCTAAGAGTGCTGAAGAAAAACGTGCGCGTAAAGCTCAACGTGAAGAAGCACAACAAGCTCAAGACTCTGCTGAAGCATAAGGAGAACCTAACATGGCACGTTTTTACCGTCGTCGCAAGTTCTGCCGCTTTACAGCTGAGAACGTTACGTACATCGACTACAAAGATATCGACACTTTAAAACAGTACATCACTGAAAACGGCAAGATTGTTCCTAGCCGTATTACAGGTACTAAAGCTCGTTACCAACGTCAGCTAGCACTTGCTATCAAACAAGCTCGCTACTTGTCTTTGATCCCTTACACTGACAATCATAAGTGAGGTTGAGCTGTGGATATTATCTTATTACAACGCATTAAAAACCTTGGTAAACTTGGTGATAAAGTTTCAGTTAAAGCTGGTTACGGCCGTAACTACTTGATCCCTCAAGGTAAAGCAGTTGCAGCTACTGAAGCTAACACTGCTGCTTTTGAAGCTCGTCGTGCTGAACTTGAGAAACAAGAAGCTGAAGTATTAGCTGCTGCTCAAGCACGTGCTGACCAATTGAACGAAGTAAACATCGTAATCACTGCGAAAGCTGGTGATGAAGGTAAACTGTTCGGTTCAATCGGTACTCGTGACATCGCTGACGCGTTGACAAATGCTGGTCTTACAGTTGACCGTGCTGAAGTTCGTCTTCCAAATGGCGCGCTTCGCAACACTGGTGAATTCAACATCGCAATCCAATTGCACCATGATGTTGCTGCAGAAGTTCTGGTTACTATCGTAGCTGAGTAATTTCTCACCGAAAAAAGGGCATGCTTTGGCATGCTCTTTTTTTATCTCTAAAAAATATAATCTGCTCAACAGTAGAAAATTCAATTTATTCTTCGCGTTCACAAAAAATTGCACTTCGCATTTTGGATCAGACCGCGTATCATTTCATCTCGTAGTGAATAAACCTTATTCATCTCCGACAATATTTAACCATTGTATTTAAAATCAGGGATTTATATGTCACAGGCGAATGCCAGCAAAAAGGCACCTACCGCTAAACCAGAAATTGTTGCTGATACCCAACTTAAGGAGTTCCGTACTCCCCCGCACAATTTAGCGATTGAACAGGCTGTACTTGCTGCCCTTATGACTGTGGCTGAATCTTTTGAACAAGTCGGCGATGTACTTACCGAAAATGATTTTTATGCGACCCGGCATAAATATATTTTCCGTGCCATTGAACAGCTTTCTAAAGAAAACTCGCCTTATGATGCAGTACTGGTTCATGACTGGCTGATCAAGCAGAACTTACTCGATGCGGTCGGTGGTGAAGAATATTTAATGCAGCTGATGGCTGACTCCCCTTCAAGTTTCTATAACCTGGAAACCTATGCCGGAAAAATTAAAGAGTTCTCTACTTTACGTAGCATGATCAAGGTCAGCTCTGAAATTTTACAGAATGCCTATGACACTAAAGGCCGTCCGGTGAGTGAAATTCTGGATCTGGCTGAAACTAATATTTTCTCGATTGCCGAACAACATAATAACAATGCCAAGGCTCAAGGCCCAAAAGCGATTAATACCGTTGTAGCTGATGTATTCGATAAGCTAAATGAACTATCTCAACTAGAAGGTTCAATTACCGGTTTGACTACGGGCTTCGTAGAACTGGACAATAAAACTTCCGGTATGCAGGCCGGCGATTTGATTATTGTCGCAGCCCGTCCTTCTATGGGTAAAACCACCTTTGCCATGAACCTGGTCGAAAGTGTGCTGTTTAACAACAACCTCCCTGCGCTGGTCTATTCGATGGAAATGCCAGCGGATTCGATTGCGATGCGTTTGATTTCCTCTTTCGGCCGGGTGCATCAAGGTCACTTACGTGCTGGTAAAATGGACAGTGATGAATGGTCAAAAGTGACCAGTACCATTGTGCATTTACAGGAAAAGCATCTTTATATTGATGACTCCTCTGCACTACCACCGACTGAGGTTCGTGCGCGTGCGCGTCGTATTGCCAAAATGCATGGCGGTAAGCTCGGTTGTATCATGGTCGATTATCTTCAGTTGATGAAAGTGCCGGGTATGGGTGATAACCGTGTAGGCGAGATCTCGGAAATTTCCCGAAGCTTAAAAGCCTTGGCCAAAGAGATGCAGTGCCCTGTGATTGCCTTATCACAGTTGAACCGTTCTCTAGAGAACCGTCCAAACAAACGCCCGGTGATGTCTGACCTTCGTGAATCTGGTGCGATCGAGCAGGATGCCGATTTGATCATGTTTATTTACCGTGACGAGGTTTATAACAAGGAATCGAAAGAAGCCGGCACTGCCGAGATTATTATCGGTAAACAGCGTAACGGTCCTATTGGTACGGTACGTCTGGCATTTGAAGGTCAATATACCCGTTTCAGCAACCTCTCTCCTGAGTTCTATGCCCAGTATGATGATGAAGAGTAAGTATTCAAGTTTGATCTGAGTGTAGAAAAGAGGCCGAAATGGTCTCTTTTTTATTTAGAATGCTTGCTGTGCATGAAATTATATAAATGAGCATGTCCATTTATAGTAGATAGGTCTACAATATTCGCAATTTTGAAATGACCGCTTTTGTTTTCACAATCCTGTTATTTCTCTCCCTCTTTTGTGTGTTCCACACGATATTATTTTTGTCATCCCGCAGGAGTATCTAGGGTGCGCCAAGCTACAGTTTATATTGACAGTGAAGCACTGCAATATAATTTAAACCGTGTCAAACAACTTGCCCCAACCGCTAAAATCGTCAGCATGGTCAAAGCCAATGCTTACGGACATGGAGTTAAAGACTGCTTAGCAGCCTTAAAAGATAGTGATGCCTTTGGTGTCGCCTGTCTGGAAGAAGCCCTGGAAATTCGTGAACTCGGCTACCAGCAACCCATTACGCTGATCGAAGGCATTTTCTCTGCAGATGAAATGCAGGTTGTGATCGATCAGAATATTGAAGTCATTGTGCATCATCAGCCACAACTGGACTGGTTACTGGCAAATAAAGAAGCCTATATTGCGAAAGGCCTAAAAGTTTGGGTAAAACTCAACAGCGGTATGAACCGTCTTGGTTTTAAAATTGATGTGATTAAAAATGTGATCAATCAATTAAAAGCAGAAGGTTTTACCTGCGTGCTGGCGATGCACTTTGCCAATGCTGATGCGGAACATCCTCTCAATGAACAGCAAATCCAGCAGTTCCTTGAAGTGAAAAATGACTGCGCACCTTTAATGGGTTCTTGCTGTAACTCAGCTGCGATCTATAAATATCCAGAATTGCATTTTGACTTTGTTCGTCCGGGCATCATGCTCTACGGCGCGACTCCATTTGCAGACAAGACTGTACATGATCTAGATCTAAAACCAGTCATGACTTTTACCGCTGAAGTGATTGCATTGAATAATATCAAACCTGGTGAACATGTCGGTTATGGTTCAACTTTTACTGCTGACAAAGACATGACCTTGGCCATTGTTTCTATCGGTTATGGTGACGGTTATCCACGTGCTTTCCCAAAACAGAACCATGTAGCGATTAATGGTCAGCAAACCCGTGTGATTGGCCGTGTGGCAATGGACATGATTGCCATTGATGCAACTGGTCTCAATCTGGAATTAGGTACTGAAGTCGAACTATGGGGCAAATCCCGTCTGGTTGATGATGTAGCTGAAGCCAATGGTACGATTGGTTATGAATTACTTTGCCGCATGTCTGCCCGCCCGGTACGCAAACTGGTTTAAAGAAAAACTAGCCAAAAATAAAAAAGCCCAATATAAATTGGGCTTTTTTATACGGTCAGTATTTAAGCTAATTTTTGTTCTTCATTTTCGATTAATGACAGTTCAAGTAATAAAGCATCTACTTGTTCCTGGTTAAAATCATTAGGCGTAAAAACTTCAAATCCCATCTCTTGGCAGAATTGTTGAATGGAACTGCGTTTAGAAATGTATTTCATTGACCAGTCGCCAAAAGTACGCTGCTCAATCTCTTTGGTTTCAAATAGTTTAATATTTTTATGGCGTGAATCTTTAGATAGTCTCTCTGTCAGTAAAGCTTTTAAAACCAGACATTCACCTTCCAAGCACTGGAAAAAATGTCCATCAGCAAAATAAAGCACCCCTGTTATTTGATTAGGATGATTAAAATCACGTGCTTCTTTAAGGATATCCGTTAAATCTTGAAGTAAGTCGGCTTTGGACGAGGTACTTTCACTGGCGTAACAAAATTGGTACATGCGGCTAACCTCTATTCTTATCTATGCAATATCGTATAGAAGTTAGCACTGTATACTAAACGGTCAATTTTTGCTAATACTTATAAGAAAAAATTATTTATAATTCTATAAATATTATAAGAAATAGTCATTCGATGGTGTAGGCAATTCAGCTAGGCCTTTCTTTAAAGTTTCAGACCATTGCCGGCTAATATCCGTAAAATACTCATCGTCTTCGGCAATACGTTTACCTTTCGGCATCATCAAGCTGTCTTTTTTATAGACAAGTACATCCAGTGGCATTCCGACCGATACATTTGAACGTAAGGTAGAAGCAAAAGAAATCAAAGAACAACGTAATGCCTCATCGAGTGGCATATCATAGGTCAAGGCACGATCCAGAATCGGCTTACCGTATTTACTTTCACCAATCTGGAAATATGGCGTATCTCGTGTCGCACAAATAAAATTGCCTTGCGGGTAGATATGATAGAGCTGCATTTCTTGATTTTTAATCTGGCCGCCGACCAGAAAATTACAATAGTAAGTACTTTGTTCTAAACTATCATCCGTCACATTGGCAATTA
>ENA-UOXB01000522-UOXB01000522.1-bioreactor-metagenome-genome-assembly--contig:-NODE-522-length-25102-cov-8.022558_pt1 | contig 25102 bp, 20 predicted proteins | sample MGYA00238158_ERZ761615 | MGnify/ENA primary metagenome ERZ761615 (study PRJEB28904, sample SAMN06267902) | bioreactor metagenome | isolation source: Joint BioEnergy Institute, California, USA | place...
TCCACATCCGGCACGATGCCGGTGGCCTGGATCGACTTGCCGCTGGGCGTGTAGTAGCGCGCAGTCGTCAGCTTCACTGAATCACCATTGTCCAACGGCAGCACGGTCTGCACCGAGCCCTTGCCGAACGTGCGGCTGCCCACCACCCGTGCACGGCCGTTGTCGCGCAAGGCGCCGGCCAGCACTTCGGAGGCGCTGGCCGAACCGGCGTCGACCAGCACCACCACCGGTGCGCCCTTGAGCAGGTCACCGGGGGTTGCGTCAAAGCGCGTATCGCTGATGCTGATGCGACCTCGGGTGCTGACGATGTTGCCCTTGTCGAGCAGATCGTCGGCCACCTGCACCGCAGCGGTCAGCAGGCCACCCGGGTTGCTGCGCAGGTCCAGCACCAGCCCCTTCAGCTGGCCACCGGCCTGCTTCTGCAGCTGCTGCACCTGGGCATTGAAGTCAGCGCCGGTGTCGGCCTGGAAGGTACTCAGGCGTACATAGCCGTAGCCGGGTTCAAGCATGCGGCTGCGCACGCTCGCGATGCGGATCGTCTCGCGGGTCAGGCTGACATCAAAGGGTTTGGCGCGCCCGTCGCGCACCAGCGTCAGCACCACCTTGCTGCCGGCGGCGCCGCGCAGCGGCTCGCTGGCATCGATGGCGCTGACCGGCTTGCCGTCGATGGCGATGATCAGGTCACCGGCCAGCACGCCGGCACGCGCGGCCGGGGTGTCATCGATCGGCGCGATGACCTTCAGGCTGCTGTTGTCCGGCTGCTGCTGCAGCTCCACGCCGATGCCCTCGTAGGCACCGCTGGCCTGTTCGTCGAACGCCTCGGCATCTTCCTTGTCGAAGTAGGTACTGTGCGGGTCCAGGTCGAGCAGCAGTCCACGCACGGCCGCCTTCATCAGCTGCTGGTCCTGCACCGGGTCCACGTAGGCGGCACGCACCGCGTTGTAGACCGCCACGAAGCGCCGGATGTCCTCCAGCGGCACTTTCGAGGTCGCCGCCTCGCCGTCCTCCGCCTCCACCGTCGCCGATGCGGACGGGGGCGCCGGCTGGGCCCAGGCAACGACAGGCAGCAAGGCCAGCAGCAGGGTGGCGGTTCGGGCTACACGCATGAAGCACTCCTGTGGAGGAACGGTCGCATCGACGTCGATGCCTGGCCCGATTATGCGTCAACGCTCGATAAATTCCCGTTGAATCCGCCACCTGCCGGCGCGGTGGATTCAGCGCCGCTGCAGCCAGCTGTCCGGGTTGACCGGCTGGCCGTTGCGGCGCAGCTCGAAGTACAGCGCGGTCACGCCCTGCCCGCCCGAGTTGCCGACCTTGGCCAGGGCGTCGCCACGCGCAACGCGGGCCCCCGCATCCTTGAGCAGGGTGTCGTTGTGCGCGTACAGGCTCATGTAGCCGTTGCCATGATCGATGATCAGGATCATGCCGTACCCGGTCATCCAGTCGGAGAACACCACGGTGCCATCGGCAACCGCAGTGACCGTGCTGCCGGCAGGTGCGCCGATCAGCACGCCGCTGCTGGTGCGGCCATCCGGCAGGCGGCCGCCATAGCGGGCCAGCAGGTTGCCGGTGAGCGGCCACCCCAGGCCGCCCACCCGAGGCGCGGGCGCCGTGGCCACCGGTACCGGCGTGCGCGTCGGACGCGGTGCGCTGCCGCCCTGTGCGGCCGCGCGGTCGGCGGCAGCTTTTTCGGCAGCGGCGCGGCGTGCTGCCGCGCGGCGCTCCGCCTCGGCGCGCGCCGCCGCCGCGCGCAGGTTGGCCAGCAGCGTTTCCAGCGCGCGCGCATCCTTGCCCAGCGCCTTCTCGCGCTCGCTGCGGTCCTGCAGGCGCTGTTCCAGCGCGGCCACTGACTGCTGCCGCTCGCGGCGGTCGGCGGCCAGCGCCGCCGCCTGCTGCTTCTGCTGCTGCTGGGTGCTCTGCAGTTCCTGCTGGCGCTGGGCGATCTGCGCCTCGAGGGTGTCCAGCTCGGCCAGGTCGTGGCTGAGCGCTGCGATACGCTGGCTGCGTTCGCGCTGCAGGTAACGGTGGTAGGCCAGCGTGCGGCTGGCGTCGGCGGTCGAGTCCTGCGCCAGCAGCAGCTTCAGGGGCGCATTGTTGCCCAGCCGGTAGGCGCCCCGCAGCAGTTCGCCAAGCTCGGCGCGCTGCTGCTGCAGGTTGCCCTGCAGTGTGCTGCGGCGCTGCCGCAGCTGCGCCAGCTGGTCCTGCTGCGCCTTCAGCGCACTCTCGGTCTGGGCCAGCGTGCGCCCGGTGCGAGCGACCTTCTCGTCCATCTCGCGCAGCTGCCGCGTGGCCTGGCCGCGCTGACCGTCAAGCTCGCGCCGTTCCTGCGCGACGCCCTTGAGCTCGCTGCGCAGTTTCTGCAGTTTGCGCTCGGCCTCCCGGGTGTTCTGCGCCTGCACGGCCGGCACCACGGTGCACAGCGCAGCCAGCGCCAGACCGGCCGCGGCCAGCACACGAAGCCGCGAAACGTTAACCATGCGTGAGGGGAACTCGTTGGCGCGCAAGGGCTTTCCAGTGACTTCAGGCAGATGCGGAATGCAGGTGCGCATGGTGACATCTTTCCCGTGCGGCCTGCCAGCCGCGAGACCCCGCGAGGAACCCATGAGACATCTCCACCTGCCCCTCCTGCTGGCACTGACCGTGGCCTGCGGCCCGGCCCTGGCCCAGGAAGGCATCAGCAAGGTCAACGGCAGCATCTCCGCAGAACCCGGCCAAGCCTACGGCGCGCTGGAAACCGTCAACGGCAGCATCAAGGTGGCCGACGGCGTGGAGACCGGTGGCATCCAGACCGTGAACGGCAGCATCCGGCTCGGCCAGCGGGTGCACAGCGGCGGCATCTCCACCGTCAACGGCGGCGTCCGGCTGGGTACCGACGTGGTGGCACAAGGCGATGTGCGCACGGTCAATGGCAGCATCTTCAGCGACCGCCGCAGCCACATCCAGCGCGACGTGGAAACCGTCAACGGTGGCATCGGTCTGGTGGAAACGCGGGTTGATGGTGATGTCACCACCGTCAACGGCGATGTCACCGTCGGGGTGGGGTCGGTGCTGGCCGGCAACCTGCTGGTCAAGAAGCCCAGCTTCAGCTTTTCATTGACGCCGGCACGCAAGCCGCGCGTCATCGTCGGCCCCAACGCCGTGGTCGAAGGCACGCTCACCTTCGAGCGCGATGTGGTGCTGTACGTGCATCGCAGCGCGCGCACCGGCCCGATAACCGGCGCCGAAGCAATCGCGTTCGACAGCGACAGCGCGCCGGAAAACTGATCCCGCGCGTCACCAGCCAAGGTGGCGCCCCAAACTGCAGGACCCTTCATGCCCCGCAAACTACTGCTCTGCCTGGCCGCCGCTGCGGCCCTCACCGCCTGCAAGGCCGACACCACGCCCGCGCCGGCAGACGCACCTGCCGGCGCCACAGCCAGCAGCCATGCGTTCACCCCGGAGATCACCGAAGGCGATTTCGCCGAGCTGGTGAAAACGCTGGCCTCCGATGCCTTCGAAGGCCGCGCGCCGGGCAGCCACGGTGAGGAACTCACCGTGAACTACATCCGCGACCAGATGCAGCGCATCGGCCTGCAGCCGGGCAACAACGGCAGCTGGTTCCAGGACGTGGCGATGACCGAAACCACGGCGAGCGAGAGCACCGTGCTGCGCATCGACCAGGCCGGCACGCGCAAGGAACTGCAGTTCGGTACCGACATGGTCATCGGCACGCGCACCGGCCAGACCGAGGTCAGGATCGACGGCAGCGACATCGTCTTCGTCGGCTACGGTGTGGATGCACCGGAGCAGAACTGGAACGATTACGCCGGCCAGGACTGGACCGGCAAGACCGTGGTGATGTTCGTCAATGATCCGGGCTTCCACGTCGACGACGCCACCCTGTTCGATGGCAAGCGCATGACCTACTACGGGCGCTGGACCTACAAGTTCGAAGAGGCCGCCCGCAAGGGGGCGGCGGCGGCGCTGATCGTGCATGACACCCCTGGCGCTTCCTACGGCTGGGACGTGGTGAAGAACTCCTGGTCCGGCCCGCAGTACGACCTGCCGGCCAAGGATGATCCGGAACCGCGTCTGCCGGCCCAGGGCTGGCTCAGTGCCGACGCGGCCAAGGCCCTGTTCGCCGGTGCCGGGCTCGACCTCGCCCAGGCCTACAGGGACGCCAACCGACGCGGGTTCAAGCCGGTGCCGCTGAAGGCGAAGCTGTCGGTCGACCTGGTCAGCACCACCTCGGCAAAGACCTCGCGCAATGTCATCGGTGTGCTGCCGGGGACCGACCGCGCCGATGAGGCCGTGTTGTACATGGCGCACTGGGACCACCTGGGCAAGCACGAAGGCGAAGACGGCGACACCATCTACAACGGTGCCATCGACAACGCCACCGGCGTGGCCGGCATCCTGGAGGTGGCCGATGCGATGAAGCATCAGCAACCGGCGCCGCGGCGCTCGGTGGTGTTCCTCGCGGTCACCCTGGAAGAGTCTGGTCTGCTGGGGTCGAAGTACTACGTCAGCCACCCGACCTTCCCGCTGGACCGGATTGCCGGGGTGATCAACATCGATGCGATGTCGGTGGCTGGCCGTGCCCGCGACATGACCGTCACCGGTTTTGGCAGCTCAGAGCTGGAAGACATCCTCAAGCCGCTGGCAGCCGCGCAGGGCCGTACCCTGCATGGCGAAACCGCGGTGCAGAGTGGCTTCTACTTCCGGTCGGACCATTTCAACTTTGCCAAGGCCGGCGTGCCTGCGCTGTACGCCGACGGCGGCGAAGATCTGCGCGAGGGCGGCGTCGAGGCCGGCCGCGCGGCAGGTGAGGATTACGGCCGCAACCGCTACCACGGCCCGGGCGATGAGTACGACCCGGCGACCTGGAAGCTTGATGGCACCATCGAGGATCTGCAGTTGCTGTACGGGGTGGGCCGCGAGCTGGCCGGTGGCGAGCGCTGGCCGAACTGGTACGAGGGCAATCCGTTCAAGGCAGCGCGCGACGCGATGATGAAGGACAAGGCCGCCGCGCAGCCCTGATCCGGGCGGCGGCATCGCAGCGGTGGCCCGCGCTTGCCGGCCGCCGCTGCGTCGTTTCAGTCACCAGTTGATTTTCAGCCCGACCAGCGCAGCGGCCACATCGAAGCGGCTGCCGCGCTGCACCGACGCCTCGCCCCAGGCGCTCATGCGGCGGCCCAGCTGCAGCTGCATGCCCGCCGCCACCTCGGTAATGCGAGCAGTCCGCGCGCCGTGCTCGGCCGTGCGGTAGAGGTTGAGCACGGCGTACGGCTGCACCACGGCATGTTCTGCGTCGCTGCTGCGGCCGTGCAGCCGCAGGCCGGTGCGTACCTGCAGCCCGCCTGCCGCACCGGCCACCGCCACGCCGTCGAACGTCACCCGTTCGCGGCTGCGGACATCGACCCTGCTCACCTGCAGCTGCGGCTCCAGCAGCAGCCGGCTGTCGCCGGAATCACGCACGATGTACGCATACCCCGCTTCAACCGAACCGCCACGCACGGTGGCCACCTGCCGCTGTGCTGGCGACCGGCCCGCCGGCGCCAGCTGCTGCTGCGCGCGGCCCAGTTGCACCCAGCCGTCGGCATACCAGCCGCCCTGCATCTGCGGGTCGGCGAACCAGGTGGCCTGCAATCCCACAGTGTCCACGGTGGAACGTGCCAGTACAGCACCGCTGGCTGGCCGTGATCGCACACGGCCTTCTGCGCGTTGCACGATCACGCCGAGGCTGCGGTGGCCATGGCTGTCATCGGTCAGCACCTGTGCGCCCATCGTGATCTGCCGCGCATCGGCGCGCAGCCCGCTGTGCAGCGTACCGACGGCATACCGCACGTGCTGCTCCTGCACATCCACCCAGCCGGCCCCCGGCGTACTGCGCTGGCTGGCACGCCAGTCCAGCCGGGTCTCGCCGGCGCGCTGCTGCAGGCGATGACGCAGGCTCAGCAGAGCAAGGTCCTGCAGGGCCGCGTAAGCCTGCACACGTGGCGGCGTTGGTGCCTGCCCCACCTCCAGCCCGCTCCAGATATCATTGCCCGCGGCCGCGGCGGCGGTGGATGGCAGCGCGGTCAGCAGCGAAGCGGCCGGTACCACCAGCGATGCCAGCGCCGAGCGGCCGCTCATGGCATACCCCGGCGGTGCCAGGTGAGCACGGGCACGACCACGGAAACGACGGTGCTGCCTTCGAGCACCCCGAAGTAGCGGCCATCGAACGACCCCGGGTTGTAGGAAGACACCAGCAGTACCTGACCCTCAGCCAGCCGCTGCAGACGGGGAAATGGCCGTGGCATCGAATGGCCGGAAGGGTCATGCGGCAGTGCTGCACTATTGGCCAGGGCCACCCCGTTGACCTGCACCGCCGCATCGGCAAACGCCACCTGGTCACCGGTAACGGCCACGACGGGTTTGATCAGCGGCGCCAGACGCGCGGGACAATGACCCGGCGAAAGATAACCGCGCTGGCGCGCGAGTTCGGACAATGGCCCCTGCGGCAGGCAGGCCAGCACCAGCACACCGCGCTGCACTGGCACGTCCACTTCCCGGTAAAGGCCATACGGCAGGCTGGCGGTCATGTTGATATGAAAACCGGCAACCCAGAGCGCGCCCAGCGCCAGCAAGGGCAGCAGGGCCAGGCCAACGGCCCAGGCGCCACCGCGCGAAAAGCGCGCCCGGCGCAGACGAGCTGACATGCGCCGCCTCACATGAAATCAACCGTGACCTGCACCGGCGTGTTGATCGCCCCGGCGCTGGGCTGCTGTCCCGCCAGTGCCTGCAGACGCGCGCGGAACAGGTAACGGCTGCCCGTGCCCAGCGGCAGCACCGACACCGCAGTATTCGGTTTGACCGTCACCGCGCCGCTGGCCGGCATTGCTTCCAGTGCCAGCCCGATCCCGGTTGCTCCGCCCTTCACCTCGAACAGGTCAGTGCCGGACACCGCAGGCGCGCTGAAGGTGAAGCGTGCATTGGTGAAGCGCGTGGCATCGCAGCTCTCGGAGGTGAAAGAAAAATCCTTCCAGGCACTGGGCCCGGCCATCAGGTCGCTGGCCGAATGCCGCCCCAGATCGACCGACTGCTTGAGGTCATTGGCATTGATGTCACACGAAGGTGCCACGATCGTCATGCCACTCATCGTGAATACACGGTAAGGCGCGTTGGTCACGTTGTCGGTGTAGAAGTACGCGAAATCCCCATTGCTGAGCTGACCGAACTCGATGGTCGGCTCGCTCCAGACGAGTTCGAGCAGGTACTGCTGGTCATCGAACACCTGCACGAGATTGGGGTACCCCGGCACCACCCTGCCGTCGGCGGCGGTCATCATGCGCCGATAGGTGAACTGCAGCGGCCGCTCGACGCCGCCGGTGAGCTTGGCGCCCTTTGCGGTCATGCGGAACGCAACGCCACGCAGGTTGGTCTGCAGCCAGTTGTTGGCCGCATCCCAGCTCCAGCCCGCCGGCAGTTTGTAGCCGCCCGACCAGTCTGCATTGGCGTTGACCGCGCAGATGCCGGTGGACACTGCAGCACCGGTGAACTCGGTGTACGCCATCCGGGTACCGACGGTACCGCTGTTTCGCGGGATGAAGGTGCCGCTCCAGGTGGAGGAGGTTGGCCGCACGGCATTGCCGTTGCCGTCCTGACGTGTGCAGGTGGCTGCTGCCAACCCGGGCATCAGCAGGGCCAGGGTGGGCAGAGCCAGGCGGATGAGCGTGGAGATCTTTGTTCTGGTGGTCATGGCTGTTGCTGCTCGATGGTGGCTTCGCCGTAGAAAGCGCGCAGCCAGTGCGCCCACTTGCGGGCCTTGATCCTGATGCGTTCCCGGTAAACCTGGTTGTACTTGGGCGTCCGCGAGTGGTAGTTGGCCACCCGGGTCCAGACGTCGCCGCTGTCGTTGCGCAGGTGCTGGCGGATGCGCCACGCGGCCAGCCGGTAGGCATAGCAACCGGATTGAGCCACGTGCGCGGGAGAGATACCGAACCGCTGCAGACTGCGCAGGTAGGCCGTGTTGAACTGCAGCGCACCCACGTCGTGGGTGCCGTTGCTGTTGCGCACCCATTGGCCGGGCCGCCCCGCCTCCTGCTCGGCGACAGCCAACAGCAGATTGGCGGGAATGTCGTACTCCACCGCGGCTGCGACCGAGCACAGCACCCGCTCCTGCATCTGCGGCGGCAGGTCGGCCATCATCGACCTTCCCCCTCGCCGTCAGGGTCGCGGTCACCGTCGCGGAAGCGGGCAATCTCATCCTCATCGTCGGCCGGCTCCGGATGCCTGCCGCGTAAGCGCGATCCGTCCTTGCGCCGCGTGTCCTGTTCGCGTTGCATGGCTGCGTCTTCCTCGCCCAGCATTTCGCCGAGCAACCGGCCCGGTCGGCGTCGGGGATCGTGTGGCGCGCCCACTGCAGGCGCACCCGGGGGCCCGGGCGGCGCTGCGCCCTGCCCACGCGGCGCGGAGACGTCGCGGTCGCGGACGCCCTTGGTGGGCTGGCGACCGCGTTCGTCCGCGGTACGTTCCCTGCCTGCCAGCGCGCGGCCATCCGCCGTACGGTCGCGCGATGCGATGCCGTGCGGGTCCTTGGTGGACGAGGCCGCCGAGGCGCCGCGCGACACCGTCTGCCGGTCGGTCGACCCGACCGGCGCAGTGCCTTCCGGTTGGCGGTCGGCAGGCGGCGCTGCACCCCCACGAGCATGCGGCGCAGCGGAGCCGTCGCGCGCAGCGCCGGCCCGCGCGTCACCTGGCTGGGGGGCGCTGCCGCGGTCGCTGTTCCTTTCATCTGGCGGCGGCGTGCCACCGTCGCGTGCACGCGGAACATCCGCCATCCCAGCCTTGCCCGTGGACTGATCAAGGCTGCGCGCGGGCACGTCCGCACCACGCGCGCCGGTACCGCCGGGTTCAATGCCCGGAGGCGCCGATCTGCCATTGCGAGCGGGCGCGTCACCTGGGCGAGGCGAAGGCACGGCGTCACTCGGCGCGCCGCTCTCACGTCCGCTGGGCGATGGCGTGACCACGCTGCCGGTACGGCTGCCAGTCAGACGCGCAGCTTCATCACGAAGTTCGCCCACCGGGTGCCTGCCGGGCAACGCGTCATCGCGCTTGCCACCGGGCACCGCTGTGGTGCCGTCGCGCTCGCGCAGGGAGCTGTCGTTCGTCTGCGTGCCCGCCATGCCGCGCTCGCCGCGCAATGTTTGTTCCGGTCGATGCGGCATCTGACCCTGCGCCCGGCCTGTCTCGGCCGCGCCGGGCTGCCCGCTACCGGATACGAACGGCTGACGCAGACGCGTATCGCCCGCTCTCGATGGCCCGTGCTCGTCCGAAGGCCGCGCGTCTTGCAGGGTGTCGCCGGGCTGGCGCAGTCGCGTCTCCGCAGCGCCCTGCGACGGCGAACGCAGATCGCGTCCGTTATCGGACCGCTCGTCTCGACGGGCGCCCGGCTGATGCAGCAGGGCATCGTCCATCGTTGTCGCATGGCGGCGCATCGTCGTCGTATCCATCGGCTGACGCTGGTCGTCCCGCCCCGCCTGCGTGGAGCGCAGTGATGAGCTGCCGTCCCGCACGCCTTCGCGCGGCGACGAAGGCAGCGGTGTGCCCTCAACGCGTGTTGCCGCCGTGCTGAGCACGGCCTGAGCCGCACTGCTTCCAGCGGCCGCCGCCGTGTTGGCAGCCTGGCGCCGTTCCTGTCGCGCCGGCTCCTGCCACATCGGCGCTGCCCCTTGGACGCCGCCGGCGCTTATCGGTGTGCCAGCCCGGTGTCGCCGCTGCTCCACGCTGGTGTCGAAAACCGCATCCTGCCCCGGGTCGCGCTGGCGGCTTGCCCAGGTCGAGCGGGTCCAGTCCGAACTCTCAGGGCTCGACTGGGGCGACACCACGACAGCCGGACTCGGGCGCGGCGGCGCAGCGCCCCCACCGGTGCCCGGCTCGAAGCCATTGCCGGTGCGGAACTGCAGCGACGCGTAGTTGCCGTAGGGCGCGGTGACGTTGGCGTAGGTGGGCATCACCGGCGAAGGCACCGCAGTGTCGTACAGCCGGCTGTTGCTTTCGGTGGTGCCGGCAGACGTGCGCGCCAACCGCTCGTAGGCCTGACGCGCGTCCTCACGCATGCTCTGGCTGCTGCTGGATACCGCTGTGCCGGCAGCCGCAAGCGCCTGCACCGACACCGAGTACGCGCCGCCCCGCGCGACGCTCGCGCCCAGAATGGCGCTGCTGAGCAGCCCCGGCAGGCGTGTCATGATCACCGCGACGGCGACGGACAGTACCATCATCATCGCCACGCCCTGCAGGGTGAGCCTGCCATTGACCTGGCTCGCGAACAGCAGATCGATCTGGGCTGCCGCAACCACCGCGACCAGCCGCAGCGCCAGCAGTGAGACCACGACGGCCAACACCGTCTTGAAGTAGCCGATGGCGATGTCCGAACTCCAGCGTGCGCCAGCAAAACCGAGCAGGAACACGCCCGCGTAGGCCAGAATCCACAGCGTCACGCTGAGCAGAACGATGTTCACTGCGGCAAGCGCCAAGGCGATCATCGCCACGATAGCCATGTTGGACAGCATGCCGTACTGCTTGTCACTGACTGCGTTGCCGTCGGAGGCCTTGATCACCGCATCCAGCATCTGCCAACCCGAACGCAGCATGCCGTCCGGCGAAGGCGCCTCGCCGGTCATCTTCCTGCTCAGGATCTGCATGGCCCCGTCCAGTCCCATGGCCAGGCCCGAACCTGCATCCGATCCGTTGGCCGGAGCGAAATCTCCTGGCACCACGTCGAGCAGCCACCCGAACAGCGCCACCATGATGCAGAAGCGCGTGAAGGTGACAAAGAACTCACTGAAGTCCGGCCCTCGCAGCAACAGCATGCCAAAGGTCCAGACCGCGCCGGTTACCGCCATGAAATAGAACAGCCACGCGCTGAAATCACGTATACCTGCAAGCCAACCGTTCCGTCTGGTGGAAAAGCCGGTCAGCAGATCGTTCAGCATCAACCCATCGGCATGTGCCGCAGGCACGAGAGCAAGCAGCAGCAGCAACAGCAGGGCGATGCGGGCAGGAGACAGTTTCATGGAAAACCTGTGGACGGGTGCCGGCGGCGTTCAGCGCCGCTGCCGGCACCGTGAGGATTACCAGCTGACCGAACTGGTGCTGACGGTCATCGGCGCGACGCCTTCGGTGAGGCGCTTGGAGCTCACCAACTGCTGTGCCTGGGTTTCAGAGGCGGCCTGCGCCCGCGCATTGTTGGCGGTCTCGGTGGCGAGCATCAGCGACCGCATGCGCATCAACTGGCGGTTGGTCTCCAGCGCGATGGCATTGGCGTACTGAAGCTGTGCGGCATTGCCACCCTGCTGCTGCGCCTCTGCGGCACCCCGGGCCAGATTGTTGTTGTACGTGTATTCCCTGCCCATGCTTTCCGCCTGGGAGTCGATCGCCTGCATCACCGAGGTATTGATGCCGGTCACATTGTTGTTGATGGCACGACTCTGAACAGCCTGGCTGCCCAGCTCGCCGTTCTTCTTTGCCAGATCGTCGTAGCTGCGGAACATCGCCTGGTAGGCCGCCAGCTGCTCGGTCGGGATCGGGGGACCGATCGGGTCGCCGCCGCCCGGCGGCAGCACGATGTTGCCGTCGTAGTAGTTGTTGGTGACGTTGTTCGTGTACTGGTTGTTGTAGATGTTCTTCTGCACGTCCAGCGAATGGCCGAGGTAACGGTTGGACTGCGAGCCGTGATAGTGGACCTCGTCGCGGATCTGCTTGTTGACCTTCAGGTTCCACGGATCCAGGAAGATGAAGGCGTTGGCAGTCATCGGCAGCATGGCAGCGGCCAGTGCAGCCACACCCAGCTTGCCCATTCCTTTCTTCAACATGTGCTTGCTCTCTTTGTTGCGGTATGGCCCCTTGAAAACCTGCATCTGGCAACAGACAGCCAGCTACCGCGCGGGGCCAGGGCACGGAGACGGTGAAGGCGGTTACGGCGCAGGCAGGTAGGCCGCATCCAGATCGATGTCCTTGGTGACCATGATGTTGAAGCGGTAGCCCGGCCGGATTTCCAGCGTCGGGGCGATGGTGAGGTTGCGCTGGATCATCTGCGTGGCCACGCGACCCATCTGGTCGACCAGCGCGCGGCGCATGTCGTCGCCCAGGGTGGGCGCTTCGAAGCTGCTGCGTCGGCTTTCGCCGCTGCTCATGCCGGCGACGATGCCGCTCATCAGGAAGGCGGTACCGAAGACGCGGGCGTAGTGGTTGTCCACACGGTCCTTGAAGCCGGCATAGCCGGCTGAATCGGTGCCGGGCATCTGACCGATGTCGCGCGCGCGACCGTCCGGGAACAGCATGCGCTGCCACGCCACGAACAGGCGGCGCTGGCCCATGCTGATGCTGGACTGGTAGGTGCCGACCAATCGCGTGCCCTGCGGGATCAGCAGCTGGCGGCCGGTAGCACTGTCGTACACCGGCTGCGCGACCTGGCCCACGATCTGCCCTTCCAGGTCGGAGTTGATGCCCGAGACCATGATTCCAGGAATGACGTAGCCTGCACGCAGCAGATAGGGTCGGTTGGCCTCGGTGCCGGTCTTCAGCTGCCAGGCCGACGGGCCGGTATCACGAGGCGCCACGCCGCTTACCGCGTTGACGGTGCCACCACCTTCGCCTTCATGGTCGTGGCCGGCAGCGGGACGCGCCTGCTGCATCCTTGCGGCCAGGTCCTGGTCGAAACGCGCCGAGGAAGCCTCGCTCTGCTGGCGCATCGCTTCCTGGCGTGCCAGTGCGTCGGGCAGCATCATCTGCGCGCCGCCCGGGTTCGGCCGGCCGCCCTCATAGGTCATGCCGCCCTGGCCACCACCCGAGCCGCCGCCCGCCGACGTACGCTCGTTGACCAGAGTCGAGGCGGACAGTGCTTTCTCCAGCTCCTGCAGGCGACGCTCCTGCAGCCCGGCAACATAGGGATCGCCGGGCGGCGCAGGCGGAAGCTCGGCCTGCTCGTCGGTAAGCACCTTGATGCCAGGCGCCGACGGTGCGCTGCCGGCCCCTATCAGACCCGACTGCGTGTCGAAGCCTTTCAGCACATCAGGCGCGGGCGTGCTGACCACTGCTTCGTGCACCTCGGTGTCGGCGCGGCTGCGTGCCGCTTGGCCGCGCTGGGTAATGACATAGACAAGCACCAGCGCGAAGGCCGCCAGAATCCCGACCACGATGAAAACCGGTCGGTTGTTGAGACGCTTCACGCCGGAGGACGGTGACTCGACCACCGGCGGAGGCGGCGGCGGTGCGCCGCCGGGCGTCATGCGCGGTTCGACTTTCATTGACCACGCTCCTGGCGCGCCCACGCGCCAGCTGGGGCAGTGCCCTTGGTGGTCAGTACCCACGACCGCGCAAGTACCGTCGTCCCCACATCGACACGCACGTAGAACAGGTCTGCCGCCACGGCACCCTCATGCACGTCCAGCGTTTTGGGCTCCACCCCGAACAGACCACGCGAGTACTCACCCGGCGCACTCTGGGCAGCGACGCGCGCGCGTGCATCGGCAACCGACAGACTTTCCTCGATGGAGAATCCGCGCCGCCGCAGGGTGGCCACCAGGGTCTGGCCCAGCGCCGACCGAAGTGGACGCGCCAGCACCAGTGGCTGCTTGGCCGGCAGCACGGTCTGCTCGATGACCTGGGCGGCCTCGTCGGCAACATAGCTGACGAAGGCATCAGGCAGATGCTGTGTGTCCATCACCTGGGTGCGCTCGGGCAACACGCCGTGGCTCGCACAGCCGGTCAGCGCCAGGCCTGCGCAGGCCATACCAAGCGCGCGCCTCATTTGTCCCTCGCCACGGTAATGCTGACCTGGTTGCGGCCGACACCAGCGACCATCATCGCCTTGTCGAACACGCTGTCGACGATGTAACGGTTGCCGTCGACGCGGTAGTTGACCATCACCTGCTCTTCCCTGCCGAGCACGCTGCCCTTCTCGCGCAGCAGGAACATGGCCGGCGCTTCGGTCTGCTGCATGGCGGCCGGCATCTCGATCACGGTCCGGGTGCCGTCGTTGTAGACGCGCACCGGCTTCCAGCGCGCGCGGCCGGTGATGCTGTAGCGGAAGTCCAGCGCATCCAGCGTGTCCTTGCTGCCCGGCAGCGTGCGCTGTTCCTGCGCCACCTGTTCGGCGCGCTGCAGGGCGGCCCAGCGTGCCTGCGCTTCTTCCGGGTAGACAAAGGAGACCCGCGGCAGATACTCCTTGGCGGTGGAGCGCAGGCGCAGGTGGTAGCTGCGCCGGTCGGTGGTCACCAGCAGGGTCGTATCCAGGCCCGCATCCAGCGGCTTGATCACCAGATGCTGGCTGATCTGGCCCATGGCATTGCCCGACACTGCAGGTTCCACCATCCAGCGCACGCTGTCGCCCAGATGCAGCGAAGACACCCGCTCATTGGGCTGCAGCTGCACGTCGCACACCTGCATCACCGCACAGACGATGGTCGGCTGGCCAGCACCGAACACGAACTGGACGTCGCCGTCGCGGCCGGCGCGGGCCTGAGCGGCCACGCTGCTGTTGCTCTGCCAGCGCTTGGCCAGCTGCACGGATGCAGCCTGGTCGCTGCTGAGCGCCTGCTCATCGGCGGACACCACTTTCTGCAGCCGGCTCTGTTCGCTGTCGGCGGCCTGCACTGCCAGCGGCAGCAGCACCATCAGGGAGGTAGCGAGATAGGATTTCATGGCAATCACAGGGGCTTGGACCAGTTGAAGTCGGACACATAGATGCCCAGCGGGTTGTCACGCATCTGCTGCTCGGTGGTTTCCGGGCTGGGCGGGATCTGCTCGACGGTGAGCAGCGCGCGCATGCGCACATCGCCGGAGACGACCGTGCCGTTGCGGTTCCAGGTCGATTCGAGCCAGTCAACCTGCCAGGTACTCTCGGTCTGCTGCAGCACCGAATTGATCTGGACGGTCACGGTCTGGTTCGCGGCGCGTGTGAACGGATTGGTCGTGGCGCCGTTGTAGAACGCATTCGCCTTGGTCGCTGCCGCCGAGCTGGTCTGCAGCATCGAATACACCTGCAGGATGTTGCGCCGCTGCATGGCGATGTCCGGCGTCACCGTACGCATGTCCTCGATGAAGCGGCTGACCTGTGCGGTGACCACGCGGGTGTCTGCCTTGCCAGCGCGCGGCGCTTCGGCCACGGCCTGCACCTTGCCCAGGCTGTCGACCTCGACCACGTAGGGCACGTACCGCGACTGCGAGCCGATGTGGATGACACCGCCCACGGCGGCCAGCGCGACCAGCAGGGCCAGCAGTGCGACCAGCTGCCACATGCGTTGCTGGGCCAGGGCGGTGCCGGTGTGGACGTTCCAGATACGCCGGGCATCCTGGAAGGGATTTTCGGCCTGGCCGCTGCTGCCGGACGCGCCAGCGCGCTGGCGGTTGAAGACTGCTTTCATTGTTCCACTCCACTGTGGGCCAGCACCGCACCCTTCTGACGGGCCCAGATGGCGGGCCAGTTCTCGCCTTCACGCGACATGAGCACCTTGATGCGTGCCACCGAATCCCGGTCGGTGTGACCGACAAACGCCAGCGCCAGCGGCCCCAGCGCCAGGTCGTACAGACGCCGCCCCTGTTCGGAAACGTAGTAGTAGTGCCGCTTGGGCGTGGCGCGCGCGATGATCTCGATCTGCCGGGCATTGAGGCCCATGCGGCGATACAGGGCCGCGGCGTCCTCGTCCTGTGCATGCACGTTGGGCAGGAAGATCTTGGTGGCGGTCGATTCGACAATGACATCCAGAATGCCGGAGTTCGCCGCGTCGCTCAGGCTCTGGGTGGCCATCAGCACCAGGCAGTTGGACTTGCGCAGCACCTTGAGCCATTCGCGGATCTTCTCGCGGAACACATCGTGGCCGAGCATGATCCAGGCCTCGTCGAGAATGATGGCGGCGGGCTGGCCGCGCAGCGACACCTCGATGCGGCGGAACAGATACAGCAGCACCGGCAGCGCGAATTTGTCGCCCAGCGAAAGCAGCTCCTCGATCTCGAAAACCGTAAAGTCGCTCATCGCCAGACCGTCTTCAGCTGCATCCAGCAGGTGGCCCATCGCACCGTCGGCGGTATAGACATGCAGGGCCTCGCGCATGGCGGTGTCCTGCAGGGTCAGCACGAACTCGGAAAGGGTGCAGGCACCGCTGCGGTGCATGCTCATGATTGCCATGCCGATTTCATTGCGCTGTGCCGCGGTGGTGTGCAGGCCATTGAGTGCCAGCAGCGTGTCTACCCACGACATCGCCCATGCGCGGTCGGCGCGGCTGTCGAGGAACTGCAGCGGACAGAACGCAAGCCGGCTGTCGTCGCTGCCGACTTCAAAGTGCAGGCCGCCGCATGCCGTGACCAGCGGAAACATCGAATTGCCCTTGTCGAAGCAGTAGATGGTCATGTCGCGGTAGCGGCGCAGCTGGGCGGCGATCAGCGCCAGATGGGTCGACTTGCCAGCGCCGGTGGGGCCGAAGATGAAGCTGTGGCCGAGATCGCGCACGTGCAGGTTGAGCCGGAACGGCGTGGCCCCCTGGGTGACGCAGGACATCAACGGCGGCGCGCCCGGTGGATACATCGGGCACGGCGCGCTGGCCGTGCCGGTCCAGATGCTGCTGGTGGGAATCATGTCGGCCAGGTTCAAGGTATTGATCAGCGGCCGACGCACATTCTCGACGCCATGCCCGGGCAGGCTGCCCAGCCACGCGTCCATGGTGTTGATGGTCTCGATGCGGGCGACGAAGCCGAGGCTGTTGACGGTCTTCTCGATGTAGCGTGCCGCGCTCTCGACCACCTCGCGGTTCTCGTCCATCAGCACAACCACGCTGGTGTAGTAACCGTGCGCGACAAAGCCACTGTTGAGCTCGGCAATGGCCGCGTCGGCGTCCTCGACCATGCTCAGCGCATCCTGGTCGACCTGGCCGGAGCCGATGTTGAACACCTGGTCCATGAAGCCCCGGACCTTCTGCTTCCAGCGCTTGCGGAACTTCTCCATGTTGGCGATGGCCTCATGGGTGTCCATGAAGATGAAGCGGCTCGACCAGCGGTAGTCGGCCTGCAGCTCGGACAGGGCGGTGAGGATGCCCGGCTGCGACTCCACCGGCAGCCCTTCGATGGCAACGACCTGCAGATAACGCCGACCGATGCGCGGCAGGGTGCCGCCCCACAGCTCACGGCCGCCGAGTACCGCGTCGAGGTAGATCGGCTGGCTGGGCAGCCGCACCGGGTGCTGGTCGCCACTGATGCAGAACTGCAGCCAGCTCAGCAGGTCGTCATAGTGAACCAGGCGTCCATCCTCGTCCTGGACGGTCGTGGTGGCCAGGCGCTTGAGCTTCACCGCAGTGGACAGACGACTCTCCAGCGCACGGCACTCGCGGCCGAACGTGCCGAGCAGGCGCGCGGTGTCCGAGTCGGTGACCTTGCCTTCGTCGTCGAACATCATCTCGGCCAGGCGCTGCTGCACCTTCGCCGGCGGCATGTAGGTCGCGGTCAGCACGAACTGCCCTTCGTACATGTTGCCCAGCGACTCGAACAGCGCACGCCGTTCGTCCTCGATGGCCGCCGACACCGGGTCAGGGAAGTGTGACTCGTCCGCAGCCGGGTAGCGTGGCGCCGGACGGCGCACGGCGTCGACGTGGATCATCCAGCCGCTGCCCAGCCGCACCAGCGCCTGGTTGATCGCCGAGGCGACGAACTCACGCTGCGCTTCGGTGCTGCTGGCATTGTCGTCGGCCGCGTAGGACCAGGCCGCCAGCAGCGAGCCGTCCTTGCACACCACCACCCCGTTGTCGACCACCGCCGCATACTTGAGCAGGTCGTTGAGCCCTGCGCCACGGCCGCGGTGTGCGCCCAGCCGCAGGATCTGGCTGGCTGCGCGCAGACGCACGAACAGCGCTATGACCAGGGCAGCGAGCACCGCCGCGATGGCACTGTAGATGAAGGCGATCATTGATACTGCTTGCCCTGGCTTTCCGGATTGATGCGGAACGGTGTGGACCGTGGCGGGTAGTAGACGGCGTAGCGCCGGTTGCGCATGTAGGCCTGGCGCATGCGCGGATCACTCTTGGCCATGCTGCGCAGCAGCCGCAGCGCGATGAACCAGAGCGCTGCACCGAACACGGTGGCGAACCAGTTCATCGCACTGAAGATCAGCGCGCCCGCCAGCAGCCCACTGAGCATCACCAGCTCGCGGTCGCCACCCATGAACAGGATGACCCGGTTGCTGGAACGCCGGATGGGGACGCGCCGAAGTGCCATGGATGATCAAACCAGGAGTCGCTGGGCGTCTGACGCAAAGCTGGGCAAGTGGCCCGCGACAACTGCCGAACTCCCACCCAGGAACGTCACCAGGCTTCCAGCGGTGATGATCATTGCGATAACCATGACGAGGAAGATCAGAGTCCGCATGAATCCATTCATGTCACCGCCGAAGATCAGCATGGCACCCGCGCCGACGATGGCGACGATGGATAGCGCCGTCGCGAAGGGACCTGACAAGGAGTCACTGACCTTCTTCATGCTGCCGACGAACGGAAGATCGTCCGCACCCGGCGCTGATGCCATCGCCAGCTCCGGCATCACCATCAGGGCCACCATCACCAGCATCATCAGCAGGCGCACATCGAGGTTCAGCAACTGGCCGGACAGGGTTTTCAGAGTCTTCATGGTCTTCTTTGATCAACAGGGAGAGGGAGTGAGTGAAAGCGCTCAATGCGCTTTGAAGGTGAACTCGGTGCCATCCAGGCCGGTGACTTCCAACACCTCGCTGACGCGGCGCTGGCCGTTGCTGCGGCCGATGTGCACGACAAAGTGGATGGCCTCGGCCAGCAGGTGGTCGATGTTCTTGGGCGCGTTGCGGTTCATGCTGACCAGCATCTTCAGCCGCCCCATCGCAGCGCGGGCGCTGTTGGCGTGCACGGTGGCCGCGCCGCCTTCATGGCCGGTGTTCCAGGCCATCAGCAGGTCCATCGCCTCCGGGCCGCGCACCTCACCCACCAGGATGCGGTCCGGGCGCATGCGCAGCGTGGTCTTCAGCAGCCGCGTCATGTCGATGTCGATGGTGGTGTGGAACTGGACGAAGTTGCTGGCCCGACACTGGATTTCGCCAGTGTCCTCGATGATCACCACGCGTTCTTCGGGTGCGTTCTGCACCATCTGATGGATGATCGCGTTGATGAGTGTGGTCTTGCCCGAGCCGGTTCCGCCGACCACGAGGATGTTGCGGTGGTTGTCCACGGCGGCCGCGATGACGTCACGGTGCGCGGCGCTCATCACGCCGCTCTCCACGTAGCTGTCGAGCGGAATCAGCGACACCGCTTTCTTGCGCAGCGCAAAGGTCGGCTGCGAGACGATCGGCGGCATCTGCGCGGCGAAGCGCGAGCCATCCAGCGGAAACTCGGCCTCCAGAATCGGGTGCGTGCGCGTGATCTCGTGCCCGTGGTAACCGGCCACGGTCTTGATCAGCGCTTCGGCCTGGGCGGGGCGCAGCTCACCGATGATGCGCATCGGCTCGCCGATCTTTTCCTGCCACAGCTTGCCGTCCTCGTTGAGCAGGATCTCCAGCGTGCTGCTGTCGTGCAGTGCTGCCATGAAGGCGGCGCCCGCATCGCGCACCAGTTTTTCCTTGGCACGCTGTTTGACCGACACGTGGCTTGCTTCTTGCATCATGGCGTACGGTGACCGTGGTTGGGATGAGTACGGCTGTGTAACAGTGCGTGCATCAGCGGATGCTCGACACCTTCAGCCCCGGCGCTGCGTGTGTCTGCTGCGCGGTGTTGGTGTCAGGCGATTGCGTGTTGCGCTCCGCAGCGACGCAGCGTGCGGCAGGGCCGAGATTCTCGGCGTTGCCTGCGGAGAAGGTGATAAGACACATCTGAGTTTCGTCAGGACCCCAACTAACCTTCAACGGACTTTGATCGACCTCGCCTCTCAACACGATGCGACTGCCCTGGGTCACCACGCCGACAACCTCACCGTTGGCGCGCGTGACCTCAGCACCGAACGGCAGCGGGCGCCCATCATCGCGCTGTGCATCCACGGTGCGCAGCTCGCCCCGGGCGGTCTTGAATTCGAGCATCACCACCGCACCGCGCGTCGGTGCCGTGGTGGCACGTGTGTTCAGGAGATCGATGTCGTCACGTGTGCCGATCGCATCCAGACTGACCTGGTTGAGGCGGTAGGGGCGCAGCGCGTTGACCACGCCATAGCCATTGCGACCGATGCGCGCCTGCGAGACATTGTCGACGCGCGCACCCTCGGCACCCTCGGCGTGGGCGAGCGCCAGCGTCTGCGGTTCGCGCGAGGTCAGCGTGAGTCCGCCGCGGTGTATGACCATGCCGCCCGACGCGGAGGCACTGATGCTGCTGCCAGCCGAGCGGGTGAAGCCGCTGCGCAGATTGACCTGCGCACTCTCGTAGCCAAGATCACCGGACGTACTGATCCGACCGTCTTCGCCGCGCGCCAACCCGGCGCCGTAGGTGAACTGGTTGTCGGGCCCGCCAAAACCGCTCAGGCGCACGTCCTGTGCCGAGCCGGTGGACGTGCGTACGCCGCGCGTGGACAGGTTGACCGCACGGGTCGAGGAACGTGGCCCCAGCGGTACGCTGATCGTCAGCGACACCTGGGTATCACGCATGCTCTGGTCCTGTGGCGCCCACAGGTCACTGCGCAGTGAACGCTGGACCTGCAGGGTGACGCTCGCGCGGCCGACGCTGCGCACGTACTGCGCGGAAAAATCGTTGTCAGTGCGCTTGTCGAAACGTTCCCGGCGCGCGGCACTCAGATACAACGCCCCCTGCCCCGCGCCCAGTGAGCGCGAGATCGTGGCCTCCAGGGCCTTGTGCTCGCGCTGCGGATCGACGACGAACTCGTCATCGCGGCGCTTGCCGCGCCACTGCACGACATCGGGCAGGTCGACGTAACCTGGCGAACGGATCGTACTGCTCAGCGTAACCGCGGTCGCACCGTCGTTGAACGCATTGCTGTAACTCAACCGCCGCGCCCCACCCTGACGGTTGGGTCGTCCCTGATGCAACATGGAACCGCTGATGTCCAGCGCGAAGGCACCGATACCGGTGTTGACCGCCGTACCCAGCACGAATGCCTGGTATCCCTGCAGGAGACTGCCGCCGCCGTAGGCGGTGAAGCGGTCGTCCAGCCCGCGCTGCAGGGTACCCTGCAGCAGCGCCTTGCTGCCGTTGTCGCCGGTGTCGACCGCTTCGCCGGCGGAAAGCGAGTAACGCACCTGGCCGGCACGCAGATTCATCGGCGTAAGTGCATACGGGATAAGCTGGCGGCTGACGCTGCCGTCAGCTTCGGTGACCACCAGCTCCAGCGCGCTGCCATTGATCGGGTTGTTGAGGTCGTCGATGACAAACGGACCCGGGGCTACCGAGGTCTCGTAGATGCGCACGCCGCGCTGGAACACCTCCACCCGCGCGTTGGTCCGCGCGATGCCACGCAGGGTCGGTGCGTAGCGCGTCATGTAATCGGGCAGCATGGCGTCGACGCTTTCGATCGAGACGCCACGCAGTTTGACGCTGCTGAAGATGTTGCCTTCGGTGTACTTCTCGCCCAGCACCAGCCGTGAGGTCAGGTTGGGCAGGTCGCGTTCCAGCGAGGTCTGCAGCCTGTTGTAGCTGAAGCCTTCCCGATCGTTCCAGCCCGCGCTGCCCTGATGCCGGAACTGCCATCCCTCCAGGTTGATGCCGGCATTGATGCCAACAAAACTGCTGCGGCTGCGCTGCCCCCGGTAGTCCTGCTGATAGGTGCTGAACTGGTACCCCAGCAGACCGGCATTGATGCCCCGATCCCACTGGTCCGGGGGCACGTAACGGGTGTCACGACGGTCGAGAAATGCCTGCGGCAGGCTGATGTGCACCGCCTGTTCCTCCACCGACGTCTGCCACTGCGCGTCTGGCACCAGTTCGGCCAGATCAAGGCACCGGAACTCTCCTTCTTCCGGCAGCGCATGCACCACGTCGCCATCGTGCGCCTGCAGCGTGCCGAGGTTGAGGCCGATGCGCTGCAGGATGCCGCGGTCGATGCAGGGCAGCGGCGTGTCGCGCCCTTCGACTTCGCGGTACTCCAGTTCGATGGAGCCTCGCGGTTCGGCATTGACATACAGAGCCATCAGATAGCGGCCCGGCAGGATGGCGTTGCCCTGCTCGAAGCGTGTCAGATCGATGTCCGCGCCTTGCCCGTTGCTCAGGAAGCGCGCATCGAACTTGACCTCGGCCGGTGCGCTGCGGGGTTTCGCAGCAGGCGCGGCGACAGGCGGTTCCTGCGCGCAGGCGCCCGTGGCATGGCTGGCCAGGGCGGCGGCGATGCCGGTATACAGCAGGCACGAAGGCCGGTGGATAAGCGGGTTCATGGCAGACGTCATCACAGAGCGGCGGGCGCGGGGGCGCCTGCCGGGGCCATGGCAGGCCGGGCAGCGGAAAGAGAGCGGTGCGGAAGGTCCGGGTGCGCGTGGCACCCGGACGGGATCAGTGCGGAAGCGCAGCCGTCAGTGCGCTGCTTCCGCCGTAGTCGTTGATCCATTCGGCGTTTATCGATACCGGCCCCGCCGGTATCTGGGCCAGGTCGCCGAGAGGGAAGACCAGCGTGTCCAGCGGCGGCACCATGCCGCCCCCCCCGTTGGAGGCTTTGTCACCGCCATATTCCCTATCGCCCACTACCAGAGCGACCGATGCGAAGCTGACGTAGTACGGGGTCGGGTTGGTGGCGCGCAGGACAACCTTTCCATCGCGTTTTTCCAGCGCCCACTGCACCAGCCCGGCTGCCTCGGTGACATCGCCCGCCAGCTTCTTCGGGCGGTAGAACAGCTTGATGCGGGTCCGCATCGCAAACTGGATATGCGCACCGTCGCTGGACGCTGCGGCCTCGGGGTCCACCCGCGGGATCGAGAGCACATTGAGCCAGTACACCGACTCGCGATCCTTGGGAAGCGCATTCGGTTGAGCGCGTATCCGCAACGACTGTGCGCCGGAGGGCTCGACCCGTGCAACCGCCGGGGTCACCGTGAACGGCACGCGGATCGTCTCCGGCGCCTTGTTGGCGTCGCCGTCGTCGATCCACACCTGGATCAGCTCAGGACTGGTTCCTTCATTGGTGGCGGGCAGCGTCACTTCAGGCCGGCCTTCACGGTAGATCACCCGGGTTCCGCCGAGAACAATGGAGGCGTGCGCAGAAGCGGCCAGCATCAGCAGGGCGAGCAGTGTTGTGATGCGTAGTGTTTTCATCGCGGTCAAGATCGACCGACAGCGAGGCTGCCGGCCGACGGACTCCTGTAGTGCCTGTTACTGGTACATCACGGTGTAGGTCATGTCGGCGGCCAGCGGACCGGCGGTCGACGAGTTGGCCGCGCCGTAGCCCTTCAGCGCACCCCAGAAGTTGAAGGTTGCGGCCGTGGTGTCATCCACCGCCTGGGCGGGCGTCGTCCAGCCGACGGCCATGTTCACTTCGTCGCCGGCCGGGTTGAGGATGACCACGCCCACGTTGTCGGCACCGCCGGTACCCGCCGTGTTGGGCAGGAAGCCTGCACCGACCGTACCCGGCTTGGCATCCAGACGCACACTGGCGGTGCGCGCGGTGGTCGCCGGGCAGTTGCCGCCCGGGCCGCCCACGTAGACGTTGAATGCCTGGGTGGCCGAACGACGGTTGGTGCTGTCGTTGTTCATCGCCGACGTGCTGACGGTGCCCAGGTCCAGGCGGAAGTCAGGGTTGTTCGAACCCGGAGCCGTGCCGGCTTCGACCTTGCAGGTGCTGGCGGTGACCACGCCGACGAAGGAAATGGTGCCGTCCGCGGCCTGCGCAGCGCAGATACCCGACGACGACAGAATGACGGCGACTGCAGTAGCGATATGCTTCATGGGGATGATCTTGAGTGTTGTTGTAGGAATCGCAGTCTCGGCTGCCTGCGGGCAGCGAGGTTGCGGCGTAGTAATGCTCGTGCCGTCATGCACCGGACATAGGACGCGCCTCAAGCTATGCATATCGGTGAACTACTCAACGGAATGCAGGATTTTGCGAAAGATCTGCACTCATTTCGCCTTACTTCAATATGCACTGCCTACCGCAATTGGCCTTCTGCGATTGCGTTTACGACGCCAGCACGTCGATCAAGTCACGTGGGGTTGTCGTCCGCAGCAGCCGCAGCGAGACGGCGCCCAAAGGCGCCGTCTTTTCCTTCTTCCGATGTGATCAATACGCTAGATTGCTACCAGCTGTACTTCAGGCCCAGCGCGGCTTCTGCGTCGTGGTAATTGCCCGCTTCACGCAGGCCCAGCTGACCCCAGCCGGTGAGCGCGCGTCCGAGCTGCGCCTGCAGCCCGGCCTTGATTTCAAACAGACTGCGCGGCTGTACGCCGTGCAGTGTCTGGCCATCGAACGCAACGCTGTTCGCGCGTCGGCTGTAGTAGTGGTTGAGGGTAAGGAAGGGCTGCACCAGATTGCCCGCCGCGTTCGCGCGACCGTACAGGCGGATGCCGCTGCGAACCTGCAGACCGCCGGCCTTCGCCGGGGCGATGGCTGTACCGTTGTGCTCCACAACGCCATCACTGCTGTAGCCGACATAGCTGGCCTGCAGCTGCGGCTCCAGCCACGTGCTGCGGGTTACGGCATTGCCCAGCTGGAACGCATAGCCGCCTTCCAGCGAGGCCGCCCACACATTGGCGGTGTAACGTTCCTGCGGCAGCGCCTCGCCTTCGATGCGATGCCGCGCCTTGCCGCCGGCTGCCCATGCATCGACATACGGCCCGCCGCCGTTTTCAGCATCGGCAAACCAGCTCGCGTACAGTCCGGCCGTGCTCACCTGCGTCCTTCCCCGCGCACCGTAACCACTCATCACCGAGCGTGACTGCAGCCGGGCATCCTGCAGCTGTGCCATCACGCCCCCCTGCAGCAGGCCATGCTCGCGGTTGCTGTACAGATGCGTGCCCAACCACACGGCGTCGTTGCGCGACTGCACGTCAAGCTGGCCCGCGACGATGGTGTCACGCAGGTGAGCCTGCGAGATGCGCACCCATGCGCTGCCCGGCAGGTCAGTTGCGTCGGCTGGCCGGCCAAGCGCGGTTTCGCCAACGCGGTCGTGCAGCGAATGACGTAACCCCTCCGTCGCAGCGGCCTGCCCGGCGAG
>ENA-UOXB01000527-UOXB01000527.1-bioreactor-metagenome-genome-assembly--contig:-NODE-527-length-24748-cov-12.452314_pt1 | contig 24748 bp, 24 predicted proteins | sample MGYA00238158_ERZ761615 | MGnify/ENA primary metagenome ERZ761615 (study PRJEB28904, sample SAMN06267902) | bioreactor metagenome | isolation source: Joint BioEnergy Institute, California, USA...
GGGGGGGGGGGGGGCGATGAACGCGTTCAAGCAGAGACGGAGCCCACGTTTCTCCGCGAGTACGGGTTCGGCGCAGGAATACCAGCCTTGCGCTTCGACTGGGGCTTTGGTCTGGAGAGTGTGTATCTGTAAAAGAAAAAGCAGAAACTGTTAGCATTCTCGACCGTTGTTTGCAGCTACCTAGAGATCTGGGCTGGGTTTGTAAAAACGTACTTGGCAAATGCCCTCGAAAGGGCCTTCCTGCAGCTGACTTTCTGGCTGTTGATGAACGACTCGACCGTCACCGCGATAGCGCGGTCGATGTCCTGCGACGAGCAGTAGTCCGACAGGCGCATCTTGCAGAAGGCCTCTGCGATACGCATGATGGCTTCCAGGTGACGGACCTGTTTTCAAGAATGTTAGTATTGTGTCATTGGATAATGTTATAGATAAACATACCGTGATCGGATAGGCACCCGTGGCCAAGGACTCTCTGCGCATATCGGCGAAGAGTCTCGCGATCTTGTCCTGGTCGATCTGGTACAGCTTCGGATGACACCTCTCGCGGGCGTAGAGAATGTACTTCCGCAGCAGCTCCTGCGGGATCTCGCCCTCCTTCTCCTCCTCCTCCTTGCGCTTCGCTTCCTCCCTCTTCCGCACCTCCTCCTCGGTGAGCGGGAGACGGTTGCCGTTCTTGTCGATCCGGTATCCTTCCTCGTCGATGCGGTTGCCGTCCGCGTCGACGAGATTGCCCTCCTCGTCCCGTTGGGGTCGGGTGGGGTTGGCGCGGTGGTGCGACTCGACGACGAAGCTGGCCAGGCGCTCGTCTTCGGTCGGATCGACGGTGTCGCGGATGACGCAGAGGATGTCGAAACGGGACAGGATGGGCTCGGTGAGGTCGACGTTCTGGGAGAAGGGGAGCGTGCTGTTGTAGCGGCCGCCGATGGGGTTTGCGGCCGCGATGACGGCGCAGCGGGCTTGGAGCGTGGTGACGATACCGGCCTTGGAGATGGAGATGGTCTGCTGCTCCATGGCCTCGTGGATCGAAGTACGGTCCTGGTCGTTCATCTTGTCGAACTCGTCGATCAGGCAAGTTCCGCGGTCAGCAAGCACCAGGGCACCACCCTCCAGCGTCCACTCGCTCGTCAAGGGGTCCCGACGGACGCTGGCTGTGAGACCAACCGCACTGGCGCCTTGACCGGTCGCGAAGACAGCGCGATGAGCTGTCTTTTCGACGTATTTGAGGATCTGGGACTTGGCTGTACCGGGGTCACCGAGCAGAAGCACGTTAATGTCGCCACGGATCTGCATCTTGCCTTGGGCTTCCTTGCTCACGCCTCCGAAGAGCGAAAGAGCGATCGCGGTCTTGACATCCTGGTGACCGTAGATACTCGGGGCGATCGAGCGTATGATCTTATCGACAATATCTGGATCCCTGGATAAGGCTCGGATCTCGCGCTCATCCTCTTCCGTCAAACGGAAACCGGCCAGCTGGTCGTGCGACTTGATAACATGGTTCGCTTCCAGGATGGTGGAGAAGACGGGGAAGCCGTTCTTGTTGTTGAGCTGAGCGTCGTAGCTGTTCCGGTAGATACCGGTGACTTCGATCTCGTCTCCTGGCTTCGCAGAGTCGATAAGGTCGGCGAGAAGGATAACCTCTCGCTGACGTGGCAGTCGTCCCGGAGGGACGGAGCCCGGGGATTCTTGCAGCGTCAATTTCTGATAGTTCCGATACACGGTCTTCTCCGAGTTCATGGTAAATGGGCCCTTCGATTGGCAGTTCTGACAGTACGAGATCTTAACTTCCGCGCTCGCCTCCTGCTGGAACGGGCCAAGTGTGATACCACACTTGTTGCAGAGGAACATCACGTATTTCAGCTGAGGGAACACACCGGTTCTCCGTGTGACGACTCCGCTGACACGGACGAGACAGTTGAGGTGCGACTGGCGCAGTTCTCGCAGGGTATATGTAATAGGAAGGTCGGTGATGCGCACATGGATCTCGTTGTGGATATCATGATACTGAGGGTAGTGGAACAAGGTAACGTCAAGAGCGGCCTGATCGAAGACCTTCAAAACCTCCGTGGGCTCATTCGCAAGGAAATATGCAAGAGTTGCCTTGCTTTCACTCAGATGCTCGTAAGAAACTTCCAGAGAGGCCGAGTTCACTTCACCAAGGGTGCGGATCCTGTTTCCGTAGACTGAACTACCATTGGAATCGGTATATTCAGTAAGGAAAGCCTTGAACTCGCGGTAGATGGAGCGCAGGACTTGTGGCTGCAAGATCCAGTCCGTGATATTCGACGCCTTGACATCGGCCAACTCTTCAAGGGACAGCTCCTCTTCCATGATGTCTTCGCCCATCTCGATATCTTCGCGATCCTCATCGTAGTGATGCCTTCGTCGACGAGGCTGCCTGGCAAGGTCTATGTTACCATCGTCGTCATCATCCTGCAGGAACGCAGCAGGCATGCGGCGGCGGCGCGCAAGTTCCCGATCTCTCTTGTTCAAGCGCGCTTCCAGCTCTCGACGGGCCCCGATATCGAGCTCCTCATGCTCGCCTTCATCGTCGATTATGGAGCCCTCGTATCGCTGGGGCCCCACATCACGGTAATCTCTCTCGAAGTTATCTCCAAAGAGATCAATTCCGTCCTCGTCCTCCGCCATCTCATCGATGTCGTCAATGTCGCGGATTATTTCATCTTCCTCGTCGCGGTCGTCTTCATCAAAAGGAAGTACCGGAGGGGAGGATGGAGGGGCTATGAGAGAATATCAGTCAAGTCATCTCGGCAATTAGTCAGTCGTCTTGGTTCAGAGGACTTACGGCTGGATGGCGGGGCGACTGAGGAGGTTTCATCATCAGGTTCTCTGTCTCTTTTCCGTCGGTTCAGGTTGCCCAGACCGCGATTCCCGGCCGAGGCGCTGGGACGGAGAGGTGAACTGTATCATTTGTATGTCAGTCTCTATGAGTGCACAAATGCTGCAGGATGAAAGGTTTTATCTCGTCCACGTATCATAAGGATCGGCGCGGAGCGGTGGGCTATTATCGACTGACCTCATGGTGTACCCTCAGATCAGAGTGTGCGCTCAAGCATTCGAGGTGAATTAGGGATTATAGTCAACGGAGTAAATGTGCGCGCACACAGATACTGCGTTGAAGCAGGTCGGTTGCGATTTGCAAACAGGCGGCGTTAAGCTGGAAGGGAGAGGAGCTTGGCTGCTGCAGGCCTGGTGGAGTTTGATGTGGCCCGAACAGCGACGCGTCGTGGACGCGCTTCACGACGCGTAAATTTCAATTAAACCCCGATCGGGAAAGGCCCGTTTTCCAAATCACGAATCCTCAACACAGTACGGTGGACTTGATATCGCGGGGTAAATTGCATTAATGCTGTGGGTGTTTTGCATATCCCCTGCCCGGCTTAATAGTCAGTGTTTGGGGAAAGACATTTCTCTTGGAAAATTGTTACCTGATATCGTAACATAGGGTTTCCCAGTGCCTAGGTGTAAAGCAAGCCGAGTTTACAAGGCAACTGCTCTTTCACTCTTAATAATTGACAAATAGGAGGATAGCACGTTTAGCTTGGCCTAAACAGAGATGTTCTAGCTTCGGAAACTAGGGCGTTTTCACGCTGCATTATCGTTTCAGATCCCTCTCCTACACGAGGAGCATAGTGGGGCAGAACAGCGTGTGTAGATGTGTTTTTACAGCCGAGATTTCTCTTCCCTCTTCTTTCTCTTTTTCATTTTTGCCTGACTAGGCACATCTGAAGAATGGATGAAATTGCAGCGAGGGCCAGCCCAAATCTTCAGGTTATCGGGACGGTCTGAAGCTAACACTGCCATACACTTGTCAATGGACATACACCGATTATTGAAAGCTCACAAAAGACACGGGAAATATGATATCTGATCAAAGACATCTACAGCGCTGTGCGAACCTTCGCGAGTGACATGTCGAGTGCTGTACAGCGCTGTGCGATGCAAACCAGGCAAACAAGTTGGAGTGCCTCGCGCTCCGCGCGTCAGCCGGACGCGGCCTCGGAGACCGAAGGCTGAGCTCCAGCGGCAACGAGATGCTGCTGCAAACACCATTGCACGCCTTTTATCCATCATTTGTTCATTGATTTGTGGTCGCTGACCCGATTGATAAAAAATGGATAACCAGGAGGCCTCCCAGTCTTCCACAGATACTCAACACCAGAATGGCGACAAAAGCAGCGGTCGCCGCCGGGAGAGCATTGCCTCCGAGGACTCTCAGACGGCAAAAGAGTACGTTATCAATTCCCTTAGCTTCCTGACGAATTATTGCGATAATCGTACTAGTTTAGATGGTATCAAATGATGCTGACTCACTGTTTCTGGCAGGTACATTGAGAACCAACTAAAGCTCGAAGCCGATGCGCGCGAAGTCCTCCCATATGTAAGGAGCCGACAACGTCGTGGCACTCCATGACCGCTAATAAGGAAATTCAGTCCTTCGATACCTGCACGCAGCCTTTGGGCCCCCTTCGCCAGAGCGTCTTCGCTTGCATGACCTGTAATCCACCTCCCGCCAATCCCGATGAGCCTTACACCGCTGCCGGAGTCTGCTACTCCTGCTCCATCTCCTGCCACGGCGAACATGAGCTCGTCGAGCTCTTCACCAAGAGGAATTTCGTCTGCGACTGTGGAACGACTCGCTTCCCGTCGACGTCACCATGCACCCTTCGAGTCGATCCCAAGACGGGCAGAAAGGGCGTCCATTCCCAGGAGCCAGCCCCGGGAAACAAGTACAATCAGAACTTTCAGAACAGGTTCTGCGGGTGTGGGGAAATTTACGATCCGCACAAGGAGAAGGGCACGATGTTCCAGTGTCTTGGACTAGGGACTGTCGAAACGGGCGGGTGTGGGGAGGACTGGTGGCATCCGGAATGCCTTGTCGGTCTTCCTCGTGGTTGGTACAAAGCCGCGAAGCAGGAGGGATTAGACCAGAATGGAGAGAAGAAGGCCGCGATAGCGAACGGAGATGAAGAGGAGGACGAAGAGGAAGAAACGCCTCTTCCTCCCGGATTCCCGGGAGAAGATGACTTTGAGACCTTTATCTGCTATAAGTGTATCGAGTCGAATCCATGGCTGAAGCACTATGCTGGAACTCCAGGGTTCCTGCCACCAGTCTATAAGGACGGAGGGCTTAAGGGCCCAGGCGGGGGAGACCGCTCCGAAGCCCCTGCTGATACAAAGCAAGAGGAGCAGACGAACGGCGCAAAGAAACGCAAGGCGGACGACGATGTCGAGGAAGAACCGCCATCGAAGCGCACGAAGGAAGACGGCTCTGATGAGTCCCAAGAGAAAAAGCCAGCATCCACAGAATCCGAAGCGCCTAAACATAAGCATGATAACCTTCCGCCTACTGCTCCTTCAGGCACGTTTTCACTCTTCGTCAAAGAGGACTTCCGCGACCACCTCTGCCACTGCCCAGACTGTTTCCCGAACCTGATCACCCACCCACAACTCCGAGAGGAGGAAGAAACATATGAACCCCCGCTCTCCGAAGACGGTGAGGCCAACGGCGGCGGCAGCCAGGGCACCGGAAGCCTTCTTGAACGGGGCGAGGCAGCACTGAGCGCTATGGATCGCGTCAAGGCCATTGAGGGTGTCATGGTCTATAACCATCTCCGGGACAAAGTGAAGGAATTCCTGAAGCCATTCGCGGAGAGCGGCAAGCCCGTCAGCGCGGAGGATATCAAGGCTTACTTTGAAAAGCTGCGGGGTGACGATCAGGCGATAAAGGATGCAAGACGTCGCGCATATGCCGCCGCTAATGGAGGATCAGGAAGTGACGGGGATGGAGACAACAGAAGGGAACAAAGTGGTATGTTTCAACCCCTCACCAGCCTCTACCGGGCCGCTCATTTGAGACATCGTAAGAACTATGACTGACTGCTGAACAGGTTACTAATAGTTTTGGGCACGTTTATTTGAACTAATGCTATCATGGAATATGACGGTTGGGAAGGGCTACGGGTACGATCTGGGAAACCTGGGAACATCGAGGGGAACTTGGGACTTTTCCGGCGCAAGAACGTGTGAGGAAGGGATGTGGATTGTGATGATTAATATTAGTCTGTGCTTGAACCATCCATTAACTACAACATAATATTAAAATTGAGATGCACTCAATTTTTAAGGAGATTGCTGTTCCTTTTCTTTTCATTTTAGCAGACTTGTTTCTTCATTGAATATTTATTACTCATATAACCATTGAATCCAACAATAAGATCGGTCTCCATGACGTGATATACAAGTGCACGTCGACAAACTCGAGCCTTCCCCTTCTCTGTGAGATAAACGACAGACCCTCTGAGCGTTCCAATCGAAATGCGGAGTCCGTTAAGTGACAAAAAGACGGGAAAATAGCGACTCGTGAAGGCCAAATATGGGCGGTGATAAAGTCGGAAACGGATAGAGGTACCCCGAGGAATGTAGTCCGTCGACGTAAAAACAATCAACCAGAACCAGATTCATCCACAACCCGAGCCCTAACCCCCCTGTTCGGATGCCCCCCCATTTGCGTATCCCGGATAAGTATCAAAACCTCAGGATTTCCTCCTCTTCTTTTTCATCATTGCATTTCGTACCGATCGAGGTCTGAGGAACAGCAAGTCGGTCCCCGCCCGAATCATAATCTGCGCCATGGATTTCGATTCCGTGATCGACGTCAGCAGAAACAGCTGAATCTTCCGAACGTGAAGCGCCAGGGCCCTCGATGGATGCCATGCCGGTCAACGTGTATGCTGGTGCCGACGTGCTTGGTACCGATGGACTTGCGCCAGCCCATGTAGAAGCCCATTTTGGGTTGAATGTGTAATTATCTCTTCGAAGATTGAATTGGATTGACTCCTCTTCTTTTCGTATATGTTGGCCAGCAGCGTTACTGGCGGCGCGAACAACAAAAAAACTTGTAGATTGGAGTGAGTTTATAAGAGCAGCGGTGTATGTAAGGTAGGTAAGTAAAGAAGGTATATTCAGGTTTAAGGATGACTTGGAAGAATGGATGCTAAGAAAGATTGGACGAGAGTCAAGTATTATATATATATACATCATTGTGTACCCATTCCCCCCTGCTGCAGAAATCAGATCTGCAGCATTCCAAAAAGCCCAACCCAGCCACGCCCACGCGCGCTGCTTAAACTTCATGCAGCACGCTTCTTCAGTTCTCCCCGAATCAGACGCAGCGGCTGTCCACTGTGGCTGGGAGGTGGATGACGTTGCTCGAATCACGGAGGCCTTGGCCCTGCTGATCCACTCCGATCTCCAATTAATATTTAATCTGTCGTTACTGTTAAACGTCCTCTAAGATCCACGGCACTGGGCAGCGCTTCTGGAGTTGCTGGTGTCTGGGGCGTTGAAGTGAGACCTGCAAGCAAGCGCGTCGCAAAGCTACTTCATTTCTGCAACCCTCTTACCAATGAAAACGCTGACTTGATGGTTGACAGTAATCTGTTGAAAACTATCTGCAAAACCAAGAATAGAGCAAACTTCTCTTCTTGGACCTCTCAATCTTCCCCCTCACGTGTTCCAGATTCTCCATTACTGTCAGAGTATTCGAGTGCTTTGGACCGTACGTCTCCTCCACTACCACTGATGCCTGTTGATAGAGGTCTTCAGCTTCCTCGAACCTCTTCTGCGCGAAATAGACATTTGCCAGCTCGTTGGCTACAGCCATGGTCTTGTAATTCCTTGACCCCAGCGTCTCTCCAAACCCTTTCAACGCTCGCAGATACATCTCTTCGGCCTTTTTCAATCTCCCTTGACGGAAGTATATTCCACCAAGGTTGCTGACGGCAGACAAGGTCGAGGTATTCTCAGAACCCAGCGTGGCCTCAAACGACTTCACCAGGTGAACGGCCAGCTTTTCAGCTTTCCGAAGCTTTCCCTTCTCGATGTATATGTTTATCTTGTTGCCAAGGATCGCCAGGGAATGCATATTCCCCGGCCCGTACATATCGTCGAGACCTTTCTGTGCTATCTCGTACATGTCTTCCGCATCCTTCAGTCGCCTCTGAACCCAGTACAGATTCCCCAAGCTCTGCACTATGTTCAGGGTGATTTTGTTGTGATACCCCAGTCTATTCTTGGCCATGCTCATTGCCATTTCTAACGTCTGTCTGGACATCTCCAGCTTGTTCTGATCGTAATAGATCGTTCCCAGCGCCGTTAATGTTTCAATTGTGGACGGATGTTCTGTCCCCAGAATCTTGCTCTTTTGCACAAGCGACAGCTTGCACATGGATTCCGCCTCCCCCAGTTTCCCAAATTCCTGGAAAACAAGGCCCACGTAGTGGCTCGAGTCTGCCAGCCATTTCATTTCCACACCCTTATTGAAGTCAGACTCGAATTCCTGCACCAATCTCAGGACTCGATCGCAGTGAGGGAATAGTCTCCGCAGTATCGTCGCAGGTCTATCTTTGCCCTTATCGACGATCGCAGATGCCACCGTGATTATGACAAGTTGAAAGATCGACTTCCTTTCGTCCAGCTTTCTATTGAAGCACCAATCATGAACGACAGGATGCATGGAGAAAGTTGAAAACTCATTCCGTGGTTCCAGCATCGAATAGTCTAAGAGAGTTTTGATTGCTCTTTTGAAGTTCAACTCGCCCTGTATGCACACTCTAAACCAATCAGGAATGTTGTTCGTCTGTTCCGCCTCCTCAGTCAGAAGGGGTGAGAATAGACCATACCAAATATCCCAAGACGAGAGACAGGAGCAGACCTGCAGCAGTTTTGCCGCGTTCGAATCTTCATTTTCAACCTGCCTGTAAGACAGTTCCCACGTTGTTACGACTGGCTGTGAATCGTTCTGCAATAATGATTTCGAAGTCTCCTCAAAGAGTCTAGACCACGTCTCACGATAGTATCGAAGGTATTCGTCTACGCTCGAGTTCGTCTGGTGCATGAAAGCCCCGGCCTGAGCGAGAGCGAGGGGAAGGCCACCAAGTTCCTTCACGAGTTCCTCTGATCCTTCCACTGGTCTACCTATGTGGGAGTGGAGAAGTCTTGACCCTTGCTCAGGGGTCATTCCTTGAAGTCTCAGGGACTTTCCAAGCTGCCCTAGGCGGGTTAGTCGAGTAGTCACCAAGATCGAGCCTTGATCAGCGTTTGGAAAATATGAGACTACATCATACGCGTCCGCATCCTGCAATGACTGATCCCGATCAACGTTGTCGAAGATCAGTAACCATTTGTTGTTTCCAGACTCGGTGAACCATTCAAGGACATGCTTCACGACGAGGTCGATGTCCTGGGATGATCCATCTCGGAACCTTCTGCACGCTTCTGAGAGGTGCTCATCAGGCAGCTGGAGAGCGATATCGGCGATGCACTGCTCTAAGTGGTACTTTGTATCTCCATTCAACCAGAACACAGCACTGAACGTCCGCTGGTGCTTTCTGGCAAACTCAAGGGCGAGCTGGGATTTGCCGCTACCACCAACGCCATGAAGCACAAACACTTTGCGACGCATTTGTTTTGTGGAACCGGGCAATAGATGCTGCTCGATCTGTTCAAGCTCACTGTTGCGTGGGATAAACTCTTTTATGCTGGGTGTTCTCTGGAGCTTGAAGGCGATTCTATACTTGTCATCGATATCATCATTTTCTATTTTCAATTAGCCTATCTGTTCGAATTGGGGGTCTGGGAATACGGACTTTCTAACTCTTGCGGCACCTTTCCGCAACGTCGCATCTGATGAATGACGCTTTCCGTCTGCACATAGCGTCGAGTCGCTGCCACAATCTCCGCGATCTTTGACGCTTCCTCCAGACGAATGTTCTCCAGGCCGTGGGGCACATTGAACCGGAAATACCTGTTGGTCCTGCACAGATGCGGGTGCATCCTCGCGAACGACTGCGCCGTCTTCTCGGTCTCCGTCGCGATCGAGCGCAGCGACCTGCTGATCTGGAACAGGCTGGATCCGAATCTCTGGACAGCGGGCACTCCCGTGCCGATCGATATCAGGCAGTTCAGGTTCCGGTCGAGGACTTCTTCCGACCACACGTACTGCGCTTCGCTCCAGACCTCGTGCACGGGGTTATTCGCCCCGGTGGCGCCGTCCAGGAACTCCTCGCCGAGAGGACCGATCTTGATCGGTTCGAAGAACGACGGTGCTGCGGATGTGGCTCTGGCGGCTTCCCAGACCTTGGTCGTGTGATATAGATCTGAGGAACCCTGCGAGGGATAGCTGGTGAAGTGCACCACGTCCCGTGTTTCCTGTGCCGTGGCACATACAAACCTGAATCAATTCTATTAGCATGTCAATCTTGCTGTGGAAGTATGTATTGCTCCCAGCCATGACCGACTTACACCTTACAAGCCGCATCCTCATCCTTTAGGAGCACATTCTCGTCGAACCCCTGCTGGACGATGACCTCCTTGATGGCGCGCTCCAGTTCCTGCGTGTCGAACCGCCCCTGGATCTCCCCCCTCAGGGTGAATCGGTGCCGTTTCTTGGTGAAGATCCGCGTCGACAGTGCCAGGTAGGCGGCGATGCAGTCGTCGATGTCCATCCTCAGCCTTCCCAGCATGATGGCAATCAGTCTGCATATTAATCATCGTTAGTAGATCATCACCTTCCGTGATCATCTGCTATAGGTATGCGTCCAAGGCGTCGATGAGAGAACATATATATATGCAAAGAAGCTATGAAAAGCCAAGAACACACCCACCCGCCCGTACTCGTGCCCCCGATCATATCGAAATACTCGCACGGCTTGGGCGGCTTGCTGCTGCCCCCCTGCTGCCGCCGCTCCTCCGCCGTCATCACCTCCATCAGCTGCTTGAGGATGTACAGCGATGATAGTCCGCGGACCCCGCCGCCGTCGAGCGAGAGAAGACGGAGGTTTCGACCTGGCATTTTGCTTTTCTCCTCTTTTTCCTTCTGTTTTATTTAGCACTCCCTTTTGGGGTCCTATGTGAATCGGTGTACAGTATATACAATAAAAACGAATTTATGTACTAGCAGGGGGCATATATGTACAAGGCAAGGAAAAATTTCTTATTGGCAAAACTCCAAAAACAAGAGAGATGAGACGATGACGGCGGCAGTCCTCATCGTCTTATATTTACACTATATATATATACCCTTTAAAAAATCCCCATGAACCCCACTGCGAAGCAAGGATCCCTGCCCTGCCCTGCCCTGCATCGCCCCAGCACTGCTGTACATGTATACTGTCCAGGATAGGATACTGCAGTTAAGCGCCGCGCGGCCCACCCCAAGTCCCCGCCAGCAACGAATCAGGGGGCCCGAACCAGCTGGCCATACATGCATACATACATACATACATACAGTACACCGTAGCTACTCTCAATGATCCAATGGATTTCATGATAAACCTGCGCTGGGATTCAGAGTTTGGAAAACTTGAGATGGGGCGGAGCGCAGCGCGACGCAAGAAAAAGACGTGCTGTGCTGCCTACGCAGTAAACAAAACATCGAGAGGTATGTACACCGTACATACATCCACAGGACAGAGGTTCCGTATGCAGTGCACCGCCTCAAATATACTTACCCCACCAGGGCTATGGCGCTGTATCAGACCGGGCGGGTTCGAACGGTTAATCCCACCCCCGAGGTGAGGTGAGGTCCGTACAGTATGTACTGTACATACATATGTCAAGCCCTGGCCAGCCAGTCAGATAGAGGTTCTTGCCGCCTCCATGAGTCTCCTCCTGTACTGTCCACCGGAGAAACTCCACTGGGCGCTTACATTACATGGATGCAAATTGTACTGTATCTATTTATCTATTTAGTCTAGGAGGAACACTTTTTTTTCAATCCATCCGAATGGTAGGTACCTAGTTTTCTTTCTGTTTGCGATGCGATTTCCCAAGTAATGACGAAACAACAGAAAAAGATGTAACAATTCCCGATATATCTATGTATAATATAATATAAGACACACCCTTGAAGGGCAAAAAAGAAATGCAGAAAATAAATGCCAAGAATGCAAGAATGCACTGAATGCAGTCAGTCAATAAAAAATAAAATATACATGGAACCAGAAATCCCCTAGCTCTGCTGTGTAACAGATGCAAACCAATGCAAACTAATGTTGCCGCTGAGAGATATGAGGTATGTATGTCCCTAACCCTCTACCGAACGAACTCCAGAATACACGCCGATCATTCCCATCCATCCCGAAAAGAGAGATAAGGCGAGATAAGGCCTAACCTAGACTCGTCACGACCGAATAACGAGGTCGTTTCCCACTCTATTACTCCTTCAGACGCTTCGACGCCCTGCCCACCAAGCTCTCATCCGGCATCCCACTCCGCTTCGACCCGGGCAAGCTGCCCGTGCGGATTTCGTTGTCGTCCTGGCTGACGCGGCGATGCGGGTACCGGCCCTCGTAGCTCTCGAAGCAGTTGGCGCTGATTGGGTCGCCGTTCTTGAAGTAGGGATGCTCCAGCGCCTCCTTGGCGGTGATGCGCTTGGTCGGGTCGTACTCGAGCAGGCGGGACAGCAGGTCGAACCCGTCCGCGCCGGGCGTGCCGACGGGCGAGTTGGGCCCGTACCCGCCGTTCTTCAGGCAGTTCTGGTACCAGCTTTCCAGGCTGGAGGGCTTGTTGAAGTTGCCCGCACCGCGGGACAGCGCGAGGGACTGCAGCTGGGGGTATTCGGGCATCGAGACCAGACCGGGCCAGGTCTCCTTCCGGGGCAGGCCCAGGATCTCGATGATCTTCATCATCTGGTTGCGCTGGAAGGGGACGGTCTTTTTGCTGTCCATCTTGGCTTCCTCGCCTTTGAAGATGGGTCGCAGAGAGAGGAGTTCTGCGAAGATGCACCCCACCGCCCAGAGGTCGATGGCAGGCGTGTAGTGCCGACTTCCGAGCAGAAGTTCCGGGGCGCGGTACCAGATGGTGACGACCACCTTGTCTCCGGAGAAGAGGGAGTTGAGCGGCTTGTAGAACAGACGCGCAAGACCGAGATCGCCGATCCGGATTGCGCCGTTGGAGGTGACGAGGATGTTGGCCGGCTTCAGATCCCGATGGAGCACCCAGTTGCTGTGCAGGTAGAGCAGGCCGTTCAGCAGCTGAAACAGGATCGACTTGACCATCGGCGCGGGGATGGCATGTCTCTGCGGCTGAGAGTGGTGGTGGATGATCTGAAGCAGGTCGTGCTCCGTGTACTCGAAGACCATGAAGATGCACTTGTCCTCGAGGATGATCTCGACGAGCTGGACCACATTGGGATGCGACAGCTCCGAACAAAGGGCCATCTCCCGGATGGCGGATTGGGAGAGACCCGTGTACTGGATCAGCTCACCCTCCTTGTCGGGTTTGAACCTGGATAAAGTCAGCAGTGAATCTTCCAGAGACGGGATTGTACAAACTTTTTGATTGCGAATTCGCCTTTCTGGCCATTCTTGCCGATGGCCTTGTAGACGCGACCATAGGTGCCGCTGCTGATGAAGCCAACGATGTGGTATTTTTCGCGGACATGGACCTTGCTCGTGTACCCACTTCCGGGGGCCCTCTTGTGATCTGCATCTGTATGAAGTCAGCAGTGGATGCACAAAATCGCATATTCTAAAAATGCGACTGTCTCGATGAATCCTTTGCTGAGAGGGGAGCGAAAGGATATGTAAGTAGCATCATTTATTACAGTCATTATCAAAGTGGACGGTCAAACGCTAAAAGACAAGCCACATCAAGCAAAGCAGAGCCGCACAGGGATCGTGGCGGAAAGGGAATTTACCACGTGGATAGGAACTTCCGAAGGAGTTCAAGAAGGGAAAGTTTCGTCCAAACATGATGCGATCGTGATACATAGAGCCTGGGAGATCTCCAGAGAGACATGTATCAGACCAAAGGAGAGTGGACTGCAGACCGGCCAGGAGAAGGGACAGCACAAAGGATGGGCCTAGAGGGCATGCGAGAGAAGAGACAAAAAGGAAAGAAAGAAAGAAAGAGAGAAAGGAAGAGGGCTCAGGTATTACCGTCCAAAGCAGCCTGGACGCTCCTCTTGAGGGCCAGGTTCTGGCTGACGGAGGGGGCCGCGGCGGGCCTGACGGAGGAGGAGGTGGCGGTCAAGGGGCCTCCGGACGAGGAGGGCGGGTTTGTCAGGCTCATGGAGCGTCAGACAACCACGACCGGGGAGCCTCCTAGCGCGGGCATCTGCGCGCTGGCGAGAGGATCAGGAGAGCACCTGAGGGCGAGGGGGCGATGGAGCGGCGGAAGACGTTTGTCTGATCGGAGAGGAGCGTTAGTCAGCGGAGCGCCGCGATCCCTGGACGGAGCGCTGCGGGGGGCGGAGTCGGATCGATGCGCGGACCCGTGGTTCTCGCGGATGGGGTTCGTATCCTCGATATCTGTGTACATCCGGATGAGGATGCACATTTTGACCAGATAGTCAAGAGATGCGTCTGCGTCATCTCCAGGCAGACTTCATACTCGGTGGAACTGTTGATAGTAGGACAAGACATCTGTCCTCTCCACCGTGTCCTGTACCTACTGGGGAACTCCCACTACCCGATCGGGAGGCTCCCCAGACCGCCCGCGCGTCGTGGATCCCAACGTCATGCTGCGACGCTCTCCCGCCCCGACTCCCTCTCTCTCATCCCTTGTCAACCATTGCGTGCTGCGGGATGTGAAGCGTCCCGTTGGCGAACCTCCTCGAGCCTCTGCCATCGCCTGCTGGATGAATCAGGCTTCCCTGTCCCGGACACTTTGACACCGACAGTCGACATGGCGCCCCGCGACCCCAGCCGTTGGCAGCTGACGCCGTACCTCATATACCTCGTCTTCGTCACCACGTTGGGGCCTCTTCAGTTCGGATATCATCTGGTATGCTGTCCATCATCTAAATGCCCGTTTGCATCTCAGAATACGCCGCTAACAGCACCCCCTGACAGGCTGAACTCAACGCTCCCCAAGCCGTCATCACCTGCCAGAAGACGAGCCTCACCGAGAAGCTGAAGCCCCTGTCGCGGCGCCCACAATGCATTCCCATGACCCCGTCCCAATTCGGCCTCGTCTCCTCCATCTACACGCTGGGTGGCCTCCTGGGAGCCCTGCTGGCAGGGCCCATCTCCACCAAGTACGGACGGCTCTCTGCCCTACGAACCACGACCCTCTTCTTCATCCTGGGGCCCGTCGCTGAGACTCTCGCGGCCGGTATCTCCGTCCTGAGCGTTGGAAGGCTGTTGTCCGGCGTAGGGGCCGGCGCTGCTATAGGTAGGTACCGTCGGGTTCTGATTGGTTCAATTTCTCTGACATGTATACGCAGTGGTCGGACCCATCTACATCTCGGAGATAGCGCCTCCCAGCGCAAGGGGCTTCTTCGGCGCCTTTACGCAGGTGATGACCAATGTGGGGATCCTCTTGACCCAGACCCTCGGGTACTTCCTCAGCAAGAACAACATGTGGAGGATCATCCTGGCGGTGGCTGGCATCATCGGAGCGGTGGAGCTCCTGGGCCTCTCCCTGGTCCCAGAGAGCCCGATCTGGCTTGCAGAACACCAGCATCTGAGCCAGACGAGGCTGGTGCTCCAGCGGATACGCGGCAAGAATACGGATATCGAAGGTGAAGTGAAGGCGTGGAAGGTCTCAGGGGCCTCCGGAAACGCGGCTGCCGAAGAGGAGTCTCTCCTCACACCACCTTCGGGCAACATGCCCCCGAAGAACCCACCGGTGTCTATTTTAGGCGCAGTCACCAACCCGGTCCACCGTCCGGCCATCATCGCCGTGGTGGGAGTCATGGTGGCCCAGCAGTTCACCGGCATCAACAGCATCATCATGTACAGCGTGTCGCTGCTGCAGAGCATCCTCCCCACGACCGCTGCGCTGCTTGCCGTGGGAATCTCGGCCCTGAACCTCTTCATCACGCTCGCCTGCGCTCCGTTGCCAGACAAGATCGGTCGAAAGACCTGCCTCCTCCTCAGCATCACCGGCATGGGACTGAGCTCCGTCCTGCTTGCCATCGGCATCTCCTTCGGCCAGAAGGGCGTTTCGGCCGTGGCCGCCCTGCTCTTTGTTGCCTGCTTCGCCGTCGGACTCGGGCCCGTCCCGTTCATCCTGGCGTCGGAGCTCGCCGGCCCTGAGGCCGTCGGGGCGACGCAGAGCTGGGCCCTCGCGGCGAGCTGGATCGCCACGTTCATCGTGGCGCAGTTCTTCCCCGTTCTCAACGACGCGCTGGGCGGCAGGGGCAGGATCTACTGGCTCTTTGCGGTCTTGGCCGCCGTCCTGGGTTCGTTTATCTACTGGCGGGTACCGGAGACCAAGGGCAAGGCCAACGCGGATGAAGTCTGGGGAAGGGAGCAGAGGAGGATGGACTAGATCAGCTGCCTGCTTGCGTGGTTTCACGTCTCTTTTCCGTATTAGGATCCTGCCACTGCAATCCACCGTGGATGCATGGATCAGCTTGAAGACGTTTGTCAGCAAACCATGCGACCTATCTCTATGAACGGGCCAGTATAGTCAGCTGGCAACGAGTAGTTTTCTATTCTTGAAGATGCTGGCATGGTTAGACGCCCGCACACTGAGCTCAATGATTGATATCCCTGCCTAGAATGATAAGGTGTTATCAGAGTCTGTAAAAGCCTTCCATCATTTCCGAACTCAATCGATGCATGAATATCTTCCATCTCAGACGGCATCAGTAATTTGAGACTTTGAGCAACTCCGCGACACTAGGTCCCTATCCCTAGCCTTGAAGATGCGTAGGGTAATACACTATATGTTAAGAACATATCTGTCTTTTTTTTCCTTCCCCAAGTGGACCAGATAATGCAGAACCTCTCCACCTTTTTGACTTCTAACTTGGCCATCTCGATCTTAGATAATAGGAAAAGGTGTTGCACCTTCACGCTGTTTGTTCGTGTACCTAACTAACTGCTCCGGTCTCTTTGAACAGACGAGGTAGTTTTAGTGAGAAATCAGAATCAGGAAAGCCCAATCGTACCTTACACAGTCATCACTTTTTTTTGCCCAATGAGACCTTCAATGCTTAACAACAATAATCTTCAAATTGGAGAAGGAGAGAGAAGAAGAAGAAGAAGAAGAAGACTTGTAGTTACTATCACTACCGCTGAAACACAGTCCGCTGGCTGTCTGTCCAAGCACCCCAAAGGGAAGGGATAGAGGCTAAGTGACACTTGCCCTTCCCTTCTTCTCCGTCCCAGAGGCAGGTCCAAGTCTGGGAGGGTCAAATCTGACGGAAACGGAAACCCCACGGTGCGATGGAACAAGACAAGACAGGTGCTGGAAGAACTTGCTGCAGAAAAGACGCAGGACTTCACCTATTAGTACTAGTAAATAAAAAAAGGAAACAAGCTAACCCTGCAGGTATATCCATCCATCCATCCATCCATCCATCTATCTATAGGTTGGTGTTTTTTTTATCTTCTCTTTTTCTTCAGTTCATAAAGTTTGTTTTATCTATTGCGTTGAAGTTGTGGTACAGTACAGTAGATATGAAAAAAAATGAGACGAGATGAGATGGATTGTTCTTATCTATTACCATTTACTATCTATTACTCTGTACCGGCCTAGTGGGATGTTTACAATTTCATTCAAAAGCAAAGCATTTTAAATTTTATGAAACATATAATTGCTTTTGTTTAAAAAAAATTCTAAGGCTGCATGGGGAAAGGACTGGAGGTCCAGTCCTTCTTTTCCCCATGCTTGTAGCCACACAAGAGTTCTAATTTTGGAGAAGAGGTTCGACTCATTCATTCATTCATTTGTTCAATAATGAATTTCTCAGGGCAATGTGCCAGGACTCTTTTTATTATTTTTCCTTTCTTCTTCTTCTTCTTCCACGGGGCAGGGTCAGACAGAAGACTGAATCCAGAAAGAGTATCAGTAAGTAGCGCCACTACTATGGAGATAAAGAAATAGTAATTCACCCTGGACTCTTTCTTTCTTTCTTTTCCTTCCCTTTCAGTACAGTAGCATTAATCCTGACCACCCCGCAGTTCAACACAGAACACACGCCTCATGTAGCCAGCCCGCCCCACTATCAATCAGGGCAGCATGAACCCTACTATTGTGTACGTATTTCTCCTGCATGAAGATCCTTGAGGAGCTGAACAAGCAGAAGTGCCGGGGGGGGGGGGGTTCCTGGTCCTGGTCCTGGTCCTCGGGTAGGGTAGACCACTGCATACCTATATGTGCAGTACAGATAATGTATGCAGAGTGGATCTGCCTTTACTAGAGTCTAGAAACATTTTACAGACTCTGCTTGCCAATCAGTATCAAATAACACTGCAGTGTTGCAGCAACAGCAGCCTAATCATGAGGGGGGACGTGGACAAGTGGGGTGACGAATCGGGTAGTACTGCTGTAGTAAACGTGCATGGTATTATGCAGCCCTAGAGGAAGAGGGGTGGGGAAAGGAACTTGGGAACCGGGCGATTGGACCCCAGACGCAGCTGTGAAACAGTCTGTCGATGCTGCTTTCTTTCTCCTTTTTTTTTCCCTTTTTCCTGCAGATGCGGCGTTTCTCAGCTGAAGACCTGCATGTCCGTAGTAGGAATGCTGGAGACGTCCCTTTGTGGGGAGGAGATAATGCAGCTGCAGGAGGCGGCTGCAGGGATTGAGATGAGAAAATCGATTCACCGGGCTGAGAGAGAGACGGATGTTTCACGACTGCCGGCCGGCTGATGTTTACCGGAAGAGTTCGTGAGCAGGCGTGCACGGGCTGAAGGGCAGCGCCCTCACGGGCCTCACCTTCTACGCCACAGGCTGCGTGTCGGAGATCCGGCCGGATGCAGGCGTCAGCGGTGCGCCACAGGCGGTGGAGGTGTCGCGTCCATCCAGCCACGGGGCGTCGAGGCGTGAGGAGATGCATTATTGGCAGATGTACAACTCTGTCCGCATCAAGCATCCAGATGAGGCGGTGCGCGGCAGTTGCTGGATGGAGGGCAGAGAGAGATACAAGCGTCAAGACGGCTGATTCTCTGGTAAACTCCGGGCGGTCGTGTCGCGGTGGAGAGCGGACGGCGCGGACAGGCGGTAAGGCGGGTCGACGCTCCCGAACGCCATGGCGAAAGTGGCTCCTGGTCGTCTGAAGTCGTCGTCGAGCAAACAGACAGAGACACAGAGAGAGAGCTTGACGTCGTGCTCCCCATCTCCAGCTGCCGCAGGTTCCGCGTCTGCCTCGCCCACTCGACTCCGCTCCCGAGGCCCCCGCCAGGAGCTTGCGTTCGATGATCCTCTTGTCCTCCCGACCGTCTCGCAGTCCTGGTCTCCTCCTCCCCCCCCATGATCCTCGCCAAGCTGGCCGTTGTCTGCCTGTGATCCCCTCCCCGGTCCAATCCTGTGTTGATCGTGGACGCTGCGGCTGAGCGCCGCCCGAGTGAAAAGGAGCCTCCCCCAGGTAGGCCGTCCATGCATCCGCCTCCGCTCAGCCTCACCATCCATTTAACTGGGAAGCGCTCCCCAGGCCGCGTAGACACTCCTTGTCTCGTGGGACGTCGCTGTCGTCCATCGCCCCGAGTGCCTCTCCTGTGCCGATCCCACCCCCAGCTCCCTTCACCATCATGGTCCGTCTGCCGCTCCCTCAGCGCCTCAGCCATCGAAGCACCAAGAGCGGTTCCCCCACGCCCGGCCAGAGCCGCAGTACGAGCCCCCTGAGGACCCCGACCGAGCCCAAGCCTCTGATCCTGAGGACAACCGTGCTCAAGGTAAGCGGGCGCGTGTGGATCGACCAGCGGTGTTTCGTAGCTGATCAGGCTCACGCGTTAGGGGAGGAACCTTGCCGCCAAGGACAGAGGCGGTACCAGCGATCCAGTAAGTCCTGCCCCTGCTTGTCGCGTCAGACCGTTCCGCACGCGCCAATGGCTCACGGTTCGGTCGCAGTATCTCGTAGTCACCCTCGGAGACGCGCGAGAGTCGACCCCGTGCATCAGCAAGACCCTCAATCCCGAATGGAACGTGACCTTTGATCTGCCGGTCGTCGGAGTGCCTCTGTTGGAGTGCACCTGCTGGGACCACGACCGGTTTGGCAGAGACTTCCTGGGCGAGTTCGACATTCCCCTCGAAGAGATCTTCCCGGACGGAGAGACTGTCCAGCAGGTGGGTGTGTTGGCTGCGGTCTGACGATCGTCCACGTCGCTGACCGCAATTCCTCCAGCCAAAATGGTACAAACTCAAGTCGAAGCGGAAGCCGGGCAAAAAGAAGGAGAGCGACGTCTCCGGCGAGATCCTCCTTCAATTCTCCCTCTACGACCCGTCGAACCCGATCGCCGCGCCGCATGAGACATACCAGAAGTTCAAGGCGATCATCTCCGCTGGGGAGGACGACGAGGACATTGCACAGACCCCCACGAACGATCTGGAGGAGGACAAAGATACCGACGACAAAGATGACGAGACCTCCGACGAGACTGATGACCCCTCGAAACCCGAGGTGGCCGAGAAGCGCAAGAGGCGGCTGCGCATCGCCCGGCTGAAACGCAAGTCCATTGCCGCCAGGGCGTACCAATTTACCGGGACTGGAAACGGCGTCCACGGCATTGTGTTTATGGAGATTGTGAAGATCACCGATCTGCCTCCTGAGCGGAACAGTATGGCTCCATATCAATGTTTTCGCGCCCAATGTTCTCTGGTGCTAACCATGCACAGTGACACGTACGTCGTTCGACATGGACCCGTTCGTTGTGACCTCCCTGGGGAGGAAGACTCTGAGAACGCGAGTCATCCGCCACAACCTGAACCCGGTGTTCAACGAGAAGATGGTCTTCCAGGTCATGAAGCACGAGCAGTCGTACACGATAAGCTTCACAGTCGTGGACAGAGACAAGCTCTCGGGAAACGACTTTGTCGCCTCAGCCAGCTTTCCGCTCCAGACGCTCATTCAAGCCGCCCCGGAAGCGGATCCAGAAACCGGTCTCTACAGACTCCAGGGACCGCCCGGGTCTGCTCGTACGCCCCCGGCAACCACGACGCGCTTTCGACTGGGCGCGAGCCGGTCATCGTCAACCACGAGCCTGTCCAAACTGTCGAAACCGACCTTGAAGTCCAAAAGCTCGGCCACATCTTTGTCCTCGCAGTACCAGGACCAGCAGTCACAGAACTCTCCGACGGGTGTTCCGTCCGACGGTGCCACTCTGTTGAATGTCCCGGGTGGCAGCAGCTCGGATGACGATACGGCTACTCCTGAAGAAGACGACATGGATCTCAAGCTCTATGTCATTCCCCTGACTCTGAAGAACAAGGAGCGTTGGGAGGATAAGCACGCCCCGGAGCTGTACATCAAAGCTAAATACATGCCGTACCGCGCGCTGCGGCAGCAGTTTTGGAGACTGATGCTCAAACAGTACGATGCCGATGACAGTAACCGCATCAGCAAGGTCGAGCTGACGACGATGCTCGATACCCTTGGCTCGACGCTGAAGGAATCCACCATCGACAGCTTCTTCACGAGATTCGCCACTGAAAACGAGTCGAGCGAGACCGCGGATCTGACCTTTGACCAGGCCGTCATCTGCCTCGAGGACACGCTTCAGGCGCTGCAGAAAAAGACCGTGGGCAACATCGGAGCCGAGATCAGGAACATTGTCCATCACCCTTCGTCGATTGAGAGTGAGGACCAATCCAGCAGCGACGAGCTTGCGGCGGAAACCAGTTACTCCATGCCCTCCAATGCTGATCCCCAGGGGACAGCGGTGCCGACCCTTCCCGGTGATGGACAGCCGGCTGCGGGTGAGGAGGACCTTCGTCCCGACGATCTGGTCGACGAGAGCGGTGAGGAACACGTCATCGAGATCCGTGAATGCCCGCTGTGTCATCAACCCCGACTCGGAAAACGCTCCGATGCGGATATCATCACCCACGTCGCTACCTGCGCCAGCCAGGACTGGCGACAGGTCGACAACCTCGTCATGGGTGGATTCGTCACCGCGAGCCAGGCCCAGCGGAAATGGTACACCAAGGTCATCAACAAGATCTCGTACGGTGGCTACAAGCTGGGCGCGAACTCGGCGAACATTCTGGTCCAGGATAGGATCACCGGTCAGATCAACGAGGAGCGGATGAGCGTCTACGTCCGGCTCGGTATCCGTCTGCTTTACAAGGGTCTGAAGAGTAAGGAGATGGAGAAGAAACGAAGTATGTCCTGATAAGCCAGCCTGTGTGGAGTTGCACTAACAGAGACCACAGTACGGAAAATGCTCAAATCGCTCAGCATCAAGCAAGGGAAGAAGTACGACGATCCCGCATCTGCCAGCCAGATCCAGGACTTTATCAACTTCCACCAGCTGGACATGTCGGAGGTCTTGCTGCCGGTGGACCAGTTCAAGACCTTCAACGAATTCTTCTACCGCGAGCTGAAGCCGGGCTCGCGTCCCTGCTCCGCTCCGGACAACCCGAAGATTGTCGTGTCGCCTGCGGATTGCCGGACCGTGGTCTTCGATCGCATAGACGACGCGACGCGGATCTGGGTGAAGGGCAGAGAATTCTCCATCGAGAGACTGCTTGGGAACGCTTACCCGGAAGACGTGAAGCGGTACAAAGAGGGCGCGCTGGGCATCTTCCGCCTTGCCCCTCAGGATTACCATCGCTTCCACATCCCGGTGGATGGCGTCCTGGGTACGCCCAAGACCATCGAAGGGGAGTATTACACGGTCAACCCGATGGCCATCCGCTCCGCGTTGGATGTGTACGGGGAGAACGTAAGGGTTCTCATCCCGATCGACTCGGTCGCACACGGCCGGGTCATGGTCATCTGCGTTGGGGCGATGATGGTGGGAAGCATCGTGATCACCCGCCAGGCTGGAGACAAGGTGACCCGAGCCGAGGAGCTGGGTTACTTCAAGTTTGGCGGTAGCACCGTCCTGCTCCTGTTTGAGCCAGGCATGATCAACTTCGACAGCGACTTGGTGGAGAACTCCAAGGGAGCCCTGGAGACCTTGGTAAGCAACGCATCCCCTGCCTGTGTAAAGCTCGGCGTTCTGACACGGGATTTCTCCAGATCCGGGCCGGCATGTCCGTCGGTCACAGCCCAGACGTGCCGCAGTTCGAGCCTGACATACGCAAGAAGGAAGATCACCTCAAGAAAGAGGAGCACGTCATGATCGAGGAGAAGCAGGAGGCCAAGCGTCGAATCGAAGGCAGCCTGGCGCCTGCCCCTTCCACGGACGCGTAGACGTCGAAGTTAGATGCGCACGATACCTGTCTTTTTTTTTTACCCCGAGGATTCTCTTCGGAAAGTCCAATCTTGTTGGAGTTTCTGGATTAGAGAACTACGCGCGATGTCCATCCTATTGCGATCTATGCTCTGTTTCTTAATGCGGATTTACGATCAATCCATGGACTCTGTAATGTGTCCTGTTTTGAAGCAGCGCCCTTGTTATCATTTCAATACATCTATTACTACTAGTTTTCCACACATAAATGGAACCCAAAAAAGGAACCTGTGCATGGGATCGCGGGACGATGTACTGTACATTTGCGTTAGACGGCTTCTTGCACTATAGCGACTAGACACGTTAGACAACCAGGCAAACTCCCTCTGAATGAAAAGACTCTTGGACGCTCTTGACCGTGGTTTGGACTGCAGATAGCGTGTATGTAGAGATGATGCACCCCTGTCTCTGATATCATCCTCCCCTCCCGCCGGAAACGGACTAGCGCGACCTCCACGCGCCAAGACCAAAACAACTGCGGGCTGCGACGCTCAACCTGCAGAGCGAGCCTGAGGTCGTTCTTCGGGCTTTTCTCTTCAGCACGAGAGAGGCAGACTCTGCTACCACCAGTCCGGTCGAGTCGAAGTTGGCGGGCTGTGTGGACGAAATAAAGACTTGACGGCGTGGGCTCCTGTCCCTTCGCGTCCCGGGAACGAAGCGTCGAGGCGCGCGACACCCCGGATCGACCGCTCACCTTCACGTTCCCTCCTCCGTACAAAACAGAAGCGGCCGACCGTCGCACCCCGATCGCACCGCACAGCGCAGCGGAGAGCGCACAGGTCGGTTCTCCTTGGACTGCGCCGCGCGAGCGGGAATTTGATCGCGATTTTTTTCCCCCCCCCCCCCTTCTTGTCACGACCGTCACGACCCCCGTTGTGGAATTGGGAGACGCCTTGCTCTCGGGCCGCTGGAAAGCTACCAACAATCCCCATCCATCTTTACGACGGCCACGGCGACGACGTAGCGCATCACTGCGGACTGCTCGATCGGACATCATCTACCTACCTTACCTATACACCCACTGCGCAGGGTTCTTTCTTTGGATTGAGGGGGATTCTCGTTGCGCCCGTCGTGGCTGGATTTCATCAGACCCGTCACCGCTTCCCCCCTCTCCCCGCTCGCGCTCCGTCGTCGCTCCTTGTGTCTCCGGATCCGAACTCAACCTGAACCTGAATTGATATGACTACCGCTGTCCTCACGACCACCGCATCGACAAGGACTACGCGTCGCGAACCTCTGGGCACGATTGACATGGCGGCGTCGTCGCGGGCGCACGCGCGGCCTGCGTCGTCGACGACGACCACCACCACTACCACTACTACGTCAGGGAGAGGCAGGGGGAGGAGACCGAGCGCACGGCTGAACAGTAGTAATAATCAGAATAATAATGCGAAGGAGGAGGAGAGTCCTGCTGTCAGGAAGAAAGATAGCGGCAGAGCGGTGAATGTGAATGGGGGGTTGAATTCGACCACGAATGGCACGAACGTGAAGGGAGGGACGGGGGGTGAGAAGAAGAGGAAGGCTGGTGAGTAGTTCTTTTTTCTTCTTCTTCTTCTTCTTCTTCTTCTTCTTCTTCTTCTTCTTCTTCTTCTTCTTCT